>Ga0209526_10000136_pt1 | contig 42844 bp, 55 predicted proteins | sample JacPinW_OM2H0_M1_FD_188566 | JGI IMG/M metagenome (GOLD analysis project Ga0209526, IMG submission 188566) | Forest soil microbial communities from Algoma, Ontario, Canada - Jack Pine, Ontario site 1_JW_OM2H0_M1 (SPAdes) (version 2) | ecosystem: Environmental > Terrestrial > Soil > Boreal... | reverse complement strand
TTGAGCGAGTTTTTGGTATGGACGTAGCGGAAACTAAAACCCCCCAGCCAGCGAGCTCGCCACAGCGTTCTGCGACAGGCCAGTTTAAACTTGGCCATACTGGAATGGGCGGGCGTCCTCGTGGCAGTAGGGCGCAATATGCGCAACATTTCACAGTGGACTTCTATGAGGACTGGGTACAGTACGGTAGAGCAGCTATCGCTGCAGTACGTAAGAAGTCTCCTGTCGACTATCTACGCGCCGCAGTAGCCATACTGCCAAAAGACGTGAATGTGAATGTGTCCGTTGTCGAGAGTATGAACGATGACGAACTTAGCGCTACAATTAGACGACTATCCGCAGACTTACGAGCAGAGGAAGCGATTGTATGCGGAGATGTTGATAGAACGTCAGAGACGCATAGATCGCACGAAGCTATTCCGATACTGCCCATATCCGAAACAAGCTGATTTTCATGCCGCAGGAGCAACTCATCGCGAGCGGCTCATTATGGCAGCTAACCGCTTTGGAAAGACCGAATGTGGAGCTGCAGAGATGGCCATGCACCTTACGGGCTTGTATCCCGCATGGTGGGTGGGCAAGCGCTTCGATAAACCGGTACGAGCGTGGGCTGCAGGAGTTACTAACACCGCCACCCGCGACATCGTCCAGGAAAAGCTGATAGGCCCTCCGGACCGCCAAGAGGCTTGGGGCACTGGGCTAATCCCAGGCGATTTGATTCTCAAACCATCCTTGGCTCGAGGCGCCGCCAATGCAATCGATACGGTTGGCGTCAAGCATTCAACTGGCGGTGTGTCCGTTCTCCAATTCAAATCGTATGAGTCTGGCCGCGAGAAGTTCCAAGGTGCGGGGAGAGAGGTTGTCTGGCTCGACGAGGAATGTGATATAGACTTGTATTTCGAATGTTTGACACGGACGAACGAAACAGGCGGTATCGTTTACATGACGTTTACGCCATTGTTGGGCTGGAGCGAAGTGGTTGAGTTATTCATGGGAGCAGGAGCATGAAGATCAATAAAATTAGCATGACGGAATCACGCATTTGCGTACTGACTATGATTGGCGGGATCGATGTTATCGGTGAGCTTATTGGCCCGGAGCCAGAGAGTCTGTCGGCGGAACTAAGGCACCCCACTGTGCTGCGTATTGATCCGCAGGGGCAAATGACAATGAACCCGGTTCTTAAATCAACAAACATTCTTGCCGGCGAAAGCGTGCAGCTGAATATGGCTGCAGTTATGTGGATCTCGGAACCATCGCCAATGCTACTTGGCGCCTATAAACAGCAACTTAGCCCGATCATCCTTCCCAAGACTGCCGAAGCGCGGCTTAACCAGTGACGTCGTTCTGGGACTTAGTCATGTTTGTCATAGGTGCTATTATCGGCTGGCTCGTTATCCTCTCGCCGCTGATATATGCAATGGCATGGAAGTGGGCACAGTGACAGTCTCCCCGGGCCGCGTAGTCATACAAGCCACGATCGATGACGCCTTACATTACACGGATGCACAGCGCGCGGCTATCATCGCTAGCTATCCGGCCTGGGAACAGGAGGCGCGGGTTAAGGGCATTCCTGCTCTGGGCTCAGGCCGGGTATTCCCCGTGGAGGAGGATAAGCTGCGCTGTGAGGCGTTTGAAATTCCGAGGCATTTCCCGCAAATCATAGGAGTAGATTTTGGCTACGATCATCCGTTTGCAGCCGCCAGGTGCGCGTGGGACAGAGATGACGACATATTTTATGTCGTGGCTACCTACCGCGAGTCGGGCGCGAGTGCTCCGATCCATGCGGCGGCACTTAGGCCCTGGGGGCTCTGGGTACCCATCGCTTGGCCCCACGATGGTTTGCAACACGACAAAGGCTCAGGTGATCAGCTTGCAGCGCAGTATCGCGGGCACGGATTGAATATGCTTGGGGAGCATGCCACGCACGAGGAAGGTGGTTATGGCTTGGAAGCTGGCATTCAGGATATGTACGAGTGCATGCTGACGGGCCGCTGGAGGGTATTCCCCGGTAATGAGGTATGGTTTAGCGAGTTCCGGCTGTTCCATCGCAAGAACGGCCAAATCGTTAAGGAGCGTGATGACGTGCTATCGGCCAGCAGATATGCTAGAATGATGAAACGTTTCGCAGATGTAAAGCGGCCGCCAAGCGATCGCAGTGTGCGGTTGGCCGGCGGAACACATGGATGGATGGGGTGATGAGAAAATATGTAGACGGCGGATTGATTATGGCGGCTGGGCTTATTGCCTGGTACGGGCTTGGCACAGTTGGCGCGCAAGCACAAGGCACTTGCCCTAAGGTGTCAATCGGCGGAGGGCGTGCAAATGTCCACACCGAAGTGTGGAATGCCACCACGAACAAGGCCATGGCGATTCACTCTGGGCGCATCTTTAAGAACGGCACAGACTTGTATTTCGTGATCAATGCCGATCTGCAGTGTCCCTCGCAGGGGTGCGGCACGAATGCTGGTCCTCCGTCGCAGGACTGCACCGCTACCCAGACGGCTAATTCGTTCTTCGCCTGGGCGCTCACGAAGGAGTCGAATGTTAACACCGTGGTCATCACCCATTCGGAAGGCCTCGATGTTAAGACCCCGAGCGGCACCGTGATTATGAACCAGAGTGCCGGCAATGCGCCGCATGGCAATGCATGCCCGATCGCGGTGCAAGACACCCCTGCAGTTCTGACCATGGTAGTTAACCGGGCGACAGGCCTAGGAATGAAGGTCGTCTCGGTGAGAATCTTCCATGCACAGCATGGCGGAAGCGGACCGGATGATTTCTATGCGATCATCGGCGTTGATCCGAGCATGACATTCTCACTGCCGAGCCCGCGAACGAGCGATTGCACGCAGAACGGTAATTCCTGGTATAATTCCTACTGGACCGGTGACAAGGCATCGACCGGTGAAGACTTAGTTCAGTCTCCGGAATATGCTGGGGTGATTCAGCTCAACCAAGGTGCGCAGTAGGCGAATAATGGGAAGCCGCGACCTTCAAGATGGCCTGCTAACGTTTTACAACGCGCAGGCCATGTCCGCTGACTTCAATGTTGAGGCAGAGATTGAGCGCGATCCGGTGAATTATGTCGAGGTAGATACATCGCCTGAGATTGAGGCATTGACGCCCGTTAGGGCGTGCAATGTGGTCTCTAATATTACGCGGAATGATTCATGGGCCGCGTCACTCATTCTCACAATGAATGACATGCGGAAAATAGCGGACATGTCCCGGCGGGAACTCTCACGAGTTCCTCATTGCGGAAAGAAGACAATACGCGACATCGAGGAATGGCTCGCGCGGCATGGTATGAAGTTGAGGGAAGATGGCTAAATGAAGGCGATCCTGGCATTTATCATCGCGATTATTGCCGGGGCCGGCATTGTAGAGGCGCGCGATTCAAGATTTACTGCCGCTGTTGCGCTGGTGAATAAAGGTCCGGATATAGAGCAGTTTCTTGCGGCTCCTGTATCCGGGTATGTTCATGCCTTTCTGAGATTTGGCAAGGACATGCCGGACGACGTATTGATGTTTATCGACGAAGAATTTATGGATGGAGTGAGTAATCCTCTCTTTTATCCTGGCGGGGATTGGATGGCCTATGTAGGCGTGTTGCGTAACGGTGCGGTACTTGTAGCGCAGGGCACCGCCGGCACTATGGCAGGGACACCAAGCACTTTCCGCACTTTTGCAATTTTTTCTCTTGGCCAGCGGCTTCAGCCAGACACATGGTATTTGCTCCGCACTCGCGCAAACTTCGGCACGAGGCATTACGTGAGTTTCCTTATTGAGGGCGAGAATTTGCGGCAGGAGATAGATCTTTCCGCGCTAACCCTCGATTATCCAAACTATCTGCCATTTAGCGGGAGGACCATGACCTATTATGTGGGCGCCGCGCGTAGCGGCGGTTTGCTGGGGGGGACGCCAGTCGCATACTTCGATGCAGTCCAGGGCGGATCCTCGCATGTCTTTTTCTATAATGGCTTCGAGCAGCAAACTGTTGTCGGCCCGCAGCCGCCGTTTAATTCTCCGATCGATTTAAATTCCTATGTGCAGGGTCAATGGTATAAAGAACGCGATGAGGCGCTATTTACGATCCAACAATCTCCGTTTGCAGTTTCCGGAAAATCTATCGGGGTCGCCGACGCAAACCTGAATGGCCCATAAATGGCTGATGTAGACGCCGCTGAGGCGCCAGAGAAAGAGACGGACGAGAATCCGCATGCAGCGGCCGAGGAGGTCGAGCATGCGGTGGCCATGAAGCAATGGAACAGGGCATGGGTGAAAGAGCGTGATAACATCGATCGAGGCTACGAAGACCTTGCATTCCTGGCTGGAGAGCAATGGCCAGAGGATCTCAGATTGCAGCGCGAGGCTGATTCAAGACCTGTCCTCATGTTCAATCGGATGGGACAGTTCCAACGACAAGTTACGGGCGACATGCGACAAATGCGGCCCTCTATTAAAGTGGTTCCCTGCGACGACGGCGCCGACGAGAAAATCGCGGAGATAAAGAGTGGGCTCATCAGATACATTGAGAATCGGTCAGATGCATCGCGAATATATACCGCCGCGGCGGACTCGCAGGTTGCAGCTGGTATCGGGCACTGGGAAGTGTTTAGCGAATATGCCGATGACAGCACATTTGAGCAGGAACTCGGGGTACGGCTCATTGACGATCAAATTTCGGTTATGTGGGACCCAGATGCAAAACATCCGACGCGTAGAGACGCAATGTGGTGCTTTACGCCCGTAGATATGACGCGGGAGGCGTATCTCGAGACATTTCCCGGCTATCCCACTGGCGATCTCGGCACCAACTCCCTCAACATGGAATGGTTTCGCGATGAGTTAATTCGGGTCGCGCGCTATTGGTACAAGGTGAAAACCAAGCGCAAGCTAATGAAAATGCCGAACGGCGGCTACGAGGATCTGACCGACGCTGATCGTGATGACATTGCCCGCATGAAGGCCGAGGGCGGCAAGGTAGTTGAGAAAGCAGGGCATAAGATAAAATGGCGAATGATGAATGCGGTGGAATTCATAAGCGAACCGGAGGATTGGCCGGGACGGTTTATTCCCGTTGTGCCGGTAATTGGCGAAGAGGTCCGTGTTGGAGCAAAGGTCGTCAGGCATGGCATTGTCAGGTTCGCGGCGGACCCACAGCGTGCTTACAATTATGCCCGCTCCACACAAACGGAGTTTGTTGGCTTGCAGCCAAAGGCACCCTTTATCGGTACGGAGGACAACTTTAAGGATTACGAGAATGAATGGAACACGGCCAATGTCAAGAACTGGCCGTTTTTGAGATACAAGCCGGATCCAAGAAATGGGAATGCACCGCCGCAAAGACAAAATCCGCCAGCCTCTGGTTCGGGACTTACGGAATGTGTTGTTATGGCCGAGCAGGACATGCAGGCGGTTATCGGGATCTACAACGCGAGCCTTGGCGCGAAGAGCAATGAGATTAGCGGCACTGCAATCCAAAAGCGGGAGAAGCAGGGCGATACGGGCACGTTCGTTTACATGGACAATTTCGCCCTATCGATCATGCATACGGCGCGGATACTTAATGATCTCCTACCGCACTATTACGATACATCGCGCACGGTTCGCGTCATCGGAGTAGATGGCACTGAGAAGCGTGTGCCGATCAATCAGCCCCAGGGGGTGGCGATCGAAGGCGTTGCAATCGACATGCTGAACGACATGACCACTGGCGCCTATGATGTGCAGATGGAGATTGGGCCGAGCTATGCGACAAAGCGGGAAGAGGCCAGAGAGGGCATTACGTCGTTTGTTACGGCATTTCCTCCTTCTGCGCCCGTACTTGCTCCTGTCATGGCCGATTTGCAGGATTGGCCCAATTCGGATCTCATTACGGAGTTACTTACCACTCTGGCGCCGCCGCAGGTCCAGCAGATCCTAGCGAAGCGGCACAATCATCCTCCGCCGCAGCCTCCGCCGCCAAATCCTCTGCATGAGATGCAAATGAAGACGGAAATGGCCAAGGCACAGGGCGAAATGGCTACTGCGCAAGGCCACCAGGCACAAGCGCAAGGGCATGCCGCAAAAGCCGTATACGAGGTCGAGTTGGAAAAGCTCAAGCTGGAATATCAAAGATTACAGAACGTCAAGGCTACGGTTGAAGTGCAGGCGGCTATGACGGCCGCCGGGCCCCCGATCGATAGCGCCAAGCTTCACGCTTGGATCGGTAATGTGGATATGGCATTGACCGACATCGACAAGCATTTGCATGGCGGAACTGCCGGACTTGCGGCCTCGACCCCCGCAGGTTCTGGCAATGACGGCGGGGAAGGCGATCTTTCAAGTTCAGCTTCTTCCCCGCCGTCAACCCCCTCAGGAGGACAAGGACCAGCTGCGACGGGCAATCCTGGTGAATCTAACCAGCCGCAGTCCGAGCCGCCCCCCGCGCTTCCTGAGGGCCATTACGCGCCATTGCCAGGGCAGGGAGAATGAAACACTTTTGCTATTTCATCGCGATCCCAGTTGCTATCATTGAAGGGCTAATTCTAGTCATGGCGATTCTGATTATGGGGGTAAAGTGAATGGACCGTAGTGTGAGCGTGCACGCCGCAATGCGGAGGACCGGTTTCGCTAGCCGGCGGTCCATGTAATGGATTATGTCCTGCCAATGCTGATGTTTGCCTTGTTTGCGATTTGGATATGGTGGCCTGAATGACGCTAGTCGAGGCGCGCGAGCGCCAGCGGGCATATTTGATTCATGCCGGCTACTGGGAGCGTCCGGACGGCTGGTGGATTGGGCAGCACGATGCGGCAAGTCCACTTACTGACGAAGTCGATAACGGCCTGTATGTGGCGGGGGATGAAATAGCCGGAGACTTAATGATCAGGATAGTGCCTTTGGACAGGGCCCCTAAATAAGCACTTGCACATGAGAAAATAAGGCATATTATGGCTGAAACGGACAAGGGTGAGCAGGTTGAAAAGCCAGCTCCCGGACCAAAAGACCTGATTACCGATCTAGACGGAGATGCTGGCGAAGTTACGCCGGCCGCCGGGGACACGGAAGAGGTCGCCCCCGAAGATACAGAGCCCAAAGCCGAAGATCCCGAGAAAGTCGAGGAACCGGCCGGGGATTCTGACGAAGATAGCGAGCCAGCACCCAAAAAGCGGAGTGGCACAGCACGGTTGAAGGCCCGGTTAGCGGCCGCACAAGCCGAACTGGAGGCACTCAAGCGCATCGCCCCGAAACAGGACGATAACGCGGCGCTGGCAGGTCTTGTCGAGACGGAAATAGGACCGGCACCAAAGGAAGCGGATTTCAACGACTATCTCGCGTATCAAAATGCCACAATTGCATATGAAACCGAGAGACGGATCGTCACCCGCGAGCTGAAACAAAAGGCCGCGCAGGCCCAGGAATCTCAGACCGCGGAACAGGACGAAATAATCGAGGTCTTCAAGGAGCGTGCGGATGTAGCGCGGCAAACTCTCAAGGATTTCGACGAAGTCACGAAAGCGGCGACGATGTCGCCAACGCATCCGGCGATTATCCACCTGATTCTATCAAGCGAAAAAGGCCCAGAGCTCGCTTATTATCTGAGTAAGAATCCTAAGGCAGTTCAGCGGCTTAATGAAATGTCCCCTTTTGGGGCAGCACGGGAAATCGGTAAACTTGAGGCCTCGGTGTCCTCGGCCACACCCAAAACTGTGACCAAGGCTCCTGCTCCCGTCGAAGCCATTAGAGGCGGCACCGCGCCATCCTCCAAAGACCCTGAAAAGATGTCGATGGAGGAGTATAAATCCTGGCGCAAGGCCGGCGGAGGAAAGAGCCTTTAATCCTGAGGGATTAAGGCTATGGCCAATACAATGCTTACCGCGGCCATCATTGCCCGCGAAGCGTTGATGATCCTCGAAAACAATCTCGTCATTGCCGATAAGGTCTATCGCGGCTACGAGCAGGAATTCGACAAAAACATCAACGGCTACAAAATCGGCGATACCGTGACTATCCGCAAGCCGGCGCAGTACGTGCTCCGCTCGGGCCCGGTTATGGCCGCCCAGGACACCACCGAAGGCTCGACCTCGGTTACGATCAATCAGCAGATTGGTATCGACTTCAGCTTTACCTCGACCGATCTCACTCTTAAGATCGGCGATTTGGCGGAGCGGGTTATCGAGCCTGCAATGGTCAGATTGGCGGATAAAGTCGATGTGGATTTGTTCGGTCTGTTTCCGAATGTCAACAATTGGGTCGGGACCCCGGGCAATACGCTGTCCAATTTCGACTCCTTCGCGGCTGGGACCGAGAGACTCAACAATGGCTCTGTGCCCCTCGAAGATAGAACGGCGGTACTCTCGCCACGAGATAAACGCGGCATGCTGGCAGCAATCGCGGGGCCGGCCTCCATCTTCAATGAAAAAGCAGTCGGCGAAGCTTATCGGCGGGGCATTCTAGGCACCATCGACGGCGTGGAGGCCTATGGCGTTCAGAACGTCGCGACTTTAACAACCGGCACCCGGACCAACGGCACTAATAACTCCGGCGTGCCGACAACTTACGCGGCCTCTAAGGATACTGGCACCCAGACGCTGGCCATTACCGGCCTTGGCGCTGGCGGCACGATCTCTGCCGGTGAAGTCTTTACCCTAGCCGGCGTGTTCGACGTTAACCAGGTCAACAAGGTCGCCCAGACATACCTGAAGCAATTCACGGTTGTAACTGCGGCTACCGCGGATGGCGGCGGCAATGCCACCGTGACAATCCGGCCTGCTATGATCCTTACTGGTCCGTATCAGAACATCTCGGCGGCTCCTGCCGCTGCTGCAGTTCTAACCTGGCTCGGTGCGGCCTCCACTAACTTCCGTCAGAACATGATCTTCCACCGCAATGCCTTCGCCCTGGTTATGGTGCCGATGGTGCGGCCGGAGGGCGCGGTTAAATGCTCGCGGATGTCCCATAAGGGCATTAGCGTGCGGGTGATCCCCGTTTATGACGGCACAAACGATAACAATGCCTGGCGTCTGGATGTTCTCTATGGCGTCAAGGTGATCGATGAGCGGCTGGCCGTGCGGCTTTCCGGAACCTGATAGGAGTTAGAAATGCCCGTAGCAGCTGCTTCCTCTGGAGGCTTGGCCTTCCAGCAATTCAATTATCTTACCGGCGGGGCTGGTCGTATCTCGCTGGGCTCCGGCGGTGTCAGCCCTGGTGCGACCGGTGCCGACAATGTGTTGGCGTCCAGTATCGTCCCCGGCGGCATCTTTGATGGCATTTCCAATCGCGGGGTGAAAATCACCGCGTTCGGGACATTCGCGACCAATGCGAACGTTAAAACCGTCAAGATTATCTACAATCCTACAACCTCGGTCGTTGGCACAACGATCACCGGCGGCACAACGCTAGTAGCCACGCCAGGCGCCACGGCGAGCAATCAGCCATGGTTCCTCGAAGCTGTCGTGGTCGACGTTACCGGCGCTAACAACCAGGTTGGGTTCATGCTGAACAGTTGGTTTGGTATCGCTGGGACGCTAACCGATCTAGCGGTGACAGTGCCGCAGTTCCTTACCGCGGATGAAACCAAGGACATTCCGATCGCGATCACCGGCAACGCTGCCACTACCGCGACCGACATCGTCCTGCTTTACTTCGCGATCTCCGGATACAACCAATGACGAATGTATGGGGCTATAAAAAGAACGGCGAGGCGTGCCTGTTCGATCTGGCCGAGGGGGCCGTATTGCCCCCCGGCTGGAGCCTTGACTACAAGATAATCGAACTAGACCATATGCGCACTGCGGAGGCGATCACGGAGTCTGCGGGCGTTTCAGCAGTTCATCCGGTCAAGGTCGAGCATGCCGAGAGCAAGCCGCAGGCTGCCGAGCCAAGAACCTTTCCGGACACGTTCTCCCGCGGGCCAGGAAGGCCGCCACTATCGAAGGATAAAATCTAATGGCCAGGTATTCAATCAACAACCGTATGGCGGGCTCGCAGCAAGCCCTTGCGGCAACCCTTAAGTCGCAGGTGTCTTTAACCGCCGTGACTGCGACACTTTGCCGCGGACAGATCGTCGAATTAGCCTATGGCGCCGATGGCGCGCCAAACGCGACTGACTGCCAAATCGTCTATGACGCCGCGAGGCAAACAACAGTCGGCACCGGCACCTCGGCAACTCCAAACTTGGAGAATCCCGCAGACGTCGCATCCCGATCGCTTGGCACCGTCAATTATACCGTGGAGCCAACAGTTACCGGGGGCACGGCGTTCGTAGGCTCGATCTGGTCCCGGACGTTGAACCAGCGTGCGGCGCAGCAGTGGTTTGCCAATCCAGGTTCGGAATTGGTGTGGCCAGCTACCAACGTTAACGGCATTGTGATCCGGGCGCTCTCGCCAACCTACACGTCGAACGTGCTCGTCGATGTGAAATACGACGACTTTTAAGCGATGCGGAAGCCGGGCGGCTATTCCATTATCGTCGAGCCGGACAAAGCGGACCTCGAAGAGGATACGTTTACTTGCGGGCACTGCTGCAAGGTGGTGTTCGTCAAGCCTCTCTGTGATCCGGCAGAGATGGGCGGCCGATGCACATGCTGCGATAAACTGATTTGCAAATATTGCGTCGGCAAAGGCTGTGATCCGCTAGAGAAAAAACTCTTGCGCTGGGAGGCGGCCGGGCGATTGCGTGAGGCAATGAGGAGTGAGTAATGGCCCTGATCCCAATTCCAGAGAATTCAAACGCGTTCAACGCGATCAGGGCCGACATTGCCGATCTATACGGCCGCTTCGGTACTAACAACAAATTATCGCTTAGAAATTCCAGAGTGCAATTTCCGCTGCGCCCGCAGACGGTGCAGCAAGTCATGGCTTCCCCGCCGACGGTCACCACCGGTACCGCCACATCTATGACAACCCCGTTTTCTCGATACACCAATACGACCATTGGCGGTATCGCAATGGGGTCATATCCTCTTGACTGGTACTCGATTTCTCGCTGTCCAGGCATGGCGACGAATAATGTAACCAATACCTATCCGGTCCAGACCTTCGGCATGTGGAGCATGGGCTATTCATTCATTCATGAGGGCCCGATCTTCGAACTGATCATTCAGGGCCAGGCGTTGAATTATTTCGTGGTCAAGGTCGACGATCAGTATGTCAGCATGACGCCAACTAATCAGGGCTCTAACGGCGTCCCAACCTTCTTCAAGTATGATTTTACAGCGGTCGGCGGTACTAAACGCAGACGGATAGACGTCATCGGGCTGAATCTCACACTGATGGGGCTTAATCACGGGCAGACGGACACGGTGTATGCCGCTCCGATTCGCGGTCCCCGGGTGATGTTCGTTGGTGACAGTTTTCTCAATTCAACGGTAGACGTAACCGGCGTCGACTGCACCGTCGCGTTTAGCGAGGCAATGCGCTGGGATGATGTCTGGACCACCGGCGGTCAGGGCGGGCGTGGATACCTCTCTAACAACGGCCTGACCGTGCCGACGTTTCGCAATGTCATCAAGCATGACGTGCTTGCATACAATCCTGAGCTAGTGATTGTCCTGGGTAGCGTCAATGATGTTGGGCAGAACCCTGGCGCAATGGGCGTTGAGGCGACTCTTCTCTACAATCAGATCATCGCCAGCGGGGCCATGCTCGCAGTCGCATATACGACGAAACAAGGTTGCAATACTTGGACGGCCAATAATCTCGATATCCACGATGCATTGAAAAAGGCCTGCCTGAATGCAGGCGGTCTCTGGCTGGATCTGATGGAGCTGCCATATTCGATCCCCGCTGGCCAAATTCAGCCAGCAGCCACCATGCTTCAAGTCCCTGGATCCAACTGGGCTGGCGCGAGTAATCCTAGCGACACGACCGTGTTCGTGTTCCCAATGACGCCAGGCATTGGCGGCTCCGACATGCCGCAAGTTGGCGGCACCATCGAAGTCGATACCGGCGCGGTGCGCGAGAGGATACAAATCAAATCATGGGCGGCGAGCGCCGTGGACAGCGGATCGGAGTACTACTCCGTGACATTTGATGGTGCGATGCAGTACGCTCATGCCAAGTGGACACCGTACAGGCAGGTGGGGAGCAGTTATTTGACTGGCCGCGGCAAGATAGGTGCCCTCCAGGGCTTCGGCAACTGTGACCTGTTCGTGTCGGCAGATGGGGTGCATCCGACAAGGCCAGGTAGCGTAGCGCTTGGGCAGCTGCTGGCCGATCTATTCGTTGCCGCTATTGCACCGAATTGAGCGGCTATGGCGGAGCTGCCAATCACCGAGCACTCTTATTCGTTTGATGCGATCCAAACGAACCTCGCGGATTTGTACGGGAAATCGGCGGCGACCGTGGGGACAGTCACAAGAGCGCAAATCCCCACGCTGACCCTCGGCGCAATTACGCTGTTTATGTCTGGCTCCGTGGTGCCAGGAGATAATGGCGCCGGGGCGCTATACACCAGCCAAGGCGCCACGTCGGCTGGTCCTATGGCAATCCAGGATGCCAGCGGGAGGTGGTTTCAGCTTGTTCTAAACGACATAGTGAACGCCGGATGGTTCAACGCCACCGGCAATGGCGTGACTGACGATACGCCTGCGCTCCAGAAATTCGTCAATTATGTCGTGGCAAATGGTGCCCATGGGTTCATTCCGGCAGGAACGTATTTACTAACTTCCGCGCTGACGGTCGGGACAGGATACGGTTGGACGATAGAAGGGGCTGGTGAGAGCGCTGAGATCGGTCTTGGCGGTGTAATATTGGAGCAGGTGACAAACAACACTCAGATTTTCATTTTCACACAGGGCATATGGGGATTTAATTTCTATAGAATCTTTTTCCGCTGGAGTACGAACCAGCCAGCCACAAATACTAACGCAGTAGCTCTATATTTCAACGCCTCATGTTGGAACATTACGATAGACCATTGTCATTTCGATAGAGGCTTCCGCTGTATCGCGTGTAATCCACTGGCGACATCTATCCCAGTGTGGGGTATCACAATCAACAAGTGCACGAAAAGCCAGAGTGTTAGTGGCGCATTCTTATACTTGAATTGTATATCAATGCCTGGCCAGCCTAATATCATTCTGCGAGACAATTATGCAAGATGCGATTTAGCCACCGAGCCGGACATACTAGTCGGCGCGGCCGATAACATGCTGATAATCGGACATGAATTCAACGGAGGGACATATTCTAACTTCCCGCAATTATCGATTGCTGGAACCAATGTGACGATTATCGCATCCAAGTCGGAATTCCCTACGGTGACTGGAACCACGCCATTGCAGGGACTATGGGAGTTCGTCAACACTGAGGCGACGCTGATTGGATGTGAGTTGATTGCTCTCTCTATCAATCAAAACAATGCGGCTGCAATATTCGTCAATCAACGCACGTTCGACTCCAACACGCATGTAGTGAATATCATCGGATTGTTTGTTTCGCTTGGTGTCTCTGGAGCATCCGTTTCAGTTATTCCTTACAACGGGAATGTTCCAACCGCTCTCGGTGTAAAGACAGACGCGCTCGGCAACGGCATCTGTCTGGTTGGCCCGATGCTGCCGTATCAGGACTATTCGGCAAACGCATCGACGTCCGCCTCGACGGTATTGGCCGCCGCGGACATATTTGGCACTGCATTGCATGAGCATACCCTGGAGTTGACAGGGGCGATCACCGCGGCCTCAAATGCACAATTGCCGACCGCCGCTCAACTTATTACCGCGATGGGAGCGAACACATATCCAGCGAGGGGGCAGTCGTATAAACTCAGGGTAATAAATGGCGCTGGGAGCGGTTCCGGGATATGGACACTCACCACCAATGCCGGATGGACGCTCAACGGTTTAACGACAATTGCGCCTGGGAAATATCGCGATTTTTATATCACCCTCGCATGGGAAAATGTGACATATGGCCTGCTTGATAAGGCGGCGCTACAATCCGTGGGAGGCACATGAGAAAGCTCATATTATCAGTGGCGGTGCTCTTTGGCGCTATTTCGCATGCGTGCGCCCAAAATCCACCGACGAATTATTCACCGGCCACGACGCCTTATGTTGGCACTGAGACATGGTATTGCGAGCCGACGCCTGGCACGCTGAATCGGCAGTGCTCCTTCGCGGGCATCACGACCTCCATTACGTCCTTACCGAACCTAGTTGGCGTTGGCACGCTGACATCGGGGGCAGCGGGCTCTGGTTTCACTATCCAAGGCGCAAATGTCACATGGACCGGCGTGGGGATTACCGCCGGTAACGGAATAACGATCGGCGGATCGTGGCCCACTCAAAGCGTGACCTATAAAACGCCCGCATCCTCGATGACGTCGGTTAGCGCGCCAGGAGCAACAACCTCAGCCACGCCAGTTATGATGGGGCTTGCCGGATCCATCACGCCAACGAATACCGGCACTGTAATGGTGACCATTTATGGCTCAGTGCAAAACACCGCGGTTGGCGGACAATGTGTATTTAGAATCAGACATGGAACAGGCACCGCGCCGGTTAATGGCGCGGCTCTGACGGGAACCGCGATCGGCTCGACTATGACAATTACGATGGATAGCTCGTTCGCGCCCCATCCGTTTGCCATTACTGGCGTGATTAGCGGCCTCACTCTGAGCGCCGCCCGCTGGCTTGACGCCTCATTTGGCTCAGATGGAACGAACACATGCACGCCGTTTGACGCCCAAGTTACCGCCGGAGAGCTATAAGTCGGCCATTGGAGTTGCCTGAATGGCCGACACAGTTGTTTTTCTTACCAGTGGCACGAGTTACACGCGTCCGGCCGACTGGAACAACGCAGCCAATAAAATTGAGGCGATCGGCGCTGCCGCTGATGGCGGCGGTACCGGTAAAGGCGGCTGCTTCGCCAGCATTTCCAACTTTACCATGGCCGCGACCGTATCTTATCAGATCGGTGTGCATGGCGGCACGACGGGCTCAGGTACTGCGCCAACGTCGAATACGTGGCTTAAAGACGCCTCGACACTCGTCGCGGCTGGCGCTGACACCGTAACAACCAATTGCGTTGGCACAACCAAATTTGCCGGCGGCGGGCAGGGTTCAGGCAGCGGCGGCGGCGCGGGCGGTCCGAACGGAGCCGGTGCCTCGGCAAGCGGATTCTCCGGCGGCAATGGAGACGCTGGCTTCGGCGGCGCAGGCGGCGCTAATGGCGTTGCGGGCGGAAATGGCACCGAATGGACATCGAATCCAGGCGGTACCCATGCCGGTTCCGGCGGCGGTGGTGGTAATGGCGCGGCCGGCGGCCAATACGGTGGCGGCGGCGGCGGCGCAACTGCCGGCGGCGGCGGCATTATCGTCATTACCTATACGCCGCTCTCAACGAACAATTTCGGATGGAATGCTAACGATAGTCCATCATGGGCCCGCCGCCGTATCGCGCGGCGGGACGAAGCGGCATTTACGCCCCCGAAAATCATCCCGCTGCCGAATATTGGATGGATTACCCAGGACGAGACGGCGCCAAGAAAGCGCCGGTATGTAATTCTGACGCCTTCGGACAATGGCGCTATTCCGCCGAGAATCGATCCAAACTTCGGTTGGTATGTCTGGGAGGATACGGGACCAATTAGACGCAAATATCGCCCGCTTGATGAAACTGTCTATGCCGCGCTGCCCCCGTCGGTTCCAGTCCCGGCCTCGGGGTGGATAACACAGGACGAAACGCCGCCAAGGCGCAAGAAATATCAAAGCCTGGACGAGACTATTCTGGTGCCGAGCCGGATAGGCCTTCCGGCGCCTCCTTCAGGATGGCTAACCCGTGACGAAACACCGAGAATTATAAGGAAATATCGCCCGCTTGATGAAACCGCACAGCCGCTAAGGACGGTCGCAGGCGGCCCCATCGGGGCCCATGATTTAACCGATACGCTAGGTTTTCCGCTAACCGACACGGCTGGCGTTCATTTAACGGACGTATTCAGTTCCACTCCGGCTCCAAATTTTGGCTGGAACGCGTCCGATAACCCAACTCAGCCAAAGAAGAAATCGAGGTCTCTCGACGAGACAACACAGGCGCCTAACGCCATAGGTTTGCCGGCGATCGTTGGCACGCCGAGCTTGTACTGGAATGCCTCGGACAACCATACCCAACCAAAGCGCAAATATCGCCAGTTGGACGAGACGGCCCACGTCATTAGCACGCTCGGCCTGCCGCCAATCACCCAGATTGTTATCTTTCTCACCTCCGGGACGTCATTTAACCGTCCTGGCGATTGGAACGATGCGAACAACACGATCGAGGCAATAGGCGCCGGCGGAGATAGCTCTGGCACTACCGGGGCAACCGCAGGCTGTTACGCCAAGATCGTCAATTACGTCCTGCCGGCGACATTCACCTATCAAATTGGCCTTCATGGCGGCTCTGTTGGCGCTGGTACGGGCCCGACGGCCAATACGTGGGGCACAAATGCCTCCACGATCGTCGCGGCTGGCATCGCCAGCGTCACGACGAATTGCGTCGGCTCTACGGTCTTTGCAGGCGGTACAGGCGGCGTAGGGCATGGCGGCGGCGGTGCCGCCGGGCCCAATGGAGCGGGTAATTCCTCGTCGGGAATAGCAGGCGCGAGCGGCGATGCCGGTTTTGGCGGTGCGGGCGGAGCAGGCGGCAATCCTCCAGGAGCCGGCGGCAATGGTGCCGAGTGGACATCCAACCCAGGTGGGGCAACTGCGGGGTCTGGTGGCGGCGGCGGTAAGGCGCAGTCTGTAGCCCAGGCTGGGGGTGCCGGCGGTCTCTATGGCGGCGCGGCGGGCGGCAGGTTTACCTCCGGCACGGGTCTGGGCGCCAACGGCATAATCGTTCTCACTTATTCCCCGATCGGCGCGGTGCCGAATTCCGGATGGATGACGGCCGACGACACTGCCCCGCGTAAGCGCCGGTACCAGCAACTGGACCTCGACGCATTACAGCCGCTCGTGCCGCTTGTGCCATTGCCAGCCCTGGGCTGGCAGACATGGGACGATACCGCGCCCAGAAAGCGGCGCTATCAGCGGCTTGACGAGGCGATTCTAACGGTCGTGCCAACCGCACCAGCGGCCACGCCGTCTACGATGTGGCTTACGGACGACGAGACCGCCCCGCGCCGGAAGCGGTTTATCAGCCTCGATGAGACCGCACTTGTTCTTAGCTCGGCCTTCCTGCCGCCGCTAGTGCCAACGCCGTCTACGTTCTGGCTAACCGATGACGAGACGGCGCCAAGAAAACGGCGCTTTGTACGTCTGGACGAGACGGTACAGGCGCCTAGCCCGTTCAATCTTCCGCCCCTGCCGTTTGGCTGGCAGACATGGGATGAAACGAGGCCGCTGCGCCGGAGATATCGGCCGTTCGACGAGTTGTCGTTCAATCAGCCGGTCGCGGCCGTTGCCCCAAGCATGGGTTGGCTGACGCAGGAAGACACAGCGCCCGCGCCTAAGCGCTATAGCCGGTGGTTTAGCCGGTTCGCTAACGATGATCTGTTTAGCGCGCTCGGGTTGCCTTCCCAGCCATCGCTCAACTATGGCTGGGCCGACACCGACAACATCAGGCCGAGGCGCTACAAATTTGTATCTCTTGACGAAACTGTGATACCATTACGGCTTCCGCCAGGCCTACCAGTGCCCGTGCCGCCGGTCCCGCCATCGGGATCTACCAGGCTGATCAACTTGAACGCGAGTTTTGTCTTCGGGCCGAATACCCCGCAGCTTGGCGATTTGGCAGTAGCGGTGCTCCAGGATCTAGGCGTGCTAGAGAGCGGCCAGCCGGTCGCCTCGGAAGACGCGATGACGATCATTGGCCGCCTGTTCCCGAAGCTGGAGGAGCTGAATGAACGGGATGTAGCCCATATCGACGCGGATAATATCTCAAACGCGCAATTCCTGCCGCTGGTCAAGATCATGGCTTACGAGTGCGCGAGCGCATTCACCATCGTTGACCCGGCCAAGCTGCAAACCTTGCAGGCAAAGGGCGGCATGGGAGGCGAGGCCGAGGGAACACTCAAGGATATCGTGAGATTGCGCACGCCGCGGCAGACCATGCGGGTAGAGTTGTTTTCCAGAAATCCATACGGCCGGAGATACTGGTAAATGCCACAAGTTACTATTCCGTGGCCAAAGGTGCCAACTAAGGACCAGCCGCAGCGGGCTGGTATTGGCACACTTAAGAATGTAATTATGGAGCCGACAGGGGCAGGTGAAACCACAGTATATAAACGCGCTCCAGGAGTATCCTCATATGCGGCGAGTGCGTCTGGATCTATTCATTGCCGGGGATTTGTGCTCGCCAATCCTGGGACCGTACTTGTGATATTCAATGGCTTCGTGGAAGCCCTTACTGCCGCTGGCGGAGTTGTAACAATGACCGCCCTTGGCCATTTAGATGGCAGTAAAATCGTCAGTGTCGCGGTGAATAACAAATCGCCTACGCCTGACATCGTCGCGGTGACGGAGAATGGCGCCTTTACGCTTCACACGTCAGGAACTCCGACGCCATACCCGGATGGGAATATCGGGTTTCCAAACTCCGTCACATTCGGGGACGGCTACTTCTTCTTCACATATGGAAATGGGCAATGCATAGCAAGTGCCTTGAATGGAACGTCTATCAATCTGTTGAATCAAATCACGGTCAATTCGGCATCAGATGGGCTTGTTCGGGGCGTATGGTTCGCACAAACTTTATTCCTTTTCACCCCGTCACGGTGCGAAGCGTGGACAGATACAGCGAACCCGCTAGGCTTTCCGTTCTCTCGCTCAGCGGTGATCCCACGAGGCCTGATCAATGCCCAGGCGATCGCCGGCTATGAAAGCAATTTTACCTCAAGTCTGATTTGGGTCGGTTCCGATTCAGTTGTGTACATGATGCAAGGATATCAGCCATACAGGATATCGACGAATGATATTGAACGGCGCATTCAGGAAGTGGATGACAAAACGACACTGCGAGCGAATGTCTATATGAATGACGGACATGCGTTCTGGCAACTATCGAGTGCAGATTTCACGTTCACCTTCGATCTCATTACTGCGACATGGCAGGAGCGGACGTCATATCAACAATCATTCTCCAGGATCGAACAGTCAATTTACGCCTTCGGTATGTGGATTGTGGGAGATTTTGCAACCGGCAATATCGGCGTAATCGACGGGGAGGCATTTTCCGAATATGGCAGTGCACTTCAATGGGAGCTGACGTCTCTTCCTGTTATTCAGTTCCCTTCCAGAATGGTTGTGCCGCGAGCCGATTTTAATTTTATCACCGGCACCGGCAGATCGGATGGTCTGAGCCAGACATCGACGGACCCCATTGTGGATATTTCCTGGTCGGAAGATGGCGGGGCAACGTTTAAAATGCCAATCCAGCGCGCTCTTGGCCGCGGCGGTAAGAACGGACAGGTAGTGGCTGTGTTGCAGACCGGCCAAACAAGCCGCTATGGCAGGGTATGGAAACTGAAGGTGTCTGATCCGGTCTACGTCGGATTGCTAAGCGCCACAATGGGCGTGGGCGCCAGGATGCAGTCTCAAACACCAATCGCGGCGATGACCGCATGACAGTGATTAATCCCCTAGTCCCGCCTCTGCCGGAGCCGCAGTCGAATGAATTTGTTGGTAACACGATGGTGCCGGTATGGCGGGAATTCTGGACGAAACTTCTGATAAGCGTAAATTCTGTCATTACCGCGGCGGTGACGCTGAACACGGCGGTTACGGCGCTCACGGCTACCGTGACGGCGTTATCGGCGGCGTTCTCGAAGGCCATCTTGGCACCGTGCACGGTGGCGCAGTTACCTGCCGCTACGGCAAATACAAATACGCGGGGTATGGCGACAGACTCGACAGTGGATACCACTACAGGAATAGGTCAGGTAGTAGTAGGCGGTGGCGGTAATTTCGTCCCTGTCTTTAGCGATAGCCTGGTATGGCGAATAGGATAACAAGGGAAACGAGAATATGAAACAGTTGCTATTAGCGGTAACTCTAGCGTCGGTTAGTCCGGCGGCTCTTATAATTGCGGCCAGCGCTCCGGCTGCTGCGGAGCAAAGATGCAATGAATGGGGTCAATGCTGGTGGGAGCGCAATCCGGCGGAAGAAATCATCGGCGGTGTAATGCGTGGTGTCATGCCGCGCGGCGAGCATAGGGACCGTCATTGGGACCATGATCGCATCGATAGGCGCGGATGGGATCACGACCGGTGGATGCGAGGCGGATATCGCGGCCGCCATTGGCATCATCACGACGAGGAAGAGGGAGATTAGTCATGGCATTCCTTGGCGGTGCGCTGGGCGGTGGTGGCGGTCAGATTGATCAGTCTGTAAATAATGCGGTCAATGCCGACTGGACCGGCGCCGGGATTGCCAGCAATGACTACTGGACCGGCCAGCATAATGCATTGCAGCATTATATCGAGCCAGCCTACGGAAATGACTATTACAACACGTATTCTACGACGGGCGCAAACGCCAATGCGATGTATGGAAATGCCCTGGGGCTCAATGGGCCTCAGGGTAACCAGCAAGCCACGGCGGCATTTCAGGCGAGCCCAGGCTACCAGTTTGCGACTCAGCAGGGCATCCAGGCGCTTGATCGCTCTGCTGCTGGCTCCGGCATGTTTGGCTCTGGCAATGCCGCGATGGCTCTGAATGACTACGGCCAGGGCATGGCTAATCAGCAATATGGCAACTGGCTGCAGGGCTTAAGCGGGCTCAACAATCAGGGTCTCGCCGCAGCTACCGGCCAGACGGCACGGCAGGGCGCGCTATCCAACATCGAAACGCTTACGGCGGGCGAGGCTGGCAATGCCAATCTTGCGGCCGGGCTAGCCGCCGGCAATCAAATCCTGCAAGGCGGCATCGCCTCCGCGAATGCAAATATGCAGGGCGGTTCGAACTTGCTCGGATTGGGTGGCAGCCTTCTGAGTGGAATATCAGGCCTGTTCTCGGACCGCCGCATGAAGACGGACATCAGGAAGCTTGGCAAGGAGCCTGAGACTGGGCTCGATATCTACGCCTACCGGTACAAGGGCGACCCGAAGTCCTACCCGAAGACAGTCGGCCCGATGGCGCAGGACATTGAAAAGCGGCGTCCTGATCTGGTCGGGACGATCGGCGGCAAGAAGGTTATTAGCGGAAATTGGCTGGCTGAAATGCGCAAGGCGGCGTGATGGGTATCGATCTATCCGGCTGGAATCAGTTCGCGCAGAATCTCAAGGATCTGCGCCTGCAAAACTCGCCCTTGCCGATGCCGGATAATGCCGCGCAACTTAGCACTCCGCAGGTCGATACCTCGCAACAGAACGGGTTTCTGTCGAATATCCTGAGTTTTGCGAAAGACCCAGCAAATCCCAACCAGCAACAAGCGCAGGGAATGCTAGGGCGGCTGTTCGGCCAGAATCAGCAACAGCCGCAACCTAACCCGGCAGTCGCGCCGCAAGTGGCGCAGGCTGCTGTTCCACACGGATTACCGCCGCCGGATCAGTCGACAGTCGGGCCGGCGAGTTATTACGCGCGCGCTCAAAGCATTGAGACGCCAAACGGCGAGTCCAATACATTCCAGTTCCAGCCGAGTACATGGAAGCAGTACGGCCAAGGTGATATTAACAATCCGGTTGACAATTTTTCGGCGATGCAACGGCTGACGCAGTCGAATAATGCTCAACTCGCATCCGCGCTTGGAAGGCCCCCAACGGCAGGCGAGTTATATCTCGCTCATCAGCAGGGGGCAGGTGGAGCAATATCGCTCCTGACCAATCCGGACAAGACCCCGGCTCAACTTGGCCTCGGCCCAGCCGTCGCAGGTCAGGCGCAAATCGTGCGAGGCGATCCGAGCGCGCCGTCATCGCAATTCGTCTCTAAGATAAATTCGCAGTTCGCCGACGTGCCGTCTCCGTTTGGGGTGCCCCAGGCAGCGACAGGCCAAAAGCAGGCACAGCCATCCTTTTTTAATTGGGCCAAGAATAATGCGGACTTTGGGCCAGGTGAGAACTTGGTGACCGTGCCGACTGCCGTGGGTCACAACATTACCGCTAACGCGCAGGCGGCGCCACATTTCCAGAACTTCCTCTCAGATCTACAGAAGTCCGGATACGACGTCAAAACTCTTTACAGCTATGCGCCAAGGGATATCGCTGGAACGAATACTCTTTCCGAACATGCCTATGGGAATGCGATCGACATCAATCCAGGTCAGAACCCGGTCACACATGGGCAACTCCAGACGGACCTTCCGGCTAATATTCGGGATCTCGCCGCGAAGAACAGCCTCGTGTGGGGAGGCGATATGCATGGGTCTAAAAAAGATACCATGCATTTTGAATACAACCCTAATGTCGCCGGAGGCGCGCAACAGCAACTAGCTATGTCTGGTGGCCCAGGAAGCTCGAACGCCGGGAGAGTTCCTAATGCGCCTGGAACCCTACAGCCATCGGCATGGGCCGGGACGCCGCTTAAGCCGCCAGGACAAGTAGGCCAGAGCGCCGCGCCAACTGCCCCTGCCGCGCCGGGCGGAGCAATCACAGTTCCTGGGTACGAGGAGGCTGGGCCTCTTACGATCGACAAGGCGACAGACGCCGAGGGATTCCCTAGCAAGCAGGAATGGCTGGCCGCCTATGCCAAGGGCGCGCCGCCGGTAAATATGGGGGCAGCGGCTCCTGCGCAGCAAGTAGCCCAGGCGCCCGCTGGCGCTGTCCCTGCTCAAGCGCCAATCCAAACCGGGCCCGCGCCGCAGAATGCAGTTCCTGGTGCCGCTGCTCCATACGTCCAAAACGCCGGTGGTCAGGCATCACCGGGCGTCAACGCGCTGCCGCCGCCTCCGGCCGGGCCGGTAGTGCCCCATTATTCAGATCAGCAACTCCAATCAATGGCGGCAAATCCGTACCAGCATTGGAAGTTGCAGGACATTATGGAGAAGCAGAAAGCGGCGGCGCAGCTTCAAAATCAAATGGCCATGGCCTACTACCAGAAGCAGCTGGAGGAGGGAACGGCGAAAATTCAGGAATTCCCGGTCAACGATGCCAATGGCAATATGGTCGGAAAGCAACATGCGTTTGTCGGGCTTGGAACGAATGGACAACCGCAGATTGTGCCGTTTGGCGGGGTCGATACAAATGTCATTAAAGCGACGGCATCCAAGCTTCCGACATCTGTTCAGGAATGGCAGTTCGCCAAAGACCATCCTGATTATGCTCGCGCGCCTAAGTGGGTACCGAATGCGAGCACTGACGCCTTAGGTCAGCCGGTTGGTGGATGGGTTTCGCCGCCAAACCAGGCGCAGGCAGCCCAAGCCGGTGCACCAGGCCAAGCAGCGCTGCAAGGCAGTACAGGACAGAATATCGCGATGGTCGGCGGACAGCCAGTCGACATGACGAAAACTGGCGATGATTTTCTTAGCCAGCTTCCGTTGACCTACCAGCAAGCGGTTAAGAATTATGTTGGCGGCCAGACAATGCCAACTGGCCGTGGCGGGTTCGTTCAGGAAATCAAGTTGCTTGCCCAGAAATATGGCAACGACATTGGCATGCCAGCCGACGACACGATGTTCAATGCGCGCAAGGCAATGCGAAACTCACTCAGCGTCACGACGCCTAATTCACTCGGCGGTCAGATGCAATTTCTTAATACCGGCATCGGGCACCTCGCAACGATGAGCGACAATGCCATCGCGCTAAATAATTCGGATGGATGGGGATCGACGACCCTTGCGCGTGCTATTAACAACATCCGTGGTCTTACCACCGATCAAGCTGCGGCCGTTGGAAAGATTCAGGATTCAGCGGTTCGGTACGGTCAGGAGCTAACCAAATTCTATGCCGGCTCGCCTGGCGGCGAGCAGGAGCGGCAGGCGTTTCTTGCCAATGTCCAGGGAGCAAAGTCTCCCAAAGAGCTGGCCTCGGTTATCGAGAATGAGGCAGAACTTATTCCCGCAAGAGGACTTGGTCTTCAAAGGGAGATAGACGTGGGCCTTGGGCCTCTATCGAAGCAATATCAGGTATTTCAGCCAGAATCGAAGGCGGCGCTCGAAAAGATATCTAACAATATAGATACGCTGCGCGGGCAAAATAGAGGAACATTATTCCCCAGCATTGCAGCTGTGCCAGGACCAAACCAGGGAACGCCAGGTGTAACGCAACGGCCGCAGACGCCGCAAACTCAGAATCAGTCGCAACCGCAGCAGCAGCAAGGCAATCAACTGCCAAACGGAGCGTCTCTTCCTCCAGGCAAGACGCTTGCCGGAGTCGTTCAAGACGTGCGCAACGCCCTTAAAGCGGGGGCGATTACGCCGGACATCGCGGCTCGCGCGCTCCAGAGATTTGGTCTTGATCCGTCCAGAGTGGCGCCAGCGCAATGAGCGATCAGTTCGATTATCTCAGGGAAGCCGCCGGGGCAATGCAAGCGCCCCCAACTCCCGCGCCATCAGGCGGCGACCAATATGACTATTTGCGCCAAGCAGCTGGCGCAACCGCACAGCCTTCCACCCGTCCGCCTCTCAGGCCAATGACACCGGATGAAGAAACTCAGTTCCTGGCTGCGGCCAAGGCAGCCGGAAGCACCAATCAGGCAACTATCCCGCAAGCTGCGGCAGCGGTTGGCAATCGACTCAATTCTATGGTTCGCGGAGGTGCTGATATTCTATCCATGGGGACCGCAGATCGGATCGCGGCCGGAATGGGTGCGTTAACAGGGGTTGGCGGCCAGCGTGGCGATTATGCTGGCAACCTAGCGGCGCAACGCCAAGCAGATATGGCCGATCCAAATGCGCGGCTGGCGGGCCAGACAATAGGCGCACTGGCATTGCCGGGAGCAGCCACCACTGTGCCTCGCGCGATAGGCCTTGGGGTGGCCCAGGGAGGCGCCTACGGGGCAGGGTCGAGCCCGGACTATACCAATGTACCGCAGGTAGCCCAGAATGCCGCCACGGGGGCCGCTATAGGTGGTGCTGCGGGAGCGCTTGGGCAGGCTGGCTTAAGCGCGATTACTCCGATGGGATCATCCGCTGGGCGCGCGGCTATGGTCGGCACACTGCAAAAGGAAGGTGTGCCTCTTACGGCCGGGCAAGTCAGCGGAAGCAAGCCGCTTCAATGGGCGGAATCGGCGATCTCTGATTTGCCATTCGCTGGCGGCGGCGCGCAAAAGATCGAGGCGGCGCAGCAACAAGCATTTACCGCGGCCGCCCTTAAGCGGGCAGGAATAGAGGCACCGCTAGCTACGCCTGACGTCATGGCCGCGGGCGGAGAGGCGCTTGGCAAGAAATTTGACGCGCTATCCGCGCGAAACGAGTTAAAGCCTGACAAACAGTTCGGGCAGGACCTGAGCAAGGCACTGACCGAATACAACTCCAAGCTTGGACCCGCGAATATCGCGCCAGGGCCAAAGGCAGTCGTTGACGATCTGCTCTCCAGCGCAATTACCGGCGAGGCAATTCCTGGCGACTTCTATCAGGCAACTCGGTCGAGGCTGACTAACCAAGCGCAAGCGATTCGGGCGACTGATCCGCCGCAAGCGCAGGCTTACCGGGATATACGCAACGCGCTTGATGACGCCATGGAACGGTCAATCGCCGCTAATAACCCGAAGGATGCCGGAGCATGGAAGCAAGTCCGACGGCAGTATGCGAACTACCAGGATATCGCCCAAGCAGTTGGCGCCGCGGGCCCGGCGGCCAACAGTGGAATCGTCACACCAGCAAATTTGCGCACGGCGCTGGCAAGTGGGAACAACCGGAAGGCTTATGCGAAGGGACAGGGGGATTTAGCTGAGCTAGCCCACGCCGGCGTTGCCGTCATGACTCCGATGCCAAATTCCGGGACGGCGCCACGCGCCAACATAATGAGTTTGGCCAGGATCGGGGGTGAAGCGGCGGCCGGTGAATATGTTGGCGGCCCAGAGGGCGCGATTGGGGCCGTGGCTGCGCCCGCTATTCTAGGCCGGGCATTGATGTCGAAGCCGGTTCAGGGATACCTTAGCAATCAAGTCATGACCAAGCTCGGATCATTTGCCAGAACCAGGGAGGGCGCGAGAGCGCTGGCTGCCGCCATGACGGCGAAGGCCATCCAGGGGAATCAATAACCATGATATGAGTGCGGTTGCGATAGACGCCGCCGCAAGACCATAGAAAATATTTCCATCAAACCAGCCAGAGACGCCGCAGAAAACCATGACTTGGAGACTTTTATAAAACGCCTGCATGAGAGTCAGCTAACATGTCGTTCCTTTGGAATCCAGTGCCCACCCCGACATTCTCCGCCAATGGGCAGTTTGCCTCCGGCGCGCAAGCGTTCTTTTATGTGGCCGGGACGTCAACGCCTCTCGTGGTGTTCGCGGATGATGCCTTTACGCAGGCTCTTCCTAATCCAGTTGTTGCCGATCAAAATGGCGTGTTTCAGCCAATTTATATTCCCTATGGGGCCTACCGGCGCCGGATCGTGGATCAGAATGGTGCGCTCCTGAGCGATGCCGATAATATCGATAATTTCGCACCCCCGCAAAGCGGGGGCACTGGCCTAGTCGTCACTCAGGACATGGTGCTCCAGACTGGCGATCCTATTTGGCGGCCGCGGGTTGGCATCATGCAAGGCTTTGTCCGTATGAATGGCAACACGATTGGCTCGTCGCTATCCGGCGCGAGCGAATTGGCCGGAACCGCGACGACCGGGCTGTTTTCCTTCCTGTGGAACAATTACTCTAATGCGCTTTGTCCAGTTGGGGGCGGGCGCGGCGCCAGCGCAACCGCCGATTTCTCGGCCAATAAGGCAATCGGCATTCTTTCCATGCGCGGCATTGTGCCTGCCGGGCTCGACGATATGGGGGCGACAGCTGCCGGGGTTCTCCAGGCGGTCACGACATGCACCACGAACGGGACAACTACTGTCGTAGTGGTTAGCGCGGCCGGGATTGCTGTTGGCGATAGCGCGATTGTCAACGGAGTCTCCGTCGGGCCAATCGTTTCCATTTCCGGCCTGACTGTGGTATTAACAAGCGTAGCGGCTGGCTCGGCGTCCGGAATATCGTTCCGGTCCTCCAGGTTCCCAGACGCGACGGTGGCCGGCAATACCGGCGGCGTTCAGAATATCGTACAAACCGCTGATAATCTTGCCGCTCACACGCACGCGGTAACAGACCCGTCGCATACCCATGGATATGATCAATCAGTAAATGGCGTACAGGCGGCTGGCGGCGGCCTCCAAACTGCGGGCACCCTATTCGGACAACAGACCCAGGCCGCGACAACTGGAATCTCAGTAGCGAGTGGTGGCACGGGCAATCCTCTGACTATTCTGCAGCCGACAATGGTTGGGACTTGGTATATGAAACTGTGAGGTGAAATGAGATACCTGATTGCATTTGCTCTTTTCGGCCTGTGGCCAGGGCTTGCCCTCGCGATAGATTGCACTTCGAACGGCAATTATGTCGGGCCGCAAACGGCGACCTTTGACGGGCAGTATTTTACTCACATGACGATTTCCGTAAGCGGCAACGGCGTGGCTGGGATAAATACGAACGGTCATTCTGGAGTGAAGATTGACACCGTGCTCGTGTACCATTCAAACGGCGCGGTCGGCATTCTCCAGCAAGGAAGCGGCGGCGCAGAGGTTCATAACGCCCATGTTGTCGGGTACTCCAGTCCTGGCTCGAACATCGCGTGTCGTAATGCCTCCGGGTTTTGGGTTACGAACACCAAGGTCGACGGCGGCTCGCTAGGCATCGAAATTAGCTCATGCAGCCCGTCAGTCTTGCAGGGCATTGAAGGGTCGAATCAGACAGGAATCCTTGATCCGAATGGTGCAGGCGCATTTGTGCAATGGATAAATTCAAACAACGGTTTATTGGATGATTTCTATAATTACCGTGCCCCTAACGGCCCTGCAAAGACAGGCGGCGATGTAGTCAATGGCTATCGCAGCACCGGCATTACCGTAAAAAACGGTCTGATAGACGGCGTGTACGGAGGGTATCCGAGCGACGATATTAACCCAACGGTCGTCTCGTGCGGCATTCAGAACGATCAGTATACGAGCAACATGAACGTCAGCAATGTCAATGTGTTTCATGCGATCGACGGCGCATTCTGTGCGTACGGCACTGGCGGAAAAGGAAACACATTCAAGAATGTCCATGCAAGTGACAACATTTGCACTGACCCGGTGACAGGCCGCGCGCCGGCGTCGGGCGACGGTTATCTGTTCGTAGGGCCATGCACGAAGGGAGCGGCAGACTGCCAGGGCGGCCCGAAAGGCGTCGTATTCACCAATGCAAGCGGCAGCGTCTATGCCAACTTTACCCCATGCGCGGGAGATCCCAGGCCGGTTTATAATATGCCAAAGTTTATGCCGGCGCAGGGCACAGTGCCCTACGCGCCGCAGTTTCATGCGCAGAACATCTGCAATTAGGATAGCTAGGTGTACGTAATAAACTTCGATCAGGTGTCAGTTTCGGAAGCGTGGCGCGAGGATATCGCGATCATTGCCGCGGATGATCTGACGCCTATCGACACCGCCCTCGACGGGATCAGCCTGACGCTCCAAGTATGGGCGAGGTCATCGCGCGGCTATGGCGATCAGAGCCAGCGCTTGGGTTATTGGCCGATTCAGATTGGGAATGTGATAAACTTCAATCCGACGATCAACGCGACGACCGGAGACGGCTCCGGCCAGCTTTCGCTTGTAAATGGCGTGCTTTCGATTAACATAGCGCAGGGCGTGATGGCGCAGCTTCTAGCTGGCTATTATGGCGTAGGCTGTACCATGAAGAATGGCGACACCGTAAAGCAGCTGTTTGTCGGCGTGCTGCCGCTGTACGACGGAAACGTGTTCCCGCAATGAGCAACATTCAGCTAAAGGTCCTCCCGCAATTCCCCGCCCAGGTGACAGGCGTTGCCCCGATCGTCGTTACCAAGAGCGGCCTAACCTACACGATAAGTTACAATGCGCTCGTTTCGCAGCTTGCTGTAAGCCAAATCAAACAGCAACTTGTGGCAATCTCCCAATTCGACACAATATTGGCGACGATCCCGGCTGATCCGAAAAGCGCTGTAATGGAGATATGGACAGGCGGCGGCTTCACGCAGATTGCGGGTCCGCTGCTAACGTCAATCTTTGCGACCCTCGGCTATAACGCGTCGCAGCAAGCGACATTCATCGCCGCAGCGGCTCTCTTCCCATACTAAAGGATACGGAAATGGCTAAGGACGGTGGCACGGCTGGCCTGCACAAGGACAAGGACAGTTATATCAAGGCGGCCCATAACGGGCCGAAGGACGGCAAGAAAGGCCGCATGCCGAAGAAAAAGGGCGGCAAGAAATAGGGAATAAGGCAATGGCTAAAGGTGCAAGCACTAAAGGCTCGTTTCACAACAAGGGAACGGGGAAGGCAATCAGCCCGAAGATAAGCAGCGGGCGCGCGGGTGCATCCGAGAGCGCTGTCGCAAGGCAGCCGAAGATCGATCAGAAGCGGTCAACATGGAAAATGCCAGCGGCTAAAAGCACTGGCTGCTACTAATGGCTAAGAAAAAAGACGGCAAATGGATCGCCGGGGCGATTAAGCATCCCGGCGCGCTCCATAAGGAACTTGGCGTCAAGCAGGGCGAGAAGATCCCCGCCAAGAAGCTAGAAGCGGCAACCCATTCCAAAAATCCTACGGAGCGTAAACGGGCTAATTTAGCCGAGACGCTGAAAGGCTTTCACAAGAAGGGCAAGAAATAATGCCTCTATCTAAGGGCAAATCCAAGAAGGCTTTCTCCGACAATATCAAGACGGAGATGGCCGCTGGTAAACCGCAAAAGCAAGCTGTCGCGATCGCCTATTCCGAAAAGCGCGGCGGGAAGAAAAAGGGCAAGAAATGAAACTCAGATATTTGGCTTTAGCTGCGACGCTCTCGTCTATCTCGCCAGCATATGCGCAAGCGCCGGTCGTCATTCACACCCCAGCGCCGGTTATTGTCCACCACCATGCTCCGGCCCCGCGGTGGCATGTCATGCCGGCTCAGCAGCCAGTGCCAGCCCCTGAATGGGGCCTTGGGTCGTGGCTCGCCGCGCCGTTTAATGCCGCTGGGGCGGTCGTCGGTACCGTCGCCGCTGGCGTTGGCAACGTGGTGGAAACGCCATTCATCGCCGCCGGGCAAGCCTGGAGCAATGAAAATTGCTGGCAGCATATGGTCGATCCTAGAGACGGCCAGGTCAAACTGTTCTGGATCTGCAAATGAACTTTCGGAAGTTTTTCATAGGGTGCTTATTCGCTTGGGCGACGATCGTCGGCTTTCTCGGCCTTTTCGACACCCTGAAGCACCGCGAGGCCCAAGCTGCCCCCCGTCTTCTAACTTGGGGGCTTGATACCGGCGTCAGTCCGGCGAACGTCTGTCTATATTACACCTCGGCCGCGTGCTTTAATATCGGCACAATGTCAGCTGGCGGCGCGTTCGCCATGCCACCGGCGAACCTGGCGGCAATGCCAGCCGAAACCGTTCTCGGGAATGGCACAAACGCCAGCGCTTCCCCAACTGCTCTTGCGCTGCCCTTCTCGCAGCCGCTAGGGCGGCTTACCCTTCAGTCCGGCGTCCCGGTCATGACGACCAATACGGCGGGCGCCACGACGGTTTACTACACTCCCTACAACGGCTACCAAATCGCGCTCCCGGATGGCGTTGCCGGGGGAATGGTCTCGCAGATATTCACCGAGCTCTCTCAGCTAACCACGGACGCGACCAAATCCCCGGCCGCTGTTGCCGCGAGCTCCTGCTATGATATCTTTGTTTGGAATGATGCCGGGACGCTGCGGGCCACACGCGGGGCGGCTTGGACAAACTGCACTTCTCGCGGCGCTGGCATGGCGGCTATCGGCCGCATAAATGGGACGTTCGTCAACACCAATACGATCACCAACGGCCCTCCGGCTAAAATGGGTGTATGGGTCGGGGCAATCGCATCCAATGCCGGCTCGACGATCGATTACATTTTTGGCGCGGCTTCGTCTGGAGGCACGGCGGCCCGGCTGGAGGTCTGCAACGCATTCAACCGCCAGCAGATTTTCACTCAGGTCGTTGATAGCGGCACAGCTTACACCTATAGCTCGGCCACCATCCGCCAAGCGCGGGCCTCGGCAGGCAATCAAGCCTCATTCATGTCCTGCAGCGCAGCTGATTCGGTGTTCGTCGGCATTCAGACTGAATGTGCTACGACTGCAGCGGCTAATACAGGCTGCGATGTAGGCTTTGGCTTCGACACCACAGCAAGCTTTAACGGTACCGCCAGGTATCGTAGCGTTGCGCCGACGGCCGCAGTCTTCACCACCGGCCAGACCGTTTCAAGTTATTGGCAGCCTGGGGTTGGCGTGCACGTAATTTCATCTAATGAGAGCAGCGTGGGCGCGGTGGCGAACACCTTCAGTAATGGGGGAATAAACGTTTTATCTCTAACGTTGCAGCACTGACCATGAACCCCGAGGCCTACCTCATAGGAATTGGCCTTCGTCCGCCCGTAGCCGCCCGCAAAATGACCCAATGGGAGCATAATGTGCAGTGGTTTGCGGTTGCCATGCTGTGGATGATGGCCTATGTTTTTCATGGTGTTCTGGCATTTTAACCAATACAGCGACCTGCCCGCGATCATCTGTCTCTTGCCCATGTGGAGAATCATGAAATGAGTTGGTTTTCAAAACTGTTAGGTATCGTGAATTGGAAGACCTCGCTATCTGGGGCTCTCAGCCTGCTGGTTACGCTCGCGTCATTCATTCCGGCTCTTCAGCCATGGCGTGAGACAATTCTTTCGCTTGTTGCGACTCTTACCAGCGCTGGTCTGATGGCGGCGAAGGACGGTAATGTTACTGGCGGCTCTGTGCCCGCTACTGTGGAAGCCCAAGCGCGCGCGGTCTCGGCGCCTATCCCGTGATATGAATGGCCGATAGTCACGACGCAAAGATCGACGGCGCGGTTGCCGTCATAAATGAGCTGCTAAAGCTCGGCGCCCTATTCTATGGTCCTCTCGGCTTCGCGTACCCATTTATAATGAAGGTTGTGTCTGGAGAGGCTGAGAAGCTGAAGGATGGCCTGGCCGGCGGGACGATTATTCCTGACGGACATGGCGGCTTTGTACCTGGTAGCAATTCAAGATACGATGCTAAGACTGGGCAGTTTGTCCAGAAACCGAGGTGAAGCATGAGCTGGCCTACTTGGGGCACATTGGAAGGCTATATACGCGCGCGGGCGTCGCACTACGGCGTCAACCCTAACTTCGCGGTTGAGGTTTGCCGCCTTGAGAGCGCTTCCGGGCAGAACATGGTCGGCGATGACCGGTCCAGCTTTGGGCCGTTCCAGCTTCACTATGGGGGTCATTCGCACCGCTTCCCACATGGCGGCCTTGGCGACAGTTTCACACATAGTACCAAATTACATGCTTGGGACAGCTCGTCCTGGCAGGCTCAGGTTGATTTCTCGCTCTGGTGTTTCGAGAAAGGCGACGGGCCGCAATGGTCTACCTATCGCGCGGCCGTGGCTCGCGCTGGCAGCCCGAGACAAGGGCATGTTCAACATTCTCCAGTAAAGGCGATCGCCCATGGCAAACGAAGGCGCTGATCACGCAAAGGTCCGGGCGGTTATAAAGAAGTCCATAGACACTGGAATCGCGGGTATTTCCGCCCTGGCGGAATCATACGCCGCGCCGTACACTGAGCAGATATCCGGCAAGGTGCAAGAGGATCTATGGACGGCCGGCTATATGGTGGTACCGCGCGCGCATGTCGCGGCGCTGAACAAAGGATAGGAAAATGACGTTCTCAATAGTGTTCTGGGTGTTGATGCTGATTTGGCTTATTTTCGGTTTCGTCTGGAACAGCAATCCCGGCACGTTCGGGCCGTCCGGCATATGGGGCAACTGGATAATTCTATTCATCCTGTTCGCCCTCCTCGGTTGGCACGTGTTCCCCATCCATGGCTGAAATTCCCGGTTCTTCTCCGTCAAACATCCCTAACCCTGACCCGTCGGTTGTCGCCAAAGAGAGGCTTGCCGAGGAGATCAAGCAGGTACGCTCGGAAATTGCGTCGCAACGCGCCGAGGTAAAGGGCTGGGTGGACGCTCTTCAAGTGCTACACGAAGAGAAGATCCGAAGCTCCGTGGAGCGGACGGAGTCGCTGGACAGGGTCGTCCAGACACGCCTAGCTGGCTCTGAGACCGCGCTGAATGCCGCCATGGCGGCGTCAGACAAGGTGGTGGCCAAGATCGAGACCGGTGTCGGAGCCATAATGAATGAAATGAAGGCCAGCTTCTCGAAGCAGCTTGACTCTCTCAAGGACAATATTGACGAGCTTAAGAAGAGGATATTCGAATCCGGCGGCCGCGAGGAAGGGTCTGGAAAAATGCTAGCCTGGATATTCGCGGGCATCGCGGCTGCGGCGGCGCTCGGCATGTTCGCCCTTGCGATGCAGAAGGACCAAGCGCAGCCATACCGTCAGCCTACATCCCTCAGGTCATCGTCTTAACAGGGGCAACAAATGACTTGGCCGTTTACAATCAGTCTGGATCAGGGGTCACTGGACGCGATTGAGTTTAACACAGACCTCCTTGAACAACTTCTAACTAAGGCAAACAATATCATGGCTATGCTATCAGACATCCTCGCCAAGGTGGCGCAGGAAAAGACCGACATCGGCGCGCTCATGGCGTTTATCGACGGCCTAGAGACCAAGATCGCGGCAATCCCCGGTATGACTCCGGATATGCAGAAGGAAATCGATACGTTGTTCGCTAATATTGGCGACAATGATGCGGCGATCGTTGCGGCTATGAAGATGGGCGTTCCCCCGACTCCCCCGCCGACGGTTGTTCCGCCGGTGGTCTAAGTATCTCGTCGATCATCGCTCTCCAGGCGGCCGCCGCGCAATCGCCCGGCGTGCCGCCTTTTACTTTCTTAGCTCCGGCTGCCATCATCGCTGGTGTTGGGACTCGCATGGAGGCGACAACTGCGGTGGCTATGTTGGCGGCGTCGTCTTTCGTCAGCATCCCTTCGTAGGTATGATCAGTGGCCACGATAACCCGGACCACCCGAGCCAGCATCTCGTTCATTGTGTTCCCCTGATAAAGCGGAATTGCTTCTCGGTCGGCACGCCATTGGCGTCCATAAATGCCGCCTTCTCATCGTTTGGGTCGTTGCCAACCATCCAATCGACGGCGTCATAGCCGAGCCCCATATGGGCCAGGTACATGCCTATAAGGGCATTGCCATTGCCGTCGGCGTGCTGGTCATCCTCTCCGAGGAACGCCGAGTGCCACATTAGAACGGACTTGGGCCCCATAGTCCTGGCCGATCCGGCGAGCCAAATGTAGGCGCAGGCGGATAGACACTGTGAGTCTGGCAGCACGGCGGTATCCCAATGACGGGCGTGGATATGCTCGCCGATATTGATCGCCGGGCGCAAGGCGCCGCCGGGCCCGGCCAAGTCGACGCGTGCGTGGCGGATGTCCTTGATGCGGGCAATGAACTCGGCCAGGTCAGCAGGGAAGATTTGGCCTGAGATCGTAATCACGGCACACTCATGATAATCGCGGGCGCCACCGCATGGTTCAAAGCGCATGTGCTCGGACGCGTGGGCGATGGAATAACAGGCGAAATAGCCTATCGCCGCGCCTAAGAGTAGCCCGATCCATTTGTCATTCATTTCGTTTCCTCCTTAGTGCACGGTAAAACTATTCCAGCGCTTTGCCGTTTCAATGCAGCGTTTGTCAGGGCAAACACATTGGCCTGACGTTAACGTCGTGCACGGTAAAACTATTCCAGCGCTTTGCCGTTCTAACAATACCGCATCGCTGCGCGCCTCGAACCCTGAAAACGGCCGTTTGCAGATAGGGCATGGAAGCCAGAAGTATCCGCCTAGATAGGATAGAAACTGGATCAACAATCTAGGGCGCAGCCTCATTTCGTTTCCTCCTTTGGTTTTTGGATAGGCTTAGGATGCTCAGCGGAGACCGCTGGCGGCTTTTGGCGGCCTCCGTGCTGCTGCATCTGCTTCTTTATGTCGGCCTGCCACCTGCGGCGCTCCTTGACGCGGGATTTAGGCATTGTGGTCTTTCATGGCGCCGGTTGCGGCGATGAGGACGTCCTCCAAGGCCTCAACGATTGCCCGCTTGAGGGCTTCCCGCGCCTCCCGGAAATGATCGTCGGCTATGCCGCTCGAGGCGGCAATGGCATAGCTAACGCCTTCCGCTGAAATGATCCGGTCCGCGATTACATCAAAGTTTGTCATCCTTCGCTCCCCTCGCCGGGCTGCGGGTGGAATGGCACAACCGGCGCCATCTCCTTCTGCATTCGCCTGTCGGCCGATGCGGCGACCTTGTTAAGTTCCGGCAGGCTTTTCGCGATCCTCTCATAGTCCGGCATGGACAGCTTGGCCAGCCATTTGGTGAACGGCTTGGAACCATAAGCAGCCTGCGCCATGGCTGAGGCTATGAGCAGCGGCTCTTTATCGTCTGGCGACAGCGGTGTAACCTTAGGGACGTTGATTTCGTCCCGAGAATTGACCGGTTCCTTCCACACGCCGAGGCCTGTGGCTTGATATGCCTCGTCGGTTTCTTCGCGTGAGGGTGGCTCTGGAACCTCTGGGACGTTGATTTCCGGAGTGGGTTCACGGATGACTAATGCGTCAAGCCGTTCGCCAAGCGTCGGCTTTGGTGTTACATCGCGTGCCCGCGCCGGGCCGTCAAATTCGTCCGGGGCAAAGATGCCCATGAGTACGTCCGGGAAATGCCTGCGGCAAAGAGCGCGCACCGAATAATAGGTTAGCTGCTGGTCTGGGTCGCTGACCCAAAGGGGCGAGTTCTTGACCTTGATTTCGCCGATTGCCGGAGAAGTATATGAGAGCCAATGGTCCTCTAGTTCACCTTTCCCATTCTTCAGCTGGCCGGCAAGCTTAGCTGAGGCCGTGCACTTGCGTGTGGCACCTTCACCGGAGAATTCGAATCTAATGCGCCCTTCTATTGGCGCCCGCTGGATGGCAACGGCATGGATAAGCTGGGCCTCGAAGGCAAGCCGGTCATTCACCACGTACGATTTGTTGGCGACGGCAAAAGGCGACATACGCCATTCGATGGCCTGCATTACGATGCCCAGGCACGCGCCTGGATTGCCGCGCAAATGTTTGGGAACGGCGCCTTGGGAAATGCTAAGCATTTTGGCGAATTCCATCACCTCTCCGGCATTAGTGAAGCTTATGCCTCCAACCTTATCAGAGACCTGGAGGGTCCCCGCTATCTTGGTGTCAATCTTGGATGCGATGCGGTCTTCGACTGTTACGATGTCGTTCATGGGTTCCTCTCAGTTACAGTATGTCGTATTGCCATATCGCGTGGCTCACGTCATGTTCAGGGCGGCCATGTACAGCTCGATAATGGCCTCCATTTCCTTACGTTCATCGCGGTCCAGCTTGCGCATTTTGACGATTTGACGGATGGCCCGTACATCGTATCCGCGCGCTTTCACGACAGCGTAGACTTCGCCAATGTCGTTTGACGTAGCCTGCTTTTCTTCTTCTAGCCGTTCGATTCTCTCGACGAATTGCGTCAGCTCCTCGCCTGATGTCGAAGTGATGTCCTTGGTCATTTCTCTCTCCTTTGCTTAATCTTGACAGTCCGGAATGTTGTGGCCTTGTGCACGCATTCTTTCTTGCGGACCGTCGCGGCCTCGATATAGCGGCCGTCGCCTAGGTTGCCGCGCGTGGCATTGCCGAGGATGTGGATTAGCTCGGCGTCTACCCCAGCGCGCCATTCTCTGGCGGCGTCACCTTGCTTCTCGAGATGCGCGAATCCGCCGCGCTGAGTGAGTAGGGATTGGACGCGCTCGTTCCCGGACAGATCGACCTCGCCGCCATCATCCTCGGCATATTGGGCGCGGATTGTCTCGGCGTCGCGCGCATAGTCCACCGGTGGGGGATCATTGTCACGGACACGGCGAAGGAATTCCGGCACTCTGCGGCGGATTTTGCCCATCATGCCGACATGTAGCTCAACATCCATAATGTGCGGCTCAAGGTCCATGCCAACAAATGCCGCTACGCAGGCCCAAGACGCGCCGGTCAAGTCCGCCTCCTGGATCGCTTGGATAGCGACGTAAGTTGGGACCTGGATGGAGCCGTTGTTATCGGCCCAGTCCTTGCGGAATGTATGCTCGTTCACGGTTTTGATTTGGCAGATGCCGAATTGGGACGCGTCCTGCGGGGCGAAACAGCGCTTTTGGATCAAAGCGTCAGGAGTGGCGGAGAGGCCAGCATCAACATCGCGATAGAATTTGCTACCATGACCAATGACGTTCGGCGTTACGGTCCACTCCGGCCGTTCCTCCCGCAATATCTCGATACAGTCGTCCTCCAGCATGCGGCCGCGCCGCATAGCCTTGGTTTCGTCGTTCCCCCATTTGCCGCTCTTCAGTGCCCATAGCTTGAATGGCGTCATGTAGGGGTGGACGCCTAGGACTGCTGCGACTTCGCTGGCGCCGATAGTGTCCTTGCGGAGATGGAGCCATTCCTCGCGAGACTTGGGAGTAAGGACTTCAATCATCGCGCGTTCCTTGTGCAACAGATTCAATAGTAAGCCAGTTGCGCTCTTGCTGCACTGCTTCCACAAACGCGCCCCGGACGTCCAGCATCCCAGCGCTTTGCTTCATAAAGACCCTCAGGATGCGGTCTCGGCTTTTCTTTTGCATGTGCTCTGAGATTTTTAGGGCGTCATCGAAGGTAAGCGGTTCAATGGTCATGGCGCCCATCCAAGCATGAGAGAAGGCTGCAGCCGGCGGCGATGGTGATGCAGAAGCCTATAAAGAGAAGCAGGAACATCACTTCCTCCTATTGGCCACACGCCTGGCCCAGCGCGCATAAAGCATGGCGCCACGCAGGTTAATGGCCGAAACCTCGCCGCCAAAGCCGAACCAGCGAGTTTTATGCTCGATAATGATCTCCAAGGCACATACCAGAATCTTTGGGGGCAGGCTGGACAGATCCTCTGAGATCGCATCCATATCCCTGGGGTGCCGCGCGTATGCCCACGCCCTGTCTTTTATCGCCCCACGCAGGCAGCGCTTAGCTTGTGCCTCGATCCTGAGTTTGGCCCGGGCCATGGCGATAGATGGCGGGCGGCGAGCGGCCCATGAGTTTGTCGAGTATGGCGATTGTTCCGGTTCGCAATCTGCTAGTTTCATTTCCAGTTCCTCCTAGTTCTTGTTGTCTTCTAGAGCATCGCTGCGCAGTTCCAGGTAGTCCCTAGGATGGATGTTGTCTGGGCCAGGAACGAATGCAACGTGGCGATCAGTTCGCGGCAAGCCGGGCTGTTGAGCGCCGACTTGCCTGACAATGCCGGCGACTGTTGGGTCGATAGGCACGATCCAAACGACCTTGCGGGCCGTGATCTTCGCGCGGGTCGCTATCAGGTTCGCCAAGGTGGACGAAGGATTCCACGCGTCGTTCGTACCCGAGCTGATATAAGCGAAGTTGACGGTTGCCGCTGGGGTGCCGGCCAAGATCTGAGCGCTGGATGCGCCGATCTGTGCCGCGACGTAACAACCTTTGAGAACCTGAGACAGCCCGACAGCGATGCTGTCTCCTACGATTAGACATGTCATTTCATCCTCCTATGGGAAGCGTCGCGGGCCACATCAGACCATCCCGCGCATTCTCAGATCGGGCTCCATTTCTGGCGCTTCTCAGTTCCTCCTGTGTGAAGCGTCGCGGGCCTGAAGGGACATTCGTCCGCGCATTTTGCTGTGAAAGGTAAACAGCTGGCTCCATTTCTGGCGCTTCCATGAGAATATGAAACAAAACGTTGCGCTTGTCAACAAGACGTTACATCACAATTATGTTACGGACTTATATAATTCGTGATTAGACACACGAAACGATTTGTTATGAAGTGACGGAATGACTCTAAGAGAATATCTCACAGCTAACCAGGTTACGCTGTCTTCTTTCGCCAAACTGATTGGCGTGACGCGCGTGGCGGTGCACTATTGGGTCAGAGGGACTAGGGTACCCAGAGGCTCGCATATGGTGCAGATTGTGGCGGTGACTGGCGGCTCCGTGACGCCTAATGACTTTTTGCCTCCTGCGGCTCCGGCCGCAGAATAAGTTCGGGACGTGATCTGGTTCCAGAAGCGCACGAGGTCGAAGAGGGCCGGTGTGAATGGCCCGAAGATGCGTCCCGAAACACGTCGGGCGCTGGTTTGTTCCCTGGCGCTCTACCTCGCGGGTGACCGTTCATGGTTCGCATCCCCGCGTGAAACTAGGCCGCATCCGGAACCAGCGTCTTTAGACTATGGCGCGTGATCGAAAAACGGATGCGGCCCTTTTCTCTGGCAGAGGCTAAGTGCCCATGGACCCTTTCAACATATTCCCGGCCTGGACGCTGGATGAAATCGTCAGATACACGGAATCGTTCTTTGATGCGGCGCTTATCCTGATCGCGTGTTTTGCCATAGGGAAGGCATTGTGACTGGAGGTATCCCGCCGCCGAAGGAGCTCGCTCTTACTTTCACAGTCGCGAAGATGTTGCGCGAGTATTGCCTCCCTGGATGGAAACACACTCATTTCCCAGGCGGAGAGTTATTACACCCTCGTGTAGCTGCCAAGCTAAAGCAAATGGGGAAAACGCCGCATTGGCCGGATTTTCAGCTTCACCAGCAATCAACGCGGCTGATGCATTACCTGCAGCTTAAGCGAGTTGGCGAAATATTAACGCCCGGGCAGCGAGAGTTTCAGGAGTGGTGCCTGGTTGGCGATATCCCGCACTGCGTCGCATGGTCGCTCGACGACGTCTGCATGATCTTTGACGAATGGGGCTGTCTGCGCATTAAATTCAGGCCGGACTGATGCCATGGAACCGGCCGCGTGATCTGACACCAATTCCCCGCTATAAAAAGGGCGATTTAACGCGGGCCAATGCCCGGCTCGCTGAACTGCGCCAGAAGGAAAAAAATGAGCCAGACCAGGCGCGCTTCGCTGCTAGAAGCGGCCACCCGCTCGACCATCGGAATCCCCACCGGCTTTACCGTTCCGTTGTTCGTAGGGTTCATGGGGTTTGATCCGTTCATTCAAGCTTTCCTGATAACGTCCACGATGTTTGCCGCCCAGACAACCACCGGATATTTGCTAAGGCGCAGGTTCGAACGGTTCGCAAGCAGCCTGGAAACGCTTAAGTATGAAGAGCGCCTGCAGGATATCATTGAATGAGGTTTCGGTATGAGAGAAGCATGGACAGATTATCAGATAGCCCGCATCAAGCGTCTATGCCAGGAGGGCTATTCCTACCGTGAAGCTGGTGAGATGATGGGCCGGACGAGGAATTCGATCGGCGGCAAGGCGCAAATGCTTGGATTGAAATTCAGGGGGTCAAATCGCAAGCCGAACACACTTAAAACTCGAGCTAAGATTGTAGCCGGGCTGATGCGATTCAGGGAGAGCCAGAAATGAGTCATTTTGACGCAAGGATATACTGGCCGCAACCAAAGCAGGGACACACTATTACAAATTACTTCTCCAGTAGAATAATCCAGACATACACTCGCGATTATTATGACGGATTCCGCCTCCGCCAGAGAATCAAATTAAAATGGGATTGCGATTGGTACTACCGGATAGATCCAATTCGTGGTGTACTCGAGTACCGCGATGACTATCCTCCTAAGTGGTATAACTGGCCATGGCAGTACGCTCGTGAAGTGTCGTGTGTACCAGGGAAAGAGATTGAATGGGGCGGGAATGAGCAGACTGGTACGACTATAGTCCGCCAGTGTGAGACGTCCGGATTGTTCGGCCAATATGGGTCGCAGGTTATAATATTCCATGAGATTATTCCGTTTTACGAAACAAAGGCGGGGACATTCATGGAGGTTCTGGTCCTGACTTACGGGCAGCAATGGGGAGGCGGTAGGATCGATGGCGCCAAGATGTGGTTCGCGCCTGGATTGGGCCAGATTAGGGCCGAATGGAGGCGTAACGGGGCGCCTACCGGGTATTTCATGGAGCTGCTGGAGACGAGGGGGATGGTGGCATGACCAACTGGGTGCGCCTATGGGAGGATATGCCGTCAGACCCGAAATGGCGGACTGTGGCTAAAAAGGCTGGGCGGCCCATTCCGGAGGTTATCGCCGTCTTCAATTTCATGCTCATTTGCGCATCGCGAACGCAACCGAACGCAGGCGAACTCATAGGTTGGGACGATGAGGATGTTGGCGCTGCGATGGACATGAAAGAGGCCGAAGTGAGGGCAATTAGGCAGGCCATGGAAGGCAAGATAATCTTAAACAATCGCTTGAAGTCGTGGGAGAAACGTCAACCATTACGGGAGGATGGAAGCGCAGCTAGAGCGAAAGCGTGGAGAAACGAACGCAAACGAACGCAACCGAACGCCCCAGAAGAGAAGAGAGAAGATAAGAAAGAAAGAAAGATAAAACCAATAGCTATCGCTATTGTCAAAAAACCAAAACCAAAAACCGAAATCGCTTCCGACGATGGCCCTCACCCGTTTGACTTGGGTTTTGCTCATGATTCAGGGTTAAGCGTAAGCCAGACTAAACACGAGTGGGCTCAGTTTCGAGACCACCACCTCAAAAACCGTTCACTGTTCGCGGACTGGCATGCCGCCTGGCGGACATGGGTCCGAAACGTCGGAAAGTTCGAACCGAATGGCGGCAATGGGCGCTCAAACGGGAACGAAGGCTTTGTGAAATCAGTGCTTAAGGACATAGAGGATGACAAACGAAGACGCGAAGAAAGCGATCCTAAAATTGTTTCAATGCTACAATTTGACCGGGACCGAGACTGAGAGAAAGCTCAAGTTTGAGGTTTATTGGGAGGTGCTTGGCTTGCTACCGCCGCATCGAGTAATCGATGCCTGCTCTAGAGCGGCGAAGGGTGAGATTGGCTCGAAAGGTTTTCTTCCCTCGGTTGGCGAAATCTACCAAGCAGCGTTCAAGTCTGCTGTCCGAGGATATCCACTGCTTCCGCAGTTGCCGGAGCCTGATATTTCAGGCGATGAGCGCGAGAAAATCACGAATGAATTCAAGGACTTGGTGGCTGGGCTAAGGGCTATTCCACGGGGCTCTTCGCCGCCAAAAATCAGGGACTGGACAAGGTCATCAGGACCGCTGGATTCGCAGGCCAAAGGATGGCCAAAAAAACTGGGTTTACAAACCGAACCGAAGCGAGTAGAACCTGAAAAATGATCCGCATCGCACTATTCGGTGCAATTCTGGCCGCAATCCTGGTCGGGGCGGCGCTGTGGGCCGCAGGAGCAAGAGCTTGAAATATCTGACAAAATCATTCATGCCAGTCATGATGGCCGTATGGGTGGCCATAGCGGCCTACGGGACATGGTTCAGCAACCCTGGCGCCCATGCTCAATCCGGCGGCGTTTTTCAGGGCGGCCAGAAATTCGTAACACTCACTACCGTCTCGACTAATTGCGGCACAATCGCTATCCCAAGTGCACACCAAATCATTGAAGTGTCCCTGCAAAATATCGCTGCGACAAACATGTTCCTGCACCTCTACGACCTCGCCGCAACGCCAGTTGCCGGGGCTCTGCCTGGCCAAATCGGTGTGTATATTCTGCCCGGCGTTGGCTCCAACGTGGCCGGAAGCTTTGCACCAAATCTCGGCTCGCTCAGCGCATCGGTCGTGAATGGCATCGGATTTTGCATTACCGGCGGTGAGCCTTTGGCCGACGCAACCAATGGCGCAGTCGGCGGCGTGGTCAACTGGACGATTAAATAGGCCCTAGGATCGCGTAGGAAGGCCGCTGAGTGCCATTGAGCGAGTTTTTGGTATGGACGTAGCGGAAACTAAAACCCCCCAGCCAGCGAGCTCGCCACAGCGTTCTGCGACAGGCCAGTTTAAACTTGGCCATA
>Ga0209526_10000135_pt1 | contig 42896 bp, 36 predicted proteins | sample JacPinW_OM2H0_M1_FD_188566 | JGI IMG/M metagenome (GOLD analysis project Ga0209526, IMG submission 188566) | Forest soil microbial communities from Algoma, Ontario, Canada - Jack Pine, Ontario site 1_JW_OM2H0_M1 (SPAdes) (version 2) | ecosystem: Environmental > Terrestrial > Soil > Boreal... | reverse complement strand
TCGCCCTCCTTCTCGACCTTCTTGTTGTAGCTGGCGATGTTGCGCACGCCGCACTCGGCGAGCAGCTGATAGCGCCGCTCCATCTCCTCCACGCCCCAGCGCAGCGCCATGGCGGCCTTCTTCGCGTCGGTCACCACCGGCAAGAGAAGGTGCGGGATTCCCTCGTAGACCGAGAGCTCCAGCATCTTCGGATCGACCATCAAGAACCGCACTTCCTCCGGCGTCGCCCGCAGCAGCATGGACACGATCATCGAGTTGACCGCGACCGATTTGCCGGATCCGGTGGTGCCCGCGATGAGCAGGTGCGGCATCTTCGCCAGGTCGGCGACGTAGGGCATTCCCTCGATGTCCTTGCCCAGGCACATCGCCAGCTTGCTGTGCGACTTCTGGAAAGCGTCCTGCTCCACCAGCTCGCGGAGGACCACGGGCTCGCGCTGCTTGTTCGGCACCTCGATGCCCACCACGCCCTTGCCGGGGATGGGAGCGACGATGCGGACGCGGAGCGCCTCCATCGCCATGGCCAGGTCGTCGGCCAGCCCGGCGATGCGGCTGACCTTGATCCCGGCCGCGGGGAGGAACTCGAACATGGTGACCACCGGGCCCGGCCGGATCTGCGTGACCTGCCCCTGGATGCCGAAGGACGCGAGCTTCTGCCGCAGCTTGTCCGCCGTCGCGGTGAGCCCTTCGCGGTCGAGCGGGATGGCCTGCGACGCCTCGCCGGTGAGGATGGTGATGGGCGGGGGCACGAACGTGTTGTGCCCTGGCGCCATGGTGAAGCTTCCCGCCGGGTCCGCGGATCTGTGCTCCTGCGCGACGGCTCCGTTCGCCTTGGGCGGCGCCTTGGGCTCCACGATCTGCGGAGGAGGCGCGCTGTCGAGCCGCGGCTCCAGCGGTCCATGGGCCCCCGGCGGCTGGAGAGCGCCGTCGGGCTGCGACAGCTCTTTCTTTCTCCGGCCTTTGTCCTCACCCACCGGCATCGCCTCGCGCGGGTCCTGGAGCGGTTCCTGCGCCGCGGCCGCGGCGAGCGCCAGTGCCGCCTTGCTCGCCGCCGGCCGGGACGGCTCGACGATCCGGCCATCGTCCCCGGCGAAGAAGTCCTCCTGATCGCCGAACGAAACCGTGCGCGCCTTGTTGAACGCGGCCGCTGCCCCGCGGACGGCGAGGGCACCGCCGGCCACGCCGAGCTTCGCGGCGCCCCGCGCCGCATGCAGCGCCCAGAGGTCGGTCGCCACCACCAGGGCCGCTCCGGCCACGGCACAGAGCAGGACGGCTGCACCAGGGACGGAGAGGGCCGCCCGCGCCGTCCCCGCCAGCATGCTCCCCACCGCGCCCCCGGCCGGGTGCCCCTGCACCCGTGCGTGCACGAGCAGATCCAGAAGCCCCATCGCGCAGAACGAGAACAGCAGCCACGAGCCCGCGCGCGCGAACGACAAGCGCGGCCGGCCGAGCAGCAACGCGCACGCTACAGCGAGCAGGAAGAGCGCGAGTGCGTAGCCCCCGAACCCAGTAGCCTCGAGCAGCGTCCCCGCGACGGAGTGTCCAACCGGCCCGGCCCAGTTCTCCGAGGCGCCGCGCGGCCGGTAGGACCAGAGCGCCAGCAGCGACAAGAGCGCCCCGCCGGCGAGCAGGATCCCGGCGACCGGCGTCTTCCAACTCGCGCCCTTCGGCGCCGCCGCGTTCTTCCCCTTGCTCCCCATCCGCACCTCCGCACGCACCACCCCCTCCGGGCGGACGCGCTTGCGGGCGACTGTAAGAGCGACCCTCGTTCCGTCAACTTTTCGCGTGCAAAGGCCGGCGGGGCAGCGCTTTACAGGACAGTGCGCGATCCTATAGGTCTCGCCTCGCGAGCCTGCCGGGGGATCCATCCATGGAAGTCCGCTGCGAGAAGTGCCAGGCCCGGTATCGAGTCGACGATGCGCGGATCGGACCGCAGGGGCTCACCATGCGCTGCGGCAAGTGCCAGACCACGTTCAAGGTGGTGCGCTCGGCCGCGACTGCGGAGGCAGCGGCCATGCCCGCGAAACCGGCGCCGGCTCCTCCCGGAAGATCTGCCGCGCAGACGACGATGATGTTCGCCGCGCCAGCCTCCGGCGCCTCCGCTCCGACGCCCGTTGCCAGGCCGGCACCGCCTCCGGCGCCGCCTGCGCAAGCCCCCGTTGCGAAGCCGGCAGCGCCGGTGCCGGCGGCGGACGAAGCGGCGGGGCGGACGATGATGTTCCAGACCGGAAATCTGAAAAGGGCCTCGGTGGCGCCAAAGAAACCGGCCCCACCGGCCAGCTCCACCGTGGTGTTCAGCCAACCTGCGGCCAGGCCCCCGGCGCAGCCTCCCGCCGGACCGGTTCCAGGCGCGCCGGCGGCGTCTGCCCAGCCGGCGGCGTCTACCCGGCCGGCGGGGTCTGCCCGGCCGGCGGGGTCTGCCCGGCCGGCGACCCCCGCCTCCGCGAAGGCCGTCGCCTCCGATGCGCGCTCGACCCTGATGTTCGGCCCGCCCCGCGCGGCGCCGAGCTCGCCGCCTGCCGTCGCCATCCCTGCGCCTGCCCCGCAGCCGACGCTTTCCGAAGGGGAGGTCGAGCCCGTCCCGACCCTTCCCTCCATGCCTTTCGAACTGGAGCATTCCGCCGTCGGCGCCGGCCAGGAGACCGGTGCGGCGGAGAGCACCGGGCCCGCACAGGGGCCGCCCGGAGCGGAGCCTCCCGAGGAGGCGGGCGAGGGTGAAGCGGATGAAGCCACGCCGGAGCCGGGCACCTTCGACAAAGCGCCGCCACGCGGGCTGCTCATCGGCGTGGCGGCCGGCCTCGCGCTCTTGCTCGTGATCGGCGGAGGGCTGGTCGCGTACCGCAAGCTGGCGCGCCGCCCTCCTCCACCGGCCGCGGTCGAGGCGCTGGCAACGGCGCAGGCCGACGCGGACCAGGACACGCTGGCCTCGCTCGCCAGCGCGGAGTCCAAGGCGCGGGACGCGGTCGAGGTGGCGGGACCGCGCGCGCGCTTCCCGGAGGCGACGGCCGCGCTCGCCCGCGTGGAGATCCAGTGGGCGGACGCGTTCAACGACCAGGCGGCCCAGCTCGCGGATCGGAGCGCGGACGACACCCGCGCGGCGCAGCTGCAGGCGCAGGCCAAGGCGAAGCTGAAATCGGCCTACGATCGCCTCGCGCCGGCGCTGAAGGCGAACAAGGATTCGCCGGATCTGCAGCTCGCGTTCGCGGACTACTACCGCGCGCAACGGCTGCCTTCGAGCATGAACCGCTATCTGGTCAACGTGAAGGGCGATCCCCGCGCCGCCCTGATCCTGGGCATCGCGGCTACGCAAGAGGAGGAGGGTGCGTCGAAAGCAATTCCACTGCTGAAAGCCGCGCTGGCCACCAGCCCGCGCAACGCCAGGGTGAATTACCGGCTGGCGGTCGCTCACCTCGCCGCGAAGGACGAGGCCGCCGCCCGCGCAGACCTCCAGGAAACCCTTCGGCTCTCTCCCCAGCACGAGCGCGCCAAGGCGCTGTTGGAGCAGATCGGACCGGCAAGCACCGCAGGCCAGAAGTAGTTACAAGGATTGCAGATGACATTCGAAAAGAAGCCCAGCACCGCCGAGGAAGAGTATTTCGCGCGCGAGGAGGCCGAGAGCTTGCGCAGGCTGCACTTCGAAGAGATGAAGCGGCTGCGCCAGAGCGAGAAAGAAGCGCTCCGCAAGCTGCACCACGGCCGCTGCTCGGAGTGCGGCGCCTTGATGGTCCCCGAACAGGCGAGCATGGTCCAGTTCCTCCACTGCCCGGCGTGCGGTGGCGCCTTCGTGAGCAAGACCGCCTGGGACCACATCCAGTCGCACGAGAACTCGCACAAGGTCGTCGAGGCCGTCTTGAACTGGTTCAAGTCGGCCAACAAGCCGTAAGGAGTTGTCCGTGGCAATCGATCGCGCCCAGGTGAGGCACGTGGCTCGCCTCGCCAGACTGGCTTTGTCGGAGGAGGAAGAGGAGCGCTTCGCGGCGCAGCTCGGCCACGTGCTCGAGTACGTCGAGCGGCTGCAGGCCGTGGACGTGGCCGGCGTCGAGCCGCTCAGCTTCGCAGGCGACGCGGCGGCCGGCCTGTCCCTGCGCGAGGACGAGCCGCTGCCCTGCCTCCCGCGCGACAAGGTGCTGGCGCAGGCGCCGGAGCACAACGGTGAGGCATTCCTGGTGCCCAGGATCCTCGAATGAAGCCGGAGCTGCTGCCGCTCTCCCAGGCGGCGGATGCGATCGCGTCGGGAGCGGTGTCGCCCGAGGCGCTGCTCGAGGCGTCGCTCGCGCGCATCCGCGCGCTGGACGGGCGCCTGCACGCGTTCTTGCGCCTGACGGAGAACGAGGCGCGCACGGCCGCGAAGGCCGCGACGCAGCGCCGGGCCAGCGGCAAGTCGCTGGGGCCGTTGGACGGCGTCCCGGTCGCGCTCAAGGACATCTTCTGCATGGAGGGCGTCGAAACCACCTGTGGCTCGAAGATCCTGCGCGGCTACGCCCCGCCCTACGACGCGACCGTCGTGCGCAGGCTCAAACAGGCCGGGGCCGTCATCGTCGGCAAGCTGAACATGGACGAGTTCGCGATGGGCTCGTCCACCGAGAACAGCGCCTACGGCCCCACCCGGAATCCCTGGGACTTGACGCGCACGCCCGGGGGATCGTCTGGCGGGAGCGCCACGGCGGTGGCGGCGCGGCTGGTGCCCGGCGCACTCGGGACGGACACCGGCGGATCGATCCGCCAGCCCGCGGCGCTGGTCGGATGCGCCGGGCTGAAGCCGACCTACGGGCGCGTCTCGCGATTCGGCGTGATCGCGTTCGCCAGCTCGCTCGACCAGGTCGGTCCGTTCGCGCAGGACGTACGCGGAGTGGCGCATCTGCTCGCGGCCATCGCCGGGCACGACCCGAACGATCAGACGTCCTCCTCGCGCCCGGTGCCGGACTACGCAGCCGGGCTGGACCAGGGCGTCCGCGGCCTGCGCATCGGAGTGCCGCGGGAGTACTTCGGCGAGGGGCTCGCGCCGGAGGTGGAGAAGGCGGTGCGGGCCGGGATCGAGAGGCTGCGCGCGGCGGGAGGCGAGGTCCGCGAGATCTCGCTGCCGAACTCGCCGCACGCGATCGCGACGTACTACATCGTGGCCACCGCAGAAGCGTCCTCCAACCTGGCCCGCTATGACGGCGTCCGCTACGGGCACCGGGCGAAGGCGAGCCAGCTTCTCGAGATGTACGAGAAGACGCGCGCCGAGGGCTTCGGCGCCGAGGTGAAGCGCAGGATCATGCTCGGCACCTACGTGCTCAGCGCCGGCTACTACGACGCCTACTACCTGCGCGCGCAGAAGGTCCGCGCGCTGATCCGCCGCGACTTCGACCAGGCCTTCGCCTCGGTCGACGCGATCGTCTCGCCGACCAGCCCCACCACTGCGTTCAAGCTGGGCGAGAAGATGGACGATCCGCTCGCCATGTACCTGAGCGACGTCTACACCGTTCCCGCCAACCTGGCGGGACTGCCTGGCATCTCGGTTCCCTGCGGCTTCGATTCCAAGGGGCTGCCCGTCGGACTGCAGCTGATCGGAAAGCCGTTCGACGAGGAAACGCTCTTGCGCATCGCGCATGCCGCCGAGCCTTCGGAGCACAGGCTGCCGCCGCTGGCGGAGGGCCGGTAGCGATGCCCTCCGCCGACTTCGAGCCCGTCATCGGCCTGGAAGTGCACGCGCAGCTCTTGACGCGCACGAAGATCTTCTGCGGCTGCTCCACGCGGTTCGGGGCACCGCCGAACACCCAGGTCTGCATGGTGTGCCTGGGCCTTCCCGGCGCGCTCCCGGCGCTGAACAGGGCCGCGGTGGAGATGGCCATCAAGGCTGGCAAGGCCTTCGGCTGCCGGATCGCCGAGCGCAGCATCTGGGCCCGCAAGAACTACTTCTATCCGGACCTCCCGAAGGGCTATCAGATCTCGCAATACGAGCTGCCCATCTGCTCGGGAGGCGCCGTCCCCGTCCCGGGCCTGGGCAGGATCGCGCTCGAGCGCATCCATCTCGAGGAGGACGCGGGCAAGAACGTCCACACCGCGAACGGGAGCGAGGTCGACCTGAACCGGTCGGGCGTGCCGCTGATCGAGATCGTCGGCAAGCCGGAGCTGCGCTCGGCGGAGGAGGCGAGCGAATACCTCAAGTCGCTGCGGCTCAGCCTGATCTATCTGGGGATCAACGACGGCAACCTGGAGGAGGGCTCGTTCCGCTGCGACGCGAACGTGAGCGTTCGCCGCAAGGGGGCGAGCAAGCTCGGGACGCGGGTGGAGCTGAAGAACATCAACTCGTTCCGCTTCGTGCGGCAGGCGATCGAGTTCGAGATCGGGCGGCAAGTGGGCGTGATCGAGGGCGGCGGGAAGGTGGTGCAGGAGACGCGGCTCTTCGACAACGAGAAAGGCGTCACCCGGTCCATGCGGAGCAAGGAGGAGGCGAACGACTATCGCTACTTCCCGGAACCGGACCTGCCGCCGCTGCGCGTCTCGAAGGAGTGGCTGCAGAGCGTCACCATCCCCAGGCTTCCACAAGACTTCGCGGACGAGCTGACCGCCTCAGGTGTCTCGCTGGCGGACGCGCGCACCATCGTCTCCGACCCCAGGCTGGTCGATGCGCACCGCCGCGTCGGCGGCGATCCCAAGCGCGCGGCGCTCTTCGTGGTCGGCGAGCTGGCAAGGGCGGTGAACGACAAAGAGGCCGACCTGGGCGCGCTCGCCTTCGACCCGGCCCTGGTTCGCGAGGTCTGGAAGCTGCAGGACGGGGGCGCCATCTCGTCCACCGCCGCCAAGGAGGTCCTGGCCGAGCTGATCCGCACCGGCGAGGCGCCGCAGAAGATCGTCGAGCGCAAGGGCCTCTCCCAGGTGTCCGACGCCTTCGAGCTCGAGGCCGTGGTGGATGCCGTGATCGCGCGCAACCCCGCCGAGGTCGAGAAGTACAAAGGGGGCAAGGCGAACCTGCTCGGCTTCTTCGTCGGGCAGGCGATGAAGGACCTCAAGGGCAAGGGGAACCCCGGCGCGCTCAACGCCTTGTTCAAGAAGAAGCTCGGCGGATTCTGAGCTGCGCGCAGGCCGCATGCCCTGTTACCGTGCAGGGGCATGCGCACAGCGATTGCCCTTGCCCTCCTGCTTGCCGCCTGCAAGTCCGCGCCCGCGCCGGAGCGGCACCTGAACGAGAAGGCGGCGCTCCATCCCCGTTCCAGGTATGGCGAGGATCCGGCGTACGTGCAAGCCTTGCGCGAGGAGCTCGAGGCGATGCGTCGCATCCAGGCCGTGCTCGGCTGGTATGCCGGCACACAGGGCGAGACCTCGCTGCAGAAGCTCACGTACGTCGGACACGACCGCCTCTTCCAGAAGACGGCCCTCGACGCGATGGCCAACGCGGAGCAGCAGCCAGGGGTGACGCCCAACGACGCGCTCGCCCTTCGCTTCGTCCGGCGCACGCTGGCCGGCGAGATCGTCCGGCTCTCCACCGCGAGCTTCAGCGACGAGTACACCGACGTCGAGGCCGCGGCGACCGTCACCCTGCCCTGGAAGGACAAGCCGGTGGCCTACCGCGATCTGCAGAACCTGATCGCGCAGGAGGAGGACCCGGACCGCCGACAGCAGGTCTTCGCCGCCATGAACGCGGTGCGCGTGCAGAAGCTGAATCCCATCCTGCAGCGCAAGGAGCAGGCGGCGCAAAAAGCGGCCCGCGAGACCGGTTTCACCGACTACGTCGCGCTCTCCGAGGACCTGCGCAACGTCAAGCTCGACCCGCTGCTGGCGGCGGGGATCGCCTACGTGAAGGCGACCGACGCGGTCTTCCGCTCCACGCTCGATCGGATCGCCCGCGAGGAATTGGACACGCCGCGCGAGAAGCTGCGGGTCGCGGACTTGAACCGCCTCTGGAAGGCGCCGCGGCTCTCGCGCTTCTTCGACCGGGAGTTGGAGCTCAGGGTGCTTCAACTTTTCCTGGGCGGCATCGGGCTCGACCTGCGCACTGCCGCAGGCACCGACGTGCGCGTGGACGACAGCCTGCACCCGAAAAAGCTCCCTCGGGCTTTCGTCGAGCCGGTCAATGCGCCGGAGGACGTGCGCATGTCGGTGAAGCCGGTGGGCGGCCTGGACGACTACGAGACCCTGTTCCACGAAGCCGGCCATGCCGTTCACTTCGCCAACGCGACCATCCTGCCCAAGGAGCTGGTCACGCAAGGGTACGGCGCGCCCACCGAGGCGTTCGGAGAATTCTTCCGGCACGCCTTCTCCGACCCGCGCTGGCTCGTGCGCTACCGCGCTTTCCTCCAGGCCCAGGGCCGGCAAGCGCCGGCGAATCCGGCGCTGGCCGCGATGCAGCGAGGCCTTGCCCTGCGCGAGATGATGTACTTGCGACGGTACGCCTTCGCCAAGATCGCCTACGAGCTGCGCCTGCACGGGCGCCCTCTGGAGCAGATCGCGCCCGCCCTCGCGCTGCTGCCCGCTCCGGACCAGGCGAAAGACGACCTCCGCGAGCTGTACCGCCAGCTCTTCTCCGTCGCCTACACCTTCGAGCTGAATCCGGACGAGGCGCAGGCGTTCCTCATCGACGTGGACGAGACGTTCTACTCCGCCGACTACGCGCGCGCGTTCGCGCTCGCCGGAATGATGCACGAGGGCATCCGGAAGCGCTTCGGCGAGGACTGGTACGCCAGCCCCGCGGTCGGCAAGTTCCTCAAGGATCAGCTCTTCGCGTCGGGGACTGCGCTGGCGTCCGAGGACGTGGCCGAGCGGTTGGGCTTCCCCCGCGCCGTCGACTTCGGGGCCGCCGCGGCCCGCGCCCAGCGGCTCGTCGCGGAAGCGGACGCACTGGAAAAGGCGAAGTAGTCTCCGGGGGTGCCGGCGCTCTTCGCCACCTTCCTGCTGCTCTCTCTCGCGCTGGCGGGGCTCGTCGCGTTCTCCTCCGGCAAGGCGCGCGGCTGGCTCAAATGGCTGCTCTTGCTCTCGCTCCTCGTCGCCTGGGTCGCGCTGGGGTTCGCGGTGAAGGACATCGTCCTGCGCACCTCGGCGACGCTGGTCAGTCCGCGCGGAGTGCGGCAGCCGCGCCTGATCGAGCAGGCCGCCCGGGAAGGCGTGACGCTGTTTCTCGCCCTCGGCGGGCCCGCGCTCCTCGCCACCGTGCTGGGGTGGCTGGCGGTGAAGGCCACCCGGCGGAGCCCGGAGTAGAATGGAGCCATGCAGCTCGTGCGCATAGAGCGGCCAGGGCCGCAGCTCGAGGAGGCGAAAGCGCTGCTCGTCGAGTACTGGAGGTCGGCCGGGTTCACGCCCTGCTTCCAGGGATTCGATCAGGAGCTGGCGGCGCTGCCTGGGGACTATGCTCCCCCGCGCGGCGCGCTCCTGCTCGCGCCGGGCCAGGGATGCGTGGCGGTACGGCCCCTGGACGCGGAGACCGCGGAGATGAAGCGGCTGTACCTCCGGCCGCAGGCGAGAGGCGCCGGACTCGGCCGCAGCCTGGCCGCGGCCGCCATTGCCCACGCACGGGAGCGCGGCTTTTCTCGCCTGGTGCTCGACACCATCCCGGAGAAGATGCAGGAGGCGGTCGCGCTCTACCGCTCGATGGGCTTTCGCGACGTCGCGCCATACCTTCCGGAGCCCACGCCCGGCGCCCTCTGCCTGGAGCTAGCGCTGCGATGAGCTTTCGCACGCTCTGGTTCGAGGACGGCGCGCTCCACCTGCTCGATCAGCGCCGCTTGCCGGCGCGGGCCGAGATCGTCGCCGTCCGTTCCGCACGCGCGACGGCGGACGCGATCCGGGAGATGGTCGTCCGCGGGGCGCCGGCCATCGGCTGCGCGGCCGCGTACGGGATGGCGCTCGCCGCGCGCGCCGGTGAGGACTTCGAGACCGCCCGCCAGGCGCTGTTGGAATCGCGCCCCACCGCCGTCAACCTGCGCTGGGCCGTCGAAAGGATGTGGTGCGTACAGCCGCGCACCTTCGAGGCGCTCAAAGCGGAGGCCGACCGGGTGCTCGCCGAGGACCTCGCCGCGTGCAGGGCCATCGGCCGCAACGGCGCCGCGCTGGTGCCGGACGGCAAGGGCATCCTCACGCACTGCAACGCCGGCGGCCTGGCGACCGCGGGATACGGGACCGCCCTGGGGGTCGTCCGCGCGGCGCTGGAAGCGGGCAAGAAGTGCGGCGTGTTCGCCGACGAGACCCGGCCGTGGCTGCAGGGCGCCCGCCTGACGGCGTGGGAGCTGCTCCAGGACGGGATCCCGGTCACGCTCTTGCCCGATGTCGCCGCGGCGTCGCTGCTCGGCAGCGGCAGGATCGGCTGCGTGGTGGTCGGCGCCGATCGCATCGCGCGCAACGGCGATACGGCCAACAAGGTCGGCACGTATCCGCTGGCGCTCGCGGCGCAGGCCGCCGAAGTGCCCTTCTTCGTCGCGGCTCCCACCAGCACGGTCGATCTGCGCGCCCGGAGCGGGCGCGAGATCCCCATCGAGCAACGCGCGCCGTCGGAAGTCACGCACCTGGCTGGCGCGCGGGTCGCCGCCGAGGGCGTGGAAGTGTTCAACCCCGCTTTCGACGTGACTCCCGCCCGCTACATCTCCGCCATCGTCACCGAGCGCGGCGTTGCCCGCGCGCCGTTCGATCAGTCCCTTCCCGCCCTCCTGGAGACCTGAATGCGCATAGCCGCGCTCGCTGTCCTCTGCCTCGCCTTCCTCGCTTGCAAGAAGTCCCCTCAACCCACCGTCCCGCGCATTCCGGACTCCAACATCGGCCCCGGCGGCGGGACTTTCGAGACGCCGGAAGCGGTGATGTTCCACACCGTCTACCGGTACCCCGGCCACGCCGGACAAGCGCTCGCCTTCTACGCGCCGGAGATGGAAAAGCGCCGCGCGTCGCGCTCCGGCGACGGGTACGCCGACGACAACGTCGTCCACACCGGCGGGATCGGAAAGGACGGCTCCGCCAGCCCCAAGGACCCCACCAGGCCCGGTGTGTTCCTCTACGTGATGGAGACACCGGACGCGACGCTCATCGACGTGTGGGAAAACGTGCCCAGAGCGCGATAGCTTGACTCCATGGCACGGACCCGCTAGATCGCCCGTTCCTTTCCGCGCCCCGCGGCGGGATTTCCCTGCCAGCGGGGCCGGTTCCAAGCCGGAAAGCCGGGAGATTCGAGATGTACGCAGTGATCAGGACGGGCGGGAAGCAATACCGCGTGAAGCAGGGCGACCTCCTCAAGGTGGAGAAGCTTACCCAGGACGTCGGCGCCAAGCTCGAGCTCGAGGTGCTGCTGGTCGGCGAAGGGCCCGAGGTGAAGCTGGGCGCGCCCACGGTTTCCGGCGCCCGCGTCGAGGCCGAGGTGGTGTCGCACGGCAAGCACCGCAAGCTCTGGCACTTCCGCACGCAGGAAGAGGGCTGGGACCGGATCCGCGGCCACCGCCAGCCGTACACGGAGCTCCGCATCACCGGGATCTCCGCCTAGCCTAGAGGACCAACGCCATGGCGCACAAAAAAGGTCAGGGTTCTTCGCGCAACGGGCGCGACTCCCCGGGGCAGCACCGGGGCATCAAAGTGTACGGCGGCGAGGCCGTCGTCAGCGGCAACATCCTCGTCCGGCAGGTGGGCACCAAGGTGCACGCCGGCCGCAACGTGGAGATGGGGCGCGACTTCACGCTCTACGCGCTCATCCCAGGCACCGTGAAGTACCAGAAGGGCCGGGGCGACCGCGTGTACGTGCACGTCGAGCCGGTCAAGGCGCAGGCCCAGGCTTAGGCCGTGGGGCGGCCCGGGTGATCCGGCAGGGCATCGCGGCCGCCGGGTGCCATGCAGTTCATCGATGAAGCGGAAGTGTTCGTCAGGGCCGGCGACGGCGGCGCAGGCGCCGTTGCCTTCCGGCGGGAGAAGTTCGTCCCGCGCGGCGGCCCTTCGGGCGGCGACGGGGGAAACGGAGCCGACATCGTCCTCGAGACGGACGAGCGCCTGACCACCCTGCTCGACTTCCGCTTCAAGCGCGAATACCGGGCGAGGAACGGCGAACCCGGCCGCGGCCGGGATCAGAACGGGCACGCGGCGCCGGAGATGGTCCTCAGGGTGCCTCCGGGCACCTTGGTGCGCGACGTCGCGAGCGGCGAGATCTTGGCGGACCTGCGCGAGAACGCCCGCCGTTGGGTGCTGGCGAAGGGCGGCCGGGGCGGGCTCGGGAACATGAACTTCGCCACGCCCACCCTGCAAGCGCCGCGGTTCGCGCAGCCGGGGACAGAAGGCGAGGAAAAGCGGATCCGGCTCGAGCTGCGCCTGCTCGCGGACGTGGGCCTGGTCGGCTTTCCCAACGCCGGGAAGAGCACCCTCGTCTCGCGTCTCTCCCGGGCCCGTCCCAAGATCGCCGACTACCCGTTCACCACGCTGCAGCCGCATCTCGGCGTCGTGCAGTACAAGGACGGCCGCAGCTTCGTCCTCTCCGATCTCCCCGGCCTGATCGAGGGCGCCCACCGCGGCGCCGGGCTCGGCCACCGCTTCCTCAAGCACATGGCGCGGTGCAGGACGATCATCCACCTGATCGATGCCTCCCAGGATCGCGATCTGGTCGCCGACTTCGACGCGATCAACCGCGAGCTGGAGCTCTTCGACCCGGCGCTGGGGCGCAAGTCGCAGGTGGTGGCGGCGAACAAGATCGACCTCCCCGAGGCGCGCGCGCGGGGGGAGGAGCTGCGCAAGAAGCTGAAGCGCCGGAAGATCGACGTGCACCTGGTCTCCGGGGCGACCGGCGAGGGCGTCGCCGAGCTGGTCGACGCGACGATGCGCGCGCTCGAATCCGCTCCGATGCCCCCGCCTCTCCAGCGCGACGTCCACCCGGCTCCGCCCGACGAAGCCCCGAAGGCTGAAGCGGTGGAGGACGAGCGGGAGATCGATTCGCGCGCCCGGGCCCGGCGTGCCCCGCCGCTGACGGGGCGGCAAAAGGACGGCGTCCTGAAAGCCAAGGCCGCCGCCCGGCCGACGAAGCCCCGGAGCAGACGGACTTGAGCCCCCGGCGGCCGCCGCGTCCTTGGGTCGGTGTCCCGACCATGGACCGATCCGATCTAACGGGGCCCCGTGGCCTGACCGAGGAGGTCCTGCGAGAGGAGGAGGACGACTCCCCGGCGCCGGCCGGGTCGCCTGCTTTCTACTGGTCGATGCTCACGCCCGAGCGGAAGGCCCGGATCCAGTCGGTGGTCGACGCCCGCCTGCAGAGCGTCACGGTGGTGCTCGACCGCCTCCTGGACCCGCACAACACGGCTGCCGTCCTCCGCACCGCGGAGGGGCTCGGTCTCGCCCGGGCCCATGTCGTGCCGCATGACGCGAGCGACGCCATCGCGCACCGCCGCGTCACCCAGGACGCGCACAAGTGGCTGGAGATCGATTCCCACCCGAGCGGCGCCCAGGCCGCGCAGGAGCTGCGGGCCCGGGGCTACGAGGTCTGGGCGGGCCACCTCGCGCCGGGCGCGCGCCTCTACACCGAGGTGCCCGCCGATCGGCCGTTGGCGCTGCTGTTCGGCAACGAGCACGAGGGGCCGTCCACCGAGACGCTGCGCGTTTGCACGGGCGCGTTTCGCATCCCGATGGCCGGCTTCACCCAGAGCTTCAACGTGTCCGTCGCGGCGGCCATCGCGCTGGCGCAGGTGACGGGCGCCCGCCGGCGGCATCTCGGGCAGGCCGGAGATCTTCCCGAGGAGGAGCGCGTTCACCTCCGCAACCGCTTCACGCTGCTCGCCGCCAAGCTCGCCGGACGCTTGAAGTCGAGGGGCTGATCGGGAATCCAATGCCCATGACCCTGGTGCTCGCACTCCTGCTCGCCGCGCCCACGAGGACTCCGGCGCCCGCGAAGGATCCCGCGCGCGCCGTCGCGCGCCGCGTCCACGCCTTCTACGCGCAGACCGCCGATTTCTCCGCCAGCTTCCGCCAGCAGTACACGTACGTGGCGCTCGGGCGGACCGAGGACTCCGAGGGGATCGTCCAGGTCAAGAAGCCGGGGCGGGTGCGCTGGGACTACGCAAAGCCGGATCGCCGCACGCTCTACCTCGAAGGCCGGACGCTTTGGATCTGGCGCCCCGACGACCAGGAAGCGCAGGTGAAGCGCGACTTCGGCGGCGACCAGCTCAGCAGCGCGTTCACGTTCCTGTGGGGCAAGGGCGACTTGCTCAAGGAATTCTCGCCGCGGACGGTCCCGGCGCCGGCGGGCCTGCCGGCCGGCGACGCCCTGGAGCTGACGCCGCTCAAGCCCACCGCGGGAGTGCAGAAGCTGCTCTTCGTGGTGGGCAAGGACGGTCAGGTGCTGGCGAGCGTGGTCACGAACCCGCAGGGCGACGTGAACCGGATCGTGTTCAGCGAGGCCAAGGTCAACCAGGGACTCCCCGATTCCCTCTTCCACTTCGCGCCTCCGCCAGGAGCCTATGTCCAGGAGTTCTGAGCGGCGCCCGCGGCCGGAACGCGGTACAAGGCACACCGCCATGAAGAGGATCTCCGCGGTCCTGGTGCTGCTCCTGCTCGCCTGCGGGCCGGGCCGCACCGTTGTGGTGAACGGACGGCAAGTGCCCTACGAGGAGGCCGCCCAGTCCGATTTCCAGCTGGCGAAAGCGGCGCTCGACGACGGCAAGTACGACCTGGCCGCGCTTCGGTTCAGCGCCTTCGTGCAGCGCTACAAGGATAGCCAGCTGGTCGACGAGGCCTTGTTCCGCCGCGCCCAGGCGCTCACCAAGGCCGGCAGGCTCCAGGAATCCCAGGCGGCGCTGCAGGACTTCCTCGAGAAGCACCCCACGTCGCCGTACAAGAACTCCGCCGCCCTGGAGCTTGCCGCCGTCCAGTCCAAGCTCGGCCAGGCCGGCCCGCCGCCGGCGCAGCTGGACACCTCGCAGCTCAGCGAGAAGGAGAAGAACCAGGCCGCGGCCGCTCTGGCCGAATCGTATGCGCGCAGCGGCCAGCCCGGCGAGGCGATGCGCTGGGCGGCGCGGGCCCTGGAGAGCGCGCCCGCTCAGGAGCACGACTCCCGCCTCAAGGACTTCGAGCGCGCGCTCGATGCTGCCCCTGGACGGGACATCGCAAAGCTCGTCTCCGACCTCGACCGGAAGTCGCCCGCCTGGCCCGCCGCGGCCCTCAAGCTGGCCCGCATCCAGCTGCACCTCGGCGATCGCTCGCACGCCAGGGAGCTCGCTTCCGACATCGTCTCCGCGGACGGGCAGGGGCCGTATGCCGACACCGCGCGCGGGGTGTTGAAGGCGGCGCAGGAACCCGGACCGCTCAACCCGAGGTTGCTCGGCATCGTCCTGCCGCTGACCGGAGACCTGAAGGGGTTCGCGGACCAGGCGCTCAATGGAATCGCGTTGACCCTCGACCTGCAGGGACGCGGAAGCCTCATGGTCGAGGTCGTCGACACCAAGGGCGAGCCGGACGCGGCAGCGGACGCGGTGGACCAGCTGGCGCAAAGGGGCGCGATCGCCATCCTGGGGCCGCTGGGGATCGCCGAGGGTCTCGCGGCAGCGACCCGGGCGCAGCAGCTCGGAATCCCCCTCCTCTCCCTCTCGCGGGCCGAGGGCCTCACCGCGCTGGGTGAGTACATCTTCCGGGACATGCCCACCTCCAGCGCGCAGGCCCGGGCGGTGGCGGAGTACGCGCAGAAGAAGCTGAATGCGAAGAGCTTCGGAATCCTTCATCCCGACTCCACCTACGGCGACGAGATGGCGCGCTACTTCTGGGACGCCGTCGACGCGGGCGGAAGCGAAGTGCGCGCGTTCGAGCACTACCCGCTGCGCACGACGACGTTCAAGCCCTTCGTGCAGCACATGGTGGGGCGCTCGCCGGCCGACCTCGAGGAGCGGCAACAGTTCTCCGACGAGGCGGAGAAGATCATGAAGGAGATCAAGGACCCCTACCGCAGGCGCAAGGCGCTCAGCCAGCTGCGCAACCAGCAGGCCCCCATCGTGGACTTCGACGCGATGTTCATTCCGGACTCGGCCCGGACCGTGCGCCTGATCGCGCCGGCCATCGCGGCCGAAGACGTGATCACCACCGGCTGCGACACCAAGGAGCTGGAGGTGGTGAAGCGGACCACCAAGAACGAGCAGCTCCGGACCGTGCAGTTGCTCGGCACCAGCCTGTGGGATTCGCCCGATCTGGTCGACGAGCGCTCCGGGGTAGCCCGGTATGTCCAGTGCAGCATCTTCGTGGACGTGTTCTTCGCCAACTCCGAGCGGCCCGCGACGAAGAAGTTCGTGGACGACTTCAACAGCGCGTATCGCCGCTCGCCCGGCTTCCTGGAGGCCCACGCCTTCGACGCCGCGAGCATGCTCAAGCGGGTGCTGGACGAGCGCCGGCCAGGGTCCCGCGACGATCTCCGCGCGGCGTTTTCGAATCTGAGCAAGCCCTTCGAGGGGGCCGCGGGCGACACGGTGTTCGGCAGGGACCGCGAGGCGCAGAAGCCGTTCTTCTGGCTCTGGATCAACCGGGGCAACATCCTGGAGTTCGACCCGGAAGGGCCGCCTCCGGTCCCGCCCGCATCGCCGCTCGCCGACGCCACCAAGGGCGCGAAAAGCCGATAGTTCCGCGAAAGTGTGCGGTTGCGTACGAGCCGTCCCGGGCCTCCGGCAATACACTTTTGCCCGGGCAGGAGTGCGCGGTGAGCAAGCAGATGATGGTCTTTCCCTTCACCGTGCCGCTCGACGGCAGCGGGCGGATGCTCGACTCCGCGCAAGGGGTCTACGCGCGCTCGCTGGCGCGGATGCTGGCGGAGCGCCTGAGCGAGCCGCCGCGCCTGCAGGCAAACCTCGCCCAGCTGACGGCGGACGGCCCGTTGGACGGCGAGAACGGCGCGCGCGGTCACGGCTGGATCGTCGCCTCCCAGCCCTGGACCCTGGAGGAGGCATGCCACATCGGCCTGCCCGACGGGACCGAGTTCGTCTTGCATGGGTCCGCCGAGCTGACCGACCGCGTCCGCATCCGGATCCTGCTGGTCGATTCGCCGCAGAGGCAGCTGGCGCTGGATCACGTGGTGCTCCGCCCGCGCAGCGAGCTGTTCTCGGCGCTCGACGAGGCCGCGGTGGAGATCGCGCGGGCGCTCGGCGAAGAGCCGCCCGAGTTCCCCTGGCCGACTCGCGACGTCGAGGCGTACGTGGCGTACCTGCGCGGGCGGGACATGAGCGCCGCTCACGAGATGGGCGTGCGCGTCCCCGATCCACGGCGGAGCTTCGAGCCCTACCTGGAGGCGATGCGCCGGGACCCCCGGTTCGTCGACGCCCAGGACCGCCTGCTCGCGCTGGCGCTCGATTTCGCTCTCGGCGGCAAAGGGCCGGTGGCGGACGCGCGCGAGGCCTGCGAGAAGCTGTTGGCGATCGATCCGTCCGCCTTCAAGGCCTGGCTGGCGCTCGCAGAGATCGACCTCGCGCAGGGCCAGCCCGGAGCGGCCGAGCAGCGGATCACGAACGCCCTCTCGCTGCAACCGGAGTGGCCGCCCGCGTTCGAGCGGATGGGGACCGCGCTCGTCCGGCAGAACCGCCACCGCGAGGCCATCGCCTGGTTCGAGAAAGCGCTCCGGGGGCGGCGCGAGGACACGGACGCCCTGCAGGGGTTGGGCGTGGCGCTGGCCGAGTGCAAGGAGCTGGAGCGCGCGGTGGATTGCTGGAAGGAGGCGCTGCGCCGCGGAGTCGCAACCGCGGACATCCACGACAAGCTGGCCCATGCGCTCTCCGCTCTCGGCCGCCGCCAGGAGGCGCGTGAGCACCGTGCACTATCCCGCCGGCTGCAGGGGAAGCCTCGATTCGGGCTGGATCTGCTGCGCGAAGCGTGGGAATGGCTCTCGGGTGGAGCCCGTCCCTCGCGCTGACGAGACGTTGGTCCCGCCCCGGCCGCCCCTCCCGGGCACGCTTGGGGCGCTGCGGCCGCCGCTGCTCAACGTCCTGCTCTTCCTGCTGACCTTCGGCTCGGCATTCCTCGCTGGGACCTGGCTCACGGGCGCGCAGCACCCGGAGCCCACGGAGGCGGAGGCGCTCCGCCAGGGGCTCGGTTTCGCCCTGGCGCTGCTCTTCATCATGCTCGCCCACGAGATGGGGCATTTCCTGCTCGCGCGGAAGCACGGCGTGGACGCGACTTGGCCGTTCTTCATCCCCGCGCCATTTCTCTCGCTGATCGGGACGCTCGGCGCCGTCATCCGGCTCCGCTCCCTTCCGAAGACGAGGCGGGCGCTCCTGGACATCGGAGCTTCGGGGCCCATCGCCGGGTTCCTCGCAACCCTACCTGTACTCGTGCTCGGGCTGCACTGGTCGAAGGTGGTCCCGGCAGAGCCGGAAACACCAGGCTGGACGATCTTCGACGCCGTGCTCCACTGGTTCCAGGACGGGACCTGGCCCCCGCTGCGCGAGGCCTTCGCCCTCGGCTATCCCCTGGGAATGGAGCTGGTCCACGATCTGGTGCTCGGCAATCTGCCACCCGGGATGACGCTGGCGCTCCATCCCATCGCGGTGGCGGGCTGGTTCGGGTTCCTGCTCACGGCGCTGAACCTGCTCCCCCTCGGCCAGCTCGACGGCGGTCACGTGCTCTTCGCCGCCTCGCCGCGGCTGCACCGGCTGCTGGGTCCCCCGCTTTCGGCCGCCCTGCTCGCCATGGGCGTGTTCACTCCCTTCCCGGGCTGGATCCTCTGGGGCCTGCTGATGGGACTGGGGCTGGGCGCGCACCCGCGACTCGCCGAGCCGGAGGAGCGCATCGACGGCCGGCGACGGCTGCTCGTCGCCGCGAGCTGCCTGCTGTTCGTGCTTTCGTTTTCGCCCGTGCCCCTCGCCCTCCTCGCGCGGTAGAACGGGGACGTGCCTGAACCGCTGCGCGAGGTGCTCGGTCCCGGGGGTGCTCTCTCCCGCGTGCTCCCCGCCTATGAGCCACGGCCGCCCCAGCTTGCGATGGCCGAACGCGTCGAGGATGCGCTCGGGCACGGCCGCGCGCTGCTGGTGGAGGCCGGGACCGGGACCGGCAAGACGCTCGCCTATCTTCTTCCCGCCGCCCGCAGCGGGCTCAAGGTGGTGGTGTCCACCGCCACCAAGACGCTGCAGGAGCAGCTCGCCGAGAAGGACGTGCCGCTGCTCCGCGCGCTGGGCGTGGACGCCAGGGTCGCGTTCCTGAAAGGCAGGCAGAACTATCTCTGCCTGCTGCGCTTCGAGCAGTTCCACCGCAACCCGACGTTCGCGGTGCGCGAGGAAGCCGCGGTCTTCGAGGGCATCGCCCGCTGGGCGGAGACGACGCAGACCGGCGACCGCGCCGAGCTGAGCGAGCTGCCGGAGAACCTCGCCTCCTGGCGCGACCTGTCCGCGAGCGCCGACCAGTGCCTCGGGTCCAACTGCGCCCATTACGACCGCTGCTTCGTGTTCCGCATGCGGCGGCAGGCCGCGGAAGCGGACCTGATCGTGGTGAACCACCACCTCTTCTTCGCCGACCTCGCCCTGCGCAGCTCGTCGGCCGGAGATGCCGGCGCCGCGGTGCTCCCCAAGTACGACGCCGTGGTGTTCGACGAGGCGCACGCGGTGGAAGAAGTGGCGACCGAGCACTTCGGAGCGCAGCTCTCCAGCTTCCGGATCACGGAGCTGGCGCGCGATGCGCTCAAAGCGCTGCAGGGCCGGCCGCAGATGCTGGAGGCGGCCGGGCTCGCGACGCGTCTGTCGCGCGAAGGGCGCGACTTCTTCGATGTCGCCCAGGAAACCGCGCCGGAGCGCCAGGTCCCGATCCCGCGATCGTCCCGCAAGGCGACCGGGGCCTCCGTCGAGCCATGGAGCGAAACGGCGCGCTGGGCCCTGTTGCCGGGCGCCCTGCGGCCCGCGGAAGGCGAGCGCCAGAAGCTGGCCGAGCTGACGCGCGCTCTCGGAGCCGCCCTGTCCGGCGCGGGTGACGAGGAGCTCGCGCTCCTCGAGCGGCGCTGCCTGGCGCTCGGGGCCGACCTTGCCCTTTTTTCCGAATCCCAGCGGCGTCCCGATCTGATCCACTGGGCGGAGTCGCGCGGAGGCCACCTCTTCCTGCACGCATCGCCGATCGACGTGGCCGGGCTGCTGCAGGAAAAGCTGTACGATCGCGTTGGTCCCGTCGTCTTCACCAGCGCGACGCTGGCGGTGGGCGGACAGCTCGAGTACTTCGCGCGCCGAATGGGCCTGGTGGACGATTCGGGCCCGCTCTTTCCGCTGCAGACCGAAGTGCTTGCGTCGCCGTTCGATTACCAGTCCAACGCCGCGCTCTACCTTCCCCGCGACATGCCGGATCCCCAGGATCCCGCCTTTCCCGAGGCGGTCGCGGCCCAGCTGCGCACGCTCCTTCCCATCACCGGGGGCCGCGCCTTCGTGCTCTTCACCTCGCTGCGCAACATGCGGGCGGTGCACGCGATCCTCGCGGACGAGCTGCCCTGGCAAGTGCTGCTCCAGGGCGAGGCCCCGAAAGCGCAGCTGCTCAAGCGGTTCCGCGAGAGACCCACCGTCCTCTTCGCCTCCCAGAGCTTCTGGGAGGGCGTGGACGTCCCCGGCGAGGCCCTGAGCCTGGTGGTCATCGACAAGCTCCCGTTCGCCTCTCCCGGAGACCCGATCGTGGCGGCGCGGATCGACCGGCTGCGCGCCAACGGTCAGGACGCCTTCTCCGGCTACCAGTTACCGCAAGCGGCGCTGGCCTTGAAGCAGGGCTTTGGCAGGCTCATCCGCGGGGCCACCGACCGCGGAATCGTGGCGGTGCTCGACGGCCGCATGACGCGCAAGGCCTACGGTCGCGTCTTCGTCGAGTCCCTCCCCCGCTGCCGCGTCCTGCGCAGCCCGGAGGACGCAGCGCATTTCTGGTCGCAGGGGGCGGACCGCAGAGGTGCGACAGGGGCCTAGCTCCGCGCACCCCGCCGATCCGGCGTCTGGAAGTCTCTTGGCGTCCCGTTGGGTTCGGGAGAAACTACTCGCAGTGAACGTCCTTTCCCGCGCCGATCGCGGGCGGAGTGCCGGGACCGCGCAAAGGCCCGTTGGGCCGAAGTGACGGCAGGGTGACCGCAGGGTGCAGTTCAATACGGGACAACGCGAGCTGACGCTCAAGATCGTCTATTACGGCCCCGGCCTCTCTGGGAAGACGACGAACCTGCGCGCGCTCTACCAGCGCATCCAGCCACAGCTCCGCGGTCACTTGATGACCCTGGACACGGCCGACGACCGCACCCTTTTCTTCGACACCCTTCCCCTGGTGTTCACCGCCGGCACCCTCAAGGTGAAGCTCAAGCTCTTCACGGTGCCCGGCCAGGTGATGCACAACTCGACCCGCCGGATCGTGCTGCAGGGCGCCGACGCCATCGCCTTCATCGCCGACAGCCAGCCGAGCAAGCGCCAGGAAAACTACAAGTACTGGCTGAACATGGTGGAGAACCTCAAGGCGAACGGCTTGGACATCGATTCGATGCCCAACGTGGTCCAATGGAACAAGAAGGACCTCGGTGACGCCTCGACCGACGAAGCCATCGAGAAGATGCGGCGGGAGAACAAGCAGCCGGTCTACGAGGCGGTCGCGGTCCAGGGAGAGGGAGTGGTCGAGACCTTCCTGGGGCTGGTGGAGCTCACCTTCCAGCAGATCGACAAGACCTATCTCTTGTCCCAGAAGATCGGGCTGGACCGGCGCGCATTCGTCGACGAAGTTAGAAGGTGCCTCGTGGATCCGCCCGTCACGAGCGGCCCTCCGGGCGGCGGCGGCGAGCGGCCCGCGGACGGAGCCTGAGGACGTGGCCGAGAGCATCATCCACAAGCAGCTCGTTCTGGGCGAGTTGCTCGATTTGCAGAGCTTCACCAACGTCTGCAGGACGTTCGTGGACCTGTACAAGGTCGGCCTCAAGGTCTTCGACGCCAACGGCACCAAGCTGGTGGACATGAAGGTCGCCTCGGGCGACTTCTGCGCGTACATGTTCACGGGCCCGAACGGCCGCAGGCTGTGCACCGAGACGGTCACGCACATCAAGGTGCGGCCGCTCGACGCGCCCAACGCGCAGCCGGCCATCGCGGTGCGCAACTGCTTCAGCGGGCTCCGGTATCTGATGATGCCCGTCCTGTACGAGGGAGACCTCCTGGGCCGGATCATCTTCGGCCCCTTCATGCCCGAGGAGCTGGGCGAGCTGGGCGCCGATCTGCAATCGATGCAGGGGGAGTTCGATCTCAAGAAGGCGAAAGACCTGATCGACCGCATCCGGCGCGCTCCCGAGACCACCGTCCGGCGCATCCTCGAGCACTTCGCCAAGCTGGTGGACGTGCTGGTCTTCACCTCCCACAAGGCGATGATCTCCAGCCAGCTGCACATCGAGAGCGTCACCGAGAGCTACCGGGAAGTGCAGGAGAAGAACAAGAAGCTCTCCGACGCCCTGGAGCGCCTGCAGGAGCTCTCGCGGCTCAAGTCGAACTTCCTCGCCACCGTCTCGCACGAGCTGCGCACGCCGCTCACCTCGGTGATCGGCTACAGCGAGATGCTGCTCGCCGGCCTGGCCGGCGAGATGAACGACGAGCAGAAGGACTACCTCAAGACCATCCTCGAGAAGGGCGAGTCGCTCTTGCGCCTGATCTCCTCGATCCTCGATCTCTCGCGGATCGAGGCCCGCGGCGTGCAGCTGGTGCGCAAGGCCACCAACCTCGACGACATCGTGCAGAGCGCGATGGAGAGCGTGCTCCCGCAGAGCCTGAAGAAGAACCTCCAGCTCACCTCGACCGTCTCGCGGACCATCAAGACCGTGACGGTGGACGGCGACAAGATCCGGCAGAGCGTGGTGAACCTGCTCTCCAACTCGGTGAAGTTCACGCCTGCCGGCGGGCTCATCGTGGTGGAGGCGGGGCCGGCGGAGCGTCCGCCCTCCCGCTCGGGGCCGTTCGGAAGCTCGGGACATTTCCAGATCTCGGTCACCGACAACGGGATCGGGATCCCGCCCGACCTCAAAGACAAGGTGTTCGAGACGTTCTTCCAGGCCGACTCGTCCGCCTCGCGTGAATACGGCGGGGCGGGCCTGGGGCTCTCGATCGTGAAGAGCTACATCGAGGCGCACGGGGGCGAGGTGGCGGTGCGGAGCGATCTCGGCAAGGGCTCCACCTTCACGCTGATCGTCCCTGTCGAGCCGCCAGGCATGGGGCTCTAGATGCCGCGCAATTGAGCTCGGAATTCGATCTCATCGAGGCATTCCTGAGGCCGTTCCCACGCGGCCAGGGCGTGCGCCTCGGGCCCGGCAGCGACTGCGCGGTGGTGTCAGTCTCCCGCGGGATGCAGCTGGTCGCCACCACCGACGCGGTGGTCGAGGGCGTGCATTTCGACCTCGAGCGCTTTTCCCCCGAGGACGTCGGATGGAAGGCCCTGGCGGTGAACCTTTCGGACCTGGCTGCCGCCGGCGCCCGGCCGCGCTGGTTCCTCTGCGCCCTCGGGGTGCCGAAGAGCGGCCCCACAAGCCAGCTGGTCCGGAGGATCTCGCGCGGAATGGCGCCGCTCGCGAAGAAGTCCGGATGCGCCCTGGTGGGCGGCAACGTGACTGGCGCCTCGGAGTGGTCGGTGACCATCACCGCTCTCGGGGAATCTCGCCGCCCGCTCTCCCGCGCCGGGGCACGTCCTGGGGACGCCCTGGTGGTCGTCGGCGTGCTGGGCGACGCCGCCGCCGGCCTCCGGCCGTACCCATCTCCGGCCGCCTCTCGCGCGCAGCGCAGGCCCACGCCCCTGGTCCGCGAGGGACAGATTGCAGCAGCGCAGGCGTCCGCCGCCATCGACATCAGCGATGGCTTCCTCCAGGACCTCGGGCATCTCTGCAAGGAGAGTGGCGTAGGCTCGGTGGTCGAATGCAGCGCGCTACCCCTCGGCAAGGCCGCCCGCGCCCTCCCCGACGGCATGGAGCTCGCGCTCGGCGGTGGCGAAGACTACGCCCTGCTACTCTCCGTCCCCCGCCGCAAGTTGCCGGCCCTCTCCAACAATCTCCGTTTCGCCGAGGTCGGCCGCATCGTCCGCGGCCGCGGCATCCAGCTGACGGAACTGGGCCGACCCCGCCCGCTCCCCCGCCGGGTCGGCTTCGACCACCTGAAATGAAACCCCTCTGCGCGCTCCGCGCGCTCTGCGGTTGATCTGAAGCGTCGCACCCCTTAAACCTTCCGGTCCCGCCCCGCGCAAACGCCTGCGCGGAGGCGGTCGTGTGCATTGGAAACGACCGCGACCAAATCCGTGCTGCTCTCGCCCCAGCCGAAGGGCAGCGCGACGGCCCATGCCGAGCTCCTCGCCGCCTTCCGCGACGGAGCCCGCAAGGTCCAGGCGCGCGGCCTGTCCGGCGCCGCCCGCGGCCATGTCCTCGCGCAGCTCTCCACGGATCTCAAGTTGCCGCTGGTGTGCGTCGAGCCTGACGAGGCGGCTGCCGAGGCCCTCGAGAAGGACCTGCGCTTCTTCCTCGGCAGCGACGCCGCCGTGGTGCGGCTGCCGGCGGACGAGGTCCTCCCCTACGAGGGGCTGACCCCCGACCGCATGGTGGCGCAGCAGCGTCTCGCCGCGCTGTTCCGCCTCCACCTCGGCGAGCGTCCGATCGTGGTCTGCTCGGTGCGCTCCCTGGCCCGGCGTGTCCTCCCCCGCGCGGCGCTCGACCGCCGCAGCCTGCAGATCTCGCTCGAGCTGGAGCAGGACCGCGACGAGCTCGCGCGCAAGCTCACCGCCGCCGGGTACGCGAGGGTGCCGCTGGTGGAGGATCCCGGCACCTTCGCCATCCGCGGCGGCGTGTTCGACGTCTGGTCGCCGCTCGACCCGCAGCCGGCTCGGATGGAGTTCTTCGGCGACTTCGTGGAGAAGATCCGGGCCTTCGACCCGCAGACCCAGCGCACGGTCCGCGAGCTGACCGAGGTCTCCCTCTGCCCCGCGCGCGAGATCGTGCTCGACGACGAGGGACGCCGGGCGGCGATCGCGACGGTGCGGGCGGCGGCCGACGCGGTGGAGACGCCGTCGCGGCAGCTCCGCGAGCTGATCGACGACCTCTCCACGCTCTCCCAGGACGACGAGCTGTTCGCCGCCGGCCTGACCGCGATCCTCCCCGGCTTCTATCCAGGCGGTCTTTCGCCATTGACCGAGTACCTGCCCAAGGACGCCATCTGGATGCTCGACGATCCGCTCGAGCTGGAGCGGCAGTGGGGCGACCTCTGGAGCGGTCTCGAGAAGGCATTCGAGGACGCGCGCGGAAAGGGCGAGCTGGCGCTGCCGCCCGATCAGCACTTCCTGCACGAGCGCGACGTCCGCCCGGTCCTGGATTCCGCGCCGGTGCTGGAGCTGTCCGGGCTCACCGTCGGCGCGGACGCGGCCATCGGCACCAGGGAGATCGACTTCGATCTGCGGCCGACCAGCGACCTTCGCGCCGAGATCCAGAGCCACCACGGCGAGGACGGGGCGCTCTCCCCCCTGGTGCGGCGGCTGGAGTCGCTGCGCGAGCGGGGGAGCACCGCGGTGATCGCGTGCCATTCCTCGGCCCAGGCGGAGCGGACGCGGCGTCTGCTGTTGGACCGCAATCTGATGGCGCAGATCGTGCCGCTCGAACAGGCCGCGTTCTCGCCGCACCTGCACGCGCACCTGGTGGTGGGCGAGATCAGCGCGGGCTTCATCGATCCGCACAACCGACTGGCGGTCTTCTCGGACGAGGACATCTTCGGTCCCCGCGCCCAGACCCGCAGGACCCCGCGGCGGCCGCGCACGTTCGGCGCGGAGGGCGCCGACTTCCGCGACCTCAAGGAAGGCGACCTGGTCGTGCACGTCGACCACGGCATCGCGCGCTACAACGGTCTCACGCGGTTGAATGTGCGCGGATTTGCAGCCGATTTCATCCTGCTCCACTTCGCCGGCAAGGACAGGCTGTACCTGCCCGTCGGGCGGCTGCGACAGATCCAGAAGTACGCGGGAGGCGACCCGGAGAAGGTCAAGCTCGACTCGCTCAAGACCCAGACCTTCCAGAAGCGCAAGGCGCGGGTCAAGGAAGAGCTGCTCAAGATGGCCGCCGAGCTGCTCGACATCTACGCCGCGCGCGCCGCCCACCAAGGCTACGCGTATTCGCCGCCTGACTCGATGTACCGCCAGTTCGAAGCGGACTTCGAGTTCGAGGAGACCCCCGATCAGGAGCGCGCCATCGGCGAGGTCCTGGTGGACATGCAGGACAGAAAGCCGATGGACCGCCTGGTCTGCGGCGACGTGGGCTACGGCAAGACGGAAGTCGCGCTCCGGGCCGCCTTCAAGGCGGTGGAGGACAAGAAGCAGGTCGCCGTGTTGGTGCCGACGACCGTGCTTGCCGCCCAGCACTTCCGGACCTTCTCCAAGCGCTTCGCCGACTACCCGGTCACGGTGGAGATGATCTCGCGCTACCGCGACGACAAGCAGATCCGCGAGATCCTCCAGCGCGCGCGGGAGGGCAAGGTCGACGTGCTGATCGGCACCCACCGTCTCCTTTCAGCGGACGTGTCCTTCAAGGACCTGGGGCTGGTGGTAGTGGACGAGGAGCAGCGCTTCGGCGTCAAGCACAAGGAGCAGCTGAAGAAGCTTCGCAAGCTCGTCGACGTGCTCACGCTGACCGCAACGCCCATTCCGCGCACCCTGCACATGTCGATGATGGGCGTGCGCGATCTGTCGATCATCGGGACGCCTCCGGTGGATCGGCGCGCGATCCGGACTTTCGTCTCCAAGTTCGACGGCGGCACGATCAAGGAGGCCATCGAGCGGGAGCTCGCGCGCGGGGGCCAGGTCTTCTTCCTGCACAACCGCATCGAGACCATCTCCGGCGTGCTGGACTACCTGACGAAGCTCGTGCCGCAGGCCAAGATCGCGGTGGCCCACGGGCAGATGCCCGAGCGAAAGCTCGAACAGGTGATGACGGAGTTCGTGGACAAGAAGCACGACGTGCTCCTCTGCACCGCCATCATCGAGAGCGGCCTCGACATCCCCTCGGCGAACACCATCGTCGTCGACCGGGCGGACCACTTCGGCCTCTCGCAGCTCTACCAGATCCGGGGGCGCGTCGGCCGCAGCCGCGAGCGGGCGTATGCGTATCTGCTGATTCCGGCCCGGCGGAGGATCACCCGCGATGCCCAGAAGCGCCTTCAAGTCTTGCAGCAGTTCAGCGAGCTGGGCGCCGGCTTCCAGATCGCCTCTCACGATCTGGAGATCCGCGGCGCGGGCAACCTGCTCGGACCGGACCAGAGCGGCAACATCGCCTCGGTCGGCTTCGACCTGTACACGCAGCTGATGGAGGAGGCGGTCGCCTCGCTCAAGGGCGAAGAGGTCCGTCAGGACTTCGAGCCCGACGTGGAGCTGCCCATCCCGGCGCTGATCCCCGACGATTACGTCCCCGACGTGCAGCAGCGGCTGTTCTTCTACAAGCGGCTGGCGTCGGCGACGACCGAGGAGGCTCTCTACGACGCCAAGGGCGAGCTGCGCGATCAGTGCGGCGAGCCGCCGGCGGAGGTCGACGCCCTGGTCGAGGTGATGTCGCTGAAGAACGAGCTGCGCGCGCTGCGGATGCGGGGGCTGAAGAGCGGACCCGGGCGCCTGGTCGTGCAGCTCGGGCCCGACGCAGCCCTCGACCCGGTCAAGCTCGCCCAGCTGGTGGCGAAGGGAAAGGGGCGATACCGCCTTACCCCGGGAATGGAGCTGGTGGCGACCGTGGACGGGCAGGCGGCCATCCTGGAGGCTGCCCGCCAGCTGGTCCGGGAGCTGCGCGGCACTGCACGGCAATTGAACTAAATCTTTCCCGTCCCCTGTTCCGTCTGGTATCTCCCCTCGGCCCCCTTGCGAAGGATCCGCCGCATGAACACCCGCCTTGCCAGCATCCTGTGCACCGTCCTCGCCGCCGCCGCGGCCTGCAAGAAAAGCGAGAAGTCGGGTCCCGCCGTCGCCCGGGTGGGCGATGAAGTCATCACCGCCGACGAGGTCCGCCAGCGGCTGAACGAGACCAGTCCCTTCCTGCGCGCCCGCTACAGCACGCTCGAGCGCAAGAAGGAGTTCGTGGAGAACATGGTCCGCAACGAGCTGCTCGCGCAGGAGGCGGTCCGCCAGGGCTACGACAAGAGCCCCGCGGTCCGCGAGCAGATGAAGCGGGCGATGATCCAGGAGCTGATCAAGCGCCAGCTCGACGCCAAGTTGTCCGGGACCGACATTGCGGATGAGGAGCTGAAGAAGTTCTACGAGGCGCACATCGACGAGTTCGTGAAGCCTGAGCGCGCGCGCGTGCTGCACGTCTTCCTGCCTGCCACCGATGCCAAGCAGCGCGCCGAGGCGCGCAAGCACGCCGCGGCGCTGCTCAAAGAAATCGACGCGCGCGAGAAGAAGGGGGAGGTGAATGCCTTCCAGAGCGTCGCCATGAAGGAGAGCAAGGATCCGCTCTCGGCGCCGATGGGCGGCGATCTGCGCTTCCTCTCCAAGGACGAGCTCGGGAAAGCCTACAATCCGGAGCTGGCCAACGCTGCCTTCGACCTGAAGAATCCGGGCGACAAGGCGGGGCCGCTGGACACGCCCGCCGGCGTCGAGCTGGTGAAGCTCCAGGTGAAGACGGTGGCGCTGAGCCGCACCTTCGACGAGAGCAAGGAGTCCATCCGGCAGCGGATGGCACGCGAGCGCCGGAGCCGGGATTACGACGAGTGGGTGAAGAAGCTGCGCGAGGGCACGAAGGTCACCGTCTACGACCAGGAGTTGGAGAAGATCCAGGTGGAGCCGGCGCAGCCACCGGCCGCGCCAGCACAGTCGGGCATCAACGTCCACGCGCCCCCGCAGGGCGTTCCGCCGATGGCCCCCCCTCCGGCGCAGAAGGCGCCTCCGACCGCAGCGTCGAAGATCGGCGGAAACTAGCTGCGGTATGCCTCCTGGGCCTCTCCTGGCGGCACGGCTAGGCCGAGGCGCTCTGCTCGCGCTCGGTCTCTTCATGCTCGTGCAGGCCTGCCGCCGCGCTCCCCCTCCCGCTCCCGCGCCGCCGCGCGCGGCGGCAACGGTGAACGGCTCACCCATCCCGGTGAGCCGCGTCCAGGTCGAGCTGGACCGGATGCGGCTGGGGTCGGAGGAGAGCGGCGAAGCGAAGGTGGCCCCGCAGGACGTCCCCAAACAGGCCAGGGCGGTGCTCGACGCGCTGATCGATCGCGCCCTCGTGCTGCAGCGCGCAAAGGCCGCCGGGCTGTCGGTGAGCGAGGCGGAAGTGCAGCGCGCGACCGACGCGCTCGCCGATGACACGCGCAAGACTGGAGCGGCGTGGGGAGAGCACCTCGCCCGCGCCGGCCTCAACCCCGAGCAGCTCTCGGACGAGACGCGCGAGCGCCTCCTGGCGGAGAAGTACGTGGCCGAGCAGACCCGCGCCGAGCGCGCCTCGGCGGCGGAGACGCGCGCCTGGTACGACGCGCACAAGGCCGAATTCGAGGACCCGGAGGCGGTCCACTGCCTGCAGATCGTGGTCCGCACTCCCGAGGAGGCGAAGAGCGTGCTGGATCAGCTCCGCGCCGGCGCTCCGTTCGACAAGGTGGCCCGGCAGGCGGGCACCTCTCCGGACGCGCGAAACGGCGGGGACCTGGGCTGGTTCCCGAAGGGGACGATGCCGAAGGTATTCGACGACACCTGCTTCTCGCTGGGGAACAACAAGATCTCCGGCGTGGTCGCCTCGCCCTACGGCTATCACGTGTTCAAGGTGCTGGGCCGGCGCGCCCCGCGGACGCGGAAGTTCGATGAGGTCAAGGCCGACACCGAGCGGCGCGCCACCGCCGAGAAGCGCGCCCAGGCCGAGCGGCAACTGCTGCAGCAGATCCGCACCGGGGCGGAGATCAAGATCGACGACTCCGCCCTCGCGCTGGTGCACTAGATCAATTCTTCCCTTCAACCGCAGCGCGGATCCGTTATGTTTCACGCCCCTATGCGTCGTTTCGTGCTGTTGGCGTTCCTTCCCTTGGCTGCGTTCGCGGAGATCAAGGACCGCATCGCGGCGGTGGTGAATGGCCGGGCAATCACGCTTTCCGACGTCGAGGAAAGGGTTGCGCCGGAGCTGGCGCGGGTCCCGGCCGGGCCGGCCGGCGTGCCACAGCGGAAGGAGCTTCTGCGGCAGGCGCTCGGGCAGCTGATCGACGAGCAGCTCGTGCAGGGCGAGGCCTCGGCCCTGGGAATCGACGTGTCCGACGACGAGGTCCAGCGCCTGGTCGAGCAGCTCGCGCGCGAGAACCGCATGGACATGACCCAGTTCCGCCAGGCGCTCGCGCAGCAGGGCCTCAGCATGGAAAACGTGCGCGACTCGCTCAAGCGGCAACAGCTGATGATGCGGCTGCTCCAGTACAAGGTGAAGCCCCGCCGGGTCAGCGACGAGGAGGTCCAGGCCGCCTACGCGAACATGACCAAGACCAGCGAGTACGAGGTGCGCGCGCGGGACATCTTCATCTCCGCTCCCGACGGCGCCAACCCGGCGCAGGTGAGCGCCGCACGCGCCAATGCGGACGCGGCGCTGCGGCGGGTCCGCGCCGGCGAGAGCTTCGCGAAGGTCGCCCGTGAGGTCTCCGACGGCCCCACCGCGAAGGAGGGCGGCGATCTCGGCTACTTCCGCCGCGGGCAGATGCTGACCCAGCTGGAGCAGGCCGCCTTCGCCCTGCACCCCGGGGAGATCTCCGGCCTGATCCGGATCGAAGGCGACCACGGCGGGTTCCATCTCGTGACCGTCGAAGACCGGCGCCAGCTTCCTCCCCGGCCGCTCTCCGAGGTGCAGGAGGAGATCCGGAACCGGCTCACCGCCGAGTCCGTGACCAAGGAGCGCGAGCACTACCTCTCGCAGCTCCGCAAGTCCGCGCAGGTGGACGAGAAGCTCTGACGGCTATTCCGGCGCGTCCTTCGCCGGGTTCCCCTGGGAGTCGAGCGCAGGCCCCAGGTCTTGACTCTCCACCGCCCTCACCCCGCCCTTGCTGGACTGGACGTCGATCGACGCCAGCGCCCAGACGGCGCCCTTCGGATCGCCGGGGCGAATGCCTTCCGCATCCACCCAGGTGTCCTCCACCCTCGCGCTCCGGCGCACGATTCCGCGGAACGCTTCGTCCGGATCCTCCAGCGTCTGCGCGAACTGGTCGACGGTCAGGCCGGACGCGTTCTCGACCAGCAGCGTGTACGCTTGCACGTGCGCGCGCAGCGAAGCGGCCAGATTGTCGATGGCGTTGTCGCGCGCGTACTGCTTCGCGTCCTCGGGGTGGTAGGTGGGACCCGCGTAGCCGGCGGCGTAGATCCGGGTCCGGGACGCCGGCAGCCGGTCGAGCCAGGCTGGTCCGGCCCTCCCCACTACGGCCTTGCCCGACGCCGTCTCCGAGACTGGCTGCGACTTCCCGTGGATGGACTCGATCTCGAGCGACGCCAGCGCCCAGACGCCGCCCGGATCGCTCCGCTCTCCGCTCGCGTCCACCCAGGTCGCCTCGATCCTCGAGTTCTGCATCACCACGTCGGTCGCTTCCTTGCTGATGGTCGCGCCGGCATTGGCCGTGGCCGTCGCGGTGTCGATGCCGAGCACCTCCACGTGGGAGCCCAGCGCGAGCGCGAGCTTGCCGCGCGCGTCGGCGGCAGCGGCGTCGATCGCGTCCTGCGGCCAGAAACTCGGCTGCGAGTAACCGACCGCGACCAGCTTGCCCTTGCTGCTCTCGGGCACCTGGTCCACCCAGGCCGGCACCGCAGCCCCTTCCTTGTCGGGCTTGCGGGGCCCATCAACCCTCGGCTGCGAGGCAGGGGGCTTCGGCGCACCGGCGCAGGCGGCACAGAGCGCCAGCGCGGCGGCCACCCGCGCGACCCGGTTCATGGAGCCGCCGTCCTGACCCCTACCGCTGGCGCTTGGCTTCCTCGGCGCTCAGCTCGTCGAACGCCTTGTCCGCATTCGCCCGCACCGCGTCGCGCACCTTGGCGTTCAGCTCCTTCATCTTGTCGATGTTGTTCTTGAAGGAATCCATCTCGAGCGCGGCGAGAGCGTACTCGGTTCCGTCGGTATCCACCCAGTGGTCGATGATCTGGACCCCCGACAGCTCCATCTGGGAGTACGTCTTGAGCGCCTGCTGGACGTGCTGCTCCTCGGACGACTTGTCCATGTCGCCCGCGGTAGTCGACGCCATGTAGTCCTTGTTCAGCACCGAAACGTAGGTGTCGAGGATCTTCGAGATCTCCGCCCGGGCGCGCGAGTCGGAGGTAGAGCGGCGCATGGCCGCGTTGCGAATTCCGCTGGCGATCCCGACCCCGTAGAACACCTTCCCCTTGTCGCCGCCGAATGCTCCCGTCCCCCGGTTCACCCAATCCGGGCCGTTGGCATGCAGCACCTGGTTCGACATCTCCGGCGGCTTGCTGCCACCGCACGCTCCGAGCAACGCCACCATCGCGAGCCCAAGGATCTTCTTCACTGTCGTTCCTCCATGTTTAGCGACGGCCCTGCCGACGCGCGTTCGTTAGAGTCCCGCATTTTCCTTCGCCACCAGCGCCGCCGCGAGATCGTTTCCCGCGCCGAGCCCTGCCTCGTTCGCCGCGGCCTGCTGCGCCGCCTCCGGGGTGCGCCCTACCCCCTTCGCCTGCTTCTGGGCCGACGCCACCACTGCCCCGCTCTGCGCATCCAGAGCACGGACGTCTAGAGCAGCGGTGGCGGCCACCTGCGCGAAGACCGGCCCTCCGGGCGTGGTGGTGGCATGGACCACGATCACCCAGGGAGTTCCCTGCGCCTTCGCCTGCGCCAGGGCGGCGTTCTCGCTGCTTCCGTCCTGGGTCTGCGCGGCGAACCCCTGCTTGGCGAGCGCCTGCGTCACCGCGCCGGCGACCCAGGGAGGCGCGATCAGGATCGCCCGGCGGGCCTTCCCTCGCGCTGCGTTGGCGGCGTCCTGCGCCTTCTGCAAGAGCGCGGAAGCGCTCGCGACGTCCCGGTCCCCGGTGGGAGTCGAGCCCGCGACCGCCTTGGCTTTCGAGAGCGCATCGCGATAGCGGACCAGCGCGCCGATCGCGTTGCCCTGCTTCTCCTGCTCGCGGCCTTGCCGGTACAGCGCCACGCCGGCCGCGGCAGTCTGCTGCGCTTCCTGCGCTTGCCGCTGCCGCTCCTTCTCGACCTCGGAGCGGGGCAGCTTGAGCAGCACCCAGACGTCGAACCGATCGACGGTGCCGGAGCCGACCTCGCGCGAGATCTTCTCGTAGTACACGTCGGAGAGCTCGGCCGAGCGGAGCATCGCGTTGGCACGGCTCTTCACCGTGTCCCTGGCCATGTTCTCCGCTTCTTCGGTGCTCATCACGTCGTGGTGCTCGGCGCTGATCTCGACCCCGATGTATTGCGCCGCCTGGCTTCGAGCCGATTCGATCGCGCTCGCCTTGCCGTCTTCCAGCGAGGAGGCACCCTCTTTCGCCCCGGAGAAGTACAGCGTCTCGGACGAGCTGGGGGCATTGGCGAGCCAGGCCGGCGGCCTGGGCGACGAGCTGGTCTTCAGGGCCACCTTCTCGCCCCCGCAGGCGCAAAGGGCCAACGCGGCCAGAGGGCCGAGCCTACTTCGCACCGAGGGTCTCCGGCGGCGGGGTCTGCTCGGCCAGCTTCCTGGCGTCGGCCTGCAACCGGTGGATGTTGTCGATCTCGGCGAGCATGTCGCGGTCGTTCGACAGCGAGTAGGCCTTGTTCACCATCGCCTCCCCCTTGTCGTAGTCGCCCGCGTACTCGTAGGCAAGGCCGAGGTTCCAATAGCACTTCGCGACCTGCGCCGCCTTCAGCTTCACGTTCTTCTCGGCGGCCTGGGCGGCGTCATTGAAGGCGCTCTGGGCCTTCTTCCAGTCGCCACGCTCCGCCCAGCCGATTCCGCCCTCGAGCTGCGGGATGTCGCCGTCCTTCTGGAAATGCGCGTACATGAATTCCTGGTGCGGAACGATCGCCCTCATGAAGCGCTCGACCACCGCGCGGCGCGCCGCGTTCTCCAGCGCGATGCGATCGATCTGCTGCGGGCGCTTGTCCAGCGCGCGGTTCACATCGTCGGCCCTCTCCTCATAGGTCCTGGCGACGATCAGCCGGCCGGTGGAGACGTCCACGATCTTGAAGGTGCTCCGCACGTACGCCTCGCCCTTGAGCGAGTACCAGGTGTGGTAGGCGCCCTTGTCGTCCTTGTAGCGCGTTTCGTCAGGCTGCTCGCGGTAGTTGGTCTGCACGTCGCCGAAGATCAGCGCGCCCGCGGCGACCACCTTGCCGAGCTTCGCCGCGGCGCTCGGGTCGGCCAGGTCGCTGGAGGAGAGCCGCAGCTCGCCCATCAGCTGTGACATGTGCTGGCGATCGACGACCGTGAACCGGTTGGTGTTGACCAACGCCTCTTCCAGCGAATCGGTCATCGGCCGGTTTCCGCCCCCGCTCATGTCCCCGATGGCGACGCTCTGGTAGGGGGCCATGTTGATCTCCGCCGGCCTCATCACGGGAACGCGGACGGCGACCGTGCCACAGGCGCAGAGAGACCCTGCCGCCAGCGCGCTGAAAACGACGTTCTTCATGGTTCGGTTTCCCCGAGGCGCTTGGGCGAGTTGCGCCCTTTCAATCGCTAGCATCGGCGTCGCGGTAGGGTCAAATTCTCTGACGACTTTCTGGACCGTAGCCGCTTGCGGCGATAGCAAGGAGGGACACCCATCCGCGGGGGATCCACATGCGCAATTTCCTCACCTGTGCGGCGCTGCTCGCGGCGACTCCCGCGGCCTTCGCGCAGCCGCAGAGCGCCCCGCCCACCGTCGCCATCGCCGAGGTGACAGCGCGCGGCAACGCCGGCCCGGACCTGGCGTCGGACATGAGCGACGCGCTGACGGAGCAGCTGGTGGCCGGCGCACGGCTGCGCGTGGTGGAGCGGCAGCAGATCGCCAAGGTGATGAAGGAGCAGATGCTCGCGCAGTCGGGGGCGATGAGCGACGAGGTGCAGATCAAGGTCGCCCAGCTGGTGGGCGCCCGGTTCATCGTGCTGGGGACGGTGGGGACGAAGGGCCGCAGCTACGTGGTTGCCCTGCGCGCGCTCGATTCCTCCAGCGCGCAGGTGGCGTTCTCCGAGAGCCTCAAGGTCGGCTCGGACGAGCAGGTGGAAGCGGGCGCGAAGCAGCTTGCCCGGCGGATGGAAGAGAAGCTGCTCGGGCCGTCCGTTGGAGGATCCCCGCCAGCATCCGCGTCGGGCGACGTGCTGGGGGACTTCGACCCGGCGCTGGTCAAGGACTCTGCCCAGGACGTGGCGCGGTCGCTGGCGCAGCGCTTCCCGAAGCTGACGGGCGCGATCGTCAGTGCCTTGCCGAACGGGACCGCCTCTTGCTCGTTCGCCTCGGGCCAGCCGTTCAAGGGCGAGTTCTTCGAGATCTCCGGCCGCGATGAAGTGACGGAGCAGGAGACGCGCAAGGGCTACTTCCTGCTCAGCGCCTGGTCGAAGAACGGCTGCAGCGGGCGGGTGAAGCGTGAGCCCGGCGGAGTGATCGAGGACGGCGACACGCTGACCTCGCTGCCGCTCAAGATCGGCGTCGAGGCCGTGCAGCCGGGTCCGGGCGCGCAGCCGGAGCTCGCCACGCTGCTCGCCAGCGAGCTGCGAGCAGCGCTCGATTCGATGCCGCAGTTCCAGGTCGCGGGCGACCCGCAGCTCACCGCGACTGGCCGCGTGTCGGGGCCGCGAGGTCGGCGCAGCGTCGACCTCCAGGTCATCGACAAGGGCGGGAACGTGTTGCAGAAGGTCAGCGTTCCAGCCTCGTTCTGAACTGATTTTCCTGGGTTTTCAGGCCGCGCTAGACCGCGCATTTTCCGGGCGCGCATGTCGCCTCCCGCGCGAATCGTACAGTGGGTCGATGTGCTCGCTTGTGGGCGCCCCGGGTACAGGACGTAAAGTAACCGCACTTCCGGGACGGCCGGGTCACTCACGAACCGTGAATGACGCGGCACGGGGGGGGCGGAGTTCGACATGACCATCATCGTCCGGGATTATTCCTGGCTGTTCGTTTGCCTTGCGACCGCCTGCGGTGGCGCTCTCGAGTCGAGCCATGCGTCGCGCGAAGCTGTCCGCGCCGCGACCGCCGCGACTCCGGACTCACCCGGGCAGGCGGAGATCGTCACGCGCAACAAGGTGGTGTTCTTCGGGAGGAGCGGGGCAGCCGCCGGAGCAGCCGTGACCGTCGCGAGCTTCGACTCGGCGATGGCACGGCGGACGTGCACCGCGTCGGTCGCGAGCGATCACACCTGGTCCTGCACGCAGACGCTGGCGGACCGCGGGTACACCTGGACGGCACAGGTCGGCGACGGACCCGTCTCGGGGCCGGTCGACTTCATCGTGAACACCGGCAAGTATCCGGCGCCGACCATCGATCACTTGCCGTCGCCCACCAACGACGCCAAGCCCATCCTGACGGGCACCGTCAGCTCCGCGCTGGTCGATCGCGGCTTCTATCTCGAGGTCACCGAGAATGGCCAGGCGATCTGCATCCTGAGTCCGATCAAGTCGACCAACTGGGCGTGCTCGCTTTCGCAAAAGCTGGCCGACGGCCCGCACGTACTGTCAACGGATGTCGATGATCCGGACAGCGACGAAGCCACTCCGTCTGGAAACCCGAACGCCTTCGTGGTGAAGACCGCCATCGCCCGGCCGACGCTGAACGCGGTCCCCACCCCGACCAGCGTGAGCATGGTCCCCTTCTCCGGCACCGGTGAGCCGGGCGCGGCGCTGACGGTCGCGCAGGGCGCCGAGATCGTCTGCCAGGCGGCGGTATCGCCCGGCGGGGCCTGGTCCTGCACTGCGGTAAAGCCGCTCGCGGACGGTCCCCATGGCGTCTCGGCCACCCAGAAGGATGCAGCGGGCAACCTGAGCGCGCCCGCGTCGGCTTCGTTCGTGATCGACACCCACGTGCCCGCGGCGCCCACCCTCGATGCGCCGGCCACGCCGACCTCGGATCCAGCGGTCAGCTTCACCGGGACCGGCGAGGCGTCCGCCCGCGTCTCCGTCCTCGACAGCTACTCGCGGCTGCTCTGTTCCGCGACGGTCGGCGCGGGCGGGGTCTGGAGCTGCGCCCCGGCGGCGGGCGTGGAGGATGGCGACTACCTCCTCAGCGCGTTCCAGGTCACTGCGGTGGGGAACAGGAGTGGGCCTTCCGCCGCGGTGCCCCTGAGCGTCCGGACGCTGCTTGCGCCCTTGTTCGAGGCGCCCGCATCGCCCACCCGCGAGACGACGCCCGTGCTGAGCGGTCACGCGCAGGCAGGCGCCACGGTCTCCGTCTACGTGGGCGAGACGCCGATCTGTGCGGAGCGTGCGGACGGAAGCGGAAGCTGGAGCTGCCGTCCGTCCGAGGCGTTCCCGGACGGGGCCTACCTGCTCCAGGCCCGGGTGAGCGACGCTTCAGGTCACGCGTCGGGTGCGAGCGCCGCCCGCGCGCTGGTGGTCGACACCACCCCGCCCGCGGCGCCCGTCCTCGAGCAACCCGTCTCGCCGACGCGGAAGCGGCAGCCCCTGCTCAGCGGCACCGCCGAGGCAGGATCGTCGGTCGCGGTGGCCGACGCGGCGTCGGGCGAAACGATCTGCCGGGCGATCGCGAGCGCGGCGGGAATGTTCCGGTGCAGCGCGCCTGCCGCCCTGATCGCCGGCGAGCACCGCCTGACCGCGATCGCCACGGACCAGGCCGGCAACGTGTCGCTCCCGGCGCAGCCGGTCGGCGTGATGATCTCGGATACCGTCCCGCCTTCGCCCACCATCGATTCGCCGGCCAATGGAACCGAGCTCGAGCTGCGCCGGCCCGTGATCGCCGGGACGACGCTTCCGGGCACGCTCGTGGAAGTATCGGTGGACGGCGTGGTGTACGTGGCGCAGATGGCCGGGAACGGCCAATGGACCCTGCTTCCCCCGGCGGACCTCCCCGTCGGGACACATCAGATCTCGGCGTCCGCCACCGATCCCGGGCAGAACGTGAGCGACCCCACCTCGAGCCAGTTCGCGATCGTCGATACCGGCGTGGTCCGCGGAGGGTGCTCGAGCGGCGGTCCGCCGGGGCCGCTGCTGGCGGTTCTCGCTCTCCTCTTCGCAGGAGTGCGCCGGCGCCGCGCTCTCTGCATGGCCGGGATCCTGGCCGCCGTGGCCGCGCCATCGGCCGTGCGGGCGCAGAACATCGACGTCTCTTCGTTCAGGCCGGCGTCGGGCGGCGACGGATACGCCGCCGTCGAGGGAGCGCGTCCACCCTTGCCGGGCGAACCGCGCCTGGAAGTCCGCACCTGGACCGACTATGCGAATCGGCCCGTGACGTACGTGTCTTCGGGTTCCGAGTACGCGGTGGTGCGCTCCCGCACGACCCAATGGCTCGACGTGCAGGTCCACCTGATCGGCCCCCTTTCGATCGCCGCCGAGGTCCCAGTGACGGTGTCGGCGGGAGGCGATCTCTCGCGCCTGCCGCCCTCCTCTCGCGGGCCTTCGGAGTTGCTCTCCGGGATGGCCGACCTGCGGCTGACCCCGCGCCTGGGGCTGCTGCGCCAGGAATGGGCGGGGATCGATCTCGCGACGCAGCTCTCGCTCGAGCTCCCGACGGCGCGGGCCCAGGGCCTGTCGAGCGACGGCACGGTGCGCGGAGAGGCCCTGCTCGCGATCGGGCGCCGCCTCGGCGAGGTGCCGGCGGGCGCGCTGGACCTGCTCGCGAACGCGTACGTGCGCGTCCGGCCAGCGCGCGAGTTCCTCGACGTGAAGTCCGGGAGCGAGGCCGGCCTGCGCGGTGCGCTGGGATACGCGATCGCGCCTTCGCGCGCTTGGGTGCCGCGCCGGCTTTACGTCGAGCTCGAGGGCCGATCGTCCCTGCGCGCCGGCTTCGCCGCCGGCACCGCTCCGGCGGAGTGGCGCCTGGGTGGAACGGTCTGCCCGGTGGGAAGCTTCGCGGTGGACCTCGCGGGTGGGAGCGCCATCAGCGACGGCGTCGGTGCGCCCCGCTCCCGCTTCCTGCTCGGCTTCGCCTGGTCGCCCTCGGCCTGCGGCAGCCGCGCCGAGCCGATGCTCGCCATGACCGCGCCGGCGCCCGTGGTGGCTCCTCCCCCGGAGCCGCCGCAGCCTGTCGCGGAAGCCCTGCCCCTTCCCGCACCGCCGGTCATCGTCGATCGCGATGGGGACGGGATCCCGGACGCCGACGACGCCTGTCCAGACCAGGCCGGAACCGCCGCGAACCATGGGTGCCCGCCGGGGATTCCCCAGCGCGTCATCGTCTCGGCGACCTCGCTCGAGATCCTCGACCGGGTGCATTTCGCGACGGGGCAGTCGCGCATCGAGCAGCGATCGTATCCGCTGCTCGACCAGGTCGCCGCCGTGCTCAAGAGCCATCCCCATCTGCTGCTCGTGCAGGTCGAGGGACACACCGACGATCGCGGCGGCGCCACCTACAACCTCCTGCTCTCGCAAGCGCGCGCTGCGGCCGTGCTCGACTACCTGGCAGCGAAGGGAGTCGAGCGCGACCGCCTGGAGGCGAAGGGGCTTGGTCCTACGCATCCCATCGACACCAACGGGACGCCAGCAGGCCGGGCAGCGAACCGCCGGGTCGCGTTCACGGTGATGAAGACGCAGGCGCGCGTCATCGAAGCCGAACGCCCCGCCGACTCCTGAGCGCGACGGGGCGCTTCCGATCAAACGCCGAGCACGCCAAGCACGCCGAGGCGGAAACGGAGTCCGAGTGGTCTCTTTTTGGTTGGGTTCGGGGCTACCCCGCCGCCCCGGGGTGGCTCCCAACGAAAAACCCAAAAAGCTTTGAGCGTACTTTCTTATCTCGGGGTGCTCGGCGTGCTCGGCGTTTGATCGGAAGCCGCGGACTACTTTAGACGTTGAAGAGGAAGTGGATGACGTCGCCGTCCTGGACGACGTAGTCCTTCCCTTCCACGCGCATGACCCCCCTGCTCTTGGCCGCGGCCTCCGAGCCGTGGCGAAGCAGCTCGTCCCAGCGGATCACCTCGGCCTTGATGAAGCCGCGCTCGAAGTCGGTGTGGATGACGCCCGCCGCCTGGGGGGCCCGGAGGCCCTTGCGGATCACCCAGGCTCGGCATTCGTCCTCGCCCACCGTGAAGTAGCTTTGCAGCCCGAGGAGCGCGAATCCCTCCCGGACCAGCTTGTTCAAGCCGGGTTCGGAGAGCCCGACGGTGGCGAGGAAGTCGGCGCGTTCCCCGGCAGGGAGCTGCTGGATCTCCGCTTCGACCTTGCTGCAGATCGCCACCGCGCGGGCGCCCTCGCGCTCGGCGAGCTCGCGCACCTTGGCGACCAGCGGATCGGCGTCGATCCTCGCGAGCTGCGACTCGTCGACATTGGCGACGTACAGGACCGGCTTCGCGGTGAGCAGGAACAGCTCGCGGGCGCGCGGCTCGTCGTCGTCGGCGAGCGGGACGCTGCGCGCCGGCCTGCCGGCCTCGAGGGCGGCCTTCAGCTTGTCGTAGACGAGGAGGTCGGCCCGGGCTTCCTCTCCCGGCTTTCCCGGCGCCTTGGCGTCCTTGAGCCGGCGCTCCCGCTTCTTCTCCAGCGACTCCAAGTCCTTGAGCTGCAGCTCCGTCTCGACCACTGCCTGGTCGCGCAGCGGGTCGACGGTGCCATCCACGTGCACCACGTCGGGATCGCTGAAGCAGCGGAGCACGTGGGCGACCGCGTCCGCCTCGCGGATGTTGCCGAGGAACTGGTTGCCCAGGCCTTCGCCCTTCGACGCTCCTTTGACGAGACCTGCGATGTCCACGAATTCCAGGGCGGCGTGCGTGGTCTTCTTCGGCTCGTACAGGCGCGAGAGCTTGTCCAGGCGGTCGTCGGGCACCGGCACCACGCCGACGTTCGGGTCCTTGGTGGCGAACGGATAGTTGGCGGCGAGCACCGAAGCGCCCGAGAGGGCGTTGAACAGCGTGCTCTTGCCCACGTTGGGCAGGCCGACGATCCCGATCGCAAGTCCCATAGGGGCTGCGATCTACACCAACGGCCAGTGCCGCGCCGCACATTCAGGGACGCCGGGTGCGAGTAGACTGGGCGCCATGGTCCAGATCCTCGCGATCGCGCTCTCGCTGGACGCCGGCGGGGGGTCGCATTTCGCGCAGCTCGCCCTCAAGTGCGTCCGGCAGGAGTACCCCAACAAGCTCGACCACGTGATGAACGGCCCCCAGGAGGTGCAGTCGCCCCGCGCGCTCCACCCCTCGTTCTACGGTTGCTACGACTGGCACTCCTCCGTGCACGGCCACTGGATGCTGGCGCGGCTGCTGCGCCGGTTCCCGCAGTTGCCCGAGGCGGCGGCGATCCGCGGCGTCCTGGACGAGCACCTCGCGCCGGTTCCCGTCGCCGTGGAGGTGGAGTACTTCGGGCAGCCGAACCGCAAGAGCTTCGAGCGGACGTACGGGTGGGCGTGGCTTCTCGAGCTGCAGGCTGAGCTGCGCTCCTGGGACTCGCCGGATGCGCGCCGCTGGGCGGAAGCGCTGCAGCCTCTCGCGGACCGGGTGAAGCGCGCGTTTCTCGACTTCCTCCCCAGGCAGACCTATCCGATACGCACCGGCGTGCACCCGAACACGGCCTATGGACTTTCCCTCGCCCTCGATTACGCGAAGGCGATCCGCGACGACGAGCTCGGCGGATTGATCGCCGAACGGGCGCGGACGTATTTCGGCAAGGACACGGACGCGCCGCTCAAGTGGGAGCCGGGCGGCGAGGACTTCCTCTCCCCGTCGCTGGAGGAGGCGGCGCTGATGTCGCGCATCCTGCCCGCGCGCGACTTCCGCCGCTGGATGAAGTCGTTCCTTCCCGCGCTGAAGCTGACGCCGGCGATCGTGTCCGATCGCACCGACCCCAAGATCGTCCACCTGGATGGGCTCAACCTGTCCCGCGCACGCTGTCTGTACGCGCTCTCGTCGGCGCTGGGTCGGCCGGCCCTCGCCCGGCTCGGCGACACGCAGGCGCAGGCCTCGCTGCCCTACATCGCCAGCGGAAGCTACGAGGGCGAGCACTGGCTCGGCACGTTCGCGGTGCAGCTGATGGACGCGCGCGCCCAGGCGGGGATCAGCCGCTGACGCCGCCGTCGAGGACGTAACGCCAGCAGCGACCCGCGGGGCCTCAACGGCCGATGGAACAGACCTGCGCAGCTGTCAGGAGACGGTCACGCGATAGACGCGCCGCAGCCCGAAGCCGCTGCCGCCGGCTGCCGAGCAAAGGGTCGTCCCGGGCTTCAGGCCCTTGAAGACGAGGCCCTGGGCGTTCTTGATCTCCGCGCCTACGATCGAAGTGTCATCGCAGATGGGGTTGTTCGCCGGGCGGGCGATCGTTCCGGTCTTGCAGATGTCCAGCGACTCGCCGACGCGGAGCTGGATCGCGTACGGTTTGTCCGCCGGCTGGGCCGGTTGCTGCGCGGGGGCTGCGAGAGCAACGAGCGCCACGAGCGCGGCCAGGTCTCTTCCGGTGTGCTGCATGAGCTCTCCGCGCCGCTCGCCCCCTCGCGGAACGCGACGGGGCGGATTGAATTCGAACCATCATAGCGGCGCTCGAGGGCCGTTCGCACCACTTCCGTGGGGTGGACGATCACACCCGAGCGGAGCCCGGCCGGAAAGCTGGCGGCGGAGAGCTCGATGATGTCACGCGGCTGATGGAATCGCCGACATGACTGCCCGATCGGCCGACACCGCGGCCGTCATCGACGAGGCTCTCGAATCCCGGGGGGCGTTGGCGCGTCACATGCAGGAGGGGGGGCATGTCGTCGATTCCGATTGTGGCTGCCGTGCTCGCGCTTTCACCGCATTTGAAGGCGGCGGATGGCGCGTCCCGGGCCCGTTCATTCCCTCTCGACGTCCACGGGTTCAGGGTGCTCGGTGAAGACTACGATCCGGAGAACCCCAGCCGGGAGGCGGCCAAGACCTATTACCGCACCATCGACGACGCCGAGCAGAGCTTCATCCACAGCGCCTACGTTCCGCCCATGGACACGGTGACGCTGTTCCACGAAGTGCCCGCGCAGTTACGCCAGGGCGTGCGGGCGATGCGCTGGCGCTGGAGAGC
>Ga0209526_10000134_pt1 | contig 42971 bp, 36 predicted proteins | sample JacPinW_OM2H0_M1_FD_188566 | JGI IMG/M metagenome (GOLD analysis project Ga0209526, IMG submission 188566) | Forest soil microbial communities from Algoma, Ontario, Canada - Jack Pine, Ontario site 1_JW_OM2H0_M1 (SPAdes) (version 2) | ecosystem: Environmental > Terrestrial > Soil > Boreal... | reverse complement strand
CCCGCCGGCAGGCCCAGGAGCTGCAGCTCCGGTTCGGCGTGCGCGTGCAGATCCGCCGGGAGCCGGCGGTGCGGCCGCGCGCCCGGATCGAGCTACGGGACCCGCACGGCAGCTCCGTCGCGGTCGGGGAGAGCGCGATCGAGCTGCGGGCCGACCCGGGCATCGCGGTGGAGCAGGTCGAGCACGGCATGGGGTACAGCTTCCACGGCTATGAGGACCGTACCTATCCGGGGCGGCTGTTCGCGGCGGTGGACGCATCGGGGTCCCTGGCGCTGGTGGCGGCCATCGGCATGGAGCGCCTGATCAAGGGAGTGGTCCCGAGCGAGATCTTCGCCAGGGCGCACATCGAGGCGCTCAAAGCCCAGGCGGTGACCGCGCGGGGCGAGGTGCTGGCGAAGATCGGCGCCCGCCATCTCGGGGACCCGTATCTGCTCTGCGCCGAGCAGCATTGCCAGGTCTACAAGGGCCTGACCGCCGAGGAGCCGGGCCCGGGCGCGGCGGTGGATGCGACGCGCGGCGAGGCGCTGTTCGCGGAACGCAACGGCAAGAGCCGGCTGGTGGACTCGGTGTACTCGGCCGTCTGCGGCGGCTACACGGAGGACAACGACGCCGTCTGGGGCGGTCCGGCGGATCCCTCCCTGCGCGGTCGGCCCGACTTCGATCCCCGGACGCGCGGGATGGCGGAATTTCGCGACGGAATCGGAGAAGCACTGGTCTCCCGCTTCGTCCACCTCAATCCGGTCCCCAGCTACTGCGCGCAGTCCGGGTTCGCCAACCCGGAAAAAGTGCGGTGGCGCCGGACGTTCGCGCAGCGCGAGGTCGACGAGATCTGCGTGCCGCTCGGGGTCGGCAGCGTCCGTTCGCTCACCGTGGAAGGTCGGGGGGTGTCGGGGCGGGCGCGCGCTCTCCGGATCGCGGGCGGCCGGGCGACTGCCAGGGTGTACGGCGAGCTTCCCATCCGGAAGCTCTTCCGCAACCTCAACAGCGGCATGTTCGTCATCGAACGCGACAACGGGGGTTGGACCTTCGCCGGAGGCGGCTGGGGACACGGCAGCGGGATGTGCCAGACAGGCGCCATCGGCCGCGCCGAGCGTGGCGCAAGCTACCGGGAAATACTGGAGTGGTACTACTCGGGAGCCACTCCCGTGAGGATTTACTAGCGCTCACAGGATGTTGGGAACGGGTGCTCCCGGAACCCGACAGCCGCGCGTCCGAACGTCCGCATTGGACGTTCGCCAAGTCGCCGCCGGGGCCCACCCGGGATTACAATGACCGCGGTATGCCCTTGCCCCAGCAGCCAGCCCGGCGCGGACAGCGCGTCACACTGGCGATCGCGATCTCGATCGCGGCCCACTTCCTCCTGCTGCTCGGCGTGGCGAGGGATGCGATGTTCCAGGGGCCCAAGCACCCGCCACAGCAAGTGGTTTCGCTGGTGACCTCGAACCGCTCGCAGCTGCAAGGGATCACTCGCGGCCCGTCCACCAACTCGGCCGGGCCGCAGCAGCGCGTGCCGCAGCTTCCGCCGGCGATCGTTCCGCCCCCTCCGGAGAAGGAGGAAAAGCTGCGCGGCGGGCAGATCGTCTCGCTCGGGCCCACCAACGAGCAAGCGCCGGACAAGGCGACCAAGTACCTGTCCGAGAAAGACAGCCGCGTGGAGAAGGAGACGCGGGCGCGAGAGACCAGCGCGTTCTTCAAGAACGCCTTGTCCAAGATCCAGAAGGAGGGCCGCAACGACAAGGCCGAGTCGGGGGCGCCGGCCATGAGCGAGCGCCCTGGCGACAACGGCAAGAATGGCGGCGGCCAGGCCCAGAAGCGTCAGAAGCAGGCCGCGGAGCTGCCCAGCAAGGACCGGCGCGATCCGCTGCGCACGCCCGAGGCGCCCGATGGCACCCTGCGGAACCGGGAGGGGAACGACGCGTTCCGGGGGAACGGCAAGAAGGTGGCGATCGCCGACCCGGGCGGCGAGGGCAAGAGCTCCAGCGTCGGGCCGGGCGCGCCGGGAGCGGCGCCGGGGGCCCCGGGCGAGCAGCGCCCGCTGAAGCTGACGCTCGATCAGCCCATCGGCCTTTCGGGTCCCCTGTCTGGCGGCCCGATGCCGGACGATCTCCGCGGCATCGAGGAAGGCGAGGGGACGTTCCTGAACGCGCGCAGCTTCAAGTTCGCCGGCTTCCTCAACCGGGTGAAGGAGACCGTCGGCCGCGTCTGGACCCAGAAGGTGATCGACGCCAGCGGCAAGCGCGACCCGACCGGGCAGCTCTACTCGTACAAGGATCGCCGGACGGTGATCGAGTTCACGCTCGACCGCCAGGGCGAGATCACTGACGTCCACGTCGCCGCCTCCTCGGGAGTCCAGTATCTGGACGAGGTCGCCGTGGATGCGTTCCGGGTGGTGCAGCGGTTCCCCAATCCGCCTCCCGGACTGATCCAGGAGAGCGGAACCGTGAGCCTGCCGTTCGCGTTCACCTTGCTCGCGGCCACCGGCGGAATGCGTCTTCAAGTCGGTCCCGCTTACGTTCCCGGTTCGCCGGCATCGCGCGGCTTCTAGGCTGCGCCCGGCGATCTGATGGCGGGGACGACCCACGAGTTCGCGGCCATCGCTTTCGAGGAGAACCTCTCGCTGCGGGAGCTGGCCCCTGCATTTCCCGGCGCGCGCCTCGGGGTTCGCGAGCTGGTCGTCCCCTGCAACGGCGGCGAGATGTTCCTCTATCCGTTCGGCGCCATCGTCTTCCACAACGTGCCGCTCGAGCGCCGGGAGGTGGAGCTCGCCCGCTTGCACCGCGCCCGGCCCGGGCTGACCACGAAGGTGGTGCGCGAGAGCTTCACGGTCCGGGAGGAAGCCGGGGCGCGGGTGGACATCGTGGACGGCATGCTGGTGGTGGACTCGCTGACGCCGAGCCGCGCGGCGGTGGTCGCGCTGATCGTCGCCCAGAGCGCCGCGATGGAGTACTACGAGCGCATCGTCGCCGATCTGTTTTCGCGCACCACCGCGCTGGTCGAGCCGCTCGAGCGCTACGGGACGGTCTCGCTGCGCACCCGCGGATTGCACCGCTTCATCGGGCAGGCGATCGCCACCCGCTCGGAAGTGATCGTGGTCCTGACGTTTCTCGACAAGCCGGATGCGACCTGGGACGATCCGGCGCTCGACCGCATCTACGACGATCTGCGGGCGGAGTTCGATCTCCTCGATCGGTACGGCACGCTGACGCAGAAGCTGCAGGGGGTCCAGGAGGCGCTGGAGCTGGTGCTGGACGTGGCGCGCGATCGCCGCATGTGGCTGCTGGAGTTGGCGATCTTCCTGCTGATCGCCTTCGAGGTGCTGCTGGAGATCTGGCGCTGGGTGGGTTAGCCGCGGGTCAGGCGCGGCTCAGCGGCTACGCTTGAGCGAGGTCACCCGATAGTCGTTGTCGTCCAACGCGTTCTAGTAGTGGTCGAGCGCTCGCCAGCCCGCCCGTTCACTTGCATGGGGGCGTCTCCCTACCGACGTTCCAGTCGAGCAGCGGCCTCGCTGCTGGAGGCTTCGTCAGGCGGGCTGGCTCGCCCAGACGAACCGCGAAAGAAGGATCTCATGCGTCGGCCGATCGGAAGAGCGCGTGATCTTTTCCTGTGTTTGGGCGTCCTCACCGCTTCGCTCGCCCTGCTCGCGTCCACGGCGTGCGGGAGCGGAACGCGTCCAGCATCCCCTTCGTCTCATACTAATGCGACAGTCCCCCCAGGTATTCCAGTGCTGGGTACGGCCAGTAGCTTCGCGGTCCTGGGCGGCTCGGCGGTGACCAACACTGGCCCCAGCATCCTCAACGGAGATCTCGGAGTCCACCCTGGTGCCGCGAGCAAGATCACCGGCTTCCCTCCGGGGATCGTGACCCCCCCCGGGGCGACCCACGGAGCCGATGCGGTCGCCCTTCAAGCCCAGACCGATTTGACTACGGCATACAACGACGTGGCAGGCAGGCCGTGCACCAACGACTTCACCGGCGTCGACTTGGGCGGACACACGCTCACGCAGGGCGTCTACTGTTTCACGTCGTCGGCCCAGCTGACGGGAAGCCTCATCCTCGACGCCAAGGGCGATCCCAACGCGCTCTTCATCTTCAAGATTGAAAGTGCGCTCACGACGGCGGTCAACTCGTCTGTCCACATTGTCAACGGCGCTGGGCAGTGCAACGTGTTCTGGCAGGTCGGTAGCTCGGCGACCCTCGACACGACCACCGACTTCACTGGAAACATCCTCGCGCTCACCAGCATTACCTTGAACACCGGCGCCAGCCTGAAAGGCAGGGCCTTGGCGCGGAATGGGGCGGTGACGTTGGATAGCAACACTATCTCGCCCAACAGCTGCGAGAACGTCTGCACAGGCACGGTGTGTGGAGCGTCCTGCACGGACACCAACTCCGATTCGGCCAACTGCGGTGCGTGCGGCAAGGCCTGCGCGAAGGGTGAATCCTGCAACAACGGAAAGTGCTCGGCCGCCTGCCAAGGGACGATCTGCGGCGGCTCCTGCGTCGATCTGCAGTCGAACGTGGGCAACTGCGGTGCGTGTGGCAACGCCTGCCGAACCGGGGAAACCTGCGTCGACGGAGCCTGTGGTTCGTGCTGCACCAATGGCAACACGGTCTGCCAAGGCGTGGGCGGAGCCCCCGATTCGTGCGCCAATTTCAAGTGGGACCGGAACAACTGCGGCGCGTGCGGCAACCGTTGCACGGCAACTGAAATGTGCACGGATTCGTCGTGCAAGGCGTGCCCCGCCGGCAATCAGTGCGCCGGCTACTGCCCCGACATGAACTGGGACCCGTTCAACTGCGGCGCCTGCGGCAAGAAGTGCGCGCCGAGCGAGTCGTGCGTGAATGGTTCGTGCGGAGCCTGCTCCGGCTCGGTCTGCGGGGGCATGTGCACAGAGCTGCGCACCGATCCCTTGAACTGCGGCGCGTGCGGTACAGTTTGCGCGATCGGCGAATGCTGCGTCGCAGGATCGTGCACGGGCACGGCGTCGCCGCACGGTTCGACCGCCGGCATGGCGTCACCGCAGAGCTCGAGTGCATCGTGCCGGATCGCTCATTGACCCTGTCGTGCCGCCGGGGGCGCAGTCGGCCCCCTGCATGCAAGCGATCGACAAAGTCCGCGAGGCGCTGGCCGACGGAGAGGATGAGCTGCGCGACCGGGTGCTCCGTCTGGTGAGAGGGCGCCCGTGACGTTCCGGAATCTGCGCCCCGCTTGCGGATTTCTTGCCTTGAGATCGTTCCTTGCGGTCGCGGTACCCTGAGGCGGTACGCAGCCGGCCCCTTCCAACGTCAGCGCCGTCGCGCTGGGAGCGATCGCAGGCGCCGCTGTGGCGGCCCTGCCCGGCTCGGCGGGCGTGCTCGCCGCCGGGCTGGGTGCGCTACTCGGCGGCGCGGTGGCCGGGCGATTCGCGGAGCGGCGAATGGGGTTCTCGCCCTGGTCGCTCGCGATGGCGGCGTTCTTCGTGCCCGTGTTCACGATGGCCGTCGCGCCGGGCGCGGACATGGCCATGCATACGGCCCTCGCCCGAGGCCTGATCGAGGGCGAGCTGTCGCCGGCGTGGCCTGGCGTTCGGGTCGGAGCGTACCCGCGCGGGTTCTCGGCGCTGGTCTCCCTGCTCTGGCCGCTCGGGCCAGCTCGCGCCGGGCTGGCCGCAGCCGCCGCATCGTATCTGGTGTTCTGGGCCGGCTTGACCGCCGTGCTGCAAGGGCCGCTGCGCGCTCCCGCAGCCCGGACGGTAGCAGCGGTTGCCGTGCTGCTGTCCCGGACGCCACAGATCTTCTTCGATTGGGGCGGAAACCCTACTGTGATGGCGCTTGGTCTCGCTCTCTTCGGGGCGGCGCAGGAGAGCGGAAGGGTATCGGCGCTGTGCTTTGCGGGAGCAGCGGCGACCCATCCGATGGGCGCCTGCGCCGGCGCGCTCGCGCTCCTGCTACGCTGGCGCAAGTCTGGCGCAGCGGTGGCGGGTGCTGCCGCCCTCTGCGGCGTGCTTGCAGCGCTGGCGATCTGGGGACCGCAACTCTCCCTCCGGGAGACCGCCTGGATTCGCGACTACGCCGCCAGCCAGGAGCGCGTTTCCACCGGCGCGCTGGGCGACCCGGCGAACATCGCAACCGCGCTCGCGTGGGCGGTCCTGCTCTGGAAGCGGCAGTTTCGTCCGGTGGTGGCCTCGTGCGCCGCGGTGGCCGCGCTCTTCGGGTTCTTTGCAATGCTCCCGCGCCTCGGCCTGTATCCGGCGCGGTTCGCCCCGCTCCTCCTCGTCGCCGTGACGCCGCTCTGGGCGCAGGCCGCCGCGCGGCGGATGTGGACGCTCGCTCCCATCGCGCTGGTGGTCGCGTTCGCCGGGCACGTGCGCTGGTACCAGCGCGCCGAGCCCATCGCCACCGCCAATGACCTGGCTGCGATCCGCTGCGTCGAGCGCGAGACCGGCCCTGGCGACGTGATCGACGGCGCCTATGGAGATGCGACACAGTGGATCCCGGCGCTGGCAGGCCGCGCGATCACGCGGCCGCACCAGCACGCGAGCCTGTTCGACGAGACCGACGCTGCGCTAGCGCGGCTTCCGAAGCCCGCGTTTCGCTTCCTCGGCGAGCGCGTCCGCTACGGCGCCCCGATTCCGCAGGCGCCAGGGGTGCCGCTCTGCTCCGGTGCGCTGCTGCGGCTTCAATGACGCGGGCGCGCGAGCTCAGGCTCCTGGCCAATGGCGCTCGTGCGATGGCGCCGGACCCGAGGCTCTTTAGCCCCGGCCGCTAGGCGGCCTCGGAAACCTCTGCCCGCCGGCCCCGCGAGCGCAGGTTGAGCAGCAAGGCGATTCCGAGCACCAGCGCGCTGGAGAGCGCCCAGGAGGTCAGGTAGCCGCGATCGATCAGGGCGCCGGCCATGGCCGGGCCGACGATCTGCGCGACCGAGAGTAGCGATTGGTTCAGACCCAGCACGACCCCCTGCTCGGATCGCGAGACCTGCTGGGTGATCAGACTGGTGAGCGCCGGGCGCAAGACACCGGTGCCGAAGGAAGCGATGGTCGCGGCCAGGAGCAGCGAGGCGATCCCGAAGCTGAAGCCGAGCAGCGCATATCCGGCGGCGCCGGACAGCAGGCCGAGCGTCACCAGCCGCGTTTCACCGAGCCGGCGGACGAGGACGCCCTGGCGCATCGCGCCCTGAACGAGGATGCCGAGGAGGCCCGAATACATGAACACGTAGCCGACTTCCTTGGGGCCGAATGGGACGCCATGCCAGGTGAACCTGCGCTCGGCGAAGAGCGCGAAGCCCGCCGTGAAGGTCGCGAAGGCAAAGGCGAAGAGAAAGAACTCGGCCAACAGGCCGCTGAGGACCGGCCTGCGGAAGTACTGCAGATACGTTCCCCAGTCGAAGAGCCGCAGCCGCTTCCCGCCGGGCGCCACCGGCGCTTCCAGTTCCTGGACGGCGGTGGCGGGCATGAGGCCCTCGGGGTGCGGCGGCACCGCGGGCAGGAGGAACACGGTCCCGAGGATGCTCAGGAGGGAGAGCGCGGCCGCGCAGAGGATGGGCACGTGGTAGCCGTAGTGCGTGCTCAGGTATCCGGAGGCGCCGGGGCCGACGAGAAAGCCGATCCCGAAGGCGATCCCGATCACCGCGAACGCCCGGGCCCGCTCCTTGGGCGCGGTCACGTCGGCGATGTAGGCCTGCGCGATGGAGAGATTTCCAGCCGTGAGCCCGTCGATGACCCGGGCGAGGAAAACGAAGAAGAGGTTGGGCGCGAACGCCAGCACGAGAAAGCCCGCGAGGGTGCCGATCTGGCTGACTGCCAGGACGGGCTTCCTGCCCACCTGGTCGGAGATCTGTCCGAGGACGGGTCCGGCCACGAGCTGGCAGAGCGCGTAGGTGCTGACGAGCAGGCCCACCACCGTCGGGCTGGCGCCGAAATGCTCCGCGTAGAACGGCAGGAGCGGCAGCAGGATGGTGAGGCCGAGCACGTCGACCAGCACCACCAGGAAGATGGGCAGGAGCGGCGACCTCATCGCAGCGCCGCGAGCCTCCTGCATGCCTCCTCGAGCACGCCGTCGTCCTTGGCGAAGCAGAACCGGAGCAGCCGCTCGCCTTCGGCTCCACGGTAGAAAGCGCTGCCCGGCACGGAGGCGACGCCCGTGGTCTCGAGGAGGTGCATTGCCGCCGCGCGCGAGGTGGGAAAGCCCAGCCGGGCGCAGTCCGCGAGCACGTAGTAGGCGCCTTCCGGAACGACGGGCGGCAGGCCGCCCCGCTGCAGGGCCGCGCAAATGAGGTCGCGCTTGCGTTGGTATCCAGACTGCAGCTCGTCGAAGTAGCTGCGCGGCGCGTCGAATCCCTTGGCGGCGCCGAGCTGCAGGGGAGTCGGGGCGCAGACGAAGTACAGGTCGTTCACCAGCGTGATCGCCCGCGTCATCTCCGCCGGCGCCACGGCGTATCCGAGCCGCCAGCCGGTGATGCTGAAGGTCTTCGACAGGCCCATGATGCTGACCGTGCGCTCGCGCAGGCCCGGGATCGACGCGGGGGAAACGTGCGGGCGGCCGTCGTAGCGGATGTACTCGTAGATCTCGTCGGTGATCACCAGCAGATCGCGCTTCTGCGCAACCCGCGAGACGATCGCCAGCTCCTCGCGCGAGAACATCTTGCCGCTCGGGTTGGAGGGCGTGCAGACCACCATCGCACGGGTGCGCGCGGTGATTGCTGCTTCCAGCGTTTCTTCCCGGACCGTGAAGTCGGGCGGCGTGAGCGTGGCGAACTCCGGCGTCAGCCCCGCCACCAGGGCCGCGTTCAGGTGGTATCCGTAGTAGGGCTCGAAGAGGAGGATGCCGTCACCCGGGTCGAGCAGCGCGCTGATGGCAGAAGCGTACGCGCCGCTCGCGCCCACCGTGACGCAGATCTCAGAAGCCGGATCCGCCCCGAGCCCGTTGTCGCGGGCGAGCTTCTTCGCGATCGCGTCCCTGAGCTCCCGCGCCCCCTCGGCGAACGAGTAGGTGCTGCGGTTCTCGCGAATGGCGGCGATGGCGCCGTCGCGGACCAGGGGCGGCGTGGGAAGATCGCAGATGCCTTGGCCCAGGTTGATCCCCGACACGCGCTCGCATTCGCGGGTCATGCGGCGGATGTCCGATTGTGCGAGGTCCTGCAGGCGTCTGGCGATGCGCATGAGGCCGGGGAGACTACTACGGCCGGAACGGGTCCTGCATCGGCGGTCCGCCTGCAAGGTCGCGCAAGGCCTCGATGAGGACGTCGAGGCCGCGCTGCAGGTCGGCCTCCGCGATCTGCTCGTCGACGTCGTGGCCTGGATAGGGCTTGCCCGGGAACCACATGCCGAACGCGATCGCGTCGGGCAGCCGCTTCGCGTACGTGCCTCCACCCGAGATCGCCGGCGGCGGCCGCTCGCCGGTCGCTCGAGCATAGATGTCCATCAGGCGCCGCACGATCTTCGCGTCGTGGTCGAACACCAGCGGCTCGTCCCGCAGGTAGACTTCCGCGGGCTCGAGGCGGTTCGAGAACTTCCGCACCTGGGCGAAGACGAGCTCGCGCGACTGCGCCGCGCTGAGAGGCGGTGGGCGGCGCAGGTTGATCACCAGCGCGAGCTTTCCCTCCAGGCGCGGTTCCTTTCGAAGCGTCGCGACGTTGACTGTCCACCCGCCCCAGCCTGGCGCCGCGAGGGCATCGAGGCCCATCGCCGCCCCCCGGCGGTCGGCGCCGGCGAAGGCCGCGAATGCCAACAGATCCGCGAGCGCGCAGTCCGGCAGCTCTCCGGAGACGATCCGGGCCAGCGAGACGAGCGCATTGCGTCCCCCTTCCACGTTGACGCCGGCGTGCGCGGATCGACCGTACACGACCACGTCCAGCAGCCCTTCGCGCCGCGAGAGCTTCAGCGTCGTTCCAGGGTCGGGTGTCCGGGCCTGCAGGCGTTGCTCGAGCACTTCCCAACCTGCGGCCCCGTCCCGCCAGCGCAGCGTCAGGCGCGCGCGATCGGGTACGATGCTCGGGGCGAGCCCGGCGTCGATCTCCTCGATCCGCCAGGGCTTGTCGCTCCCCGGGTCCAGATTCGCGGGAAGCACCGCCAGGCCGTCCCACGCTTTCTCGCCGACCACCACCGGAAACTCGGAGTCGAGGACCAGGCTGTAGGTGGGCGCAGCATGGGAGCGGAGGTAGATGCCCATGTCCGTGGAGCCGCTCTCCTCGTCGCTCCCGACCAGCAGCCGCACGGTCTGCGTGCGCGGCAGGTCGCGGATCGCGTGCATCGCGAGCAGGGCCTGCACCAGCGGCCCTTTGTCGTCGGCCGCGCCGCGCCCGTACACCACGCCATCCCGCGCGACGCCGGCGAACGGCGGCACGGTCCACTGCGCGGCGTCCACCGGCTGGACGTCGCCATGGACCACCAGCCCCAGGATCGGAGCGCCTTCGGGGCCGGGCAGCTCGATCTCCGTCACCGGCCCCGCGTCGCGCGCGGTGAGCCCGAGCGACCCCGCGGTGCGGAGGAGCCATTGCTGCTGTCCGATCCGGGCCTGGTCGTTGCCGGCCACGGTGGGGAAGCGGATGGCCTCGAGCAGCAGGGGCTCCAGGCGGGATCGCTCGGGCCGCGGCCGCGGCGCGGAGGCGCAAGCGGCGGCCGCGAGCAGCAGGGCGGTGCGCATGCGCCGGACACTACCGCGCTCGCGGCTGTGGCGGTGAAGCTATTCCTTGGCCTCGGGAAGCAGGCGCCGCACAGCTTGGAGGAGATCGCTGAACGCGAACGGCTTGGCGATGAAATCGTCCCATCGCGGCTTGCGGCTCGAGATCAGCCCTTTCAGCCCTTCGTTCCGGAGCGCCTCATAGCCGCTGATGTAATGGATGCCTTCTCCCACCGTGGCGGGATCGAAAAACGTCATGGTGGACAGATGCGAGAGCATCCGCGCGTGGGATTCGGCGAGCAGCGTGACGTACAGGGCCTTCCCGCCGGATGCCACGTGATTGAAGCACGCCTGGTTGCCGAGGATCGTCTTGCCCGTTAGTCGAGCTGTGCGACTCCCGTGGGCACGCGGGTGAGCGGCTGCGGCCCCCCCTTGTTGGTCTTCACGCCGCCGTGCCTCCCGACCTGCTTCGGCACTGCTTGCCGCGCGGCAGCTGTACCGTAAAATTGGCCCCCGCGCCCAGCGAGCTCTCCACGCGAATTCCGGTCATGGTCCTTTGGGAAGCCCTCACGCCAGACGGGCGAGCGCCGAATGGACGACGCGGAGCTGCCGCGCGAGGCGCTGGGCCGGCTCGGGCATGGCCGCTTCCTCGAGCGGAGGCAGCGGCGGTGGCGGAGCTCCCCCCTCGGCCGCGTCGGCCAGCGCCCCGAGCGATTGGTCGAGCAGCGCACCCACCGCGGGGTCCGGCGGCGCCGCGCTGAGCGCGGTGATCGACGCGCTGAGCCTTCGCGCGTAGGCGACGAGCGCCATCAACGGCTCGACGCGGCCGGTAGGAGGAGCCTCGCCGATCAGCCGCTGCAAGGCGGCCTCGGCGTTTGCCGTCGCCAGCCCGACCCGCCGCCGGGCAGCGACGACCGCCGCGGGTCCGTCTCCGCGCAGGACGGACTGTAAATACGACCGGTTTGCCCGCAGTACCTCCGCGATCAGCGCGGGCATCCGCTCGAGATCGCGGGTGGGCCAGAGGATCAGGGCCCCCGCGAGCGCCAGGGCGCCCCCGAGAAGGGTGTCGAGGATGCGCGCCTCGGTGAGGTGAAGCCCGCCCGCGTTCATCTCGGCGAGGATCACGAACACCGGCGTGACCAGGGCGGCGAACACCGCGTAATTGATGCGCCGCACGGCGACGCCCGCGAAGGCGAACAGGAAGAGCAGAGGCCCGAGCAGGAGCGGCTGATGCACCCTGCGCGCGATCAGCCCCGCCGCGATTCCGCCGATCACGGTGCCCGCGACCCGCTGCAGCACGCGGCGCACGGTGGCTACCGCATGCGGTTGGAGGACGAGGATCACTGTGACGGTGGCCCAATAGCTCCGTTCCAGGTGGAGCGCCGCCGCCAGCAGCGCCGCCGCCGTGGCGACGATGGCGACGCGCAGCGCATGCTGGAGCTCGAGCGACCCGCGCGCGAGCGCGTCCCGCAGCGAAGGCCACTCGTCGGGCGGCGCCCGCGCCCCCGGCGGAGGCGGGCCCTCTCCGCCGCGCTGCAGCGCCCGCACGGACTCGATCGCCTGCCGGGTCTCCGCCACCACGCGCGCAAGGAGCGCGGCCAGTTCGCCGGTGGCGGCCACCTCGGGGAGCGCGAGTGAATCCGGCGCAGGCCCCTGTTCGGTCGCCGCCAGCGCGACCGCGTACTGTGCTCGGCTGAGCTCCTCCACCGCCTCGGCGGCCGACTCCGGCAGAGGCTCGCCGTGCTCCGTTCGCGAACGCAGCGCCTCGAGGACGGCGGCCATGTCCCCGAGCAGAAGCTCCGCGATCTCGTACAGCACCAGCAACTGGAGCCCGCGCTTCGTCTCGCCCTGCCGGCCCGCACGCGCCAGACCGAGCGCCGCGCGGGCTTCCTCCAGCGCTTCGCGCGCCTTCCTCCGCAGCGGAACCAGCGCCTCCCAGGCGGCCGGATCTTGTGGCGACAATGCAATGCGCGCCAGTGCCGCGGAAAGATCCCCGATCGCCGTCCAGCACGCCGCCACGGCCTCGCGGACCGGGTAGTAGGGGCGGAAGGGCCAGACCGCCACCGAGAGCAAGAGCGCGAACAGCGCGCCGGCCGCGAACAGCTCCGCGCGCACCAGACCCTCGGCTGCGCGCGCCGGAGTGCCCTCGGTGATGCAGAACATCGTCAGCACGAGCACGCCGCTGACCGCGGCCGTGTCGCCCCGGACCCGGACCAGGCTGCAGAGCAGGGCGGAGACGAACAGCGCCGGAACGGCCATCCAGGGCGATTGGCCGGCCAGGCTTCCGGCGAGGGTCGCGATCGATCCCGCGAGCGCGAAGGCGCCCATGACCCGGGTCCGGGCCGGGTAGGGTCCGCCGGGATCCGCGAGCATCGCCAGCCACCCGCCCAGCCCCGCCCAGATCAGCTCCGGCCTGCGGGCCGTCCAGCCCACCGTCAGGGGCACCATCATGGCGGTGGCCGCGCGCAAGCCCGCGCCCCACTGCGGGCGCGCGGCGTCGAGGGCGAAGGATCCCCGCACATGACCCGCGATCTGGTCGCGCAGCGACTGGAGCGCTAGCCTTTCCGCAGCACCATCTCCCACACGCCCGAGGCGGTCTCCTCCGAGGAAATCACCTCGTGGCCAATCTCCTCCGCGTTCCGCTTGATGTCCGGCACCGCGGGCCGGTGATCCACCACCACCCGCAGCTCCGTCCCGGGCAAAAGTCGCGAGAGCGCGTACTTCGTTCGCGCCCAGGTCAGAGGACAGAGCAGGCCGCGCAGGTCCAGCGTCTCCATCAATGCTCGCTGGCGACCAGGTCCTCGTACTGCTTCGCCGTGAGCAGCTCGGAAGCCTCGTTCGGAGAGCTCAGCTCGATCTCGATCATCCAGCCCTTCTCGTGCGGGTCGTCGTTGATCCCCTCCGGCGCTTCCACCAGGGCCTTGTTGACCTTGGTCACCCTGCCGCTGAGCGGCGCGAACAGCTCGCTGACCGCCTTGGTGCTCTCCACCACGCCGAAGGGCTGCCCCTTGGTCACCGTGCTGCCCACCTCCGGGAGCTCGAGGTAGACCACGTCGCCGAGCTGATCCTTGGCGAAGCTGGTGATGCCCACGGTGGCGGCGCTGCCCGAGAGGCGCGTCCACTCGTGCTCTTTGGTGTAACGGAGATTGTCGGGATAGTTGCCCATGAATGCCTCACTGGAAACGCCAGACGGCGCTCCTGCCGTCGAGGAACAGGGTGGTGCTGCCGATCCGCTGGACCGAGCTGCCCGCGTCGCGCCGCAGGCGAAGGTGCGCTGCGCGAATGCTGCCTGGGGAGCCATCCTGCGCCAGGCTGATCCGGATGTCGGCGTCGGCGACGCGGACCGGGCGCGCGCTCCAGATCTCCGCGTCCCGCCTGCCCAGCGCGATCTCCAGGGCGACCACGTCCTCGAACAGGCCTTCGGCGCGCTCGCGCAGCTTGCCGCAGCTCGCCGCGTAGCGGGTGAGCGCGTCGGAGCGCGCGATGCCGGGCCTGGATGGCGGCAGCTCGGGATGAAAGCCGCGGAAGAACGCCGGGACGTACTCCATCACCCACTCGGCCAGGCCGCGCAGCTGCTCCGGGCGGCAAGACCTGAACCAGGGAACGTCCCCGCGCGAGACCTCTTCGAGCCTCGGGGCGCGTATCGCCTGGCACACCTCGGACAAGCCGTCTGGCGTCTCGACGCCGTATGCGATTCCCGAAGGTGCGCCGAAGGACGCCGAGTCCGGGTGCAGCAGCTCGAGATAGGTGTGCTCGCCGTACAGGTACAGGCCGGTATAGGTCGTGTCCTTGCGGACGGTCGTCCGCTTCTCCAGCGCTCCGAAGCCCTGCAAGAAGTCCCTGCGTTCCGCCACCTCGAAGGTCGCCCGGTCGGGCGTGACGTAGAAGTGGTTGAGCAGCACGTCGCTCATGACTTGATCTTCTCCACGAACGGCGTCTTCGCCACCTTTGCCGGCACCGCCTTGCCGCGAATCTCCACGTCAAACGTCGAGCCCTCTTTCGCCAGCGCCGCGGGCACGTAAGCGAGGCCGATGGGCTCTTTCAGCACCGGGCTCATCGTTCCGCTGGTGACCTCGCCCGCCCGCTGGCCTTCCTTGAGCACCGGGTACCCGTGGCGCGCGATGCCCTTTCCGGTCAGCTTGAACCCGGCGAGCCTGCGCTTGAGGCCCTCCTGCTTCTGGCGGACGAGCGCGTCGGACCCGATGAACCCGCCCGGCTTGTCCAGCTTCACGATCCAACCGAGCCCCGCCTCGAGCGGCGTATGCTCCTCGTCCATGTCGTTGCCGTACAGCCGGTACGCCACCTCCAGCCGCAGCGAATCGCGGGCCCCGAGCCCGCAGGGAACGACCCCTTTTTCCAGCAGGGCGTCCCACAGCCGCCGCGCACCGGACGGCGGAACGAACACCTCGAAGCCGTCCTCGCCGGTATAGCCGGTCCGGGCGACGATGCACCCCCGGACTCCCGCGACCGTCGCCTCGCGGAAGTGATAGTACGCAAGGTCGAGCACGCGCGGCTCGCAGAGCGAATCGACCAGCTTTGGCGCCTGCGGGCCCTGGACCGCGATCTGTGCCCAGTCGTCCGAACGCTGCGACACCGCGACGCCCTCCCCCGCGTGCGCCCGCATCCAGTCGAAGTCCTTCCCCCGCCCGCTCGCATTCACGCAGATGAACAGCCGCTCCGGGGAAAAGCGGTAGACGATGATGTCGTCGATCACGCCGCCCTTTTCGTTGCAGAGGGCACTGTACTGCGCCTGCCCGTCGCTGCACTTCGAGAGGTCGTTGGTGACCAGCCGCTGCGCGGTCTCCAGGGCGCGCGGGCCTTCCAGCGCGATCTCACCCATGTGCGAGACGTCGAACATCCCGACCGCGTTCCGCACCGCCGCATGCTCCTCGAGCACTCCCTGGTACTGGACCGGCATGTCGAACCCCGCGAACTCCACCATCCGCGCGGAGGCGGCGAGGTGGGCGTCGTAGAGTGGAGTGCGCAGGGCCACGGGTCCTCCAGAGGGGTCGCGAACCTAGCGTCGGGGGCCGGCGCGCGCAAGCGCGGCGCGGGCGATGCGTGGACCAAAGGATCCTCGCCGCGGCGCCCGTCGATCTCGCGCAGGGACTGAGGCGCTTGCCTACCCCGGCGCGCCGCGCACCACAGTCGCGCCTTTGCGCCCCCGAACCGTCAGGTACACTCGGAACACGCATGAAGCGCGCCTCGATCGTCTTTCCCATCCGCTTCGCCACTGGAAACGTGGCGGTGCAGACCACCACCCGTGAGTTGAGCGATCGCGGCGTGCTGGTCCGGTGCCTGACGGCGCCGCCCGCGGGCACCGCCCTGGAGATGAAGCTCTATCTCCCCGGCGCGCGCGACCCGCTGCATCTGGCTGGCGTGGTCCGTGAGCACGCGAAGCAGGATCAGGAGCCGGGCTTCTGGGCGGAGTTCGTCGGCGCCGGTGAGGCGGAGCTGGCGCAGATCGGCGAGTTGCTGGGGCGCCGCGAACGCGCGGCCGACGCGAAGCCGATCGGCGCCGTGGCGCTCAATCCGCACGACGACCCGCGGCGCGCTTTTCCCCGCTACAACGTGCGCTTCGCCGTCCGCTTCGCGACCGTGCAGGATTTCGTGCTCGAGTACGCCGCGAACATCAGCGCGGGCGGCGTGTTCGTGCACACCGAGGAGCCCCCTCCGCTGAAGACGGTGGTGCAGGTGGAGATGGAGCTTCCCGGCGGCGCCGACCCGGTCCCGGCGCGCGGGATGATCGTGCATCGGGTCACGAAGCAGGAGGCGGAGCAGCGCGGCACGCTCGCCGGCGTCGGCGTGCAGTTCGTGGACGCGGACGACCAGTTCAGGCAGCGGATCGACGCCGCGATCGCGCACATTCTCGATACCGAACGGGCTGCGTAGCCAGGGGCGTCACACGACGCGCGCGCCAGGCACGGCCACGTCCACGACTTCTGAACGGCCGCCCACGCCCAGCGAGGCCGCGGCATCCATCATCGCCCGCGCCACCTCCCGCGCCCTGTCCGTGGTGCACAATGCGCACACCGTGGTGCCCGCTCCCGAGAGCGCCGCTCCGCACGCCCCTCCCTTGCGCGCCGCCGCGAGCAGCGAAGGAAGCCAGGGCAGCAGGCCGGCGCGAGCAGGCTGGTGGAGGCGATCGTCCATGGCCTCGGCGAGCAGCTCGACCCGTCCTTCGGTGAGCGCCGCGACCAGCAGGGCGGCGCGGCCGAGGTTGTGGACTGCGTCGGCCATCGTGACCTGCCTGGGCAGAACGGCCCTTGCCGCCGAGGTGGCCAGCTCCTGATCGGGGATGTAGAGCGCGGCGCGAAGCGGGGCGCGGATCTCGATGGGGCAGGACAGGATGGCGCCCTGCGCGTCGCGCACCGACACTTGGGCTCCGCCGCGCAGGGCCGGGACCACGTTGTCCGGGTGGCCCTCCATTTCCACCGCCGTCCGGAGCAGGCGCTCGCGCCCGATCGCCCCTTCGAGCAACGTGTCGGCCAGCAGGGCCCCCGCGAGCGCCGCGGCCGCGGACGAGCCCAGCCCGCGCTTGAGCGGAATGGAGCTGTGGATCGACAGCTCCGCGCTCAGGGAAGAGGGATCGCGGCCTGCGTCCCGCGCAGCCCGGTGCGCGGCCTCGATCACCCGGTTCGTCGAGTCCGGAGGAAGCCGGTCCGCTCCTTCCCCGGAGAGGCCCGAGATGCGCAGCCCGTCCCCGCCCGGGACTACGCGCACCATCAGATCCGGCCCCGAGAGCGCGATGCCTACCGCGTCGAAGCCGGACCCCAGATTCGACGTGGAGCACGGGACCAGCACCGTGAATGGCTTCATCGGAGCGCCGCCTCCAGCGCGGACGGATCGTCGGCCACCGGCGGCCCTAGCTCGGCCTGGCCGTCGATGGCAGCTTGCGGATCCTTGAGACCGTGTCCGGTGAGCACGGCGACGATGACCCGGCCGCTGAAGTCCTTCTTCTCGCGGGCGAGTCGGAGGAGGCCCGCCACCGGCGCCGCGCTGGCGGGCTCGCAGAACACGCCGGCCTCGCTGGAGAGCCGCCGCCAGGCGGAGAGGATCTCCGCGTCGCTCACGGCCGCGAACAGGCCTCCCGACTCGCGCTGCGCGGCCAGCGCCGTCTTCCAGGAGGCAGGATTCCCGATGCGGATGGCGGTGGCCACCGTCTCCGGCTGGGGGACCGGCACCCCCGACACGAGCGGCGCGGCGCCCGACGCCTGGAACCCGAGCATCACCGGCCTCCGGCCACCCAGCTCGCAGAAGCCACGCCAGTACGCGCTGATGTTGCCGGCGTTGCCCACTGGGAGGGCCACCGCGTCCGGCACGCGGCCCAGCTCCTCCGCGATCTCGAAGGCGGCGGTCTTCTGTCCTTCGATGCGGTGCGGGTTCACGCTGTTCAGGAGCGCGATCCCGCGGCGGGCCGCGACTTCCCGGACGCGCGCCAGCGCCGCGTCGAAATTTCCCTGCAGCACGACGATGCGCGCCCCGTGCGCCACAGCCTGTGCCAGCTTCCCGAGGGCGACCTTTCCCTCCGGAACCACCACGTTGCAGGCGACTCCGGCGACCGCGCAATAGGCCGCGGCGCTGGCGGAGGTGTTGCCGGTCGAGGCACAGACCGCGCTGCGCGCGCCAGCCTCCACTGCCTTCGCCACCGCGACCACCATCCCGCGGTCCTTGAACGACCCGGTCGGGTTCAGCCCTTCGAACTTGAGCCACAGCTCGGCGCAACCCACGTCGCGCGCCAGCGACGCGGCCGCGATCAGCGGCGTGTCGCCTTCGCCCAGGCTCAAGCGGGGCGTCTTCTCCGTGAGCGGCAGGTGGGCCGCCCAGCGCAGCAGGACGCCGCGCTTCACTGGGGCGCCTCGACGCGGATCCGGGCCTGGACCGCCCGCGTGGAGGAGAGCTTCGCCAGCTGCTGCTCGGCGTCGGCCAGGGCGGCCTCCGGCGCGGCATAGGTGAGCAGCACGACTTCCGCGGCGCCCTGCCGGCCCGGCTCGCGCTGGATGACGCTGGCGAGCCCGATCCGGTGCTCGGCCAGCACCCGCGTGATCTGAGCGAAGACGCCGGGCTCATCGTCGACCGAAAGCCGGAAGTAGCAGCGCGTCTTCACCTCTGCCATCGGCAAGAGCCGCGCGGCGGGACCGTTCTCGCGCGGCGGCGGCACCGGGTCGCCCAGCGCCATCCTCCGCGCTACGTGCACCACGTCGGCCAGCACGGCGCTCGCGGTCGCGTCGCCGCCAGCGCCCAGGCCGCTGAACATCACCGGGCCGCAGAGATCGCCGATGACGTGCACCGCGTTGTACGCGCCGTCCACCCGCGCCAGCGGATGCTCCGCGGGCAGGAAGGCGGGGTGCACGCGGGCCTCGACTCCAGAGTCCGTGCTGCGCGCGACCGCCAGCAGCTTCAGCACGTAACCGAGCTCGCGCCCATAGGCGAGATCGCGCGCGTCCAGCCCGCGGATTCCCTGCCGGTGGATCTGCGCGGGCGTGCACGCCACGTTGAAGGCCAGTCGCAGCAGCACGCAGAGCTTGTCCCCCGCATCCACCGCGTCGATGTCATCGCGGGGGTCGGCTTCCGCGTAACCGGCCTGCTGGGCCTGGGCGAGCGCGGCGTCGAACGATTCTCCCGAAGCCATGCGGGTGAGCACGTAGTTGCAGGTGCCGTTGATGATCGCGCGCAGCTCCAGGACGCGGTTGGCGGCCAGATCGTCGGTGAGCGGCGCGATCAGGGGAATCCCGCCGCCCACCGCGGCCTCATAGCGCAGCTCGACGCCGTTGCGGGCGGCCAGTTCGGCCAGCTGCGGCCCGTGCCAGGCGAGAACGCGCTTGTTGGCGGTGACCACCGGCCGGCCGCGCTCGAGCGCCGAGGCGATCAGCGTGCGCGCCGGTTCCTCTCCACCCACCAGCTCGATCACCAGGTCGACGTCGTCCGCCCTGGCGACGGCCGCCGGATCTGCCGTGAGCCGGTCCGCCGGAAGGGCCCGGGGACGCGCCAGGTCCCGGACGGCCGCCCTCTGTAGCACAAGGGACGTGCCCGCGGCCCGCGACAGGACGTCATGCCGCTCGATCAGCGCACGCGCCACGGCCTGGCCCACCGTGCCGACGCCGAGCAGCCCGATGCGCACCTGCCTCATGAAGGCGAGTCTACGACACCCTGCGTCGAGCGTCTTGCGGACCGACGCCTGCTTTCTCTACAAGGGTACCCGGATGAGCGAGATCACGCTGTGCCAGAAGCTCGGGATCAAGGAGGGCCGGCGCGTGCTGGTGCTCGACCCCCCGGCTGGATTCGTGCGGCGGCTCGATCCGTTGCCCGAGGGAGTCGGGGTCACCACCAAGATCGTCAGCCTCGCCGATGTGATCGTGGTGTTCTCCTCCTCCCGGGCGGTGCTCGGGGAGCTGTTCCCGAAGGCGAAACACGTGCTTGCCCCGCGCGGCGCGCTCTGGGTGGCCTGGCCGCGCAAGAGCTCGGGCTTCTTCACCGACCTGGACGAACAGCTCGTCCGGGCGGTCGGGCTGGCTGCCGGGCTCACGGACAACAAGGTCATCGCCGTGGACGAGATCTGGTCGGCGCTCCGGTTCGTCGAGAAGCAGCGCGACCGGCTGCCGCTGCCGCGGACCTCCGAGATGTCCGCGCCGGACGCGTGAGGCTGGGTACCAGCCAGCGGGAAAACGCCCTGGCGCGGGCGCTCGCGGCGCGATCGGCCCCCTACGTCGATCTGACCCTGTCGAATCCGGCGGCGGCAGGCCTTCCCGTGGCGCCCGTCGCGCTCCCTTCCGCCCCGGTCTACGAGCCACACCCGCTGGGGCTCCCCGGCGCGCGCGCCGCCGTAGCCGCGTACCAGGGCGTCTCGCCAGACCGCGTGATCCTGACCGCCTCGACCAGCGAGGCCTACTCGTGGCTCTTCAAGCTGCTCTGCGCGGCCGGGGACGAGGTGCTGGTGCCGGAGCCGAGCTACCCGCTCTTCGGCTACCTCACGGCGCTGGAGTGCGTGCGGGCGGTGCCGTATCCGCTCCGCTGGGACGGCGAGTGGCGCCTCGACGCCGGGGAGTTGCCCTTCTCGCAGCGGACTCGCGCGGTGCTGGTGGTGAGCCCCGGCAACCCCACGGGCGCCTACCTCAAGCAGGACGAGCGCGCGGCGCTCGCGTCTGCCTGTCGGGCGCGCGGAGTCGCGCTGATCTCCGACGAGGTGTTCGCCGACTTTCCGGCCTTCGAGGACGCCCGGCGCGCCCGCAGCGCGGCCCTGTACGACGACGTGCTCGCGTTCTCGCTCTCGGGCTTGTCGAAGGTGGCGGGACTGCCGCAGCTCAAGCTCGGCTGGATGGCGGCGGCGGGGCCGGGGGCGGGCGATGCCGTCGGCCGGCTGGAGCTGATCGCCGACACCTATCTCTCCGTCAGCACGCCCGTGCAGCTCGCCGCGCCCGGCTTGCTCGCAAACCGGGGCGTGTTCCAGCAGGCGGTCCGGGCGCGCCTCGCCACCAACCGCGCCGCGCTCGCCGCCGCGCGGGTAGGAGCCGACCCCTGGGACGTCCTGCGCGCGGAAGGCGGCTGGAGCGAGGTGCTCTCGATTCCGCGCTCGCGGACCGAGGAGGAGTGGGCGCTCGCCTTGCTCGAGGCCGGCGTGCTGGTGCACCCCGGGTACTTCTTCGATTTTCCCTCCGGCGCGCATCTGGTGGTCTCGCTGCTTCCGCCGCCCGCCGAGTTCGCCCGGGGCGTGGAGGTCCTGGCGCGCGTGCTGCGGGCTTGATGCAACACCGTTGCATCTGTGCTAGAGCGCTCGGCATGCGATTCTCGACCCGCGCGGAGGCGGCGCTGCGCCGGAACGGCGGGCGCATCACCCGCGCGCGCCGCGCGCTGCTCGAGCTGATCGAGCGGTCGGCCCGCCCACTCGGCCCGCGAGAGCTGCAGGCCCTGCTCGGCGCGGAGGGCGTCCGCATGGACCGCGTCTCCGTCTACCGCAACGTCACCGCGTTGCTCGAGCTGGGCCTCCTGCACCGCGTGGTGGGTTCCACCGCCGTGCGCCCCTGCGCCGAGAAAGAGCAGCGCTGCCATCACGCCATCGTCTGCACCGAGTGCGGCAGCGCGCGGGAGTTCCACTCCGGCGCGCTCGAGCGCGCGCTGGGCGAGGTCCGGCGCTCCACGCATTACCGCGTCCGGGAACACGTGCTCGAGCTGCGCGGCGTCTGCGAGAGGTGCCAACGATGATCCGAGCGGCCTTGCTGGCGGGCTGCTCGGCGATCCTCGGTGGCGCCATCGCGCTGGTCGCGCAGCGGCGTCCCTCCGTCCTGGAACTGACCCGGACCTTCGCCTTCGCGGCCGCGGCCGGCGTGGTGGCGTTCCACCTTCTTCCGGAGGTCCTCTCCTCTCAGGGCCTGATGGCGCTGCTCTGGATGGCCGCGGGCTTCGCCCTCCCCTGGGTCCTGGAGGCCGGCGCGCGGACCCTCGGCCCCGGACTGCTGCACGGGCGCGGGCTGTCGGGACTGCGGGTCGCGGCGGAGGTCGGGTTCGCCGCTCTCCTCTTCCACTCGGTGGTGGAGGGACTCACGCTGGTAGCTGCGCTCGCCCAGCCGCGCGGAGAGCTCGATCTGGAAGCCGCGATCGTGGCGCACCATGCCCCCTTGACCGCGGCGGTGGTGCTTCCCTTCCTCGACCTCGGCGGTCCCCGGGCCGCCGCGGTGCGGGCGGCGCTGGTCGCCGCCGCCGGCATCGCGGGCGCGCTGATCAGCGGCCTGCTTCCGGGATTCGAGGACGCAGGTTTCCTGCAATCCGCCACGGCGGTCACCGCCGGGGCCCTCCTGCACGTCGTCGCGGACGAGATCCGGGCGCAGCGGTTCACCTCCCGGATGGAGCGCGCCCTCGATCTTCTCGCATGCGGGGCGGGACTGCTGGTGGCGGGGATCGGCGCAGTGGTCCATGTACGGGAGGGCGCCGCTTCAGCCCCGGTGGTCGGGCTGCTCCGGGCCTTCTGCGGAATCTTCCTGGCCTGCGCTCCAGCTCTGCTGTTCGGATCGGTGGCCTCGGCCCTGCTGGCGTCGCGGACCCGGTTCTTCCGTTGGGACGCATTCCTGCTCGCGCTGGTCCTGCTCGGGAACCGCGCCGCGGTGGCATGGGCCACCCTGGCTGTCGTCCTGGTTCTCCCCTTCGCCAGTTTCTTCCGCGGGCAGGGGGCTCGGGCGCCCGCCATCGAGCTGATCGCGTCCATCCGCGAGCGTGCCCCGGTGATCCTGGCCCTGTTGATGGTCGCGGCGGGGGTAGAGTTCAGCACGAGCTCGTTTCCCACCTCCCCGGTGCCCGCGGTGGCCCTGCTCCTCCTGCTGGCCTTTGCCGCTCGACTCGACGAGGCGGGAGCGGTCGCGGTGGCCGCGGTGCTCGTGCGCAAGGGCCTGGATCCCGGGCTCGCCGTCGCGCTGCTCGCGTTGGGGCCGCTGACGCGCGCGGCGCTCTTGCGCACGCTTGCGGCCAGAGGAAAGTTGCTGGGCGCCGCGGCGCTGATCATCCAATGTGCCGTCGCGCTCGCGGCTGGCCGCCTGCTGTCGGTCTCGGGCGTGCTCGCCGGCGCCGCGGCAGCAGCGGAGCAGGGATTGTCCGGGGTGCGCGGCGCGCTCGCCGGGCAGGTCGCGGCGTCCCCCCTTGCGGCGGCGGCGGCGTTCATCCTGGTGGCGCTGGCTCTGGCAACGCTGTGGTCGGCGGGTGCGCGCGGGTGGTTTGCGCCTTTGCGCCACGGGCCCAGCACGGCCTGAAACGCCGTGGGTGCTGCCCCGCGGCGCCGGCGTTACACTGCAGGCATGAAGCGGTTCCTCCTCGCCCTTGCGCTCGCAGCTGCCGCCCAGGCGGCCGAGCAGACGCTCAGCCTGAAAGTCGAGGGCTGGCACAGCAAGGGCGACGTCTACAAGACGGAAGCCGCCGTGCAGAAGGTCAAGGGAGTCGTTCGCATCTCCTCGGACCTCTCCGGCAACACGATCACCGTGGTGTTCGACGACGCGGTGGCGAACGCCGCGGCGATCCAGAAGGCGATCTCCTCCGCGGGATACGTCAGCCGCTGATCACGCGCACGCCTGCCGCGCCGCCCACCACGACCGTGGGGGCGAAATCGAGAAAGAGTCCGTGGTCCACCACGCCCGCGATCCCCTTGAGCGCGCGGTCCGTCGCGTGCAGGTCCGCGCCCGGAGGGAGCGGCGCGTCCACCAGGACGCCGCCGTTGTCGCTCAGCGGACCCTCGCGCCGCATCGCGCCGGGCAACAGCGCCGCGATGCGCGCCAGGGTCGCCGTCCAGCCGAACGCGATCACCTCGATCGGCACCCCCCGGGTCGAGCCCAACCGCGCAACCAGCTTGGCTTCCTCGACCACGATGATGCGGCGCCGCGAGGCGAGCGCGACGAGCTTCTCCCGGACATGCGCGCCCCCGCCCCCTTTCAGGAGCTGCGTTTGCGGATCCACCTCATCGGCGCCGTCGATCACCAGGTCGAGCTGCGGGTGGTCGTCGAAGCCGACGATCGCCAGGCCGAGCCGGCGGCACAGCTCGACGGTCTTCTGGGAGGTCGGCACCCCGCGGACGCGCGCCTTGCGCGCCGCCAGCGCTTCCAGGGCGGCCGAGGCTCCCCGCCCGGTGCCGAAGCCGATCACCATCCCGTCCTGAACGAACGCGGCTGCGCGCTCCCCCGCAGCCTTTCTCTGGGCATCCATGTCCATGGGGCTCCTTTACAGTCCCGCGAACCGGAACGCGAACCGCGCCACGCCTCCCAGGGCGAGCATCACCGCCGGGTTGATCTCGAATCGGCTGAGGGTGAGGGCCACGGCAACGGCGATGGCGATCTCGCCCTCTCCATTGAGCGTGTCGCCGAGGGAGATCACCGCCGCTGCCATCAGCCCCAGCACGGCCGGCGTCAGCCCCCGCAGGGCGGCGCGCACCGGCCTGCGTGAACGGATCCGGTCCAGCCAGGTCCCGGCGAACGCCACCAGCACGAACGGCGCGCTGAAGATGCCGATGGTGGCCACCACCGCGCCGAGCCATCCATAGCGTAGATATCCGATGAAGGTGGCAAGCAGGAGCACGGGGCCCGGCGTCAGCTTTCCGATGGCGACGGCGTCGGCGAACTGCCGCTCGCTCAGCCAGTGCTCGCGCGCGACCACCTGCTTGAGGTGGGGAATGATGGCGAAGCCCCCGCCGTAAGCGCCCAGCCCGGTGCGAAAGAACGAGAACGCGATCCGGACCAGCTCCGCGTCCACGCCGGGAGCGTGGAGCGCGATCCCCATCATCACGGCGAAGACCGTCCAGGTGGCGACGTTCATCTTCTCGGGTGGCGCCCGGGGAAGGTCCTTCTGGGTCGCCAGCGTGGCGCCCTCCTCGGGCAGCACCACCGGCTCCTCGGTCCGCTCGCGGGAGCGCCGCCGCTCCATCGCGAAGAGGCGCGCGCGCTTGGTCCCCAGGTCGACCGCAAGGCCGACGGCGATGGAGAGCAGCGCGATCTCGCCCGGCGCGGCGTCGCCCAGCACCGAAAAGAGCAGCGCTCCGGCGGCGACGGCCATCTGCCAGAGGCGCCCGATCGCGGTCCTCGCCATCTTCAGGGTGATGGCCCCGATCACTCCCACGACCGCCGCGTTGAAGCCGCCGAGCAGCGTCGCGACGTCGGGTGTGGTCCCGTAGTGGACGTAGAAGAACGCGAGCACCATCACCGCGATCCACCCGGGCAGCACGAACCCCACGTACCCGAGCAGGGCGCCGGACAAGCCGCCGAAGCGCAGTCCGGCGTACGCCAGTGTGTTCGCCGCGGCGCCGCCGGGCAGCATCTGCGCTACGGTGATGGTGTTGGTGAACTCGCGATCGGTCATCCACCTGCGCTTCTTCACCAGGAGCGCATGGATGTTCGCCAGCACCGAGAGCCCGCCGCCGAATCCGAGCGCGCCGAGCAGCAGGGCGGCGCGGAAGAAATCCGGTCGCCGCGGGCGCACACGCGGCCCCGCGGCGGGGGCGTCGATGGCGTGGCCGTCCATTGGGTTCCAGTATAGAAGGTCCGCCGTGCCGCGGTTCCTCAAAGGCATGAAGATCGTCCACCGCGCCCAGGGAGGCTGGGGAGTCGGTCATGTCCTGGCGGTCAGCGACGATCCCCCGCGGTTGTCGGCGCAGTTCCCCGGCCGGCCAGGCGGTGCGGTGATGCTGTCCTCGCGCGATTCCGCGCTCACCCGCATCCGCTTCGCTCCCGACACCGTCGCGTTCCTCGCGGACGGCGCGGCCGCTCGGGTGTTGCGCGCGCTTCCCGGACCCGCGGACGATCTCTACCGCTACACCGTGGAGGTCGCGGGGAAGAAGCCGCAGATCCGGAGCGAGGCGGACCTGCGCGGCCCCATGCCGCGGGAGGGACCGGCGGAGCAGCTCGCGTCCGGTCGCTGGGGCACGCCGGAGGACTTCCGCCTCCGGGCGGAGACGGTGCGGCTGGATCTCGAGCGCCGCGCGGATGCGCTGGGCGCGCTCTTCGCTTCTCGCGTGTACGTGAAACCTCACCAGGTCAGCGTGGCCCACCACGTCCTCTCCGCGCCGCAGCCGCGCTTCGTGCTCGCCGACGAGGTGGGGCTGGGAAAGACCATCGAGGCAGGCCTGGTGCTCTCCGGGCTGCTGCACGCCGGCCTGGTAAAACGCTGCCTGGTGGTTGCGCCCAGCCATCTCACGGTGCAGTGGCTCGCCGAGCTGTTCCACAAGTTCAACCTGCTCTTCACGCTGATGGATCCGGACCGGGCGAAGGACGACCGCGAGGCAGCGGAGGCGGAAGCGCCCGACGACGATGCGTCCCCCTGGGCACGCCACCCGCTGGTGATCACCTCGCTGGAGTGGCTCTCCCGCAGCCGCGAGGAAGCGAAGGCCGCCGCCGACGCCGGCTGGGACCTGGTGGTGATCGACGAGGCCCACCATCTGCGCGGGGCGCGCGCGTACGAGGTCGCCCAGGGGCTCTCACGGCGGACGTGGGGACTGTTGCTCCTCACGGCCACGCCCCTGCAACTCGATCCGGCGGAATACCACGCCCTGCTTCGCCTGGTGGACCCGGCTCCGGCCGCCACCGAGCAGGAGCTGCGCGCGCGGCTCGAGCGTCAGGGCGAGCTTTCGGCGCAGGTCCGGGCGTTGCTCGCCGGAGACGTCTCGGCGGCGGAGCGCATCGCGAACCTCTTTCCGGACGACCCCGCGCTGCGGAAGCTGCAGGGCCAGGCGCTCCTGGCGCACCTCGCCGAAAGCTACGGGCTCTCGGCGCGCCTGCTGCGCAACCGGCGGGCCGCTGTGGGCGGGTTCACGCCGCGCAGGCTGACCCGGGTCGAGGTCACGCTGACGGAGGAGGAGCGCCAGTTGGAGCACGATGTCCGGCAGGCGCTTGCGCGCGCCAGGCTGCCGTCGGGGGCGGTGCTCGCATCGCTTTTCCGGCGCCTGGGCAGCTCACCGCCAGCGCTCGCGGCAGGCCTGGCAAGCGCGGGGGAGAAGAAGCTGGCGCAACTCGCGCTCGCCCTGCCGCACGACTCCAAGCTGGAGGCGTTCCTCAGGCTGCTCGACGAGCTGGGCCCTGCCGAGAAAGTGCTGGTCTTCGCCGAGCCGCGCGAGACGATCGAGTATCTGAAGACCGCGTTGGCGCGCCGGCGGATCGAGGCGCTGGCCTACGTGGGCGACCTCTCGCCCGCGGAGCGCGACAAGCTGGTGGCTCGCTTCCGCGATCCGGACGGACCCCGCGTGCTGCTCTCGACCGAGCTGGGAGGTGAAGGGCGCAACTTCCAGCACTGCCACGTGCTGGTGAACTACGATCTGGCCTGGAGCCCGGCCGCCATCGAGCAGCGCATCGGCCGCATCGACCGCATCGGGCAATCGCGCGAGGTGAGCATCTACGCCTTCCAGGCCGAGGGCACGCTGGCGGCGCGGGTCCTCGACGTCCTCGACCTGGGAGTGGGCGTGTTCAGCGAGCCGGTGGGAGGCCTCGATCCGGTGCTCGAGAGCGTGGAGCCCACGCTGCTGGCGCTCGCTTCGTCCGACGATGCAGGGCGCTGGGAAGAGATCACGCGCGAGCTTTCCGCCCGCGTCTCCGCCGCCCGGGCGGAGGTAGGCCGGGGGTACGATCCGCTGCTGGACCTGCGCAGCTGCGATCCGGCCGCGGTCCGGTCGCTGGCCGATCGCGGCGGGGAGAGGATCGGCGGCCGCATCCCCGCGGGAGCGGACGCCGAAAACGCGCTGCGCAGCGTCGCCACCATGCTGGAGACCCGGCTCGAGGCGGTCACCATCGAGGCCGCCAAGCGCGTCGGCCTGGCCGTGGACTTCGAGGTGGACGTGTTGCCCGGCCAGGTGTCCTTCCACGTCGGGCCGGAGCTGAGGGTGGACGCGCTCGCCGGGTTCGATCTCTCGCAGGACCGTACCGTGGTGGGATCGTTTCGGCGCGAGGTGGCCGTGCAGCACGAGGAGCACGACTCGTTCGCCACCGGCCATCCGCTGGTCGAGGCGCTGTTTTCCTGGGTCCGCGACGGCGAGCTGGGCCGCGCCACCGTGGGGCGGACGCGCCTCCGCGGAGTGTCCGGCGCGGCGCTCGACACCCGCTTCCTGGTCGCCCTGCCGGAGCCCGCCGACCTGGCCCAGGGTGCGCGCGTTCCATCGCGGCGGGCGGCGCGGCATCTCGACGAAGCCCAGGTCCGGGTGGCGGTGCGGCTGGACGGCCGGGGCGGCGTGACCGTCGAGGACGCGCTGAGGGCCCAGCTCGATTCGGCGAAGCTGGAGCCGGTGCCGGCGCCGGAGGGCGGCCCGCCCGGCGCGTTCGCGCAGGCGGTCGAGGCCGGGCTTCGCGTCGCAGAAGAGGAAGCGCAGCGGCGGTTGCGCGCGCTGGTCGAGGCGGCGAAGGCGCGGATCCGCGCGGAGCAGGAAGCTGCGTCGCTCCGTCTGGGTCGCTGGCTGGCCCAGAGCAAGGTGCCGGCGGCGGAGGCCGCCAAGGTCCTCGCGGCGGAAGCGCAGATCCACGAAGAGGCTGCCGCGGCGCTCGACGGTGCCCGCCTCGAGCTGGACCAGGCGGCCCTCGTCCAGCTGGCGTGAAGCGCGCTCAGCGCGCGTTGTAAGCGAGACCGATCAGGGCCAGGAAGCCTGTCTGCGACGCGGTGCCCGAGGAAGTGAGCCCGAACTGCGGCCCGATCCGGAACCGCGCCGTCACTGCCAGGTTGCGATCGATCAGGTACTCGGCCCCGCCGCCGAACTGCGGCCCGAACATGAAGCCGGTGGGATTGGAGAAGGAAAGGAGCACCGGGATGTCCACGCCGACGTCCAGCGTGAGCAGCGGGCTGACGTGGAACCCGGCCACCACGCCCACCGGGCCGCCGATTCCGAAGAGGACGCCGTTGTTGTCATAGATCGAGATCCCCGGTTGCATCTGGAACGCGACGTCGGTGTCACCCGTCACGAGATTGCGGCGGTAGGGGACCGCGAGGTTGATTCCGGTTACTCGATTCGTGGTCCCTTCGAACCCGTAATTGAACCCGACGTGGAATCCGAGGTCGCTGCGTTCGTCGAGCCCCTTCAGGTAGGTGAAGCCGATGCCGGGCCAGCCGGCCTCCGCCTGCAGCATCGAGCTTCCGGCTCCGACGGTACGTCCGGCAGTCGCGCTCCAGTTCGCCTCCGGCATGGGCTGGATGCTGGTTTCCGCGATCTGCGCGCGGGACGCCAGGGGCCAAGCCAAAGCCACCGCCAGTGCTCCAGCCATCCACCCATTCCTCGTCGTGCCCATCTACCGCCTCCGGAACCGCGTACGCCCCTCTACGACTCAACGTTGGGTTGCTGATGCCCGCAAGCAAGGCCAGGAATCCTGAGTAGGCCTCTTGGGCGCTTGATCTTCTTCACTCCTCGGGTAGGTTGCCCCCGTCATGCAGGTTCTCGCCGGCGATATCGGGGGCACCAAGACCCTCCTGGCCGTCTGTGAAGCGGGGCCGGTTCCGGGTGGGGACGGCGCTCTTTCGATCGAAGTGCTGGCAAGCAACCGCTATGACAGCCGCAAGTTCCAGGGGCTGAGCGAGATCTGCCGTCTCTTCGCCGACGAGGTGCGGCGGCCCATGCCGCGCTTCGCCGGGTTCGGAGTCGCCGGCCCGGTGACGGACGGCCGCAGCCAGATCACCAACCTGCCCTGGGTGCTGGACGAGCGCGACCTGGCGCAGGCGCTCGGCATCGAGTCCGTGCGCCTCGTCAACGACTTCCATGCGGTCGCCCTCGGCATCCCCGCGGTGAAGCCAAAGGACCTGGTGACGCTGAACGAGGGGCGCCGCGAGCCCCGCGGCCCCTGGGCCTTGATCGGCGCCGGCACCGGCCTCGGTCAAGCCATCGCGATGCCGGTCGCGAAGGGCGAGCGCGAGGTGCTCGCGACCGAGGGCGGACACACCAGCTTCGCCCCGCGGACGGAGCTGGAGATCGGCGTGCTCCGCTTCCTGCTGGGACGGTACGAGCACGTGAGCTGGGAGCGCATCCTCTCCGGAGACGGCCTGGTCAATCTCACCGAGGCCATCGCGCACCTCACCGACATCAAACCGGGCAAGACGCTGGCCGAGACCATCGCCCACGACCGCCAGAATGCTCCCGCAGCGGTGACGTCCGCTGCCAGGGCAGGCGACGCGCTCTGCCGGCAAGCCGTCGAGCTGTTCTGCAAGCTTTACGGCTCGGAAGCCGGCAACCTCGCCCTGAAGACGCTCGCGACCGGCGGCGTGTTCGTTGCGGGAGGGATCGCGCCGAAGATTCTCGAATTCATCACCGATGGCCGCTTTCTGGCGGGCTTCCTCGACAAGGGGCGCATGCGTGTGCTCTTGGAGAGGATGCCGGTGCAGATCGTGCTGGACAGCCAGACCGGCCTGCTGGGCGCTGCAGCGCTGGCAGAGCGGGAGGCGCAGTTCTTGCAATCCCGATAGACTTCACCCACGAGCCGAGCATGAACCGCGATCTGGAACAGAAGAGTATCGACACCATCCGATTTCTCTGTGTCGACGCTGTCGAAAAAGCGAACAGCGGGCATCCCGGGATCTGCATGGGCGCGGCGCCGATGGCGTTCGTGCTCTGGAGCCGGCACATGCGTTTCAATCCGCGCGACCCGCGCTGGGCCAACCGGGATCGTTTCGTGCTCTCGGCCGGGCACGGCTCGATGCTCATCTACGCCATGCTCCACCTGGCCGGCTTCGATGTCACCATGGACGACATCAAGTCGTTCCGCCAGTACGGATCGAAAACGCCGGGCCACCCGGAGTTCCACGACACGCCGGGCGTCGAAGCCACTACCGGACCGCTCGGTCAGGGGCTCTCGAACGCGGTGGGGATGGCGCTCTCGCAGCGAATGCTGGCGGCCCGGATGAACGTGGGCGGGAACTTCCCCATCGACAACTTCGTCTACGGAATCTGCAGCGACGGCGATCTCATGGAGGGCGTGGCATCCGAAGCGTGCTCGCTGGCCGGCCATCTCAGGCTGGGGAACCTGATCTTCCTCTACGACGACAACCTCGTCTCCCTGGCAGGGCACACGGACGTGACGTTCACCGAGGATCGCGACAAGCGCTTCGAGGCGTACGGCTGGCACGTCCAGCACGTCGCCGACGGCAACGACGTGGAGGCCATCGACCGGGCTGTCCGCGCCGCCCAGAAGGATCCGCGGCCCTCGATGATCAGCGTGCGCACGGTGCTGGGCTACGGCTCGCCGCACAAGGCCAATACGCACGAGGCGCACGGCTCGCCCCTGGGCAAGGACGAGGTGAAGGCGACCAAGGAGAACCTGCGCTGGCCGCTCGAGCCCCCGTTCCTCATCCCGGACGAGGTGCGGCAGTTCTGGGCAGGACGCATCGAGGAGCTGAAGAAGTCCTACGAGGAATGGCAGCGCCGATTCGCCGACTGGCAGCGCGCCAATCCAGAGAAGGCGAAGCTGTGGAATGCCATGGCCGGAAGGCAGGTCCCAGCGGACCTCCCCGAGCAGCTCGTGTCCGGGCTTTTGAGCCCCAACGCGCCGGAGTCCACCCGCAAGCACGGCCAGGCAGTGCTCCAGAAAGCCGCGCAGCTGATTCCCGGGCTGGTCGGCGGCTCGGCCGACCTGGATCCCTCCACGTTCACGTACCTGAAGGACGGCGGTGACGTGCAGCCCGGCAACTACGCGGGGCGCAACATCCACTTCGGCGTCCGCGAGCACGGGATGGGCGCGATCGTGAACGGTTTCTCGTACGACGGGTTCTTCACCGCGTACAGCGCGACTTTCCTGCTCTTCTCCGACTACATGCGACCGCCGATCCGGCTGGCCGCCCTCTCGCGGCTGCCGAGCATCTTCGTCTTCACCCACGACTCCATCTTCCTCGGAGAAGACGGGCCCACCCACCAGCCGATCGAGCAGCTCGCGACGCTCCGCGCCATTCCCAACATGGAGGTCTGGCGGCCTGCCGACGGCGTGGAGACCGCGGCCTCGTGGGCGGCCGCGATCGGGCGCCAGGACGGGCCGAGCACGCTGGCGTTCACCCGGCAGAAGCTTCCGGTCCTGCAGCGCAGCGCTCCAGCGAACGTCCGCCAGGCGCTGCGCGGGGCGTACCCGCTCAACGACGTGGACGATCCGGACCTGGTCGTCATCGCCACCGGCAGCGAGGTGTCGACCGCGCAGCAGGCGCTGCAATACCTCGACAAGTCGCTCAAGGTGCGCCTGGTGTCGATGCCGTGCGTCGAGCGTTTCCTCAAATGGTCCGGCGACGAGCAACGGAAGCTGGTCCCACACGGCCGCGCCAGGCTGGTGGCGGTGGAGGCGGCCGGCGGCCTCGACTGGTACCGCATCATCGCAGAGGGCCTGATGGTGGGCATCGACCGGTTCGGCGCCAGCGCCCCGGACAAGGCGCTGGCAGACGCCTATGATCTGACGCCGCAGAAGGTGGCCGGACGGATCTCGAAGTGGCTGGCCACGGGAGCACGCACCAATACGAAGTAGGGGAGTGACCATGAAGCCGGCAGCGAGGCTGAGTGAGTTCGGGCAGAGCGCATGGCTGGACCTGATCGGACGCAAGCTCATCCGGTCGGGCGAGTTGAAGCGGATGATCGAGGAGGACGGCGTCCGGGGGGTCACGGCCAATCCCGCCATCTTCGAGAAGGCCATCGTCGAATCAGACGAATACGACGACGAGCTGAAGTCGCTGATCGGGCAGGGGAAGTCCCCGATGGAGATCTACGAGACCATCGCCGTCGAGGACGTGCAGGCCGCCTGCGACGTGTTCCGCCCGCTGTTCGATCGGCTCGGAGGACGCGACGGCTTCGTCTCGCTCGAGGTGTCGCCATACATCGCGCGCGACACCAACGCGACAGTGGCGGAGGCGAAGCGGTTCTGGAAGGCGGTCGATCGTCCGAACGTGTTGATCAAGATCCCGGCGAACCCGGAAGGCATCCCGGCGATCCGGCAGGCGACGGCAGCCGGCATCAGCGTCAACATCACCCTGATCTTCAGCGTTCGCGTGTACGAGCAGGTGATCGACGCGTACATGTCCGGGCTGGAAGAGCGCGTCGCCAACGGCCTGCCCATCTCGCAGATCCACAGCGTGGCGAGCTTCTTCGTCAGCCGGGTGGACTCGGCGGTGGACAAGCTGCTCGAGGAAAAGGGGGCCCGCGATCTGCTGGGCAAGATCGCCATCGCGAACGCGAAGGAGGCGTACCAGCGCTTCCTCGAGAGCGTCGCGACGCCGCGCTGGAAGGCGCTCGAGGCGAAGGGCGCGACGCGCCAGCGCCCGCTCTGGGCGTCCACCGGCACCAAGAACAAGGCGTACAGGGACGTGATGTACGTGGAGACGCTGATCGGGCGCGACACCGTGAACACGCTGCCGCTGGCGACGCTGCAAGCGTTCAACGATCACGGCAAGGTCGAGGGAGAGACGATCTTGCAGGGCGTCGAGGAAGCCCGCGCCCAGCTCGCGCGGCTCAAGGAGATCGGGATCGATCTGGAGGCGGTCTGCGCCAAGCTCACCGACGAAGGCCTGGAGCTCTTCAGCAACGCGCTCGACGGGCTCCTGCACGCGATCTCCGCGCGGGCCGCTGCGCAGAACTTCACCCGCAAGGCGCAGCTCCGCGAGAGCATGGGCCGCCGCAAGGACGACGCGGCGGAGGGCCTGAAGATCGCGCGCGAGAAGAAGATCGGCGCGCGGCTCTGGGCACGGGACGCCACGCTCTGGGGCGCGAAGAACGTGGCGAAGACGCGCCTGGGCTGGCTCGACGCGACGAAGTTCGGAAAGCAGCACCTCGCGGAGATCGCCGGGTTCGCGAAAGAGGCCTCGCAGAAGTTCAGGCACTGCGTGCTGCTGGGCATGGGTGGGTCCTCGCTCGCCCCCGACGTGATCGCGCGTGTGCTCGGCAAGCGCGAGGGCGGGCTCGATCTGCGCGTGCTCGACTCCACCGCTCCCGACGCGGTGCGCGCGGCCGCGCAGGGGTTCGATCTGCGCAGGACGCTCTTCCTGGTCAGCTCGAAGAGCGGCGGCACCACCGAGGTCGACGCCTTCTACCGGTATTTCCGCGGCAAGGTGGACGACGGCGCGAACTTCGTCGCCATCACCGACGCGGATACGACCCTGCAGAAGCGGGCCCAACAAGAAGGATTCTGGCGGACCTTCGTCAATCCTTCCGATATCGGAGGCCGCTACAGCGCGCTGAGCTACTTCGGGCTGGTTCCCGCCGCGCTGCTGGGGCTCGACGTCGGAGCGCTGATCGAGCAAGCCGAGAAGGTGGCGCTCGCGTCCCATGCACGGGTGCCCCTGCACGAGAACCTCGCGGTGCGCCTCGGCGCGATCGCGGGGGGCCTGGCCCGGAAGGGGGCCGACAAGCTGACGTTCGTCTTCTCCAGGAAACTGGCGCCGCTCGGCGCCTGGCTGGAACAACTGGTCGCCGAAAGCACCGGAAAGCAGGACCGGGGGATCGTGCCGGTCGACGGCGAGCCGCCGGGGAAGACGGATGAGTACGGGAACGATCGCCTCTTCGTCTCGCTCGCGCTGGCGAGCGAGAGCCACGACATGAGCTACCTGGCGGAAGCGGGACATCCCCTGCTCCAGTGGAAGCTCTCGGCGCCGGGCGAGATCGCGGGCGAGTTCCTGCGCTGGGAGATCGCCACCGCGGTGATGGGCGCCGTGCTGGAGATCGATCCCTTCGACGAGCCCAACGTGTCGGAGAGCAAGGAGAAGACCAAGGCGCTCCTCTCCGCGGGCACCTTGCCGCCGCAGGAGCCGGCGCTGCGATCGCAGGGCCTCGCGCTCTTCGCCTCCGCAGGGCATGCGCAAGTGCTGCGGAAGGCCGCGGGCACGCTGGGCAGCGCGGCGGCGTCGTCGGCCGCCGGCTGGATCGCCGCGCATCTTGCGCTCGGGGAGCCGGGCGATTACGTGGGCCTTCAAGCCTACCTGCCGCCGGACGATGACCTGGCGAACGACCTGCACGGCGTCCAGGGCGAAATCCGGGACGCCACCCGGCTCGCCTGCACCATGGGATTCGGTCCGCGCTTCCTCCACTCCACCGGGCAGCTGCACAAGGGCGGACCGAACACCGGTCTCTTCCTGCAGATCACCAGCGACGGCGGAGAGGACCTGCCCATCCCGGGGCTGCCGTTCTCGTTCGGAACGCTGTTCGCGGCGCAGGCACGGGGGGACCTGGAGGTCCTCCAGGCGCACGGGCGGCGCGCTCTTCGTATCCACGTCGAGGACGGCCGCGACGGGGGCAAGGTGATCGAAGCGCTGCGGCAGGCGGCCAGGCTGCTTTCCAGAAAGTAGGTGGGATTCCCATGCAGCTCGCGATGCTGGGTCTGGGCAAGATGGGCGGCAACATGGTGCAGCGGCTGCTCCAGGCCGGGCACAAGGTGGTGGTCTACGACGTCGATCCCCGCCGCGCGGCGGAGCTGGCGGCGCTGGGGGCCGCCCCGGCCACCACCCTCGACGAGGTGATCGCCGGGCTCAGGCCTCCCCGGGTCTGCTGGACGATGGTGCCGGCGGGAAAGATCACCGAGGAGCTGATCACTTCGCTGGCCGCCCGCCTGCAGCGGGGCGACATCATCGTCGACGGGGGGAACTCGTACTACAAGGACTCGCAGCGGCGCGCGAAAGAGCTGGCGGAGCGGGGCATCCACTACTGCGACGCCGGCACCAGCGGCGGCATCTGGGGGCTGAAGAACGGGTACTGCCTGATGGTGGGCGGCGCTTCAGAGGCATATGCGGCCATCGAGCCAATCCTGAGATCGCTGGCGCCCGAGGGCGGCCTGATGCACACCGGACCGGCGGGGAGCGGCCACTACGTGAAGATGGTCCACAACGGGATCGAGTACGGCCTGATGACGGCGTACGCGGAAGGCTTCGAGATCCTCCGGACCTCGCCGTTCGGCCAGCTCGATCTGCCACGCATCGCCGACGTCTGGCGGCATGGCAGCGTGGTGAGCTCCTGGCTCTTGGACCTGCTCCAGGCGGCCCTGGCCAAGGACCCGGGGCTGGACGGCATCCGCGGGTACGTCGAGGACAGCGGCGAAGGCCGCTGGACGGTGGCGGCGGCCATCGAGCAGAACGTGCCTGCGCCCGTGATCACCATCGCCTTGCAGATGCGCATCGCCTCCCGGCAGGACGAGTCGTTCAGCGCCAAGGTGCAAGCGGCGCTGCGCAACGAATTCGGCGGCCATGCCGTGAAGAAGGGCTGAGCCGTGCCCTACGCGCCGGAGCACGACGAGATCCCCAACCCGCTCCGGCCGGGCCTGCGCGCCGAGTCGGCTCCCGAGCCGTGCGCCATGGTGATCTTCGGCGCGACCGGCGATCTCGCGCGGCGGAAGCTCGTGCCGGCGCTCTACAACCTGGCGGTCACCGGACATCTTGCGGCGGCGTTCGGGATCGTGGGCGTGGCCAAGAGCGAGCACTCGGCGGAAGAGTTCGCCCGCGACATGCGCGAGGCGGTGGGTACGTTCTCGCGGACCAAGCCGATCGACCCGGAAATCTGGCAGGACTTCGCGGCTGGGGTGCGCTACGTCTCCGGCTCCTTCGACCAGCCCGAAACGTTCGCTCGCCTGCGAGCGCAGCTCGAGGAGCTGGACCGCACGCGGTCCACCCGGGGCAACCGGCTCTACTACTTCGCCACGCCGCCCAGCGCCTTTCCCACGCTCCTCAAGGGGCTCAAGAGCGCCGGGCTGATCAATCCGCCCAACGACAGCCGGTTCACGCGCGTGGTGATCGAGAAGCCGTTCGGGCGCGATCTGGCCAGCGCGCGCGCCCTGAACCGGCTGGTGCTGGAGACCTGCGATGAGCGCCAGGTCTTCCGCATCGACCACTACCTGGGAAAAGAGACCGTCCAGAACCTGTTGGTGTTCCGATTCGCGAACTCCATCTTCGAGCCCATCTGGAACCGGCGCTTCGTCGATCACGTCCAGATCACCGCGGGCGAGGAGCTGGGCATCGAGGGGCGGGGCCGCTACTACGAGGAAGCCGGCATCCTGCGCGACATGATCCAGAACCACGTGCTCCAGCTCGTCTGCCTGACCGGGATGGAGCCGCCGGTCGCGTTCGACGCGGACGCGGTCCGCGACGAGAAGATCAAGGTGCTGCGCGGGGTGGAGACGTTCGAGACCCCCGAGCAAGTGGCGCGCAACGTCGTCGTCGGGCAGTACACCGCCGGCAGCATCGGAGGCATGGACGTGCCGGGCTACCAGCAGGAGAAGGACGTCGCACCCGGGTCGCGCACGCCCACCTTCGTGGCCATGCGGCTCAACGTCCGCTCCTGGCGCTGGGACGGCGTTCCCTTCTACATCCGCTCCGGGAAGCGGATGCCCAAGCGCGCGACGGAGATCGCCGTCCACTTCCAGCCCCTGCCGCACTCGCTCTTCGGCGAAGGAGCGACCCAGCCGAACGTGCTGATCGCCCGCGTCCAGCCAGAGGAGGGGATCGCGCTCCGCTTCTCCGTCAAGGTGCCGGGTGAGCGCTACCGCCCGCGAACCGTCAGCATGGACTTCCGCTACGGAGCCACGTTCGGCATGACCGTCCCCGAGGCCTACGAGCGGCTTCTGCTCGACGCCATGCGCGGCGACCAGACCCTGTTCACCCGCAGGGACGAAGTCGAGGCGGCCTGGAAGATCGTCGACAGCATCCTCAAGGTGACGGGGAGCCCCGAGTTCGCGCCGCCTCATCCCTATCCGGCGGGGACCTGGGGGCCGCCTGCCGCGGACCAGCTTCTCGCCCAGGACGGGCGCGCGTGGAGGCAATTGTGAGCGAGAATTTTGGCGAGCCGATCTCGGCGGGCGCCGCGCCGCGGACCCGGGACTCCGGTGAGCTCACCCTCAAGTTCGACACCGGCTTCGACCTCCGGCGCATCGAGCGCCTGTTGCAGCAGGCGCGTGAGCGCGGGGGCCCAACGCCGGAGAGCGTCTGCACCCTCAACCTGATCGCGATCTTCTTCAACGCCGGGCAGTACGAGCGCGCACGGGAGACGCTGGAGGTGGCCGGCCAGATCCATCCCTGCAGGCTGGTGGTGGTGATCGGGGACCCGCTGATCGAGCAGGAGTCGCTCACGGCCAGCGCTTCGGTGTCGCGATCGGGCGGCGCCATCACCATCGAGCGCCTGGTCCTCTCGGCCACGGGGCGGGCCGTCCGCCATCTCGAGTCGGCGATGATGGGCCTCCTGCGCCCGGACCTCCCCCGCGTCGTCTTCTGGGGTGGGCGTCCCCACGGCGACCTGATGCGCCGCGCGGTCGAGTCGGCTGACCGGATCATCACCGACTCGGGGGCGAGGCCGGCCGCCTACCTGGCGGAGCTCGCGAAGCTGCTCGCGAAGGGCGCTCCCATCGGCGACCTGGCCTGGGCGCGCATCTTTCCCTGGCAGGGACTGGCAGCGGACACGCTCGATCTGCCCAACCTGCGCGAGCATCGCGGCAACATCCGCAAGGCGCGCGTGGTCTGCGCCGGCGCCGTCGGCGCCGAAGGGCTGCTGCTGCTCGGCTGGATGCAGTCGCGGATCAAGCGTCTTCAGATTCAGATCCTGGCGGAAGGCGAGAGCGAGGCCGAGGAGGAGATTGTGGCGTCCTCCACCTGCCCCCGGCCGGCGCCCATGGGTCTGGGGCAGGTCAAGGCCCTCGAGTTCGAAGCGCCCCCCGCCACGTTCACCGTCCGGCGGGAAAAGGGCATCCTGGTCGCGAACGTGAAGGGCGACGACGACGGCTACTGCGCGAACCGGGTGCGGCTGCCGCCGGAGACGCCCGGCCGGCTGCTAGCGCTGGAGCTGAAGCTGCTCTCGGGATACGACGACCTGTACGCCCAGGCGGCGCAGGCGGCCGCGGGGCTGTTGGCCTCGGTCCGGACATGACCGAGGTGGCCGTCGTCGCCGACGTTCCCGCGGCGGCCGCCGAGCTGTTCATCGAGTCGGTCGGTGGGGCAGTCGCGGCGCGCAGGAGGGCGGCCGTTGCGCTCACCGGCGGGTCCACGGCTCCTCCTCTGTTCGCCAGGGTACGCACGGCCCCGCTCCCTTGGGAGCAGACGGAGATCTTCTTCACCGACGAGCGCGCCGTTCCGCCCGAGCACGAGCTCTCGAACTACCGGTTGGCGGAGGAGGGGCTGCTGCGCCACGTCAGGGTGGCTGGCGTCCACCGCATGCGCGGGGAGGCGCCCGATCTGGACGCCGAAGCGCGCCGGTGCGCCCAGGACTTGCGCGACACCCTGGGAACGCCGCCGCGGCTGGATCTCATGCTGCTCGGCCTGGGAACCGACGGCCACATCTGCTCGCTCTTCGCGGGGGTCCCCGCGATCGCGGACCGCGGGGACGAGGAGCTGGTCCGCCACGTTGCGGCCCCCTTGCACGTGGAGCCGAAAGTCGACCGGCTCACCCTGGTGCCCTACCTGGTCGTGACCGCGCGGATGGTGGTCCTGCAAGTGACGGGCTCGGGCAAGGCCGAGGTGCTCGCGCGCGCGCTGAAGGGTCCCGAGGACCTGGTCGCCTGCCCCGCGCAGTGGCTTCGGAAGGCCTCAGGAAGGGTGGTCGTCGTTTGCGATCCACCCGCGGCATCCCGCATCTGAGGATGCCGTCCCGATCGGTGACCCGGCGGACGTCTACCGCACCAGCCGGAGGTGCCGGCGGGGTCCGCCTTCGGAGCTCGACTCCTGTCGCGGACGCTCTTCCTTCAGCTCACCGTCCACCGCGGCCAGCGAAGGCTTCTGGCGTCCGGACGGCGGACCTTCGGGCGTCCCATTGTGCCGGGTGCCCCCGTTCCGATCGGACATCGTGTGCACCACTTCCACCGGCAGGTCCTCCGGCCAGACCTGTCCGTCGCCCGTGAGGTGACTGGTGATGCCGAAGATGGAGCTCCAGGGAAGGACGCAGTGGAAAGGGCGCCCGCCGAACGAAAGCGTCGCCTGGACGCGCTCGTCGGAGACCTCCAGGTCGGGGATCGAGTACCGGTAGCTGAGGTTCAGGCGCAGGTGCGCATCGCTCACGTACTGCGCAGGAACCACCACCCCAGGCCTGCGCGCGTCGAGGTGCACCATGGCGACGCCGCGGGCGAGAAAGCCGAGCAGCGTCTCCTTCTTGGTGGGCGCCCGCATCGCCATACCGGGTTTGCTGTACTCCTCTATGCAGGCTCCCGCAAGGGGTCCGCGGGGGCGAACTGCAGCTCGTACAAGCGCGCATATTCACCCCTCCTGGCGACCAGCTCTTCGTGCGTCCCGAGCTCCAAAATCCGACCCTGGGCGAGCACCGCGATTCGCGTCGCGTGCCGGATGGTGGAGAGCCGGTGCGCGATCACCAGGCAGGTGCGTTCTTCCATCAGCCGATCGAGCGCCCGCTGCACCTCCCGCTCGTTCTCGGTGTCCAGCGCGCTGGTGGCCTCGTCGAGCAGCAGGATGGGAGCGTCCTTGAGCAGCGCACGGGCGATCGCGATCCGCTGGCGCTGCCCGCCCGAGAGCGTCACGCCGCGCTCGCCGACTTCGGTGTCGTAGCCCCGCGACAGCTCGCGGATGAACTCATGCGCCCGCGCCGCCTTCGCCGCGGCCTCCACGCTCTGCTGCGACACGTCCTCGAGCCCGTACGCGATGTTCGCGCGGACCGTGTCGTTGAAGAGGAAGGTCTCCTGCGCGACCAGCGCGATCTGCGAGCGCAGCGAGCGGAGGGTGGCGCCGCGGATGTCGCGACCGTCCAGCGTGACGCGGCCGTCGGTCGGGTCGGCAAAGCGCGGCAGCAGGTTCATCAGCGTGGTCTTTCCGCCCCCGGAGGGACCGACCAGCGCGATCACCTCGCCCCGCCGGAGCGTCAGGTCGAGGTGCCGCAGCACCAGCGGGGAGTCCTCGCGGTAGCGGAAGGAGACCCGTTCGAATCGGATCTCCTGCGAGAACGGCGGCAGCTCCGCGGCGCCGGGCATCGGCTCCACCGGCTCGTCGAGCACTTCCCAGAGGCGCCGGGCCCCGGCGAGACCCTGGGTGACGCCTTGCCCCGTGCCGCCGAGCGACTTCAACGGGGTGTACAAGAGGACGATGGTGGCGAGGAACGAGATCACCCGGTCGGGCTGGAGACCCCCGGCCGCAACCGCCCGGGCCGCGAACACGACGGTGGCGGCGATGCCGACCGCCGCCATGATCTCCAGGGTGGGCGTAAAGATCGCGCGGACGAAGAAGCTGCGCCGCATCGTGCCGAGGAACCTCTCCTGCTCCGCGGAGAACTTGTCGCGCTCGTACTGCTCCATCCCGAACGACTGCACGATGCGCACGCCCTGCAGCGCTTCGTGCACCAGCGTGTAGAGGTTGCCGATCTGGGCCTGGCCCCGTGCGGCGATCTTCTTCAGGCGGCGTGCGAACCGCATGATCGGCAACACGGTGATCGGCACGGCCACGAACGCCAGCAGCGCCAGGCGCCAGTCGAGCGCCACGGAAACGGCCAGCAGCACCAGGACTTGCAGGCCGTCGCGCAAGTAGGCCGCAAGCGCGTAGGTGACGGCGAACTCCACCGCCGCGACGTCGTTCGCGAACCGCGCGAGCAGGTCCCCAGAGGCGCTGCGCGCGAAGAACGCCGGCGGAAGCTGGAGCAGCTTCTGGTGGAGCGCCAGCCGCAAGTCGGCCACCACCCGCTGGCCCAGCATCCCCATGGCGTAGAACTGGCCGAAGTAGGCCATCCCGCGCACCGCGGCGATGAGGAGGATGAGGAGCGGCAGCGCGTTCAGGACCGTGTCGCGCCCGATGCTCTCGGGCGCATGTAGGAAGGGGAGCGCGCTCCGGAGCGCGGCCGCATCCAGCGCGCCTCCCTTGAACACGAACTGGAACATCGGCCCGACCAGCCAGGAGAACGCGCCGGTGGCCGCGGAGAGCACGACCATGGCCGCGATCGCCGCTCCGAGCAGCGCGATGTGCGGCCGAACCGCCGCGAGAAGACGCCGATACTCCTTCACGCGCGACTTGTAGCACGGCGTTTCTCTTGATACGCACGCCGCCCGATGATGGAGCGGGCCGGCCGGCTGCTGTTCAGGTGGAGGAGCTTCACGCCGGTGCTGCTCGTGCTCGTGGCGGTGCCTCTTCTCTGGCGCAGCCGGGGTCCGGCCTCTCCGCTCTGGCTCGCCTTTGGCCTCGTCCTCTGCGTCGCCGGGCAGGCGCTGCGCGCCTGGGTGCTAGGCCAGGTACCGGACGGCACTTCGGGGCAGAACGAGAAGCTGATCGCCAGCGCGTTGAACACGACCGGACCCTACGCGCTCACGCGCAACCCGCTCTACCTGGGAAACCTCGGCATCACGCTCGGCCTCTGCCTGGTGGCCCACGACCCCTGGCTCCTCGGGGTCGTGATGGCGCTCTTCGCGGTGCAGTACCGCGTCATCATCGCGGCCGAGGAGCAGTTCCTGCGCCAGCGATTCGGAGCGGAGTACGACGCGTGGTGCGCGCACGTTCCGCGCTTCTGGCCCCGCTTCGCAAGGGTCGATTCGACACGCGCTTGGGACTTTCGCCGTGCGCTGCGCAAGGAGCACAACCCCGCCGCCGCCTGGATCGCGGTCGCGCTCTTGCTGATCGCTTCCGATCGCCTGCATGCGCCGCTCTGGCCCTACGGCATCTCCCTGGCGGTCGTGGCGGCAGCCTGGCTGGCGGCGAAGGGCTGGAAGCACCGCTGGCTGCACGGCAACTTCATCGCGGACTTTCGCCGGCGCCTGCGCGAAACGGTGCGCTGAGGGGCCTGGAACGCTTCTAGTATCGTTCGCTGAGACGCCGCCGGGCTGCGCGCCACGCAGGACGCCTCCATGCCCTGCTCGCGCTGGTTGTATCGTTCGCTGAGACGCCGCCGGGCTGCATGGCCCTGCGCCGCCACGCAGAAAGCGAGCCCGCCGGCGAGGTACTTCACGTGAAGCGAGAGACACGGGGCGGCGCATTCTGCGCGTCGTGTGCTTTCTGATGCGTCGGCGCGAGGGCCACGCACCCCGTCGGCTATCTGCG
>Ga0209526_10000133_pt1 | contig 43125 bp, 46 predicted proteins | sample JacPinW_OM2H0_M1_FD_188566 | JGI IMG/M metagenome (GOLD analysis project Ga0209526, IMG submission 188566) | Forest soil microbial communities from Algoma, Ontario, Canada - Jack Pine, Ontario site 1_JW_OM2H0_M1 (SPAdes) (version 2) | ecosystem: Environmental > Terrestrial > Soil > Boreal... | reverse complement strand
CCCCCGCCACTTCTATTGGTGCGATCGGTGCGGGCGGAGATACGCCGCGTCGGAGTCCTGGCAACCCGGGATCCAAACTAGCGGATCGTGAACGCCACCCGCTTCATCGATTGGTTGGTCTCGTCGATAACCTTCGTCGCAACCCTTGAGTCCAGAGACCATCCCGTCGGCACTGACGGCGATCTCGAATTTCAATGCCTTGTCAGCCAACGGCGGGCTCCTTCGGCTCTCCCTGCTCCACTGCAGGGGTTCCCGGGCTGGTGGCACCACCTCGACTCGACCTGGCTGGTGTCGACGCCGAAGGAGGTGCGGCAGGTCCGGAGCGAGCTGGGAGCGCTGCTCGACAGCGCGGACAGGCTGCTGGTCGTCGACGTCTCAGGCGATGCCGCCGCCGGGCAGGGCTTCACCGAAAATGCCTGGCAGTGGATCGAGCAGCACCTGTAGGCGGTGGTGACGGTCCGGCGGAGGGCGGAATGCGCCGCCGGCCTTCACACGGCCGCGAAAAATGCTGAGTTGGGGCGGATGGATTCGAACCATCATAGCGGGATTCAAAGTCCGCGCCGGACCGTCGGCTCACTCTGAGGTCTCTCGGCTGTGCGCCGCTGGACGGGGCTTTTTCGGGCCTCGTTTTTCACACGGTTTCACACGGCCGACATTCAATAGAGCCCCGCACCCCACAGGTCCGCCATAACGACGCCGACCGCCAACGTTCGCTTATGGCGAGGGCAGCGAAGAGGACGGCCTGCGGGTCGGACATGGGCCTGAAAATCACTGTCCGGCGCTCTGCGGCGGTCATCTTCCTCCGCTGAGGCGGCCCGCGTTCCCGTTTTTCCGCCGAAGTGTCGGGGGGGCGCGCTAGAGTGCACGCGATGCCGAAAAGGGTCTGCGTGTACTGTCAGGAGCAACCCGGGACAACGCGCGATCACGTGTTCCCGTTCGCGTGGTTCCCGACCACGACACCAGCGAGGATCCAGAAGAGAACCGTGCCGTGCTGCCCGGAGTGCAACAAGCGGCTGCACGACGCTGAGGATGCGATCGCGCTCGACCTTCTGTTCATCTGCAACCCGGACGCTCCCGAGATCGCGGGAGTTCAGGAGAACATCTTCCGGTCGTGGCGACCGGACCAAGCGCGAGCCGGTGAGGACCCGAAGCACCGCGCGGGGAAGGGCCTGAAGATCCTCCGCACGATGGAGTGGGCGAAGCCGCATCCGGGTGCGCCGATCGTGTTCGTCCAGAAGGGCGGTGGTCTGTATCGCCCGGCGTCGCCCGCCCGAAAGCTGGATGGGGACGCCGTCCGGACCGTGTTCGAGAAATTCGTTCGCGGACTGCACTATCTCGAAATCAACGCGATCCTGGCAGAGCCGGGACCGCATCCGCGGGATGCGCACCCGTTGATGCCATTGGACATGATCTTTCGTCCGATGCTGATCCCGAACCGTCTCATCCGAGCCGTAGACCCGATACTCAAGCCAGAGGATCTCGATCCGGAATTGCTGGCCGCGATCATCGGCACCCCACGGTTTACGATGTTCGGACCGGGGTTTCAGTACCGCCGACTGCGAACTCCGGAGGGCGCTTCGATGTGGCTCTTCCGGCTGTGGGGACAACTGGAGTTTGTCACGCTCGCATTTCCGGGCGCTCTCGCTGAGCAGGTAGAAAGGGCCGCGGGACTCCGGTAGCCGATGGCAGATACGAAGATCATTCCCCGCGATCAGGTTGATGAACTACTTGCGCCTGTCCCCGCTTTCACAGAACCGCGAGTAGCTGCGATTGCTTTCGGCCCCGAGAAAGAGCGGCCGAGAAACGTGGCTACCGTAACGGCCGTAAGGATGGCGGGGGCGGTCTTTCTCGTAACGGCGAGGCACGTCGTCGACTGCGACACCGCCCGGCAACTCCCATGGAGGCTCCTGGTCCCACCACGTTATCCAAGAGGGCGTTCGATCGACCGACGCCCCGGAGCGCCCGGTGTTTTCCCGGTCTCGTCGGCCGACGTTCTCTGGATGTCGGCGTCCAGCGACGTGGCCGTCTTGCGATCGCCAGAGGGACTCGAAATGGAAAGTTTCGATGGCGATAGGGCCGTTGCTCCAGCGAGGCGAGCCAGACAAACATGGGATGAGGCGGAAGCACAGGAAGCGTACTTCGCAACGGTCGTTTCTGGCTTCCCTTTGTTTGCGCGCGACCTGGCAGCGGATAAGCCTCTGTACGGGCTCATTTCACTCCCGGGCTTCATCGTGCACGCGAACGGGCCCGACGCGCAGGTGGACAAGCCTAGGCTCACGGTGAACCTCGGCTGCGAAAAAATGCGGCCTGAGTGGAGCAGCGTGCCGGAAGCGATCACGTTCGCGCGGCAACTGTTTGAAGATGATGGAGGGCGCGCGCTCGCAGGAATGAGCGGAGGCCCGGTAGTGGCGGTCACCGACAGCGGTTACCACTTGGTGGGGATACTCTACGAGGGCACTCGCGCGCTCGAAACTGGGTTCGCGGTGCCGTGGGACCTAATCCACGCGGCCTTCTCCGACTCGCTCGCCCTGGCGCTCTAATTTCACTGTTTGCCTAGAGCTGTGACCGCCAACGATCGCTTATGGTGAGCGAAGGGGACGATCTGCTGGGTGGACCTGAACCTGAAAGTCGCTGTCGGGGCAGTCTGCCTGGTCGAGGCTCTTCGCCTCTGTTTCGCGATGGTCCCGAGGAACTGCTCCTGTATCTACCGTCGCTCCGGGCTCGCCGATTTCACCGAAGAAACGCTAGAATTTCCAACACTGAGGGCCCATCCGAATGAGTGCCAATCCAAACGGGGATTCTCCGAACGACGCGCCTGGGCCTGCAGCCCAGCAGGGTTCGTCCCACACTACGGAGGAGGACCAGTCTGCGTACTCAAGAGCATTCATTGAGGCCACGAAGCGCATCGGCAGAAAACAGTTAGTTCACGCGCTTCAAGATCCCGAGGCACGCGAATATCTTGGATTCGGCATTGTCGAGGCGCGCGAGACCGTTGAACGCGCGATTGCCGAGTCCGAGGGCAGTCCTCAAGCGTGGCTTTCGTTGAAGGCCGAGGTAATAGCGACCTTGGCGGAAATGCCACCGGCGACGCGCGCAAGGAAGCAGGCAGCGAAGATGCTGTTCGGCCTTTGGGTTGAGATGCTGGAGAGGGCCAAGAAAGACGGACTCGACGAAACCGAAGCTCGCGCTCACTGCTCCCCGAAGGTAATCGCGCGCATGATCATGAAGAGTTTACTCCCAGAGGAAGAAGCGAAGAAATATCCTGATCAGCCTCCTCCTGAGACCGTGCGCACACCGGCGCGGCCCAAGATTCCGCTGCTCGCACCCAACGAGTACGACCTCCTGCGGGGAATTTATGATGCGGGCGGGCCGATCAAGCATTCCGGGCGCGCAGGCTTCTTCTTGTTGATGATGACGGCCAAGGGCGCCGGGGAGATGTGCGAGCACCCCGACGGGATTGTGCAAGCGGTTGGGCACCTGCTGGGCGACATTGGCCGCCTACTTATCCGCTACGATCCTCGAACCCTCGAGTCACAGCTTGACCATCCGAGCGATACAAAAGCTGAGAGCGAGAAGAGCTTGCGCGCACTTCTTCTCGCAGCAGAGAAGGCGGGCCTGCGCGTCGCGTACGGTCCGTTCGGGGGCATCCCGAACGCCAGCGATCCTGCGTGGTGCGCGAGAGCGGTGCGCATCGCTCTTGCGGAAATCGATTTTCTGGATCTTCCGGCGTATGCGGAGTGGCCGGCAGAACCCGCAATAGCGGATGATCCCGAGGCAATTGCCAGAGCGTTCGCGGGGCGGTGGGCTGACATCACGAATCGCCCGCCACCCGTGACGGGTTCTCCGGCGGTGACCGCTATTCGGGACATGTTGGCGCGTGTCGATAGCGAGTGGGTGAGCTTTGACCGCCTCGAAAAGGCCCGTCAAGTGGTGATGACTTGCATGAGGCTGGCTGGCCACAAGAAGCCGTCAGCCTTCTTCGATGCCGATCGGAAAAAGGCAGAACGAAGCGAGCTGCGTGAGAAGAGGGGGAGAAACTCGGCGGACGAATAGTCGCGGCATCCGCCCGCTCGGCGGACGCGGACATCCCTTGTCCTGCTTTTACACGTCGACAAAGATTGCCTTCATGATGGAGGCATGAAGCTGCCCGCATACTTGCTTCGTGAGGTATCCGTCGCCAGCGACGTCGATCCACGAACAGTAGAAAGGTATCTGCGTGGTCAACCCGTCCGCCCGTCATGCGCAAAGAGAATTGAGAGGGCTTTGCGGGGCAGAGAGGACCTGCCCACTGTGGCGGTTCGCCAAGGCAAGCCGATTCCCCATTTTGATGAGCGGCTTGCGGGCAAGATCTTCATCTGGATGGCCGAGGCAGAGGCGGAACGCGTCTGGGCGCAGGAAAAGGACATCATTCGCAGGAGCGACCGTGCCAGCTTGTTACACCTAGCCGCGGCGGTCGTCGTGGCGCTCTCTGGCTTCGGCCTCGCTGCTTTCGTTAGCCAGAAGGACCCCCGTGCGGCTGCAGTGATTGCGGGGGGCGACCTGATGGTGATGGTTGGCGGCTTTCTAGGTCCATCGCACCTGCGAAGGAAGAGACAGGATGAGTACGAAAACCAAGGTTGAACCCTAGAGTAGGGAGGTGGCGTCGTACTCGAGTTGGTCAAACCTGGGAACCTGGCCGTAGGGAATGCGCCGGCCGGCGCCGTCTCGCGACAGTCGCCGCCATCGCGGCTCCGTGCTCGTCCCGCTCCAACTGGTCGTCGCGGAGCAGTCTCCACGCCGAGCAATGACCGAGAAGGAGCGCACGAAGTTCCTCGCCGAGGTGAAGAAGATCAGCGAGCGCGCGTGGCGCATCTACACGATCCTGTTCTGGTCCGCGATGCGACGGAGCGATCTGCGCCGGCTCACGCCGCGCCAGATCAACTGGAAGACGAAGTTCGTCGAGTTCCCGCCTTCGAAGACGAAGTCGCGGAAGGAGGGCCAGGCGATTTGGCTCCACCCGCGCGTGGTTCGCGCGCTGAAGCAGGAGATCGCGGCACGCAAGAGCCTCGGCCTCGACGACCCGATCTTCTCGCGGACGTTCTCGCTTGAGCACACCGGCAAGAAGGCGATGCTTGCGGCCGGCCTCGACATGCACGGGCTCACCGCCCACCACGTCACCAGGCACACGGCAGCGACGCTCGCGGGCGACGCGGGCGCCTCGCTCGCGGAGTTGATGGCGCTGGGCCGGTGGAGTTCGCCGCAGATGGCCATGCGCTATATGCACGAGAACGCGAAGCGGTCGAAGGCGGCGCTAGAGCGATTGTAATGGTTACGCTTTCGGCTTCGGATATAGCTGCGAGGCCAGCGCATACGACAGGCGCAGCGCGGGCATACCACCGCCGCTGCTGTTTGTTAACCGAGTGAAAATCTTTCCCTTCTCGGTATGAAAATCGTGGCTGTTCCATCTCTTGACGTCTTCAACGTCGAAGTACTTTACGGTGACATCTAGAGCACGGTTGACGGGGAGCTGCCAACGGTCCTCGCTGTCGTAACGACGGTACAACGGACCGACAAGAAGCTCGGACCTAGTGGGTCTTAAGGAGCCGTCATCCTGCATCCCGCGACGACTCCATTCCTGGACTTCGTCGCATACCGATAGCAGGTAAGCAAGCGGGTCCGTTTTCCAGTCGATCACTACCTTTCTCCCCAAGATATGTCCCATCGTATGGAAGAGTATCCCTCGCATCAGCTGACGCATGAGAGGCTTGTCCTTGATCCGCGCGAGTAGGGGTTTCAAACGAAAAGCAATGTTTAACACTGCCGCGTAGCCGTGATCGATCGCGGGGGTATCCGTGAGCGCCTGCGCATCCTCCTCGCTCAGAAACCAGAACAGTTTCTTGCGATCGTCCCGTGTTCTTTCCCACAACAACCCCAGACCGAACGCCTGCCTCGTTACGGACTCTTTGATCGGCTCAAGAATCTGTGAGTCGACGACCTGATCCACCTCGCTGACGTGCGCTTTAGCAAGCTTTGTGAACGTATCCATCTGGGCCGGGAATGCCTTTCGCAAGCTCTCGAGCCGCTGAAGCCACGTCATCATACTGTACAAGGGATAGGCGTGGTCGTGAAGCATAGCGGTTAGCCACCATGTGACCTCTACATCGTGCTCCTTGCATTTAAGCAGCTCCGCGACATGCGTTTTGAGCTGGACCGCCCCCTGCACGTGGAGGTCTAATAGGAATTGTCCGAGCGCAGCAACGTTGAACGTGTGAACGTAGTGGTCGCGATGTACTTTTCGGCTGTTGAAAAACAGCAACATGTCGGTTGTCTTGTTGCGCTCCGTTAGCTCAAGCAGCGCGTCGACAACCTCTTTCCCAAATCCAAGGGCTTCGTTCTCGTACTTGCGAAAATGAGCCCCTACTGCGTCGAACATGGGCTCATAGTAGGCGGCGTGGAAGTTCTCGGCGTCGTGATCGACCTCAGGATCTACGGCCCCCACGTCGATGGGAGGCTTGGTTGCGTCGTCCCATGCCCTGAGCGTCAGTTCGGTGTATTTCAACATCCGGCTGTTGTTAATGCGTTGGCTGGTCTCTACTGACGTCTCGGGGATAGCGGAATAATAGCGGTCCTTGTAATCATCAAAGATCTTTTTCAGTCTTCCGAGGAACGTGTTCCTGTCAGCGTCGGGCCCTTTGCGGCCGTTCCACCATGCCTCGAACGTTGCGGTCGTTTCCGAGCGATGGAACAGGTAACGCTCGCATTCCTTTAAGAGCATCTCCGCGTTGCGAGGATCGATGGTTTCGAGCAAGTGCTCGACATAGTTGAAGGGGTCCTGCATTCTGATGGCACCATCGTTTCCGCTCATCGGCAGGCCTTTGTCGTTCTTGAAATTCTGAAGCACGACGACGCCCAACGTATAATTTAGATAATGCTTAGCGAAGTAGCTGATCGTGTCGGCTATGTACTTATGACGCTCGGCGATGAGTAGCGCGTCAACTTTTTCCTGTTGAGCGTAGAGGGCGCAAATGGCGACGAACGGGGAGTCTACGCCTCCCCAGGGCTTTTTGAAGGCTCGGCGGAGTTCCGTTAGCAACGGCTCTGCTAGTCCTGGATACTTCCCGAGTTTCGAATCATTCGGATAGATATCCAACATCAGCTGCGCATATGCCTTCGTCGCCCGCAGGACCTGGTCATGCGCGAGCCTCACGTGGCCATATCTCGCTACGCCTCGGCCAAAGAACGTATCGAGAACCGCGCTCGCGACTTTATAGCTATCTTCTCGGCGCCGGTATTCGGTCTGGTTCCAGAATTCGCTCGGAAACTCGCCCACGTAAAACGTCACGTCGTGGCCTGCGGTGAGCAAGTCTCTAGCCGTCAGCAACATGTGGAGATGACCGAGATGACATTCCGCTGTTTCGGTCCACAGGTTCAGGAGGTGTCTCCGTGGCGTTTCAATGATTTGGGAGCCAGAGACAAGGAACTCGCCGACGCTCATTGTTGCATCTCCAGCTGTCTCTTGAACCATTGCACTATCGGCCCAGCATGCTCCGCGATGCGTCCATCGCCTCGGCAACGGCGCACCCCAACCCTTTCCGCCTTCAGGGCCGCTCCGTATGCTGCTTGAACCTGCCTCTCGAATGCCACGTCATGCGGGCCGACACGCCTTCGGTCGCGACGTGCTGCACGACGAACGGCGATGTCTACCTTGGCCTCGACAAATAGAACAACGTCCGGCGAGCTCACGTCTGATGCGTGCTTCACGAGACGTCGAGTTGCTGCGAGCGCACTCTTGAGCGAACGGGCGTGACCATCCTCGAGGAGCCGCGCGCTTTGGTACGCGATGATCGACGCCAGATGGTGCTCGTAGACCACCAGCCTGCCCTCGGCGAGTGCGGGGCGGACGTGATTGCGATCGGCAAGATGCAATTCCGCGAGGAGCAAAAGGGTCTCGCTTCGCCAATCCACGCGAAGGAACGGGTCTCTCGCGAGACGCCGCCTAATAGCTTCCAGAATGTCTCGATGCAGCGGATCGGAGCGGTGGTCTTCGCGTCGATACCCGCCGCAAATCAACGTGTCTGGCGGAAGTGACTTGCGAACCAGGTCGATGAGGGTGGTCTTGCCGGCGCCGGTGATGCCCTCAACCGCTACCAGCAACCCTCGCTCTCTGGCCAACGTTCCCTCCGAGCGTCGCGAGCGCGGACCGCAATTCGCCGAATGATGTCACAATATACGAACTCTTCTCAATCATAAGATTCACGCGCGCCCACGGCTCGAGGCACCGACGGTCCGTTCGGAGCCCAATGACCGTCTTTCCCCGCGCGACTGCATAGCCGATCTCCCAAGCCGTGCCGGCATCAACATCTGCCCCATCGAGATTGGCAACCAGGAAGTCAGCCTGTTCGAGGTTGTGGAGGTCAGCGGCGTAAATCTCGTCGCTGTTGCGGTTCGTCTCTAACCCCGCGTCCCGATGTGGAAGAAACGTTCGGAACCCGAGGTTCTCGCACTCTTCTGCGATCCGTTCGTCGTGGAGTCGCTCGGCCTCGTTGAACAGCGGGCCCGCTACGTAAATCAACTTGGACATATTCAGTCCTCCTCCCCGTCCGTCACCGCACGGAGCGCCTGTTGGATTCCCGCGATGGCCGGTGCAAGCTTCTTCACGAGGTCCCGGGCGGCTTGTAGTTCGGGCGAATCAGGGCGGTCCGCGTGAGGAACGAGCCGCGAAACTGGGATGCCGAGAGCGGTCGCGAGTTTTGCTACAATTTCGAGTCCGGGCGTCGCGCCTCGTTCCCACTTCTTGACGGAGTTCCGATGCACGCCGACTTGCCTCGCCAGTTCCTCTTGGGACAACCCCCGCTCCTCACGACTCGCTCGTAGTATCTCCTTGAGCGGTGTCGCACCGGAATGGGACCCTGAAGTAGCCATCTAGGTACACTACAGTGTCCCCATCGAAGAACCCTGTCAAGGTGTAGTAAAGTGGTGTCCAGCCTTACGTTATGAGGAGGGTAGGCCGTGTCAGGACGTTCCAAAGGAGCCAGCGGGAGGGACACCGCGGTGTACCAAGCGGACACCTTCGTGTCCTTACTGACTGCGGCGCTCGAGCGGCATCTCCCGCTTTGGCGCCACCTGATCCACGACCTGGCTCAGGTACCCAAGATCGAGGCACGCAGGGCCGGCTGGCGCCCCAGCGATGCCGAGGCGGTTCAAGCCCTCCTCCTCTCGTACCTGTCAGCGATGACCGACTGGTCGCGAATTCAGGCGGCCCTTGAGCAGATCCGCGGCGTACTCCCAGACTGGACACCACGAGCTGTTGCATCGCTCTCCCCCAACGAGATCACTCGACTCCAACGGTGGTTTCTTGACCATCGGTTGGGATCCGTACTTCTCGGCCAGCAGCTTCGGTCCCTTCCTCGCGCCGCGGTCATCCTGGACCGAATGAGCGGTGAAGCTGGTTCTGTCGATGCGTTCGTCCACAACGCCCAACAGGCCGGCACAATCATCGAGCTGCTGACTACGAAGAACTCGGAATGGAAACTGCCCGGTGTAGGCGTCGCGCTCGCCGCGGAGTTTCTCAAGAACCTCGGGCACGACGATTTCAAGCCGGATCGGCACATGCTCCGAATGCTTGGCCCGTCGCGCCTAAACATCGTTGGCAGGCCGTCGCAGCTAGAGACCAGGCGGTGGGGGCTGTGGATGGCACGTGAAGTGAGAATGCCTGCCGCACAGCTGGATCAGATGCTCTGGCTGTACTGCGCTAGGGGATACGCTGCGGTGTGCAGCGCTCGCCCGCGCTGCCAAGAGTGTCTCCTCGCCTCGGCGTGTAACTTCCCCAAGAGCTTGCGACGCGACCAGGGCGAGGCTTCAGCCGCGGAGCGACATCCTTTCACACGGCTTTCACACGACCGCAGAAAATCCTGAGTTGGGGCGGATGGATTCGAACCATCATAGCGGGATTCAAAGTCCCGCGTCCTGCCTTTAGACGACGCCCCAGTCGAGTGGGTTCTAGCGTGCCTGTGGCGATGCGGACAACAGATCGTTCCGGACGCCGGTTGACGGATGTGATCCGTTGTCGTCCCGGAGCACCATCGCATCATGGGCCGCAGCGAAGACGGGCAGGCCATCGCCGAGGCGGCCATCATCCTGCCCGGGATGGTGTTCCTGCTGCTGGCAGCGGTGCAGCTGACCCAGTTGCAGCAGGCGCGGATCCTCGCCGATCTCGCCGCGTTCGCGGCGGCGCGCACCGGGATCGTGATGAACGGCGACCCCGGCAAGATGCGGGACGCGGCGACGTTCGCCATCCTGCCGGGCATCGGGCCCACCGACAGTTTTCCGGCCATCGCCAAAACGTTGCTCCGCTTCAAGGCAGAGGACGCGGTGCTCGCTCCCCTCGGATTGACCCCGCTGCGCGTGTACGTGCACAGCCCGGCCGTTTCGGACTTCAGCGCCTGGGGGCGGCACCTGAACGGCCAGGAGATCGACTTCGACGATGTCCGTCCGGGCGCCACGGATGCGACCCTGCTCTCCCTGCAGATCCGCTACCTTTACGAGCTCAAGGTGCCGTTCGCGAACAAGCTCATCCAGACCCTGTGGATGGCCGCGAAGGCCGGCGTTCTCGGGGACTGGCAAGGCTGGGACCTCACCAGTCCGCGGTTTGGAGGGCAAGCGGGGCCCGACGCGGTTCGCATCTCGCGCGCCGTGGCCGCAGGCGCCACCGCGGCGCAGGCAACGCCGGAAGGGATATCTCTCGCGGCCCTGGTCGCTGCCGGGCGCGCCGGACGGTACTACCTGCCGGTCGAGGCCTTCTACACCATGCGCATGCAGTCGAACCCCTACCGGAAGTGGGCCCGCCCGTGATCGCGAAGCTGCGCGCCGTCCAGCGGTCCGAAGAAGGACAGGCGCTGGTCCTGGCGGCGATCTTCGGGCTGGTGCTGATGCTGTGCGTGCTCGGCACCGTGAACCTGGGCCGCGCCGTCTACGACAAGGTGCAGCTCCAGGCGGCGGCGGATTCCGCGGCGTACTCCCAGGCGGCGCTAGAGGCGCGGGTGATGAACTTCACCGCGTACACCAACCGCGCCATGGTCGTGCACTACGCGTCGTTGATGGCAGCCACCAGCTATCTCACCTGGGTGCACTTCATCTGGGCCGGACTGAAACCCATGCTGGGGATCCTCAGCAACGCGCCGTTCATCGGGCCCATCGCCGCGGCCATCGAGAACGGGCTCGGCGCGCTCGTGCGGATCCTCGATGCCGGCATCGCGGCGCTCTGTCCCTTGCTTTCGGCCGCCAACATGCTGCTGTACGGCCTGCAGGAAGGGGCCTGGCATTCGGTCTGGCTCCGGCTGGGAAAGCCGATCCAGCCGGAAGCCCATTCGGGCGACTCGGCGGCGCGGCCGTACCAGCCGATCTGGCCCCGACTGTTGCCGCTGGCGAACCAGACCGTCTTCGCCCAGACGCGCGGCCATCTGACCATGCCGCAGAATGCGGCGGAGACGATCCGCATCCTCACCGGCGCGAAGAGCGATGCCGTGCAGCAGGCGCGGCTGCACATGCTGGAGATTGCGAACTCGGCGCGGCAGCCCTGGGTCGCGTACGGCGACCGTTCTGACTCTCCATCGCTCTCGCCGATGGCGCGCCATTTCAGATGGAGATTCTCGGTCGGACTCGCGTCGGTCGAGCTCGGCAGCGTCGGCCGCACCGAGATGGGCTCCTTCCCGCCCGAGAGCGGGAGCGGCGGCGGGCAAGCGCCGGCGTCACAGATCTGGAGCGCGCAGCGTCTCCAGCTGGTCGCGAAGGCCTTCGGGTTCAGCAAGAACCTCAATCTGCTTTCGCTGGTGGAACTGGATCAGATCCATGGGGCGCGGGAGTCCGCCCACCAGTACTCCCTGCTCTTCTCCGTGCCGTTCTGGCTGCGGGCGATCCTCCCTGGCGTCGGATTCGTGCGCGCCCAGATGAGCGCGGCGCTGCGGAAATACGCTCCGGTCCCGGCCCAGCGGCTCTTCTGGATGTCCCCTTACGTCTATTTCGCGCCGCAGGCGAAAGGGAAACCGGCCCCGGGCCCTACCGCGCCCCTGGGCAACTTCGCGCAGCCCGACGTCGTGGTGGGCCTTGCGCTGGCGGCCGATGACTTCGATGCGGAACCTGGGGCCGCGAGGTCCCACGGCCGGCGGTTCTCCTGGAACGGGCGGAACGCCGGGTCGGCTGCCACGGACTTCCGGCTGGCGGCGACCGACGGACCGCGGATTCCGGGGTTGCCGCGTCAGCTGCAGCCGCTGCACCGCGGGTTGAACGCCTTCTCTGCCGCGCAGGCCTACTACCACCGACCCGGAGATTGGAGGGAGATGCCCAACTTCTTCAACCCGCTCTGGGGCGCACGGCTCATGCCGGTCCTCGAGTCGAACGCGGCGGCCAAGGCAGGGCTGGCCGCCGTACCGCTGCTCGGGCATCTCCTCCTGCACTGAGATGCGATTCCGGCTGCACAGAGAGGATCGCGGGAGCGCTCTGACCGAGGCCGCCCTCGTCGTTCCCTGTCTCGTGCTCATCGTCTACTGGTCCTCGGCGCTCTCGGATGTCCTGGTCTTGAAGCTCAAGGCCGCTGAGGCCGTCCGGTACGCGCTCTGGGAGAGCACTGTGTTCAAGTCACCGGAACAGATCGATATCGACGTCCAGCAGCGGTTCGCCGACTTGCGCTCGCCTAATCAGATCCGCGCGCGGCACACCGGCCTCGTTCTCTACCCGCTCGCTCGTGACCTGGTCTTCCGCGCGCACGTGGACACCACCACGGCGGAGGTGAGCCTCGGCGGCGCGTCCCGGCCTCAGCCGACGGGAGGTCCCTGGGACCGTTTCGCTCAGCTGGTGGGCGGCGCGCTCCCAAGGTCGTTCGACGCGGCGGCTCGCGCAATGAGGTTCAACACGAACGGTATGGCGCTGGCGCGCGTCTCCCTGGTCCGGGCACGGCACGACGGGCGACTGCTCATCCTCGGCGGCGGCGATCTGCTCGGGCGGGGGGGAGCAAACGATCTCGGGCGCCCGCGATCGCTTGCCTCCTTCGCCCTTCAGGCGCCTCTCGCATCGCGGCGGCCAATGCAGCTCGTGTTCGACCCCTGGAAGGCCTGGCCCAAGCCAGCGCCCTACACGTTCACCGGGGCGGACACGGACACCGGCGCCTCTCCTTGGCGCACGTATCCTCAAGTCGAGCGGCAGGTCAGCGCGCAAGTCCGCGAGATCGCGTTCGCCGGCGCGAGCCGGATCCCGGGCTTCCGGGAATGGAGTGGTCTGGTCAGCCGCATCTCCCGCTTCGGAGTCAGCAAGGCGATGGTTGGCGGTACCTTGCCGGATGTCTTTTCCACCGATCGGATGGACGATCCGGCGACCAACCGGGGGCCCATCACCATCCTGCCGCCGGAGCGTGCGCCGGAGAGCTGGGTGCCGCATCGCTGCGAGATCGCCGGCAGGGACGTGCCCTGCCCCACGCAGCGCGCCGGCGACGTGATCGCGACGGGAGCCCGGGTCATCGGCCTGGACGGCGAGCAGAGCGTGGGCGACGGGGTGGATCGCACGCGCTACACGGTGCCGTACCGGATCAACACGGCGTGGTGGCGGCGCGCCGGGGGCCTGGATCGCGAGCTCGAGACCCCGCACCTCGAGCCGGTCAAGGCGCAGCTCGCCACGGACAACGAATACGTGAAGAGCTACCGCTGCCGGGGGCACTTTTTCGGCGGATCTCGCAACGCCCAGCGGGCGAACAGATTCGGGAGCTGCGGATGAGCGCAGCCCGGATCGCCCTCGCGTTCGCTTTGGCATTTGGAGCGCTCCTCGCAGGTGCGAGCGCTGGTGGCGCATTCGCACAGGGTTCACGGGGTAGCGCGGACCAGGCCTCGGGCCGCGCGGGTGAGCTCTCCGTGGGCGACGGATTGGAGGTCTCCGGCCAGCCCATGCAGCTCTCGCTCTTCTACACCGCGGATTCGCCGCGGCGGGTGATCCAGTTCCATGCCGACGCGTTCCGCGCCCGCGGTCTGCTTCCGGTCATCGCGGGCGACGAGGCGCTTGCTCACGTCTCCGTGTTCGATCCGGGAAGCGGTCTCCAGCGCTTCGTCAACGCCGTCCCGCAGCCGGATGGCCAGACTCTAGTCCTGTCGGGCACGACCAATCCGCGCAGGCCTCCCCGTTTCCTGCGCGGCGCCGAGGGAGCGTCCTTCCCGGTTCCATCCGCGCACCGCGCCTTCCTTGGATTCCACAGCGCTGACACGGGGACCCGGGCGGAGAGCGCCCAGTTCGTCAGCGCACAACCGGTGCACGAGGTCCAGGCGTTCTACCGGCAGGCCCTCGCCGCGCAGGGGTTTTCCGAGAAGCACGACCCGTCGGGCGGGAGCCTGATGACCTTCTCCAGACCAGGCACCACGGTCTCGGTGGCGCTGCAGAAGCTGGATGAGAACCAGGGCGCGGCAGTGTTCGTGACCCGGGTCGACGGAGCTCCCCGATGATCCCGCGCCGGGGCCAACGCTTTCTGCGCGCCGAGGAGGGACAGGCCCTCGTCGAATCCGGGATCCTGCTGGCGACGCTGCTCGGAGGCCTCGCCGTGGGCGGCGCCTGGCTGATGAGGACGCATCCCGGCATGCTGCGGGCGCTCGATGCGCATGTGCGCGGTTCCTACTTCCTGCTTTCGCTTCCCTTCCCCTGATCCCAGCCGGGCGGGAACAGCGAGTGTCCCCCGGTGGTACCGGATGCGACCAGCTCCATGGACTGCCGGGCCGACCGCGCCTTGACGAGCCCCCAGAGGGGGACGCCGGACGCGCGCCAGATCCGCGTCCCCGAGACGCGGAACACGTCGGCATTGAACTCACCGGCGGCCACGTGCACTCGCTCCGGGGCCAGCCGCTCCACCATCTGCACCTCCGCCGGCGGCTTGGCGCTCGCGGGCCGGACCTCGTCGAGTGGGACCTCGATGGGTTGCTGGCCCGCGATCATCACGTACAGCCGCTCGACGTCGCCGAGAGAGGACGCGTTGCCATGGATGAGAAGCTTCGCCACCGACGCCAGGCCGGACTCCCCGGCGGTCGCGAGCTCGAGCCAGTACCGTCCATCCTCGACCGCGGCCAACACCGTCGCTCGCACCCGCAGGTCGCCCTTCCCGGGGGCGCGCAGCAGATATTCCGCCCACGCGCTTGGCTTGGGGTCGATGTTTCCTAGCGCTGCCCGCAAGCCCGGATCGGCGAAGAGCGGCGAAACCGGCCAGTGTGGAGGCGTCCTCTGGGCGGCGACTGCGAGAACGAGCGCGAGCAGCACCGCCAGACCCTAGCGCACTCTCATGCGGACTGTGATGCGCCTCGCATATCTCGCCGCGTACGCGGCCCTGGCCGCTCTGGGCGCTGCGCTGGTCGCCCGCCCTGCTCTCCTCTGGCTCCGGTCGCAGGGCCTGTTCGAGGCGGCGCTCGCCTGGGACGTGCGCAACGGCGCCCTGCTCGTGGCCTCCGCCGCGCTGCTCGCCTTCCTGACCCTCTGGCTGGCCTCAGAGGCCGCGCTTCGCCGCAGCCCCCGCGCTCTCCTCCACCTCGCATTCCTGCTCGGAGTCGGAATCTGTCTTGCGCTCCGCTCCGCATCCGGCGATCCGCGCCCGCCTGCGGATCCGGCCCCGGGCCTGCTCGACGGGCTCCGCGCCGCGGCCGAGGAGTTGGACCGCGGATGGGCCGGGCAGTACACGCCCGATGCGGCCCAGTTCAGCTCGTCGCTCGCCCAGGTCCATCCCCCGGCATTCCGCCGGCACGGACGGAGCCTCCCGCTGCACGTCCGTGTGCTGTCCGGAGCTGAAGGCGCTCAGCTCGAACCGGTCCCCGGCGACCAGCCCGGCACCATCTACCTGGCCCTCTCCCGGGATCGCCAGACCGCCTGGCTCACCGCACTGACTCTCGACGGCATTCTGCAAATATCGTCCGGCAAACCCGCCATCATCGAAGCCCACGCGGGAACGCACTCCTTGCCCGGCCGCGATCCAGCACTGCCCGCATACCCGCGAATGAGGTCCGCCGCTCCGGCAAAATAAAAACCTCGGCGTGCTTGGCGTGCTCGGCGTTTGATCTGAAGGTCAGACTCCTGAGCGCTCAGATTCGAGAACGCTCAGATGTCGAGGTTCGTCGCATCGAGCGCATTCTTCTCGATGAACTCGCGCCGCGGCTCGACCGCGTCGCCCATGAGCGTGGTGAACATCAGCTCGGCCTCCGCCATGTCGTCGGCGTGCACCTCGAGGAGCGTGCGGCGGGCAGGATCCATGGTGGTCTCCCACAGCTGCTCCGCATTCATCTCGCCCAGGCCTTTGTACCGCTGGATCTCGAGTCCCTTGGAGGCGGCGCGCTTGAGCAGCTCCACCAGCTCGATGGCGTTCTTCGCGCTCTGCCCGGAGGCACCTTCCTTGGTGGTCAGCTCGTAGGGCGCCTCGCCAAGAGGCGCGAACTCCTTCCGCAGCTTCTTCAAGTCGTCGAAGTCCGGGCCGGTAAGCAGCACGTGGTCCAGCGGCGTCTCGCGCATCGCGCCGTTGTGCCCCAGCCGCACCACCAGCTTCTGACACCCGTGCTCGGGATCTTCCGCGATCTCCACCGACAGGGTCTCTCCCGGATGCGCTTTCGCCAGCGCATCGCGGAGCGCCTTGGACTGCGCCCCCAGGATCTTCGGGTTCCGCAGCGCGCGATCATCGAGGCTGGTGGCGGAGAGCGCCGCATCCAGCACGCGCCCGTCGCGCCGCTTGTCCACCTTGTCGAGGAGCCGGTGGTAGCGAAGCACCTTGTCGAGGAGAGCCTTCAGCGCCTCTCCCGAGGCCTGCTCCTTCTTGCTACCGCGGACGGTGGCTCCTTCGGTGCCGATGTTGAGCAAGTGGGCGTCCATCGCGGCCGCGTCCTTGAGATAGATCTCCTGCTTGCCTTTCTTCACTCGATAGAGCGGCGGCTGCGCGATGTACAGGTGGTGCTTCTTGGCACCATCGCCCATCTGCCGCGCCACCACGTCGTGCATCTGCCGGTAGAAGAACGTCAAGAGCAGCGTGCGGATGTGGCTGCCGTCCACGTCCGCGTCGGTCATGAGGATGATCTTGTGATAGCGCAGCTTGCCGATGTCGAACTCGTCGTGGATGCCGGTCCCGATCGCCGTGATCATGGTGGCGATCTCCTGCGACGAGAGCATCTTGTCGAAGCGCGCCTTCTCGACGTTCAGGATCTTCCCGCGCAGCGGCAGGATCGCCTGCGTGCGCCGGTCGCGCCCTTGCTTGGCGGATCCGCCTGCGGAGTCTCCCTCGACGATGTAGAGCTCGCACTTCTCGGGGTCGCGCTCCTGACAGTCGGCCAGCTTGCCGGGTAGCGAGGCCGAGTCCAGCGCGCCCTTGCGACGGACCGTCTCCCGCGCCTTCCGCGCGGCGATTCGGGCCCGCGCCGCGTCGGCGACCTTGGCCATCACCCGCTTGGCGGTGGCCGGCGTGCGCTCCCAGAACTCCGTCAGCTTGCGCCCGACCAGGTCCTCGACCACGGCTTTCGCTTCGGTGTTGACGAGCTTGCCCTTGAGGTTGCCCTCGAACTGGGCTCCCGGGATCTTCACCGACACCACCGCGGTCAACCCTTCGCGGATGTCCTCGCCCGAAGGAGACTCCTTGATCTCCTTCCAGGCGCCGCTCTCCTCGCCGTACTTGATCACGGTGCGCGTGAGCGCGCTCTTGAAGCCGATCAGGTGCGGACCGCCGTCCACGGTGTTGATGTTGTTCGCGAACGAGAACACCTTCTCGTCGAAGCCGTCATTCCACTGCAGCGCGACGTTCACTTCCGCGCCGTTGACCTCGCCCTTCACCGCGATGGGCGGATCGAAGAGGACCGTCTTGTTCTTGTTGAGCAGCTCGACGTAGGCGACGATCCCGCCTTCGTACTTGAAGTCGTGGCTCTTGTCGGAGCGCTCGTCGCGCATGAGGATGCGCAGCCCCGGGTTCAGGAACGCGAGCTCGCGCATCCGGTTGGAAAGCACGTCGAAGTTGAAGTCGGTGGCCTCGAGCACGCTCGCGTCGGGCTTGAACGTCACCTTCGTTCCGCGCAATGAGGTGTTGCCGATCGACTTCACTTGTCCCGCCGGGATGCCGGTCTGGTAGCGCTGCTTGTAGATCTGGCCGTTCCGGTAGACCTCGACTTCCAGCCACTCGCTGAGCGCATTGACGCAGGAGACGCCCACGCCGTGGAGGCCGCCGGAGACCTTGTACGAGTTGCCGTCGAACTTCCCGCCCGCGTGGAGCTTCGTCATCACCACGTCGAGCGTGTCGATCGGCTCGGTCGGATGCGGCCCGACAGGGATCCCCCGGCCGTTGTCCTGCACCGAGAGCGAGCCGTTGGCATGGATGGTCAGCTCGATGGTGGTCGCGTGGCCGACCAGCGCCTCGTCCACCGAGTTGTCCACGACCTCGTAGACGAGGTGGTGCAGGCCTTCGGCTCCGACCCCGCGGATGTACATGTGCGGGCGCTTGCGGACCGCCTCCAGGCCCTCCAGGACCTTGATGCTGTCAGCCGAGTACTCGCCTGCGGCGGGCGCCGCCAAAGGCACCCGCTTGTCTTGCGCTGTCTCCAAAATCGCACCTCTGGGATGTGTCCGGAAGTATCACGCAAAAACGCTCGGAAGCAAGGCGAAAAGGCCCGCGGATCACTCTGAAAACAGAGGGTTTTCCGGAGCGATCCGGCCGCCTGCGACGCGCTGGAAAAGCGCCTCTTTCACCGCGCTTTTCGCCACCAATTTCAGGTCGGTGGTGGTGAGGACCACCTGACCCTCCAGCGCGGCCAGGTACTGCATCAACCAGGCATTCCGCTCAGGGTCGAGCTCGCTGGAAACGTCGTCGAGCAGCAGGAGCGGCGCCCTGCCCTGCGCGCGGCGGAGGTTCTCGATCTCGCCGATCTTGAACGCCAGCACCACCGCCCGTGACTGCCCCTGGCTCGCGTACAGTCGGGCGGCCCTTTCGCCCAGCGATAGCCCCAGGTCGTCCGCATGGGGGCCGACGCTCGTGTACCCGCGCTCACGATCGCGCGGCAGGCGCCGGCGAAGCGCTTCGAGAAGGCGCGTCTGAAGCGATGCGCCGCCGCCGGCCAGGTCGTCCGAGTCGCGGCCTGCGGCGAGGTAGGTCACGACCAGAGGCGGCTCGCCGCGCGCGATCTCCGCGAAGGCGCTCTGTGCGCCTGGGCTGACCTCCTCGAGGATCTCCTCGCGTCGCGTCCGCAGCCTGGCTCCCAGCCGGGCGAGGGGCTCGTCGAAGCTGGCCAGCAACGCTGGGTCAGCGTCTTGTCGGAGGAGCTCGTTGCGCGATCGGAGCGCCCGCTGGTAGTCGCGGGCGTCCGCCAGATGAGAGGGGTGGCGGTTCTGCACCGCCCGGTCGAGGAGGCGGCGCCGCCCTTCCGGGCCCCCTTTGACGACCGCGAGGTCATCGGGCGTGAACGCGACGGTGGCGAGACCCCCGAAGAGCTCGTCCGGATCGCGCACCGGCTTGCCGTCGACGCGGGCGTTGCGGCTGTCGCGCCCGATTTCGACCTCCACTTCGCGCACCCCAGAGGGCAGATCGAACTTCCCCGCCACCAGCGCGGAGCGCTCGCTGCCGATGCGCACCAACTCCGCGAGCTTGTGCGCGCGCAAGGGGCGCAAGCTGCAGAGCAGGTAGCAGGCCTCCAGGAAGTTCGTCTTGCCTTGCCCGTTCGCTCCGAAGAGGACGGTGGTATGGCGCGCGAGCGTGACGCCCTGCTCGACGAGGTTGCGGAAGTCGCGGGTCTTGACCTCGAGAAGAAACACCTACTGCTTCACGCACATGTCGATCGGCACGCCCGAGCCGGCGCTCCTGCACTCGTACTTCGCCGGGCAACGCGGAGGCGGTTTCCTCGACTTGCGGCTCACGTCGACGGGCGCGCCGGGCGCCACTCTCTGGGTGCCGGCCTCGAACGACGCACAGGGAAGGACGCAGAACGCCCGATTGAGCGGCTTCCCGTTCGCGTCGCTCTGTTGGACGCAGCGCTGGGAGCCGTGCTTGCAGTCCGCGTTCTTCTTGCAGCTCTTGCCCAGTCCTGCCGTGCGCGGATCCCGCGGCGGCTTTTGAGTGGTTCGCGCGTCGCTCGAGGCTGCGAGAAGGAGCGCTGCCAGGAGGAAGTGCATTCAGATCCGCATCGGCATGATCACGGCGGTGTACCGGGCCCCGGCGCCGGGGTCCCCGGTGGGCTTGAGCACACCGGGCGAAAGCTCATCGCAGAGCTCGACGTTCATCTGCGCGGTGTCCACGACCTGGAGCACGTCCATCAGGTATCGCGCGTTGAAGCCGATCTGCAGCGGCAGGCCCTTGTACGTGACCGGGATCTCCTCTTTCGCATCGCCGAGGTCCGGGTTCTGCGAGGTCACCTTCAGCGAGCCCTCCTGGAGCTCGAAGCGGACCGCGTTCGTGCTGCGGTCGCTGGAGAGCAGGCTCATGCGCTTCAGGGTATCGAGCAAGCGGGGGCGGTCCACCGTGATCGTCCGATCCGCTTCTTTCGGGATCACCTGCATGTAGTCCGGGAAGGTCCCGTCGATCAGGCGCATCACCATCGTGACGTCACCGCGGCGGAAGACTCCTGAGGTCTCGGTAAAGCCCAACTCGCAGGTCCCGGTCTGGTCCTCGGAGAGCAGCCGGCGCAGCTCCAACAGGCCCTTGCGGGGCACGATGACGCCGCGCTTGAGGTTGAATTGTCCTTCGAGCGGACGCTGCACGAGGCTGAGACGGTGCCCGTCGGTGGCCACCATCCGGACGTTGCCTTCGCCGGTCTCGAAGAAGACGCCGTTGAGGTTGTGCCGGGTCTCGTCCGCGGAGATGGCGAACTGCGTCTTCTCGATCATCTCGAGGAGGGCGGTGGGATCGACGGGCACGAAGCTGACTTTTTCGGCGCGGGGGAAGGGCGGATAGTCCTCCGCCGGCTGTCCCACGATGTTGAACTCCGCCGCGCCGGAGGTCAGCCGGACGCGGTTGTTCGCTTCGCGGCGCATCACCAGCGTCTTCTCCGGCAGCGAGCGGACGATGTCGTACAGTTCCTTGTGCTTGAGCGCGACGGAGCCTCCCGTGCGAACCTCGCAGGGATGGGTCCCGGTCACCCCGATCTCCAGGTCGAACGCCGAGACGCGCAAGCGCCCGTCTTCGGTGGCCTCGAGGAGGACGGAAGCCAGGATCGGCATCGTGCTCTTCTTCTCGACGATCCCCTGCGCCCGGTACAGCGCGCGGGAGAACTCGTCGGTCCCGATCTGGAGCTCCATCTTCGGCATGCCTTTCTGATCAGGAAGAGAGGATCTCGTAGTGCTCTTAGAGCCTGTGAATCTGTGGGCGGGTCGGCTTGATCCGCAGGATCGTTGATCTTCCGCCTGCGGACAACGGATTCGGATCGCTGTGTGCGGGTTGTGTACCGTCCAGGCTGGATCCGGTCAACACGGTGCGCGCAGCGTTCTCCACAGCTTAGGAGCTGAGCCGGCGGAAGAGGGACTGCACCGTCCTGGAGAGATCGGGATCCTGGTTCATCAGTTCCTCGATCCGCTGCTCGGCGTTGATGACCGTGGAGTGGTCCTTGCCGCCGAACTTCTCCCCGATCACCGGGTAGGAGAGCGCGGTGATGCGGCGGGTCAGGTACATCGCCACCTGCCGTGCTCGGGCGATGTTCTGCTGTCGCCGGTCGCCTTTGATGTCCTGCGGCTTCACCTGCATGGCTTCGGCCACGACCTTGATGATGGTCTCCACGTCTGGCTTGTCGCCGCGGACCACCAGGATGTTCTTCAGCACGTCCTGCGCGAGCTCGACCGTCAGGGCGGCGCCTGTCAGGCTGGCGAAGGCGGCCAGGCGGATCAGCGATCCTTCCAACTCACGAACGTTGCTGCGGATGTGCGTGCCGAGGAAGAGGGCGACGTCGTCGGGCAGGGCGATGTGGTCGGTCGCGGCCTTCTTCTTGAGGATCGCGACCCGGGTCTCCACCTCGGGGGGCTGGATGTCCGCGATCAGGCCCCACTGGAACCGGCTGCGCAGCCGCTCCTCGAACCCGTCGATCTCGGTGGGCAGCTTGTCGGAGGTGACGAAGATCTGCTTTCCGGCCTCGTGCAGCGCGTTGAAGGTGTGGAAGAACTCCTCCATCGTCTGCTTCTTGTTGCTGAGGAACTGGATGTCGTCGAGCAACAAGATGTCGCACTTCTCGCGGTAGCGCGCCCGGAACTCCGGCATCCGGTGCTGCTCGAGCGCGTGGATCAGGTCGTTCGTGAACGACTCCGAGGACAGGTACACCACGTGGCAGTTGGGGTTCTGCCGGAGCGCGTGGTTTCCCACGGCGTGCACGAGGTGTGTCTTGCCCAGGCCCACGCCGCCGTAGAGGAACAAGGGGTTGTAGGCCTTCCCCGGAGAGTTCGCGACCGCGGTGCAGGCGGCGACCGCGAACTGGTTCGAGGGGCCGACGACGAACGAGTCGAAGGTGTACTTGAGGTTGATCTGGAGCTGGCGGGACGAAGGCGGCGGCTCGGATGGGGGAGGGGAGGTGACCTGCGGTGTGCTGTCCGGGACCGCCGGCGCCTCCGCCACGTCCTCTCCCGGCGCGCGTTCGCGGACCACGAACTTCACCCCGCATTGCCGCCCGAGCTGCGCCTCGAGGTCCTGGAGCAGCACGTCGAGCAGGTTGTCGCGCACCCAGTCGATCATGAAGCGGCTGGAGTGGGCGAGCGTCAGCTCGTCCCCCTCCAGGCTGACCGGCTTGATGGGCTCGAAGTAGGTCTGGAAGGTGTGCCGGGAGAGCCGCCCCTTGAGGCGATGGATCGCCCTTGTCCACAGGTCGATCGCTGCTCTCTCGGATTCCGCCGTAATTCCTGCCTTGGAGCCGTCCACAGTGTTGTTCACAGCTGTGGACAAGGTGCCAGACATCGGAAGTCCCCCGGGAAATGTCAAAGAAAAAAAGCGCCCTTCGAGCTCGCGTCGCGGCTCGGGGGCCGTGGGTTCGTTTCTCCGGAATGTCCGTATGACAACAACCTGGAAACAACGCCGCGGACCCTAGCAAACGGGCCGAAAGCGGATCAAGCAGGATCTCCAAAGTGGCTGGATCGACGGCGGATCGTTCCGCGGAAGTGAAATTTTCGTTGCGGGTCAAACGATCGGAGGCCCCTGTCGAGGTTCCTTGACTTGCCGCAGGGCGCGTGCTTTCTTGCCGCGCTTTTCGCTCTCAGGAGGCCAGTCGTCGTGAAGCGCACGTACCAGCCGAGCAAGGTCCGCCGCAACCGCGAGCATGGGTTCCGCAAGCGCAACGCGACCAAGGCCGGCCGCAACGTCCTCAAGCGCCGCCGTGCGAAGGGCCGCAAGCGGCTCGTCGTCAGCGCGCCGAAGAAGTAGCCGCGGGAGGGCCCGTGGCGGCCTTCGCATTACCCAAGAGCGCGCGCCTGCGCCGTCGCGCCGAGTACCTCGCGACCCGGCAGGAGGGAAAGAGCTTCGCCGACGGGCCGCTGGTGGCGAGCTACCGGCCCCGCGACGGCCAGCCGACCCGCTCGGGAATTCCCGGTGGAGTCGCATGCGTTGGACTCACCGTGTCGTCCAAGGTAGGAGAGGCCGTGACGCGAAACCGGATCAAGCGGCGCTTGCGCGAGGCGGTCCGGCTCGAGCTCGCCCAACTGCCCGCCGTGGACCTGGTGATCGTCGCGCGCGCCTCCGCTGCCCAGGCTTCCGTGGCGGACTTTCGCGCATGGCTGCGTCGGGCGGCCGGGCGCATCGCGAAGGAGGGGCGATGACGCGCGTGCTCTCGCTGCCGCTCCTGGCGCTGCTCTGGCTCTACCGCAAATTGATTTCTCCAGCACTTCCGCCGGCGTGCCGCTACTACCCCAGCTGCTCCGAGTACGCGGAGGAGGCGGTGCGGGTCCATGGTCCGATCGTCGGGCCCTGGCTCGCCCTCAGACGCCTGCTCCGCTGCCACCCGTGGGCCGCGGGAGGGCCAGACCTCGTGCCGCCGCGCACGCAAAAGAGAACCGCATGAAGAACCAGAACCAGAACCTGCTCGTCGCCGTCGCCATCTGGCTCGCCTGCATGGCCGGACTGTACGTCTTTTTCCCGAACGCGATGGGGAAGCGCACGGCCACCGAGCAGAAGCCGCCATCCCCGGCCCAGGCGCCAGCCCATCCCGGCGCCCCCGTGGCGAGTACGCCCCAGGGACCCGCCGCCGCTCCCAAGGCGCCGGAAGTTCCACGTGGAACGTCGACGCCGCGCCCCCCCTTGCGCGTCGTGACCCTGCAGACGCCGCGGGCGCGGGTGGTCGCCACCAGCGAGGGGGCCGCCGTCCAGAGCATCCAACTGCTCGGCGAGAAGTGGACCCGCCACAAGGGACAGAAAGACGAGTCGCAGGTCGACCTGGTCCCCGCGCGCGCCGGCGAACCGCTCCCGTTCACGACCGCGGTCACGGCCTCGGACGGCAGCGCGCTGGTGCCGGCGGCCACCTTCTATGACCTTGTGAAGCAGGACGCGACCAGCGCGACGTTTCGCGCCGAACAGGGAGGGGTGACGGTCACCAAGACCCTGTCGGTCAACCCTGGCACATACGGCATCGCCCTCGCCGTCGAGGTCAAGGCGGCCCAAGGGGTCACGGGGCAGCTGTCCGTTCTCTCTGGAGCGCACGCGGCGGAGCCCCAGGGAGGCTTCTTCACGCCGCACAGCAACACGCCGGCCCGGGCCATCTGCGCCGCGGGGAACAACAAAGTGGAGCGGATCGCCATCGGGGCAAAGACCCCGGTTTTCGAGGCGGCAGCGGCGCAATTCGCGGGCGTTGACGAGCAATACTTCCTCAACGCCGTCCTCCCCCCCGCCGGTTTCTCCGCCTCCTGCCGGCTGGAGGCGCAGGGAGAGAAATCGGGCTCGTTGATCGCGGCGTTGATCGTGCCTCTCCAAATCCCCCCGGGCGCCTCCGCTCAGCTCGCCTTCCAAGGGTACGCCGGTCCCAAGAGCGAGGCCGATCTGACGGCGGTGGGCGCGCCCCTGAAGCAGTCGATCGAGTGGGGCTTCTGGTCGGTGATCGCCGAGCTGCTCCTCGGGATCATGAAGTTCTTCTACCGTGCGGTCCCGCCCCACAACTGGGGCGTCGCCATCATCCTGCTCACGCTAGCGATGAAGGTCCTGACCTTCCCGCTCCAGCACAAGAGCATGAAGTCGATGCAGGAGATGCAGCGGATCCAGCCGCAGCTTGAGGAGATGAAGAAGAAGTACGCGGGCGACACCCAGAGGCAGAACCTGGAGCAGATGAAGCTGTTCAAGGAGCACGGGGTGAACCCGATGGGCTCCTGCCTGCCGATGGTGATCCAGATGCCCATCTGGTTCGCGCTCTACACCACGCTCCAGGTCTCTGTGGAGCTCTACAACGAGCCGTTCACCCGGGGCTGGATCGACGACCTCACCTCGAAGGACCCGTACTACATCCTGCCGGTCGCCATGGGCATCACGATGGTCCTGACGCAGATGCTCACGCCCACCCCCATGTCGAATCCGAGCCAGAAGATCATGGGATACGTGATGAGCGGCTTCTTCTCGCTGCTCATGCTCAACCTGCCCTCCGGCCTTACGCTCTACATCTTCACCAACAACATCCTCTCCATCGCGCAGCAGATGTACCTCCGCCGCAAGCTCCACTCGCCCAAGGCGAGCGACCAGACCGTCGAGGTCGACAAGAAGAAAGACGACCGCCAGGGTGGTGGCGGGGCGGCAGCGGGGCGTGCCAAGCTGCGCGTCTGAGCGCATGGGCGACACGGCGGGCAAATCGGCCAGGAAGAATCCGCTTTTCGGGGCGGCTGTGGTGAAGGCCGTGCTGCGCAAGCGCGACGGCGTGTCGGCCACCAGCGCCCTGTACGAAGGGATCCTCCGCGACCTGGGCGTCACGGACGCGGAGGTCGAGGCGTACCTGGACGAGCACGGCGAGGAAGTGGAGCAGGCCATCCGCAGCCACGGCCGCCGGGGCGACTGAGCGAGGCGCATGGGCCAGGTCCACGGAATCCTGTTCGTCGCGCGGACCACCGGCCCAGGGACCGTGCGCGAGGAGCAGGTGCCCTTTGGCGACCTTCAGCAACTGCTCGACGCCTGTGTCGCCGAAGAGGAGGGCGCGGCGTTCGTCCGGGTGCAGATCGTGGGCGAGAGCGGGGGGGAGCCGTGGAAGCTGGTGCTGGACTTCGGCCAGTTCGGCCGGGATGAGAGGTGAGCGTGGACGCGGCGCGGCTCGCGAAGATCGGGGAAGGCGCGGCGCAGATGGGAGTCCGGCTCGGTCCCGACCAGCTCAAGCAGCTGGGGCGGCACGTGGACTTGATGCTGAAGTGGAACAGGTCGGTGAACCTCACCGCCATCACCGACCCGGACGAGGTGGCGGAAAAACACGTCCTCGACTCGCTCGCCGTCGTGCCGTTGCTTCCCTCGGGGAGCCTGCTCGACGCAGGCACCGGCGCTGGTTTTCCCGGGATCCCCGTCGCCATCGCGCGCCCGGATCTGGAGGTCGTCCTGGTCGACTCGGTGCAGAAGAAGGTGGCCTTCCTGAAGTCCGTGCTGGCGGAGCTGCGGCTGCCCAAGGTCAAGGCGGTTGCGGTCCGGCTGGAGGGGAACCCCTCGCGCGAGGAGCTCCCGCGGGTGCACGCAGCCGTCGCACGCGCCTTTGCCTCGCCGGAAGACTGGCTCCGGCTGGCGCAGCACTACGTGCTCCCCGCCGGAGTCGCCATCTGCATGTTGGGACCATCGGACAAGATCCCTCCGCAGGCGGGCGCTCTCACCCTCAAGCAGGAGCTGGCGTACGCGCTCCCGATCTCGAGGGCCCAGCGCCGCCTCGCCATCTACAAGCACGTCTGAGCTCCTGTTCCACGTGGAACAAGCTGCCGATCAAACGCCAAGCACGCCGAGCACGCCGAGGTGGTAACAGAGTCTCTGAGGAGTCGTTTTTTGGTTGGGCTCTGCCAACCCCGACCGTCGGAGCAACTCCCCAACGGCTCGATGGCGAGATGATTAACCCCCCAAACCTCGGCGTGCTCGGCGTGCTCGGCGTTTGATCTGAAGAATGGAGCTTCAGGGTTGGGCGGTGTCGTGGGCGGTGCGGGCGGGTTCGCGGGTGTCGGAGTCGGCGCCTTCCAGGGAATCGATGATTGCAGCGGAGAACTGCTGGAGGTCTTCCGGCTTGCGGCTGGTGATCCAGTTCCGATCCTTGACCACCGGCTGGTCTTTGACGTTGGCGCCGATCTGATCGAGGTCGTCCTGGATCGTCACCCAGGCCGTCAGGGTCCGGCCCTTCACGAGGCGGGCGGTGATCAAGAGCTGCGGACCGTGGCACACGGCGGCGATCAGCTTGCCGGCTTGTTCGAACTGCCGGACGAAGTCGACCATGCGCTTGTCGGCGCGCAGGTGGTCCGGCGAGTAGCCGCCCGGGATGAGCAGGGCGTCGTAGTCGTCGGCCCGCACCTGATCGACGGACTTCTCTGCCTTTACTCTCTCCTTGCCCTTGTAACCCCTCAGCTCCTCGCCGGCCTTCAGGCCGATGACGTCGACCTGGTACCCTTCCCTTGAGCCGGTCGTACGGAATGCGGAACTCGGAATCCTCGAAATCCACGCCCGGCACACAAGCGATCTTCATCGATGTCCGTCCAATCTCGGGGGACTCCATTCAATGGTGTCCCCAAGCATGTACCGAGCCCTGAAGATTGCGGGCCGGGGGCGCGGCGCGGAACCCCTGATCGTTCTCGCCGGTTCACTGGAACGTGCGGTTGGTTCCTTGATCGATGTGAGACCCGCGTGGTACTCGCGCCTCACCACGGTGGGGGAGGGAGGGCGCATGGCGTTGGTTCTGGCAGTCGTGAACCAGAAGGGCGGGGTCGGCAAGACCACCACGGCGGTCAACCTGGCCGCTTCCCTCGCTGCGCAGGAGCACCGCGCCCTTGTGGTCGACCTGGATCCGCAGGGCAACGCCAGCAGCGGGATGGGGGTTTCGCGCGACCGAGGCGAGCGGCCCACGATCTATCACGCGCTCCTCGGGGAGGCGGACGCGCGCTCCGCCGTCCTTCCCACCGAGGTGCCCCACCTCTTCGTGCTCCCCTCCAGCGCCGACCTGGTCGGCGCCGAGCTGGAGCTCGTCTCGATGGATGCCCGCGAGTCGCGCCTGCGCGCCGCGCTCGCGCCGCTACGGGACGCCTACCAGTACGTCTTCATCGACTGCCCGCCGTCGCTGGGGCTGCTCACCATCAACGCGCTGGTGGCCGCCGACCGCGTGCTGGTGCCGCTGCAGTGCGAATACTACGCGCTGGAAGGCCTCGGGTCGCTGCTCAAGACCATCGAGCTGGTCAAGGGATCGCTCAAGCCCGGGCTGGAGCTGGAAGGCGTCGTCCTCACCATGTTCGACGTCCGCAACAACCTGGCGCGGCAGGTGATGAACGACGTGCAGGCAAATCTGCCCGGCCAGGTCTACGAGACCGTGATCCCGCGCAATGTCCGGCTCAGCGAGGCACCCAGTCACGGCAGGCCAGCCATCCTCTATGACATCGAGTCGAAGGGGGCCCAGAGCTACCTGCAGCTGGCGGAAGAGATGCTCCATCGCCATCGCGCCGCGCGCACGGAACGCAAGCACGCGTAATTCCAGGAGAATCAGTTGATCGATCCGAAACCGCAGCCGACGAAGCGGACGGCGCTCGGCCGGGGCCTCGGAGCGCTGATCCCCGGCGGGTCCCCGTCGGAACGCAAGGGCGTGATGACCCTCGGCATCGAGGAGATCCGCCCGGACCGGAACCAGCCCCGCCGGCACTTCGACGAAGCGCACATCGAGGAGCTGGCCGAGTCGATCCGCAGCAAGGGCGTGCTCCTTCCGTTGATCGTGCGGCGCGACAGCGAAGGATACGTTCTGGTCGCCGGCGAGAGGCGCTGGCGAGCGGCGCAGAAGGCAGGGCTGCGAGACCTGCCGGTGATGGTGCGCGAGGTGACGGGCAAGGAAGCCTTCGAGATCGCCCTCATCGAGAACATCCAGCGCGAAGACCTGAACCCCATCGAGGAGGCGGAGGCCTTCAAGCGGCTGATCGAGGAGCACGGGCTTACCCAGGAGGAGCTGGCCACGCGGGTGGGCAAGGAGCGCTCCACGGTGGCAAATGCGCTCCGGCTCCTGCGCCTTCCCGATGCCATCAAGCAGGCCATCGTCGCCGGCCAGCTGAGCATGGGCCATGCCCGGGCGCTCCTGGCCATCGCGGACGAGGGCGACCTGCGCAAGGCCGCCGAGAAGGTGATCGCGGAGGACCTCTCGGTCCGTGCCGTCGAGGCGCTGGTCCAGCGGCTCAAGTCCAAGCGGCTGCCGAAGCAGAAGCGCGACGCGCACTCCGGCGTGCAGGTGCGCCACCTGGTCGAGAAGCTGCAGCGCCGGCTGAGCGTGAAGGTGGAGTTGAAGGACAAGGGCGGCAGCGGCACGCTCGAGATCCGTTACGCCAGCCTTCAAGAACTGGACAGGGTGCTCGCCGCCATCCTGGGAGACTGACATGACCGAATCGGCGGAAGGCGCCAAGGCGCCGTCGCCCAGGTCGGATCTTCCGCGCTCCTCGCACGGAGCACCCGCGCCGGGCGCGGCCGTCCAGCCCCGGCGCGAAATGACGGCGCGCGCGATCTGCGTGGCGGTGGTGGTCGCCGCATTGATGGGCGCGGCCGAGCCGGTGGTGGTCCTCAAGATCGGCTACGGCCCGAACCTGTCGGTGGTGAGCGCGTTTCTCGGGTTCATCGCCATCTCGCTGATCGGTCTCGTCACCCGGGTCCGCGGCACGCGCTGGGAGAGCAACCTGGTGCAGACGGCCGGGACCGCAGCCGGCTCGGGAGTGGGCTTCATGGCCGTCGTGCTCGCGGCCATCGACATGCTGAATCAGCGCGGGCTGCTCGACTTGCACCTTTCGGGTCCGCAGATCTTCGCCTGGCTGGCGCCATCGGGGCTTCTTGGCGTCTTGCTCGCCGTACCCCTGCGCAAGCACTACATCGACCAGGAGAACCTCACCTTCGCGGACGGCACGGCCGCGGGCGAGACGCTGTTGCTGCTCGACGAAGGACCCCGGCAGGCCAAGCCGCGCGTCGCTGCGCTGGGCCTGGGCGGCGCTATCTCCGCGCTCTTCACGCTGGGGCGCCAGGTGATGGGCTGGATTCCGGAGACCCTCAACTTCACCTGGATCACGCCGCACGCGGCGGCGCTGCGGCTGGGGACCGAGATCGGCGTGCTTTCGCTCGGGGCGGGCATGCTGATCGGCCTGCGCGTATCGCTCTCCATGCTGCTGGGCACGGTGCTCGCCTGGGTGATCGCTCCGGAGCCGCTCTTGCGCGCGGGCCTGGTTCCCTCGCTCACCTTCAACGCGGTGCTGCAGCGCTGGATCATGTGGCCCGCCACGGGGCTGATGGTGGCCGGGGGTCTCGCTGCCCTGGCGCTGAAGTGGAACGTGATCGCGAAGACGTTCAAGGGGCTGGGCGCCAAGGACGTGGACGAGGGCGGCGACTTTCCCATCCGCTGGGTGCTCTGGGGGTCGATCGCCTGCACCCTGGTGCTCGCGGCGGTGCAGAAGATCTCGCTCGGGTTCCCGGTCTCGCTCACGTTCGTCTCCGTCTTCCTCTCGATCATCCTGATGCTGGTGGGCATCCGCGTGCTCGGGGAGACGAACTGGGCGCCGATCAGCGCGATGGCCAACGTCATGCAGGCGGTCTTCGCGGTGCTCGCTCCCGGACACATTCCCATCAACATGATCGGCTCCGGGATGAGCGGGACGGTGGCAGCGAACGGCGAGCACCTGATGCAAGACTACCGGGCGGGGAAGATCGTCGGCTCGACCAACCGCAACCTCACCATTCTCCAGCTCGTCGGCGTGCCCGTCGGCGCGCTGGCGGTCGCGATCGCCTATCCGCTGGTGCGGGCGAAGTATGGAGTGGGCGGAGACGGCGGCCTCTCCTCGCCCATCAGCGTGAAGTGGGCCGGGTTCGCCGAGCTGCTCTCGAAGGGATTCGGCTCGTTGCCGGCGAGCGCGCTGCAGGCCCTGGTGGTCGCGTTGATCCTCGGCGTGGTGATGACCGTTCTCGAAGCGAAGCCGAAGATCGCGCGCTGGGTACCCTCGCCCACCGCCATCGGCCTCGGGATGCTGATCCCCGGCTTCGCCGTGGTCCCCATCGCCATCGGCGCCGTGCTCCAGGCCGTGTGGCAGAAGGTGAGTCGAGGTACCGAAGAGGTCTACAACATTCCACTCGCGTCAGGCTTCATCACGGGCGAGGCGTTGGTGCTCCTCGTGCTCGCGGCCGTCGCGGCGTTCAAATAAAGCTGCCACGCTGCTTGTTGGATGCGCTAGAACCCTCCAACAGAGGACCGAAAAGACAATGGTACAGAACACTGCTCCCGCTCAGATGCCCAGCCCCGCTCCCTCGAACGTGGCTCCGCTTCCCACCGCCTCGCGCAGCCCCGAGCTGAATGCGCTGCTCGGCAAGGGCAGCCAGTTCGAAGGCAAGCTGATCTTCGAAGGCACCGTCCGGATCGACGGCAAGTTCTCGGGAGAGATCATCTCTACCGATCAGCTCATCATCGGCGAGGGCGCCGAGGTGAAGGCCAACGTGAAGGTCGGCACCCTGGTCTGCCTCGGCGACTACCAGGGCGACGCCACCGCGTCGAAGGGCATCGAGCTGAAGGCCCCGGCCAAGGTGCGCGGCAACCTCACCACCGCAGCCATCGTCATCGAGCGGGGAGTCTTCTTCGACGGAACCTGCAAGATGGACACGGCCGGCGCGCCCGCGAAGAAGTAGCTCCCCGCAGCGCCCGTTTACCGCGTTGTTGGGCCGGCTTGCCGGCTAGCGCCCCCGTCCGCACTTTGCGGGCGGGGGGAGTTCCATGGGGGCTGGAACGTTGCGCGCCGCCGTGGCGTCGGCGCTCCACCTCGGGTGTACGCCGCACAGGACGTCACTACCCTGGAGGGGAACGCATCTGCTGCTGACGCCGAAGGCGCCCTGAAAAGGCGAAACCGCAGAGCGCTGGGCGCCCCGCGGTTTCGCTCCCTGATGGGATGACTCGCTACTGCTTGCTGCCGGGCGCCGACTGCGTGTGCGGCGCCGCAACACCGACCTTGATCTGCCGGGGCTTGGTCTCCGCCTTCTTGGGCAGGAGGACGCGCAGCACGCCGTCCTTCGACTCCGCGGTGATGTGCTCCACGTCTACCGTGTTGGGCAGCGTGAAGGTGCGGGTGAACGCGCCGTAGGTGCGCTCGATCCGGTGATAGCCGTCGCGCTTGTCCTCGCGCTCCAGCTTGCGCTCGCCCTTGAGGGTGAGCGTGTTGCCCTCGACCTGGATCTCGACGTCCTTGGCGTCCACCTCGGGCAGCTCGACCTTCAGCGTGATGCCCTCGTTGTCCTCGAAGACGTCGACCAGCGGCGTCCACGTCGCCGCCATCGACTGCTCGTCCTCGCGACCGCTGCCGCGGTAGGCGGCGTCGAACGTGCGGAAGAGCTGATCCTGCAGCGCGACCAGGTCGCGGAAGGGGTCATTTCGACGAACGATAGCCATATCCGTGCTCCTTTCAGCAAATGAAAACCATGCGGGATACCAGGGGCTTACCCCCTCGTTCCCGTCAGCGAGCGCAACGTAAAGCAGGGTCCGGCCGCGTCAAGGGCGCAGCCCAAGCCAGGTTTTCCGCCGCTTCTTCCGGCTACTTCCTGCGCGGGCGGCGGAGCGAGAGCTGCTGCTCGACGCGGCGAAGCGCGCGCCCTTGCGGAAGGTCCTCGACCAGGCCGCCGGGGACCCCGCCCTCGGCGACGACGGTCGCCAGCGGGTGTTGCTTGTGGCGTCCTTTCGACCAACGCCTCTTGCCCACTTCCTTCTTCGCGGCCCGGACCAGCCGATCGGCCGCCAGCTCCAGGCACGCGTAGGGGTCGGGCGTGCGCTCCTCGATCTGGATGGTCCGGGTGCCCGGCATGCGGAACGTGAGGTGGCACTCCGTCGACTCGCCGCGATTTCCGTTCTCGCGGCCCACCTCGACGCGCAGCTCGGCAGCCTCGTCATCGTAGAACCGGCGCAGGGGCCTGACCACGTGTTCCTCGGCGAACCGCCGCATGCCCTCGGTAATGCGCATCTGCTTGCCCTGAACGATGAGCTTCATGCGGCAACTCTACGCACCACCAGTCGACGCCGCACCGCATTGACCCTTCGAGTGTCACGTGTTAGGTAGCCGCGCCTTCACGGTTTTTGCAGGGAGCCCACCATTTGATCCCTTCCAGCGTCGCCCGACGTTACGCCCGCGCCCTGCTCTCGCTCGGTCTGGAGGAAGGCCGCCCGGAGCAGTACGGGGACGAGCTGGAACAAGTCCTCGAGACGATCAGGGCGAACCGCGAGCTCCGTATCCTTCTGGAGAACCCCGGCTACTCGCTGCCGGATCGGCAAGGGGCGATCGACGCGCTCGCGAGCGCGCTCGGGCTTTCGCCGCTGAGCGTCAACTTCCTCCGCCTGTTGCTCGAGCGGCAGCGCATCGGCGACCTGGCGCAGATCGCGCGGATCTACCGGGCGATGGTGGATCAGCAGGCGGGTCGCATCCGCGCCACGGTTACTTCGGCCCGTCCACTCGGCGACGACCAGACGGACCGGCTCCGCGACGCGATCGGACGGATGACGGGCCGTTCGGTGGTCCTGGAGTCGCAGACCGATTCCTCGCTGATCGGCGGCGTGGTCGCACAGGTGGGCACGACCCTGCTGGACGGGAGCCTGCGCACACAGCTCGAGCGGCTGCGCCAGGAGCTGAAGAACGCGCCCTTGTAACCACTTCGAGTCACGGAGCAGAGCACATGGCGGAAATCCGGGCGGACGAGATCAGCCGCATCCTCCGCGAGCAGATCAAGGGCTACGGCAAGAAGGTCGAGGTCAGCGAGACGGGCACCGTCCTCTCGACGGGCGACGGCATCGCGCGGGTCTACGGCCTCGAAGGCGTGATGGCGGGCGAGCTGGTCGAGTTTCCCCACGGCCTGACGGGACTGGTGCTGAACCTCGATGAGGACTCCGTCGGCATCGCGCTGATGGGCGAGCAGCAGCACTTGCGCGAAGGAGACGTCGTCAAGCGCACCGGCCGCATCGCCGACGTGCCGGTAGGCCCAGAGGTGGTGGGTCGCGTCCTCGACGCGCTCGGCGAGCCCATCGACGGCAAAGGACCGTTGGGCGGCAAGGAGCGTCGCAAGATCGAGGTGAAGGCCCCCGGCATCGTCGCCCGCGAGTCGGTGAAGGAGCCGATGCAGACGGGCATCAAGGCCATCGATGCGATGATCCCCATCGGCCGCGGGCAGCGCGAGCTGATCATCGGGGACCGCCAGACCGGCAAGACGGCGGTGGCGGTCGACACGATCATCAATCAGAAGGGCCAGAACATGTTCTGCTTCTACGTCGCGATCGGCCAGAAGCAGTCGACGGTCGCCCGCGTGGTGGACAAGCTGAACCAGTTCGGCGCCATGGAGTACACCACCGTGATCACGGCCGGCGCCGCGGACCCTGCGCCGCTGCAGTTCCTCGCCCCGTACACCGGCGTGAGCATGGGCGAGTACTTCCGCGACAACGGCAAGCATGCGCTGATCGTGTACGACGACCTGTCCAAGCAGGCGGTTGCGTACCGGCAGCTCTCACTCCTCTTGCGGCGCCCGCCGGGGCGCGAGGCGTATCCGGGGGACGTCTTCTACCTCCACAGCCGGCTCCTGGAGCGCGCCGCCAAGCTCTCCAAGGAGCGCGGGGGAGGGTCCTTGACCGCGCTGCCGATCATCGAGACCCAGGCGGGCGACGTCTCCGCATACATCCCCACCAACGTCATCTCCATCACCGACGGGCAGATCTTCCTCGAGACGGACCTCTTCAACGCCGGCCAGCGTCCCGCGATCAACGCCGGCATCTCGGTGTCGCGCGTCGGCGGAGCGGCGCAGATCAAGGGGATGAAGAAGATCGCCGGCTCGCTCCGCCTCGAGCTCGCGCAGTACCGCGAGCTGGCCGCGTTCGCGCAATTCGGATCGGACCTGGACAAGGCCACGCAGGAGACCTTGGAGCGCGGCGCGCGACTGACCGAGATCCTCAAGCAGGGCCAGTACGAGCCCATGCCGGTGGAGAAGCAGATCGTGCAGATCTACGCCGGCACCCAGAAGGACAAGAACGGCGTGGTCTGGATCCGGAACGTCCCGGTCTCTGACGTGCAGCGATACATGAAGGAGCTGATCGAGTTCATGGACACCCGCCACCCCGAGGTGCTCAAGCTCCTGCGCGAGAAGAGGGACCTGACCGACGACGTGCGCGCCGCGCTGGACGCCGCCCTGGAAGAGTTCAAGAGCGTCTTCAAGGCGTCGTCCGCCAAGGCAGCGTAGATGGCTTCCCTTCGCGCCATCCGCACCCGGATCAAATCGGTGCGGAACACGCAGAAGATCACCAAGGCGATGAAGCTGGTCGCCGCCGCCAAGCTGCGCCGCGCGCAGGACGCAGTGTTGCGAACGCGGCCCTATGCGCAGGCGCTGAACGAGCTGCTCGGGTCTCTCGCCCGTGCGAGTGCGGCGGCCGAAACCCCGCCGCACCCGCTGATGGAGGTGCGCGAGAACACGCGCCGGATCGAGGTGGTGCTGCTGACCAGCGATCGCGGGCTCTGCGGCGGCTTCAACTCCAACATCATCCGCCGGGCGCAGCGCTTCCTGGTGGAAGAGGAAGACAAGTACGAGGCCATCCAGTTCTCCACCATCGGCCGGCGCGGCCGCGATTTCGCGAAGAGGCGCGGAATCGAGACCCGCAAGGATTACGTTGGCTTCTTCGGCAGGCTCCGCTTCGTGATGGCCAGGCAGGTGGCCGAAGACCTGATCGTGGAGTTCCGCGAGCGGAAGCTCGATGCCGTCTACCTGCTCTACAACCAGTTCAAGTCGGCGATGACCCAGGCCATCACCTTCACTCAGCTTCTCCCGATCGTTGCTCCGCCGGCGGAGGAGAAGCCGGCGCCGGGCGGGTTCATCGAGCCGGAGCATCTCTACGAGCCGTCGCGACCCGCATTGCTCGAGCACCTCATTCCCCGGCAACTCGGCATGCAGATCTGGCGCGCTCTGCTGGAGTCGGAGGCGGCGGAGCACGGCGCCCGCATGACCGCGATGGACTCCGCCACCAAGAACGCCAACGAGATGATCGAGCGTCTCTCGCTCCAGTACAACCGCGCCCGCCAGGCGTCGATCACCAAGGAGCTGATGGAGATCGTGTCCGGCGCCGAGGCGATGAAATGACCGCGCGGCCACGTTTTTGGGAGCGTCCAGTCGCCAGTCGAGCGAGCTCCACCCTGGCGGGGCCGCCGAAACCCCGGATCTAGAGCGTTGCGCTAAGGCAGAGAGGTCCCAATGGCGGTAGCGATTCACGAAACGTCAAGAGTGGGGAAGATCACGCAGGTGATCGGGCCGGTGGTGGACGTGGAATTTCCGCCCGGCTCGCTGCCGGAGATCTTCACCGCCCTGACGCTCTCGAACCCCAGCATCTCCGACCAGGCGGACAACCTCACCATCGAGGTGGCCCAGCACCTGGGCGAGAACACCGCGCGCTGCATCGCGATGGACGCGACGGACGGCCTGATCCGCGGCCAGCCGGTCAGGAACACCGGCGGGCCCATCTCGGTGCCGGTCGGCAAAGGCGTGCTGGGTCGCATCCTCAATGTGGTGGGCGAGCCGGCCGACGAGAAGGGTCCGATCCACGCCACCCGGCGGCTGCCCATCCATCGCGACCCGCCCACGTTCATCGAGCAGGACGTTCGCATGGTGCCGTTCGAGACCGGCATCAAGGTCATCGACCTGCTCGCGCCCTACCTGCGCGGCGGCAAGATCGGCCTCTTCGGCGGCGCCGGCGTGGGCAAGACGGTGCTGCTCCAGGAATTGATCAACAACGTCGCCAAGCAGCGCGGCGGCTTCTCCGTGTTCGCGGGGGTCGGCGAGCGCACCCGCGAAGGAAACGACCTGTACACCGAGTTCCAGGAGGGCGGCGAGAACGCGGTGATCAAGCCGCACGATCTCGAGAAGAGCCTTGCCGTGCTGGTGTTCGGGCAGATGAACGAGCCGCCCGGCGCCCGCGCCCGGGTCGCCTTGAGCGCGCTGGCCATCGCCGAGTACTTCCGCGACGAGGAGGGCCGCGACATGCTCCTCTTCATCGACAACATCTTCCGCTTCACGCAGGCGGGCTCGGAAGTCTCCGCGCTCCTCGGGCGCATCCCCAGCGCGGTGGGATACCAGCCAACGCTCTCGACGGAGATGGGCGAGATGCAGGAGCGCATCACCTCCACCAAGAAGGGCGCGATCACCTCGGTGCAGGCCATCTACGTGCCGGCCGACGACCTGACCGACCCCGCGCCCGCGACCGCGTTCGCCCACCTGGACGCGACCACCGTTCTCTCCCGCGCGCTCACCGAGATCGGCATCTACCCCGCGGTGGACCCGCTCGACTCTACCAGCCGCATCCTGGATCCGCAGATCGTCGGGGAGCGCCACTACCGCACGGCCCGGCGGGTGGTGTCGGTGTTGCAGCGGTACAAGGAGCTGCAGGACATCATCGCCATCCTCGGAATGGACGAGCTGTCCGACGACGACAAGCTGACGGTGGCCCGCGCCCGCAAGGTGCAGCGCTTCCTCAGCCAGCCGTTCCACGTGGCCGAGCAGTTCACCGGCTTCAAGGGCAAGTACGTGAAGATCGACGACACCATCCGCTCCTTCGAGGAGCTGCTGGACGGCAAACACGACAACCTGCCCGAGCAGGCCTTCTACATGGTCGGCAACATCGACGAGGCCGTGGAGAAGGCGAAGACGCTGGCGCGCTGACCATGGCCCTCTCCGTCGAGATCGTCACTCCCGAGCAGCGCGTGCTCACCACCGAGTGCGACGAGATCCGGCTGCCGGGCGTCGAGGGCAGCTTCGGGATCCGGCCCCGGCACACCCCGCTCGTCGCCGCGCTGGCGGCGGGCGAGCTCGTGTACGTGATCGCGGGCGCCGAGCACCGCTACGCGGTCGGCGAGGGGTTCGCCGAGGTGAGCAACGACAAGGTCCGGGTCCTGGTGGAAGAAGCGGTGCGCGCCGAGCAGATCGATCCCGGTCGCGCCGCCGCCGAGTTGAAGGAGCTGCAGGCCAAGCTGGCGTCGATGAGTCCCGAGGATCCGAATTTCGAGATCGAGCGGGCCCACGTGGAGCGCGCCGCCGCCCGCGCATTCGTTGTCCGCCTATCCTGACGTCAGCCTGACGGGGGCTTGAGCCTGCGAACGCCGCGCTTCAGCACCGGAACGTTGAAGTTGATCAGCAGCCCAAGGGGGCAGCCCGACAACTTCATGTGCGTCGCCAGGCGCGCGCGATGCCATTGGGTCATCCGGTCGACGCTGATCGCGTCGACGATCAGCTCGCCCCCGACGACCAGATCGAGATGGAGCCCGGTGACCAGAACGAGATCCCGGTAGCGGATCGGGACCGTCTTGTCGCGCTCGAACGGGATGCTCCTGCGGTGCAGCTCCTCCGCCAGCGCGACCTTGTACACTGTCTCCGGCAGGCCGAGACCGAGGATGCGGTGCACTTCCGTCGCGGCCGCGATCACGGGCCGCGACCACCGGTCGCCATGCATGAAGCCCCCGCGCCGGTCTCAGTTCGAGACAGCCGACCGGTCGCGCAGGGTCCTTACGCAAACCGCGGGCCGGATCACTCCGCGGGGGGCACCGCGTCGTCCGCCAGCTCGTCCGTCCCGCCCAGGGTGTCCCGGATGAGCTGCGCCACTTGAGCGTCGGGAAGCTCTTCGCTCCGTGGCGCCCGCGGCAGCTCGATGCTGAGCGCGGCGCGGCAGGAGAGCTCCTCGAAGAGGAAGACCGCCCCGTTCCGGAGCTCCGCCCGGTCACGGGCAAGGTCGGGCTTCGCGCCGCAAGTGCAGACAGGCTCGTCCAGATCGAGCAGGACGCCGTCCCCGAAGCGCGGCAGCTCGACGTCGAGGCGCCGGCCGCAATGTGCGCAGAGTCGCGCCACCGGAGCGATGGGGAGCAGGACCCGGCCCGGAACATCGATGGCGTACAGCGTGTAGTCCCTGAATCCCTCCGGATCGGGCTCGCCCTCGAGCGCGTAGGGATCTCGGCGGTCCTCTTCGTCGGTCCACACCACCTGCGTGATCAGGTTTGCGCTGCCGGCGCCGGCGAGCAGTGCTCCCGGGCTGGCAGCGACCGGCAGCTCCAGCGTCTCGCCGCCCGCGCGCGAAAGGCGCGCCTCCGCCCCGGGATCGAGCACGCGCAGCTCGATCAACCCCCGCCACAGCCGCGACAGGTTCTGCAACGGCATGGGTCTTTGAACGTCGTCCGGCACGATCCAGCGCCGGTGCACGAGGCCCAGATCGCTCTGGTCGCGCTGGGGATCGACGCGCTCGCGGGTCACCGGCATGGGGCGGGAAGCCTAGCACGCGGGGATGGCGACTGCGGCCCGGTCCGAGCATACTAGCCCCTGTTCCAAGCGCGGAGGCGCGAGCGATGCCCGAGGCGAAGAGCCGGCGCAGGAAGGTCACCCGCAAGGCCAGGCAGCCAGCCGAGCCACGCACAGGGCCCAAAGAGGAAGCGAGGCGGGCGGCGGCCACCAACGGCGGCAGCGAATGGAGCGACCTGGCCGACCGCGCCGCGAAGAAGGTGCGCGAGCTCGCGGACCGGGCGGGGCCCGCCGCGGAGAGGATGGCGGTGGACGTCTCCGAGGGGCTGGACGGAGCGTTCGCCAAGGTCTCCGAGCAGGCCCGCAATCTCATGTCCAAGGGCCAGCACACGCGGGTGCGGATCAAGTTCCGCGGCAAGCAGATCGCCGAGCTGCCGATCGCGGTGGTGGCCGCGGCAGAGGTGGCGAGCTTCTGGTGGTTCGGCCCGCTCCGGGTGGTGCTCGGCCACGTGGTCGGGAAGGCGATCCTGGACGTGGAGTTCGTCTCCAACGCCGACCATCACGTGGCCGAAGGGCGCAAGCTCCTCGGCGACGGCGAGTTGGAGAAGGCGGTGGCCGAGTTCGACAAGGCGCTGGCGATGGATCGCCGCCACGCGGGCGCGCTGCTCGGCAAGGGCATCGCGCTCAAGCTGAAGGGCGACAAGGCGGCCGCTCGCGAGTGGTTCCAGAAGGCGGAAGACGCCGACCCGCGCAGCGATGCGGGCCGCGAAGCGCGCCGCCATCTCGACAATCTATAGGCGCCTGCGGCAGGACCGCGCTAGCGGCAGAACCACTGGACATCAGGGTGGTTTTGCCGCTGTGTTTCCAATGGCCGGGAGAGCGCAAACCGGGTACAACAGCGGGTCCTTCCCAGAGGAAAATGAATGGCTGAAGCAACCAGTCCCCAGCTCGTTCCCGTCGCCATCGAAGACGAGATGCGCCAAGCGTATCTCGACTACTCGATGTCGGTCATCGTCGGGCGCGCCTTGCCCGACGTGCGCGACGGGCTCAAGCCCGTCCATCGCCGGATCCTCTACGCGATGTTCGACCAGGGGATGCTGCACAACAAACGCTACAGCAAGGCCGCCGGAACCGTGGGCGAAGTGCTGAAGAAGTACCACCCGCACGGCGATGCGTCGGTCTACGACGCCTTGGTGCGGCTGGCGCAGGAGTGGAACCTGCGACACCCGCTCGTCGACGGGCAGGGCAACTTCGGCAGCATCGACGGCGACTCGGCGGCCGCCTACCGGTACACCGAGGCGCGCCTCACCCGCCTGGCCGAGATGATGCTGGCCGACATCGACAAGGACACCGTCGACTTCGGCCCCAACTTCGACGACTCCACCACCGAGCCGCTGGTCCTCCCCACGCGTTTTCCCAATCTCCTGGTCAACGGCAGCGCGGGCATCGCAGTGGGCATGGCCACGAACGTCCCGCCCCACAACCTCGGCGAGGTGATCGAGAGCGTCGTGCACCTCATCGATCATCCCGAGGCGCCGCTCGGCCAGATTCTCGATCCGAAGCTCGGAGGCACATTGCCGGGCGGTATCCAGGGTCCGGATTTCCCCACCGGCGGAATCCTGATGGGAGTTTCGCCCATCCGCGCCCTCTACGAGACCGGCCGCGGCATCCTCCGCATGCGCGCGAAGGTGGAGGTGGAGACCGACAAGCGCACCGAGCGCGAGCGCATCGTCGTCACCGAAGTGCCGTACCAGGTCAACAAGGCGCGGGCGATCCAGTCGATCGCCGACCTGGTGAAGGACAAGAAGCTGGAGGGCATCAGCGACCTCCGCGACGAGTCCTCCCGCGAAGGCATCCGCGCGGTGGTGGAGACGAAGCGCGACGCGATCACCGGCGTCGTGCTCAACAACCTGTACCAGCACAGCTCGCTGTTCCAGGACTCGTTCGGCGCCACCCTGCTCTCGATCGATCACGGACAGCCGCGCACGCTCGGGGTGAAGGCCATCCTCGAGCGCTTCATCGCCCACCGGCGCGACGTGGTCACCCGCAGGACCCGCTACGAGCTGCGCAAGGCGAACGAGCGCGAGCACATCCTCCTCGGGTACAAGATCGCGCTCGACCACATCGACGAGATCATCGCGCTGATCAAGGCCAGCGCCTCGCGCGACGAGGCCTCGCAGAAGCTGCGGAACTTCTACGAGCTGAGCGAGATCCAGGCCAAGGCGATCCTCGAGATGCAGCTGCAGCGCCTCACCGGCCTGGAAAAGGAGAAGATCCTCTCCGAGCTGGCCGAAGTGCAGGCCCTGATCACGCGGCTCCAGGCGATCCTCAGCTCGGAGAAGCTCCTGCTCGACGTGATCAAGGACGAGCTCCGCGAGGTGAAGAGCCTCTTCGCGGACCCACGCCGCACCGACATCCAGGGCGAGGCCAGCGATCTCTCCGACGAGGACCTGATCGCCGAAGAGGACATGGTGGTCACCTTCAGCCACCAGGGTTACGTGAAGCGGAACCCGGTCTCCCTCTACCGCGCGCAGCGGCGCGGCGGGCGCGGAAAGGCCGGCGCGGGCACTACCGACGAAGACTTCATCGAGCAGATCTTCGTCGCCAGCACCCACGCCTACGTGCTCATCTTCACCAGCAAGGGCCGCGTGTTCTGGCTCAAGGTGCATGAGCTGCCGCAGGCCGGGCGCGCAGCCCGGGGCAAGGCCATCGTCAACCTGGTCCCGCTCGCGGAGGGCGAGAAGATCGCCGCGCTGCGGGCGGTGAAGGAGCTGCGGGCGCCGAAGAAGGACGACGAGGACGGGGCGGAAGCCGCGGAAGAGCCCGCAGCCGCGGAAGAGCAGGCGGAGGGCGAGGACGTCGAGGAGAGCGAAGCGACCCGCGTCGCCGCGAAGGCGGTCCAGGCCGCGGCGGGGCCGTACATCATCTTCGTCACGCAAAACGGGCTCATCAAGCGCACCAAGCTGGAGGCGTTCGCGCGGCCTCGTCCGAGCGGGCTGAAGGCGCTGTCCATCGAGGACGACGACGAGCTGGTGGCGGTCATGCACGCGAAGGGCGACGAGGACGTGATCATCGGCACCTCGCAGGGCATGGCCATCCGCTTCGACCAGAAGGAAGTCCGGTCGATGGGCCGGGCCGCGTTCGGCGTGAAAGGCATCACGCTCGAGCAGGGCGATCGGGTCGTGGGCGCCGAGTTGGCCCGCCCGGGCGCCACGCTCTTCACCATGACCGAGAACGGCTACGGGAAGCGCACGGCGATCGAGGAGTACCGGCTGACGCATCGGGGCGGAAAGGGCGTGATCGACATCAAGACGGGCGATCGCAACGGCAACGTGGTGGCGATGCTCCAGGTCACCGATGCCGACCAGGTGATGATCATCACCAACAAGGGCACCTTGATCCGCAGCCGCGTCGCCGACGTCTCGATCATCGGGCGCAATACCCAGGGCGTGCGCGTCATGGCCCTTTCGCAGGACGGGGAGAAGGTGGTCGGGGCGACCCGGGCGCCGGAAGAGCGCGAAGCCGACGCCGCCGCCGCCGTCGCGTCGGAGCAGGCCGACGACGACGACGACGGCTCGCCCCCGGACGGAGAGTCCTGAGGGGTTGCCAGGCGCTGAGGCGTTAGCCAGCTTCCCCTCAGGGGAGGCTGGGATGGGGCGGGCCGCGCTGTTCGGCATCGTGCTTTGCGTGGCCGGCTGCGGTTCGGCCGCTGGGCCGCCGATCCGGACTGAGACGGATGCAGGCAGGGGCGGCGCCGTGGTCCCGACGGATGGCGGCTCGCCTGA
>Ga0209526_10000132_pt1 | contig 43236 bp, 37 predicted proteins | sample JacPinW_OM2H0_M1_FD_188566 | JGI IMG/M metagenome (GOLD analysis project Ga0209526, IMG submission 188566) | Forest soil microbial communities from Algoma, Ontario, Canada - Jack Pine, Ontario site 1_JW_OM2H0_M1 (SPAdes) (version 2) | ecosystem: Environmental > Terrestrial > Soil > Boreal... | reverse complement strand
GCTCAAGACCGCTTCGCCGCGCACCACGATCGCATTTTCCAGGCTGCCGCCCTTGATCAGATTTTTCTCCATCAACGTCTCAACGTCTTCGTAGTAAACGAACGTCCGCGCCGGCGCGATTTCGCGCTCGAAAATCGCCGGCGTCACTTCCATCGACAAAAACTGCGTGAACCGATTGTTCGGCCCAGCCTGCGTGCATGAGATGCGGAACTTGTCGTCCGGAAGCAAAACCAGGAGCGCGCCCGTTTTTGATTCGATATGCATCGGCTCGCGCACATCGAAAAATTTCCGCGCCGCTTCCTGCGGCGCGACGCCGGCCCGCTTGATTACATCGACATACGGTTGCGCGCTGCCGTCGCCGATCGGCGGTTCGTTCGCGTCCATTTCCACGGTAGCGTTGTCCACGCCCATCGCCGAAAGCGCCGCCAGCACATGCTCGACCGTGTGCACGCGCACCGAACCCTCGCCAATCGTCGTCGCGCGCTCGACCGTTTTCAGATTGTCGATCTTCGCGTCGATCGTCGGCTCATCCTGCAAATCTTTGCGCTTGAATTTGACCCCGTGATCGACCGGCGCCGGCTGCAGCTTGAGCGTGACCTTTTCGCCCGTATGGAGCGAAGTCCCGCTGAACCCGGCGGGTTTACCTACGGTATGTTGGAGCTCGGTCGCCATTTCGCTGCGCTAAGTAACAAAGATTTCGCGCCCTGACCAGCGGTGCTTACTTCAATTCAATTTCACCGCAATCGAACGCCATCATTTGTTGGATATTCGATATATGCGCTTGATCGACAGAATCTCCTGAATCCTCCCAAACATCTACGGCGCTATCGCCGCTCTTCGTCATCAGGACGCGTTTGACGATGGTATTGAAAGCCTGAGGAGCATCTCCGGGATTTACGCTGATCGAAGTTAACGGCAAGCCATCACTGGTCTTGATGAAGCTGCTATTAGTGTCGAGGCCGACTGCGACATCAATCGTTTTTCGCGTATCTCCTTCTAGCGGATTTGCTACGAGCTTTACCTGCACCGTTGTGGGATCATCGGTCGGAGGCGTGTTCGCCGTTCCCAAATGTTCCACGTTTAGTCGACCAACTAGAAAACCATGTGCGCGATACTTTCCGCGCGGCAAATCTTCGCCCTGATCATTCTTGCCATCCCACTTTGTTACCAGTGCATCTGCGCCCACGGTAAATTCATCCACCTCGGCTTCCCGATGAAGGACGCGCACGAGTTTTCCGCGCGCATCGTAGATTCCGAGACTGATTCTGCCTTCTAATGGCGGAGGAAGAAAACTGATCCGCACGCTCCGCGCCGGGGTTGGTGTCGTCGTTGGCATCGGTGAGGGCGATGGCGTCGCAGTTGGCGTGGGCGATTCCTGCGCAAACGCAGCCGCCGCAAACGACAGCAGTGCGGCAATCGACACTCGATAATTGGCAATCGGCATTTTCAAAGGTAGTAACGCCAGTTCACGTTCGGGAAAAGATTGTCGCGCCACTCGCAATCGGCGAGGAATTTCTCATCGACCCCGGCAGCGGCAAACTGATCGTGTAATCGGTTGAAGCGGGCAAGGTGTTCGATTGTTCGCTTCGTCGCATATTCGCGCGCCGTTTTCGTTTTCATGAGAAACGCCCAATCGCTCGCCTGCGCGAGTAAGAGCTCGCGCGCGAGTTGCTTGAGGACACGATCGTTGAATGAATCCGAATCCTTCGCGTGTGCGCGCGCAATTTCACTCATGCGGCGCGAGGCAGCGTGGAGATGCGGATAAATCCAGGAGTTGGTCGGATCGAGCCAAACTTCGAGATGACCTTTATCCCCCCAGGTCGATGCGGCGGGCTGGATCGTCTGTTGGGTCGGATGACCGGCGAGATAGTCACTCGGGGTCGTGAGTTGAAAATCCTTTTGGTCGAAGGCGATTTTGCGGATGAGCAATTCGAGAAAGCGCGGTCCTTCAAACCACCAATGTCCGAACAGTTCCGCGTCGAACGGAACGACGATGATCGGATCGACATCGAGCGCCGCGATCTCGCGCAATTGCCAGCGACGTTGCTCGAGAAAATGATTGGCATGCGCATCAGCTGATTTTTCCGCTTCTTCGCGATCGTAAAAATCCTTGTCCACGTTGCGCCCGGTGATGCGGTGATATTTGACGCCGGAAAATTTTCTCGTTCCGCGCGCAACCGGGCCGAGATGTTCGAACGGAAGATCGAACCCGATGTCGCGGTAAAACTCGCGATAAGCCGGATCGCCCGGATAGCCTTGTTCTGCGCTCCAAACCTGACGGCTTGAATCTCGATCGCGCGCAAACGCCGCCGGACCCGCCGGCGTGTAACACGGCGCGTAAATCGCGCGGCGCGGTCGTGGGTTGCCGAACATCAACCCGTGCGCGTCGAGAACGAACCAGCGGATGTTTGCTTCCTGTAGAATTTTTTCGAGACCGGGTGCGTAGGCGCACTCTGGCAGCCAAAATCCTTTCGGGTCGGTATGGAAAAGATCGACATATGCATCCCGACCGATGAGAACCTGCGCCCGCTGCGCTTCACGCGAATGCAATGGCAGCACCGCGTGCGTCGCGGCCGAAGCAATGATTTCGAGCGCACCCGTTTCGCGCACTTGTGCAAACGCCGCCAGCAGGTCGCATTGCCACTCCTCAACAAAGAAGCGGCGCGTCTCGGAGAATAAGTCGCAGTAAAATGTGGCCAGATCTTCGAGTTGCGCATGACCGCGATTGCGCTCGATCTCGCGGCGCGTGAGCCCGATCAAAAGATCGACATGTTCCACGTAACGCTTTTGCAAGACCTCGTCCTGCAGCATCGCGCAGAGCGTGGGCGTGAGTGACATCGTCAGCTTGAACGGGACGCTCTCGTTGACGAGGCGCTGCATCATTCGCAGCAACGGGATGTAACACTCGGTGATCGCCTCGAAGAACCATTCTTCCTCGAGAAAATGTTCGTGCTCCGGGTGCCTAACGAAAGGCAAATGCGCGTGAAGAATGAGCGCGAGGTAACCGGCCATTGCGGATAGTTAACGTGTCATTCCGAGCGGAGCGAGGAACCTCTCACAAACCATCCGGTCACGCATGAAGAGACATGTACGACTTCATCGAAGGTGCCACCGCTCTCGAAGCCAAGTTCCCGTCATTCGGGAAGTGAGGTCCCTCGTCGTCTGCGCGACTCGGGATGACAAACATTTATAGCGTTCGGCAAAAATCCTGGAACCGGTCGAGGCCTTTTTTGATGACGTCGATGCTGGTGGCGTAACTGAGTCGCACCGTGCGATCGTCGCCGAAGGCCGCGCCGGGAACGACCGCAACATTGGCCTTGCTCAGCAAACGGTCGGCGAAATTTTGCGACGTGAGCCCGAGCTGGCTGATGTTGACCAGGACATAAAACGCGCCCACTGGCTTGACCGCGGTCACGTTGGGAATTTTCGAGATGCGATCGAACATGTAGTTGCGCCGCATATCGAATTCTTCCCGCATATCGGCCAGCGGTTGTTGATCGCCTTTGAGCGCGGCGAGCGCGCCCCGTTGCGAAAACGACGACGGATTCGCGGTGGTGTGGCTCTGGATCGAATCGACTGCTTTGGCGACCGCCTCCGGCGCGGCCAGATACCCGAGCCGCCAACCAGTCATCGCGTAGGATTTGCTAAAGCCGTTGACGGTGATGGTGAGATCGTAGGCTTCCTTCGACAACGACGCGACGCTGACGTGCTTGGCGTCGTCGTAAACGAGCTTCTCGTAAATTTCGTCGGATAAAATGTAAATGTCCTCTTCGGCTGCAACATCGACAATCGCCTGCATTTCTTCGGCGGTGTAAACCGAACCGGTCGGATTGCATGGGCTGTTCAGGATCAACATTTTCGTGCGCGGCGTCATCGCGTTTTCAAAATCCTCCGCGCGCATTTTCCAGGCGTTGCGCTCCATCGTTGGCACAATCACCGGCTCGGCGCCGACTAATCGCACCATGTCGGGATAACTCACCCAATAAGGCGATGGAATGACGACTTCATCGCCCGGCTGACAAGTCGCGAGAATCGCGTTGTAGCACGCGTGTTTGGCGCCGTTGCTCACTACGACCTGGCTCGCGCGATATGTCAGCCCATTGTCCGCCGCCAATTTTTCCGCGATCGCCTGCCGCAATTCCGGAATCCCCGAGCTCGGCGTGTATTTCGTAAATCCAGCCTGCAAAGCGTCGATCGCCGCCTGCTTGATATGCTCGGGTGTATCGAAGTCGGGTTCGCCGGCGCCGAAACCACAAACGTCGATTCCCTCGGCTTTCATTGCCTTGGCCTTGCTGTCGATCGACAGCGTCAGGGAAGGAGTTAATTGCGCGGCGCGTTCGGAAATTTCCATCTCAGTAGTAGTAGTTTGCAAAATTTGAGAAGCGCACACTATTGGCGGCGGTAAAAGTTTTCAATCAAAGGTTTAAAGTTATTCTCGTCCACCTGGACGATCCCCATTTCGCGCTTGGCATTTTCCACGGAATCAGACGCATGGGCGGCGTTGATCATGATGGTCTGGCCGAATTCTTTTCGGATCGAGCCGGGAGGCGCTTTCGCCGGGTCGGTCGGTCCAAGAACTTCTCGGATTTTCCGCACCGCATCCTCACCTTGATAAACGATGGCGATGCATTTCTCGCTGCCGGGCTCTTCACGTTTTTCGGGCGCACATTCGCTCGGCTTGGTTCCCGCCATGAACTCGACGATCTCTTCCCACGCGCCGCGACCTTTTTTTGGCCCAAGCTTCTCTTCGAGAACGGGCAACACCGGACCATAAAACTCCTCCGCCTGCGCCACGCTCATGCGATGCACTTTGAATCCAACAATGTAGAGGCCGGTCCGTGAGAAAACTTCAATCACGCCACCGGGCCGGAGGTTCGGAAATTTGAAATTGTCCGGCTTGATCAGGACGAGCGTTTTCTCGACCTTCGCCTCTTTTGGAAATTTGATCACGTTCTCAAGAATGCCGCCGTCGCGATCGGAGAACTCCGCCCAGATGCGCAGGTCGCCTTCGACTTCGGTCGGATTAAAGGCCGAAAGCACCGCTGGCTCGAAGTAGGTAACTTTGCCCGACTCGTCTCTGATGTAATCGCCAAACGTATCGCGGATGGTCTCGCCGCTCGTGCGCTCATGCTCAATGTAGCCGACGGTGTTTTGCATTTTCTTGATCGCATCCGGCCCGCGAAAAACCAAAAACATGACACGTGCGCGCTGACCATTGTGTTCGCCGGTGAAATTTTTCAGGACATAATCGCGGATCAATTCCTGGGTCGCGCGGTCGTCCGCATCCGTTTCCGTGACGATAGTATCCGCGTAGCGGTTCACCAGCTCGGCGCTTGGTGCGAACATGCGCGACGCGACGAGGTCGAGACCAGTGCGCGAAATCAAACGCGCAATAATCCCGCCGGTGCGCGATTTGCGCATCGAATGCGGCGTCACGATGGCGAAGGAAAGTTGATCTCCGGTCTGCATCTACAGTCCTTCCGCGGCTTAAGATTTAAACCGCGTCGATGCAGAAAACCGTAGCCGCCAAAGGGTCGCCGAACTTAGCTGACCGTCGCTAACACCGCAACCCACTTTCCGCGTCGTCGCACCTCTAGGAGGTTGATCTTGTTACGCTTCAGCGCGCGAACGAGATCGCGCTCTTGTTCACGTAAAATGCCGGAGAGAATGAGCCACTGTACTCTTTTCAGCTTTGGCAAAATCTCGACCAGCAATTCGCTGAAAAGATTGGCCGTGACGATGTCGATCTTGCCAGGAAATCTCCAGCGGCGCACGTCGCCGACTTTGAAGTGAATATTGGCGATCCTATTCCGACGCGCGTTTTCTTTCGCAGTCGAAATCGCGATCGGATCGATATCGATGGCGACAACGCGCCGAGCACCAAAACACCTGGCCGCGAGGGCAAGAATTCCGGAGCCAGTTCCAAGATCGACAATTAATTCTGGGGAGCGCACGCGCCTCGCGTGCTCCTTTCGGCGCCCTCGCCGAAAAGTTCCTTCAAAGTTCACGATGGCGGGGGCGCCATCGCCAGCACGCGAGGGCGCGTGCGCTCCCCAGATACGCATCACGCCCTCGAGAAGTTGCAGCGACATCGCCGTCGTTGCATGCGTGCCGGTCCCGAACGCCGCGCCCGCCGGAATAATCAAGTGGCGGCCCCCGATCTTGATCGGTTTCGTTTTCTGTTTGCGCAGAAAGCGTTTGAGCCAATCGCGCGGCAACTTCTTAATGCGTCCACCGAACCTGGCCGCCAGTTTGCGGCCTTCCGTTGCGGACGTGCACGCAACTTCGACTTCTAATCGTTGCCGCGCCGGTTGCTCGATGATTGCGAGTCGATCACCGGCCTGCGATCGCAGAGGTTCCTCGTTTGCGATCAACCAGTCGCGGCCAGCTAGCCTTCGCCACAGATACATGCGTCAGTGAATTGGTGAAGTTGTTCGGCATACATCATATCACCGCCATCGCGACCGATCCGCAGCGGAATCTCGATTTTTACAGACATTTCCTCGGACTTCGCTTTGTTAAACGCACGGTCAACTTCGACGATCCATCGGCATATCATTTCTATTTTGGCGACCGAACCGGACGTCCGGGAACGATCATCACGTTTTTTCCGTGGCCGGGCGCGCGACGCGGGACGCGCGGCACCGGCCAAGTGATCGCGGCCAGCTTCGCCATTCCAAGAACGTCGATCGACTACTGGAAGGCGCGCTTCAAAGAGCATCATGTGCTGTGCGAAGAAGCCGGTGCCCGTTTTGACGATGTGGTGTTGCGATCGTCCGATCCAGACGGTCTGCTGCTCGAGTTAATCGCGACCGAGCATCTCGACGATGTCGATCTTAATTATGAAAGCGAGGTGCCGCGCGAATTCGCTGTTCATGGATTCCATGCGCCGACGCTGGAAGTGCAAAGCGCGAAAGCGACCGAGCAACTTCTCCAAACTCTCGGATTTGCATTAATCCGCGAGGAGAACGGCCGGCGAAGATTTTCGGTGAATGAAAAATCGACCAGCGGACAGATCGATTTAGTTGAGCGGCCAGACGGGCATTTCGGAAATATTTCCGCCGGCACCGTGCACCATATTGCCTTTCGCTGCACGAACGAAGAGGAGCAGTTGGAATGGCGAAACCAACTTGTCGATCTTGGCCTTGGCGTCACACCGGTAATCGACCGCCAATATTTCCACTCGATCTATTTCCGCGAGCCGGGCGGGATTCTCTTTGAAATCGCGACCGAGGATCCGGGATTTGCCGCCGATGAACCGGTCGAGCATCTCGGCGAAAGTTTGAAGCTGCCGCCGCAATACGAAGCGCATCGCGCCGAGATCGAGCAAGCGCTTCCAAAAATCTCCCTCAAATGAGCGACCTCGGCTTCATTCATCGTTTCGTTCCAGGAAAATCGACGCGCACGCTGCTGCTTTTGCACGGCACCGGCGGCGATGAAAACGATCTTGTCGATCTTGGCCGCACGCTCGATCCAAACGCGGCGTTGCTCAGTCCGCGCGGAAAAGTCTTGGAAAACGGCGCGCCTCGTTTTTTTCGACGGCTGGCCGAAGGCGTATTTGATGAAGAAGATGTGATTGCGCGCGCGCACGAGCTCGCGCATTTCGTCGATGACGCGGCGAAGGAGTACAAGATCGACATGAACGATCTCGTTGCCGTCGGGTATTCGAACGGCGCAAATATCGCCGCGGCCATGTTGTTGCTCGGCCTGGCAAAGTTTCCTCAGGCGATCCTGTTTCGGGCGATGGTTCCACTCTCGAAAATCGACGTTCCAAATCTGAAAGCGCTGCGCGTGTTCATCTCCGCCGGCCGGTTGGATCCAATTGCGCAGGTGCCGATTGCCCAACGGCTGGCGCAATTATTGGAGAGCGCGGGGGCCGAAGTGACTCTGCAATTACAGCCCGGAGGCCATGAGTTAACTCCGCCTGATGTGACCGATGCGCGGGAGTGGCTTGCGCGTTGAGGTTGACCGCAGGGCGATAATCCAGCTAAGTAAACGCTCTTTCTTTCGCCATGCTTATCGTAATGAACGCCAATGCCCCGCAGGGCGACATCGATGGTGTCGTCCGCGTGATCGAGGCGCTCGGATTCCGGGCGCACGTCATGCCGGGCGCGATGCGCACCGCCATTGGCGTGACCGGCAATCAGGGCGCGGTCGATCTGAGTCATTTCGAGAATCTGCCGGGCGTGGCGGAAGCGATCCGCGTGACCAAGCCGTACAAATTGATCACGCTCGATCTGCGGCCCGAACGAACGGTTGTCGATCTTGGCGACGGCGCGAAAATCGGCGATGGCTCGCTCGCGATGATTGCCGGGCCATGTTCGATCGAGAACGCGAAACAGGCGTTCGCGGTCGCGGAGGTGGTGAAGAAAAGCGGAGCAAAATTTTTCCGCGGCGGCGCGTTCAAGCCGCGGACTTCACCCTATTCGTTTTCGGGGTTGGGCAAGGATGCGCTCAAGATCCTGGCGGAAATTCGGGAGCAATTTGGATTGAAGATTGTTTCGGAAGCTCTCGATGAAGCGAATGTCGATCTTGTCGAAAAGTACGTGGACATGGTTCAGATCGGCGCGCGCAACATGCAAAATTTTACTCTCCTGCGGCGCGTGGGACGCTCGAAGCTGCCGGTTCTATTGAAACGCGGAATGGCCGCCACGCTCGAGGAATGGTTACTCGCGGCCGAGTACGTCATGGCGGAGGGGAATTACCAGATTGTCTTGTGCGAGCGTGGCGTGCGCACGTTCGCGCAGCACACCCGCAACACACTCGACCTCGCAGCAGTCCCGGCGGTCCGGCGCATTTCGCATTTGCCGGTCATTGTCGATGCGGCGCACGGAACCGGTCGTGCCTACATGGTGACACCGCTCGCCCGTGCCGGCGTTGCGGTTGGAGCCGATGGCTTGATGGTGGAAGTGCACGTGCGACCGGACGAAGCGCTCTCCGACGGTGCGCAATCGCTCACGCTCGACGAGTACGAGAAGATGATGAAGGAAGTAAATGCGATCCACGACGTGATCGCGCGGAACGGGATCTAGACTCGCAGAAAATTCGCGAGCAATTTCTTTCCTTCCGCCGTCAGGATCGATTCCGGGTGAAACTGCACGCCGTGAATGGGTAGATGTCGATGTTGCAATCCCATGATCTCGCCTTCGGCTGTCTCGGCCGTGATCTGGAGTGAATCGGGCAGGGATTCGCGGCGCACGATGAGTGAATGATACCGCGTCGCTTCGAGTGGCTGCGCGATGTCTTTGAAAATGCCAGTCTCATTGTGTCGGATGGTCGACGTTTTGCCGTGTATTAACTTCTCCGCGCGGACAACTTCGCCTCCGAAAACCTGGGCGATGCATTGATGCCCGAGACAAACCCCAAGAATCGGAGTTGTCGGTCCAAGGTCGCGAATGACAAAGGAACTGATCCCTGCGTTTTCCGGTCGGCCCGGTCCAGGTGAAATACAAATTCGGTCCGGACCAAGTGTCTTGATTTCGTCGATCGAGATTTCGTCGTTGCGCTTTACCACAAGATCGACATCCAACTCGCCGAAGATTTGGACGAGATTGTAGGTGAACGAATCGTAGTTATCGATGACGAGCAGTTTCATTGCTTGGCAGCTCGACCGATCGCTTCGAGCATCGCTTTCGCCTTGTTCACGGTCTCATCAAACTCGCGCGCCGGATCGGAGTCCGCCACGATACCGGCGCCGGCTTGTAGATATGCTTTGTCACCTTTAAGCACGATCGACCGTAAGGCGATGCAGCTGTCGAACGAACCGTCGAACCCAAAATAGCCAACGATCCCGGAATAAAACCCACGGCGGCTCTTCTCCAGATCAGCGATGATTTGCATAGCGCGAATCTTGGGCGCGCCGGAAACGGTCCCGGCGGGAAATGTGGCGCGGACGGCGTCGAAAGCGTTTTGGCCTTTGCGCAATCGCGCGGTCACGTGCGAAACGATGTGCATGACATGACTGTAGCGTTCGATCGACATCTGCTCGGTGACCTTGACGCTGCCGAACTCAGCGACGCGACCGAGATCGTTGCGACCGAGATCGATCAGCATGACATGCTCCGCGCGCTCTTTTGGATCGGCCATTAACTCGGTGGCAAGGCGATCGTCTTCCGTGGCATCCTTGCCTCGCGGCCGGGTGCCAGCGATCGGACGAATCTCGGCCAAGCCCTCGCGAACCCGAACGTGCAGCTCCGGTGAGCTGCCAAGCGCAGTGAAGTCATCGGCAAATTTGAGATAGAACATGTATGGCGACGGGTTGCCGAAGCGAAGGGCGCGGTAAAGATCGAGAGCGTTTCCTTTGAATTGCGTTTCAAATCGCTGCGACAAGACCACCTGAAATATATCGCCCTCGGCAATAAGCTCCTTCGCCTCAGCGACCATCGATTCAAATTCCGCGCGCGGGGTGTTGCTTTGAGCGGCGGGAAGTTTCTCGATTCGTTCCGAACTGATCGGACGTAGGTTCGCCGGCTGACTGAGTCGCGTAATCGCATTTTCCAAGTCGTGCTGCGCCCGATCGTAGGCTTGATCGGCTGAAATATCGTGGTCGATCTTCGCCAGCGTCACGAGGCGCAGTTTGCGAAATCGGTGATCGAACACGAGGAGCATGCGCGCGATCATGAACATCATGCCGGGGAGCTTGAGGTCGTCGCGCGGATGGATTGGCACCGTCGGTTCGAAAAAGCGAACGATGTCGTAACCGATGTAACCGACGGCGCCGCCGGCGAAGTGCGGGATTTCCGGACGGGCAACGAATTGAAATCGCGCCATCAATTTTTGCAGTTCCGCTAACGGATCGGATTTGGTCTCGTCGCTGCGGAAGAGGACGAGGGGATCGAAGCCGATGAAAGAGAAACGTCCCGACTCGTCGTTCTTCTCGGCCGATTCGAAAAGGAAACAGGGCGTGCCGTTGTCGATCTTGGCGAGAGCCGAAACCGGCGTCTCGACATCGGCGACAAGATCGACAAACAAGGGAATAAGATTGCCACGCTGGGCGAGCGCGCGGAATTCTTCGCGCGAGGGCGTTAGATCGACAATGGACATCAGCGGGTGACGAGACTCGAACTCGCGACGTCCTCCTTGGCAAGGAGGTGCTCTACCACTGAGCTACACCCGCATTTTTTCAGGGGAGGAAATAATGGCTAGCGGTCGCCTCGGTGCAACCTTTAATTCCTCTGGCAGTAGGAGATTGGCAGAGATTCTTGAATCCGATTGGCTCATTCATCGCATCTCACTTCCAAAGGATAAATATGAAAACATTGTTTATTGTTTGTTTATGCTCGGTCGCGCTGGCGATGAGCGTGTTTGCCCAGGGGTCTTCGGCTTCGCCCCAGCCGGCATCTTCGCCCGTGGCATCGGCGACCGTTTCACCCGCGTCACCGAGCCCGGCGGACCAGGACGATCTGGAAAAGGCGATCGAGAAAAAGGTCAAAAAGCACTTCAATTTCACCATCGGCGACCATGATAGCGATAAGGATCATAAGTGGAATCCCTCCCACGATGACGTTCCGGAAAATGTGATTCCGATCGTGGCCGTGGTTTTCTTTTCGATCTTCGGCGCGCCGGTGTTGATCGTGGCGGTGATCATGTACTTCACCTTTTCACGGAACCGGATGATGCATCGCACGATTCGCATGATGGTAGAAAAAGGTCAGCCGGTTCCGCCGGCGTTGCTCGCGCCCCCGGCACCGGCCGTTCGTCAACGTTCCGACATGCGCCGCGGAGTTGTGCTGGTGATGGTTGGCATTGGCTTGATGCTCTTCTTCGCCGCGGTGAACGATTGGGAAGGCGGCGCCTGGGCAATCGGCGTCATTCCATTCGTAGTCGGGCTCGGTTATTTGCTGGTTTGGAAATTGGAAGGCGGAAAGAAGAACGAGATTCCGCCGCCACCACCGACACCGTAATGTCCCGACGTGGAGCTAACTGATGCGGACCTTATCGCTCGAATTCTTGTTGATGACGACCAGCACGCGTTTGGCGAGCTGGTTCGTCGTCATCAATCGAGTGTGCGAGGTCTGCTGCGCCAACTTACCCGGACGGATCTCGCACTGGCCGACGATCTGGCCCAAGAAGCTTTTCTGCGCGCTTACAAGAACATCCATAGCTTCCGCGGCGAGGCGAAATTTTCGACCTGGCTTTATCGGATTGCCTACAATTGCTTTCGCGAGGACGCGCGCAAACGAAAGGAACTGGTCGGCGTCGATGAGACGCAATGGCAAAGCGAATTGGACCCGCAAACGGTCGATCCAGGATTGCGGCACGATCTCATGCACGCGTTGAATCTGCTTCCGTTGCACGAGCGCTCAGCCATTTTGCTTTGCTGCCAAAATGGTTTGTCGCACGACGAGGCATCGCGCGTGCTGGATATTCCACTTGGCACCGTGAAAACAAACGTGTTACGTGGACGTGAGAAATTGAAACGCACTTTGGCGGCGTGGGGACCGAATTGAGATGAACGAAACGCAACAGGAAGATTGGCTGGATCGACAACTGCGCGAGGCCGCGCCGTACATCGACGATGCCGGCTTCACCGTCGCGGTGATTGCGAAGTTGCCCGCCCCGCGACAAAAGCGGGTTTCATTGCGCGGAACCATTCTTGTCGGAATCACGCTGGTCGGTTGTGTCCTCGCCTACATCTTGTCGAATGGGGGAAGTTTCATCATCACGAGCATTGGGCGTGTGGTGACGCTGCCAGTGCTCTGGCTATTGGCATTTGCGTTTGCCAGCGGAATCTTGATCACGGCCGGCGGACTAGTCGCGGCCATTTCCAAGAGCCGCGAGCCGCAATCGTAGTTGCGTTGTCGATCTTGCGGGCGAAGGTCAGAAAAATGTTCACCAACATCCCGAGCGCCACTCTGAAACAGTTGGTCAAGCTTTCCGAACGAAAGGAAAAGCTGATGGCGCAAATTCAGGATCTCGACCGCGAGATGGTCCGCCTGCAAAGCAAATACGGGGTGCCAAATCTCCATCCCGGCCGACGCGCTCCCGTTACCATTTCGCGTGCTCCGCGGACGAAGCGGCGCCGGCGACTGTAAGCTTCAAGCCGCGCAAAGTTCGCGCGCCTTCCGCACATCGGCATCGATCTGCCGGGTAAGCGCTTCGAGGTTTTCGAACTTCTTTTCCGGGCGAAGGTATTGCACAAAGCGCACTTCGACGTCTTTGCCGTAGATGTCGCGGTCGAAATCGAGCAAATAAATTTCGAGCACGCGCTCCGATTTTCCACCGCCGACAGTCGGGCGCACCCCAAGATTGATGACGCCGTGTTGCAGCACGCCGTCGATCCACGCTTCCGCGAAGTAGACTCCGTTAGGCGGAAACTGCTCGCTGTGCGCGCTTAAGTTCGCCGTCGGATAACCGATCTTTTTTCCGAGATTATCTCCGCGCACCACGGTCCCGAGAATGGTGTACTGCCGTCCGAGCATTTCGGCTGCTTTGGCAAGATTTCCTTCTTCAACCGCCCGCCGAATCGCGGTGCTACTAACGACGTCGCCATTCGACGACACCGGTGGAATGCCGACGACATTGAAATCAAAGCGCGCGCCGAGTTTTTTGAGAAGATCGAGATTCCCTGCCCGGCCTTTGCCGAACGACCACTCGTGGCCGACGCAAATCTCACGCAGCGGCTTCGAATTCGCGACCAGTTGATCCACAAACTTTTCCGGCGGCGTGGCGGCGAATTCTTTGTCGAACTTGATGATGAGCAGATGCGCGACCCCGAGATTCCGGATCAAAGTGATCTTGTGCTGGGTCGCGGTGAGCAAATGCGGCGCGGCTTGCGGGCGCAGTACTTTCTCCGGATGTGGATCGAATGTGACGACGACGGGCGTGCCATCGGCGGAGTGCGCGTGGCGGGCGGACGTGGAGATGACCGCTTGATGGCCGAGATGAACGCCGTCGAACACGCCGATAGCGAGAAAGAGCGGACCGGGGAGTGCGGATAACTCGCTGATGAAATGAAGCGTCTGCATCAGGAAAATGACGAATGACGAATGACGAATGACGAAAGAAATCCGAATGACCAATGACGAAAGGGCCTGCAAGCACAAGCTTTGTGTGTTTCGAGCATCGTCATTAATTCGACATTCGACATTCGAGTTTCGTCATTTCCTTCACGCGCCGCGCATGCGCGAAACTTCCGGTAAACTCAAGATGCGCTTTGAGATCTCTTCGCGCGGTTTGTTTTTGATGTCATCGACCGTGATCGCAAGATCGACATCGAACCGCCCGGACCTGGTGCGTCGCAACGATTTAAGATGCGCGCCGCAACCGAGCATTTCTCCGATGTCGTGGGCATAGGTGCGAACGTAAAAGCCTTTGCTGCAAAGCACACTAAAATCGATGTCGGGGAGAGCGATCTTATCAATCGAGTAACGATAAACATGGACGAGACGAGGCTCGCGTTCGACCACTTTCCCCTGGCGCGCGAGTTTGTAGAGCGGAATGCCGCCCTGCTTTTTCGCCGAGACCATCGGCGGCATTTGATAGAAATCGCCGCGAAACTTTTCGAACGCAGCGCGGATTTGGTCTTCGCTCAATTCGGGGACCGGGCGCGTCTCGATCACTTGACCTTGTCGATCTTGCGTACTAGTCGATGACCCGAGCGTGAGCGTGCCGGAATAATCTTTGTCCTCGCTCATCAATAGATCCTGAATTTTTGTGCCCCGGCCGATGGTCAGCAGAAGCAGACCAGTGGCGATGGGATCGAGCGTGCCGCAATGACCGACTTTCTTGATCTCGAGTCTGCGCCGGACGAGCGCGACCACGTCGTGCGAAGTCATTCCTTCGGCTTTGTCCACGAGCAGGACGCCGTCAGGTCCCGCAGTCAACGACGTCACAAATTGCCTCCAGGACTTTCGCTTCGACTTCGGTGAGCGATCCGCGCACGCGCGCACCCGCGGCAAGAGTATGACCGCCACCGCCAAATTTCTGGCAGATCGCGCAGACATCGGCGGCATCACTCTTCGAGCGCATGCTCACGCGCACTTTGCCGTCGGCCAGTTCTTCAAAGAAAACCGCAACGACGACACCGCGAATTGCGCGAATATGATCGATCAACCCTTCGTTGTCTTCCGGCAGAACTCCGAGCTTCTTCGCCGTTTCTAAACTGAGACTGAAACTGGCCACTTTCCCGTTGCCTTCAAAACGCATCGTGCGCAGGAGTTCGCGCAGCAATTCAAGGCGCCGCCGCGGATAATTCTCGTAAAGCAACTGATTGACGCGGCCAACATCGATACCGGCATTGACGAGCTCGGCCGCGATCTCGTAAGTGCGCGCAGTCGTGTTTGGATATTGGAACGAGCCGGTATCGGTGGAAATGGCGACGTAAAGATTCTCAGCGATCTCGCGAGTAAGCGGCAGCTTTTCGCTCTTGATCAGTTCGTAAAGGATCTGTCCGGTCGCGGGAGAGTTTGGATCGATAAGGACGATATCGCCATAGCCGGGATTGCTCGGATGATGATCGATGTTGATCCAGATCTTGGCGGAGCGCACCGCTTCGAACGCGGTGCCGAGGCGATTTTGAATGGCAGTGTCCAGGGCGATCGCAACATCGACATCTTCCGGCGCGCCGGGCGGTTTCGTGAGTAGATCGGCGTGGGGAACAAAGCTGTACTTCTCGAGCATCCCGTCTTCGTTCCAAACCCGAACGTCCTTGCCGAGCTCCTTGAGTGAAAGGGCGAGGGCGAGTTGGCTGCCGAGCGCATCACCATCAGGACGAACGTGGCCCAGAACAGCAAAGCGTTGGTGATCGCGCAGAACTTTTCCGATTTCCGCAAATGTCGATCGAGCGGCGCTCACTCGTCTTTGCTCGCTGGCGTTTCGATTTTCTGGAGAATCTCAATCACGCGGGTGCCGCGCTCGATTGAATCGTCGAGGTGAAAAACCAGTTGCGGCGTGTATTTCAAGACAACGTGACGCGCGAGCTGCGTTTGCAAGGCGACGCGATGCGCTTCGAGTTGAGCGATTACATTCCCTCTGCCCGCGCCGAGCACGCTGACATAGACGTGTGCTTTCTTTAGGTCGGCTGCGACGTTGACTTGATTGATCGTGACGAGCGCATCCTCGAACGTGATCTCCCGCGCGACGATGAGGCTCAATTCGCGTTTTAAGAGTTCGTTAACGCGCTTTTGTCGATGTTTCATTGGATTGTTTGTCGGCGCTTCTATGAAACGCCAGGCATCTGACGCAGACGCCCTAGAGCTTCTGCGCGATCTGCTCGAGTTGGTAGGACTCGATGATGTCGCCCACTTGATATTCGCTGAAGTCGCCCAGCTTGATGCCGCATTCCAACCCGTTGCGCACTTCTTTCACGTCGTCCTGGAAACGGCGCAGCGTTGAAATGCCACCATCGTAAACTGGTTGGCGCTTGCGTAAAACCCGGGCGCGCGCGGTCCGCGCGATGCGGCCATCGGTGACCAGGCAACCGGCGACGATCCCTTTGCTCAACTGGAAGACCTGTTTGACTTCGGCGTGGCCGATGACGGTTTCGCGATGCTCCGGATCGAGCAAACCCGCCATCGCTTCTTTCATCTGGTCGAGGAGTTCGTAAATGATGCTATAAAGTTTTACCTGGACGCCTTCGTGCCGTGCGGCCGTGACGGCGTTGCTTTCGACTTTAACGTTGAATCCGACGACGACCGCGTTCGACGCGCTCGCGAGCAGAATGTCGGATTCCGAAACCGGGCCGACAGAAGCGTGGATGAGTTCGAGATCGATTTTCTTGCTCTCGATCTGTTGTAACGCGCCGGAAATCGCTTCGAGCGAGCCTTGTGCGTCGCACTTCAAAACGAGGCGCAGAGTTTTCTTTCCGTCGGCGGCTTCGAGTAAGCTCTCCAACGTGGCGCGCTGCGGGACGCTCAATTTGTCGGTGCGTTTGGATTGCAGCCTCTCTTCGCTCAAGGCTTTGGCCGAGCGTTCCGATTCCATCACGAGAAATTCATCGCCGGCATCTGGCAATCCGGTAAATCCAAGCACTTTCACTGGCGTCGAAGGACCTGCCTGCTTGAGCGGCTTACCCTGATCGTCCATGAGCGATTTCACTTTGCCGCTGTAATCGCCGCAGATGAATGGGTCGCCGATTTTCAGCGTGCCCATTTGCACAATGATCGTAGCGGTCGGTCCGCGCCCGGCTTCGACCTGGGCTTCAATGACCGTGCCGCGAGGCGTGGCGGTGGGCGACGCTTTCAGTTCCATGACTTCGGCCTGCAGCGCAATCATTTCGAGTAACTGATCGACGCCGGTGCCTTTTGTGGCCGAGACCGGCACGACAATGGTTTCGCCGCCCCAATCTTCCGGAGTCAGACCTTTGTCCTGCAACTGCTTCTTCGTCTTGTCGATGTTGACCGAAGGCAGATCGACTTTGTTGATCGCAACCATGATCTTCACGTGGGGAGCCGCTTTGGCGTGACTGATTGCTTCGAGAGTTTGCGGCATCAGTCCGTCGTCCGCCGCCACGACAAGGACGACGATGTCGGTGACGTTGGCGCCGCGGGCGCGCATGGCGGTGAACGCAGCGTGACCAGGCGTGTCGAGGAACGTCATCTTCATTCCTTTGTGCTCGACGGTGTAGGCGCCGATGTGCTGCGTAATGCCGCCGGCTTCACCCGCGGCCACGCGCGTTTTGCGGATGGCGTCCATCAATGAAGTTTTGCCGTGATCGACGTGGCCCATGAAAACGATAATCGGACCGCGCGGCTTGAGTTCCTCTTCTTTCTCGATGACCGGCGGAGGCGGCGCGACAACAACTTGTTCAACCTTGTGAACGCCGCCGCCTTTCTCCCGGCGTTCCTTTTCCAAAACGAAACCGTGACTCTCCGCGATCTTAAAGGCGATGTCGGGCTCGATCGTTTGATTGATGTTTGCGAAAATGTTGAAACTCATCAGCTCGGCGATGACTTGGTGCGGTTTCAAACCGAGCTCGCTCGCCAATTGCTTAACAATGATCGGCGGTTTGATGTGAATGATCTTTTGCGAATCGACCGCCGGTTCGGCTGCGGGCCCAGCACCATCGACAGCCGCATCTGAGGGAGCAGTTGGCGGCGCAACTTCAGCCGGCTTGGCAGCTGGCGGCGCAACAAATGTCGGCGCTTCCATCGAAGCGCGAATGCGCGAAATGGGAGGAAGCACGGTGCTTTTCTTTTTTACTTCGCCGTCTTCCGATTTCTTCTTCGGCTTTTTCTCGTCGATGAGCGAAACGCTTTCGACTTCGCGTCGCGGTGTTGGCGAAGATTTCGGCGCAACCTTTGCCGCTGGCGGATCAGGGACGTGCGCTTTTGTCGCGGCCGCAGGATGCGGTTTCGCCGCCGGTTTATGCGCCGGTTCTGTCTTCTTTACGACCTTTGCTTTCGCAGCCGCGGGCTTCGTTTTGTGCGCACCTGACCCTTTGGCCGGTTTGTGTGCGGCCGGTTTGCGCGCTGTCTTGCTGGTCGTCTTGGCTGGCATTTTTAAAATCGTTCATGGCTCATGCCTTTTAAGCAGAGCCGGCTTTCGGGGCGTCCTCTTCTCGGTGCACGGCGTCGTGAATTTCCTGCGCTTTGGTTTCCTCCACGCTCAGGATCTCGACAAGATCTTTTACATCCGCGTCGCGCAATCCTTCCAAATTCGTAAAACCAGATTTGACCAGCGTCATCGCCTGCTCCTCGGTAATCGGTAGTGCGCCGGCGAGTGCTTGCGCGGCCTGCGCGACTTTCTGTTCGACCGCGGTCGTGGCGGAGGTGTCCTTGTCGATGTTGATCTCCCAGCCAGTCAGACGCGAAGTCAACCGCGCGTTCTGTCCCTTTTTGCCGATCGCCAATGAAAGCTGATCTTCATCCACGGAAATTTGCACGCTCTTCTTCTCGGTATCGAAGACGAGATTTTTTACTTTCGCCGGCTTCAATGCTTCGAGAACGAATTCCTTTGGATCGGAGCTCCAGCGAATGATGTCGACTTTTTCGTTGTTGAGCTCGCGCACGATATTTTTCACGCGCGAACCGCGCATGCCGACGCAAGCGCCGACCGGATCGACCTTCTCATTCGCGCTCCAGACCGCGATCTTCGTGCGATAACCCGCCTCACGCGCAATTCCGCGGATCTCGACCGTGCCGTCCGCGATTTCGCTGACTTCCAATTCGAAAAGGCGACGAACAAAGTTCGGATGACTGCGTGAGACAATGATCTCAGGCCCGCGGATGCCGTTCTCGACGGCAACGACATAAGCGCGCAAGCGATCGCCGACGTTGTAATCCTCAACCACGACGCGCTCCCGTTGCGGCATGATCGCTTCAAATTTGCCAAGATCGAGAATCACATCGGAGCGATCGAACCGCCGGACGGTTCCACTGACAATTTCGCCAGCGCGGTCCTTGAACTCCTCGTAAATCATTTCCTTCTCGACCTGGCGAATGCGTTGCATCATCGCCTGCTTCGCGGTCTGCGCGGCGATGCGACCAAAATTTCTCGGCGTCACTTCCATTTCGACAGTGTCGCCAACTTTTGCGTCCGGCTTGATCCGGCGCGCTTTCACGACGTCGATTTCGTCCTGCGGATTTCCGACGTGATCGACCACGACAAGATTGGCCAGGGCGCGGATATCGCCGGTTTTAGGATCGATGTCGATGCGGAGCTCGCGTGAGGCGCCAATGCTTTTCTTCGAGGCCGAAAGCAATGCAGTCGAAACCGCCTCGAGCAGGATTTCGCGTTTGATCCCGCGTTCCCGCTCCAGGTAATCGAGCATGGCAATAAATTCGGCGTTCATAAAACATCTAGCCCGCAGACTAAAAAGAGTGGGACACCAATTCCCACTCCCTCCAGCGCGGACTAGAAGCTCAATGTAATTTTCCCTGAGCCTAACGTCAAGTTGCCAAATCCCGGCTAGATCGACATCTACGAGGGGCCAGCGGCGCAGAATGACATTGCAACCAACGCCCGCTTCGAGACAGTCAGCGCATGTCGCGCCTCCCGCCGCCGCTCCTGGTAATTATCGTTTGGGCTGCGATCTATCTGCCGGCGCTCGGTTTGTTTGAAATCAAAGGCGAGGAAGGCCGGCGCATCCTGCCAGCCGTGGCCATGCTCGAGAGCGGTAATTACATTGTCCCGCAGGTCGGGGGCGAACCTTATTATCGCAAGCCGCCGCTGATAAACTGGTTGATCGCGGCCTCGTTCAAGATTTTCCGAGTGCGCAATGAATGGACGGCGCGCATTCCATCGGTGCTTTGCGTGCTCGCGGTCGCGATCGCTTTTGTCACGGTAGCGCGCGCGAGTTTGGGACGCGTTGGATCGACAATGGCCGCGCTCGTTTGGCTAACGAATCTCGGAACGCTCGAGAAAGGACGGCTCGTCGAAATTGAAGCTCTCTACATATCGCTTTGCGGGTTGGCCATTATCTTTTGGCTGAGTTGGTGGCACCAAAAACGTTCGCCCTGGCTGATGTGGATCGTTCCGTTCGTTTTCTTGGGGCTGGGTTGGCTCGCGAAAGGTCCCACGCTGCTTTTCTTTTTTTATGCCGTGGTGTTTGCGATCCTTTGGCAATCAAAACAGTGGCGGCTGCTTTTGCATCCGGCGCACTTCGTTGGGATCATCGTCATGCTCGGGATTTTTGCGAGCTGGGCAATTCCGTTCATTCAAATGACCGAAGCCGGCCGGGTCACGCAGAAGTGGTCGAGCCAGTTCGTTGGCCGCGTCACGGGAGAAATCTTTCATTTCCAAGTTTGGATTCTGACCATCCCGCGCGCGCTGGCTTATTTTCTGCCGTGGCTGCTGTTGCTGCCGCTTCTGCGTCTCGGCAATTTTCGCGATGACAGGCAGCAGCGAATCGCGCGCGCGTTGATCTGGGCCATAGCCGTGCCATTTACGATCATCAACCTCGCCCCCGGCGCCGCGCCACGTTATTCGCTGCCGGTGATGACGCCATTCAGTTGGTTGCTCGGGATGAGTTTTGCGGCAGAAGCTTTTGTGCGGCCGCGCTGGCTCGGTTCCCCGGAAAAACCATGGTGGCCGCGCGTCGCTGCCATCTTCGTCGGACTTGCGATGGCGGCCGGGCTTATCGGTTATCCGATCGCGGCCCCGCTTTTCAAGCACCGGCAAAAAGTGAAGAGCGTGGCAGATAAGATCAATGCAGCGGTCCCGCAAACGGAGCAGCTTTACGCGGTGGATCCAAATTATCAGCCGCTCTTCTTTTACATGCATGCGCCGGTGACTTACGTGAGCACGGTTGAAGAGGTTCCCTACGATGCGCGCTATTTCCTGGTGCGTCCGCACGACGAACAAACGGCGCTGCGCAGCGAACAATGGTCGCCGCGCCATGCCCACCAGGTTTTGCGTGTGAAAGATTACCGCGATCAGACCTTGGTCCTGTTCGTGATCGACGCCTAAGCGGCGCCGGCAAATTGACATGGGAATGTGAATTGCTTAGCATGCTAACTAATTCTACCCATGACAAAGCTCGATCCCGAGCAAATTGGCTTGCTCCTCAACGACACCTGGCGGGCCTGGCGCGCCAAGCTCGACGGGCGGCTTAAGCCGCTCGGTTTGAGTCAGGGGAAATGGCGGACGCTGGTGCATCTCTCAAAAGGCGGCGACCAACTTTCCCAAAGCGAGCTGGCGTCGCGGATGGCGATCGAGGAACCGACTCTCGCCGGCTTGCTTCGCCGCCTTGAAACCGATGGCTGGATCAAACGCAGCGGCGCATCGCATGATCGCCGCTGTAAAACCGTGCGATTGGCGCCGAAGTCGAATGCCGTACTCCACGAAATCCTGGGGACCGCTCGCAAATTAAGGCACGAATTGATTGCGGATATTTCGAAGCGCGATGTCCAAACCTGTATGCAGGTCCTCAACCGCATTCGCGCGAAAGCGGAAGCGACGGACGTGAACGGAAAAAACGGGCGAAGGCCAAGATCGACATGAAGAACGTTGACGAATTGAAGGGCGCGACGCGCGAAGTGGTGACGGCGACCCGCGAGGTCGTCGATCAACTCGGGCAGCGTTACGGTCGCAGGCGGGTTTACATCGCCGGGGGGATCATCGCTTTTTTCCTGGTTCTGATTTTGTTCCGGCTCGTTTCCAGCATCCCCAAGAAACAATTGCCGCCGCCGCCGCGTCCAGTGGTTGTGACCAAAGTCATCACCAAAGATGTGCCGCGGTATCTCGATGAGATCGGCACCTGCACGGCGATCGAGAGCGTGCAGATCCAAGCCCAGGTCGGTGGACAGATCACGGCGCGTTTGTTTCAGGATGGAGCCGATGTGAAAAAGGGCGATCCGCTCTTCACAATTGATTCGCGTCCGTATCAAGCGGCGCTTGATCAAGCCAAAGCACAAGCTGCGTTGGACCAGGTGACCTTGAAGCGTCAACAGGAACTGCGTGCACGCAATGTCAATTCACCACAGGATATCGACACGGCTGAGGCGAACGCGCGCAAATCGGCAGCGGCCGCGGCCGCCGCGCAAGTGAACCTTGATTATTGCAGCATTCGTTCGCCGATCGATGGCCGTGCCGGATTGCGGGTGGTCGACGTGGGCAACGTCGTGTCCGGTGGGAATGCGGGCGGCACAATCCTGCTCACGATCGAGAAGTTCGACCCGATCTATACCGATTTTTCCATCGCCGAAAACGACATGGCGCAAGTGCGCCGGTATCTTGGCGGGCCCAACGTGAAAGTGCAGACCGACTCGCCGGACGACAACACGGGTCCGCTCACGGGCGATCTTTATTTCATCGACAATGCCGTCCAGCCGGGCTCAGGCACGGTGAAAGCGCGCGGCATTACGCCGAATCCCAACCGCGTGCTTTGGCCCGGCGAATTTGTGCGCGTGCGTTTGATTCTCGACCAATTAAGCGGCGCGAAACTCGTGCCTTCGCAAACCGTGCAGATCAGCCAGCAAGGTCCGTTCGTGTTTGTCGTGAAACCGGACAACACAGTCGAGCAGCGTACGGTCAAACCGGGCCAGCGTCAGGATGGCGACATGATGGTGATCGAGGATGGGCTGAAGCCGGGCGAGACCGTTGTGGTTAATGGACAGCTTGCGCTTGCGCCCGGGGTAAAAGTCGCGCCGCAACCAACGAACGCTCCGCCGACGCCTGCGAACGCATCGCCAACGAGCGCACTGGGCTCGAAATAATATGAGCCAGGATGGACACGATGGCGACGGTGCGGACGACCATTCGTCGTCGCGGGTGCCGGATTGGGACGAACGACTGCATCACGCGACAGGCGCGGCGTCGAAAGAAGATCTCGCGGGCCGATTGATCGAAGTTCACGGCTCGGGACTTTCCGGGCCGTTCATTCGCCGGCCGGTCATGACGGTACTGCTGACCTTGTCGGCCATCGTCGCTGGTCTGGCGACCTACGGAAAACTCGCGGTCAACGATTTGCCGGCCGTCGATTATCCGGTGATCAACGTGACCTGTTCGTATCCAGGAGCGAACCCGACCACGATGGCGAATAACATCGCCACACCGCTCGAAAAACAATTTCTGCAAATCCCCGGACTCGACATCATCACGAGCGCGAGCACGCAAGCGAACACCAGCTTCACGTTACAATTTAATCTCAGTAAATCGCTGACCGATGCGGCGACCGACGTGCAGGCGGCGATCCAGCGCGCGACCGGAAAACTGCCTACCGATCTTCCGAGCCCGCCCACGTTCACAAAAACGAATCCGAACGATCAGGCCATCATGCTGGTCGCACTGCTCTCGGACACGCTCACGGACGGCGATCTATATAAGTACGCATCGACGGCGGTGCAGCAGCGCATCGCCATCCTGCCGGGCGTGTCGCAGGTCAACGTCTTCGGCGTGCAGGCCGCCATTCGCGTGAAAGCCGATCCGGCTGCGCTGGCATCGCGCGGCCTGACCATGGACGATCTGGCGAGCGCGATTAAATCCGGCACTGTTTACTCCGGCGCCGGACAATTCGACGGGCCGCATCGCACGTTCGTGTTGCAACCGAACGGCCAGATCGATCAGGCCGAAGGTTATCGGAACTTAATGGTGGCGCGAAACAAGGACGGCTCGCCTGTTTTTCTGAGAGACGTCGCCGACGTGCGGCAGAGTGTGCAGGACGAAAGAATGTCGCGCACATTTTGGGCGCGCGGATTCAATCCGCCGGGCTCGGTCGTGGTGCTGGCAGTCCAGCGCGCGGCGGGTGCGAACGCGGTCGAAGTTGCCAACTCGGTCAAGGCACTCTTTCCGGAATTGCGAGCGAGCTTGCCCGGCTCGATCACGCTGTTTCCGGTGTTCGATCGCTCGCAATCCATTGTCAACTCAGTCGCGGACGTAAAGTGGACGCTGGTTATCGCCTTCATCCTCGTGGTGATGGTGATCTACGTTTTCCTTGGCCGCGCCACCGACACGCTCATTCCGGTTGTCGCGTTGCCCTTGTCGATCTTGATCACGTTCGCAGCCATGTTCGCGCTTGGATTCTCGATCAACAATCTCACGCTCATGGCGCTCACGCTCGCCATCGGATTTCTCGTTGATGACGCGATTGTCTTTTTGGAAAACGTCGTTCGCCGCGCCGAACATGGCGAACCGATCCTGAAAGCTGCTTACAACAGTGCCGGCGAAATCTCGTTCACGATCTTGTCGATGACGCTCTCGCTCGCCGCCGTTTTCATTCCGCTCGTTTTTCTGCCCGGATTGCTCGGACGCATCTTTCGCGAATTTTCCGTCACCATCATCGTCGCGATCGTCGCTTCGGGCGCGGTCTCGCTCACGCTTACGCCGCTGATGTGCGCGCGAATGCTGCGCGAGCACACGCCCGGTCACAAACGCACCCGCATGGAAAAATGGTCCGGCGATTTCATTCGTCGCATCGTCGCGGCTTACAGCCGTTCGCTCGATCGCTTCCTCGATCGCGCCTGGCTCACGGTCCCGATCATTATCGTCTGCATTCTCGGCCTCTGGTTTTTCTTCACCCATCTCCCGTTTACTCTGTTGCCGCCGGGTGATAGCGGATTCATCCGTGGCGTGTTTATCGCGCAGGAAGGGGCATCGCCGCTGGAGATGCGCGCTTACAAGCAGCAGGTCAATGAAAAGCTGCAAGCCGATCCGGCCGTGGGCCAATTTTTCTCGCTCTCCGGTTTCGCCAGCCGCAGTGCTTCATCGCAAGGACTGCTCTTTTTGTTTTTGAAACCGCGAGATCAACGGCCGCCAATGGACCAATGCGTTCTGCGATTGCAAAAATCGCTCAGCAGTATTCCCGGCATCACCGCTGTCTTGCAGCCGAATCCGGTTTTGCAGATCAACGTCGGCGTCACCAACCAAACCCAAGGTCAATATGCCTACACCCTGAGTGGCATTGTGCCGGATGAAGTTTATGCCTCGGCCGACGAGCTGATGAAGAAGCTGAAAGGTTTCAAGGGATTCGCCAGCGTTCGGTCCGATTTTTACAACAGCACACCGAACCTCACCGTCGACATCGACCGCGACCGTGCTTCCACCTACGGCGTTTCGACTGCCGCCGTGCAAAGTCTTTTGCGCAACGCCTATTCGCAAAACTACGTCTACCTCATCAAACAGCCGGAGGACCAATATCAGGTCATCCTCGAAGTGAAAGACAACGAGCGCGCGCGCCCGGAAGATCTCGACAATCTTTATGTGCGCAGCACCGCCAACGCGAATGCGAATACGGGCGCGACGCCGAGCGCGTCCCCTTCCGGGCCTAACACCACCACCACTGGCACGTTGGGCAATCTCGTGCCGTTGCGCGCGGTCACGACGACAAAGGAAATCGTCGGCCCGCAGGCAGTGAACCATTTCAATCAGTTCACCAGCGTCACGATCAACTTCAATTTGTTGCCCGACGTCGCGATCGGTGACGCGACCACGTTTATTGAAAATGCCGCCGCCGAAGTGCGCAAAGTGCATCCCGGCGTAACGGCCACGTTCCAAGGCGAAGCGCTTGTCTTCCGGCAATTGTTCGCCGCGCTGCCGCTGCTCCTTCTCTCCGCCATTTTCGTCATGTACGTCATTCTCGGAATCCTTTACGAAAGTTACGTGCACCCGATCACCGTTTTGTTTCCGGCCATCGTGCCCGCGGTCGTCGGCGGATTGTTCACACTCTGGATTTTTGGATCGACATTGTCTCTCTACAGCGTCATCGGCCTTTTCCTTTTGTTAGGCATCGTCAAGAAAAACGGAATCATGGTCGTCGATTTCGCTTTGCAGCGGATCGATCAGGGCCTCGATCTGCGCACCGCGATTCACGAAGCCAGCGTCGAACGTTTTCGCCCGATCATGATGACCACACTTTCCGCCTTGATGGGCGCGATCCCGCTCGCCATCGGCTTCGGTTCCGACGCGTCCTCGCGCCGCCCGCTCGGTCTTGTCATCGTCGGCGGACTCATCCTTTCCCAAATGGTCACCCTCTACATCACGCCCGTGATCTATTTGTGGCTCGAATACTTCCAGGAACACGTCCTCGATCGCGTCCCATTCCTGCGCCGCGGTCACGCCCGTCAAGAGCCCGAACCCGCCGCCGAAGTTTCCGAGCCGGCTCCGAGCATTAGTTAGGCGCGCGGAAGATCGACATCTTCAACGCAAGCGGCCTCTCGAGGCCGTTGGCGTTAATTCTACGCGCCTGTTTTTGCCGGCGCCGCAGGCATCACGCCCGCACGAATTTCCGAAAGTGGCGAGGATTGCATTTTCAATCCCGACTCGCCTTCCAATTCTTTCCGATCGCGAAGTTTCTTAATCATTTCAACTTCGCGGCGGACTTTGTTTTTGTTGGTCGAGAAAATCATCGCGCAGTCTTCGGTGATGAGATTGGCCTCGAATGCTTTCAAAAGTTCCTGGTCGAAGCTGTGCCATCCGCGGGTGGATCCGGCCTCGATGATATCGAGGAAGCTGCTGTTCTCGCCTTCGCCATAAAGCAAGGTCTCGCGCGTGCGCAAGCTGCTCCCCATGATTTCGGTTACGAGCAGACGGCCGCCTTCGATTTTTCCAACCAGCCGCTGACTCGCAACAAACCGCACCGTGTCAGCCAGACGCTGCCGGAGCTGTTGTTCCTCGTCTTTGCTGAACAAACCGAGAATGCGGTTGATTGTTTGGCCGGCGTCGATCGTGTGCAGGGTCGCGAAAACAAGGTGCCCGGTTTCGGATGCGGTCAGGGCGATCTCCATCGTTTCGCGATCGCGAATTTCGCCCACTAGAATCACCTTTGGCGCTTGGCGAAGCGCCGCGCGTAATCCTTCGGCGAAATTAGGAAAATCTTTGCCGAGTTCGCGTTGATTGAAAACGCAACGGCGCGGCGGATGTAAATATTCGATCGGATCTTCGAGCGTGACGACATGCAGCTCCTGCGTGTTGTTCAGCTCGTTAAGCAATGCCGCCAGCGTCGTCGTCTTGCCGCTGCCGGTTGCTCCGGTCACGAAAACGATTCCGTTTTTCTCGCGTATCATTTCGTGGAAAATCGGTGGGAGTCCGAGGCCTTCGATCGTCGGCATTTCGGCGGGCAATCTTCGCATGACGATGGAGTGCCGCCCGTTTTGCTTGAAGACGTTTACGCGGAACCGCGCCAGATCTCCCAGGTCGTAGCTACAGTCGCACGATCCACGTGTCTCAAAGTCCTCCAAAAGTCGGGCATTCGCGTCGATTACGTTCACGGCGATCTCGCGAATTTGCTCTTCGGTAAGTCCTGTTCCCTCCTCCAGTGGAAACTCTTTTAGAGCACCATGAACCTGGGCTAGTGGCACCCGCCCGGTGACAAACAAAATATCGGCAACGTCCTCGTGACTTTGGAGGATGGCGGTGAGAAGCGCGTCGAGCCGTTGCTTGGTCATGCGGATTCGTATTGAGCTAAGTCGGCTTCCCGGTTTTGCTCCGGCTTTTCCGAGCAAAAATCGCGCCGCGGATACAACCGCGCTAAATTAGATCGACATGCGTGCAATGATCCTGAGCCATCCTGGTAAACCGCTGCAGCTGCGCGATGTACCGGTGCCGTCGCCATCGCCTGGCCAGTTGCTCATTCGCGTGGTGACCTGTGCCGTTTGTCGGACCGACCTGCATATTGTCGACGGCGAGTTGCCCAATCCAAAGCCTTCGCTGATTCCGGGCCACCAAATTGTCGGTCGCATTGAAACCGTCGGGGCGGAAGTGGAAGGCTTTTCCGTCGGCGATCGGGTGGGCGTTCCGTGGCTCGGCTGGACCGATGGCGAGTGCGCCTATTGTCGATCTAAGCGCGAAAATCTTTGCGATCGGGCAAAGTTCACCGGGTACACCATCGACGGCGGCTACGCCGAGTTCGTGGTGGCGGATGCGCGTTTTTGTTTTCACCTGCCCGATCGGTATAACGATGTCGATGTTGCGCCGCTTTTGTGTGCCGGCATGCTCGGTTACCGCTCCTATCGCAAAACTGGCGATGCTCATCGCCTCGGCATTTACGGCTTCGGCGCGGCCGCGCACTTGATTGCGCAAGTCGCGGTTTACGAAGGCCGCGAGATTTTTGCCTTCACGCGTCCCGGTGATAACGAAGGCCAGGCATTCGCGCTTTCGTTAGGCGCCAAGTGGGCTGGCGGCTCGGACAAGATGCCGCTCGAAAAACTCGATGCCGCAATTATTTTCGCGCCAGTCGGCGCATTGGTCCCGGCTGCGCTGCGCGCGATCGTCAAAGGCGGCAGCGTCGTGTGTGGCGGAATCCACATGAGCGACATTCCCTCCTTTCCCTATGTCGATCTTTGGTGCGAACGCGCCATTTGCTCGGTGGCAAACTTGACGCGCCGCGACGGCAAGGAATTTCTCGACATCGCACCGCGTGTGCCGATCAAAACGCAAACAGAAGTCTTTCCTCTCGAACAAGCCAATGTCGCGTTAGATAAGTTGCGCTCCGGAAAACTCAACGGCGCGGCGGTTCTTAAGATAAGCTAGGCGTGATCATGAAAGCGCAATTTGCATCCGAGACATCCGCGACCGGCGAGTTCGAGCGACAGGAGGACGCGTTTCGCGAATGGATCTCGAATGATGGATCGACATCGTATCCCGCAGTCGCGGGTCGTTATCATCTCTACGTTTCGCTGGCCTGCCCATGGGCGAGTCGCACCGCAATTTGTCGAAAACTCAAAGGGCTCGAAGAAGCAATCGGCATGACTGTTGTCGACCCAATCCGCGATGAGAAAGGCTGGGCTTTTCGCGATCCTTCCGGAAAGACGCCGCCCGATGCGCCTTTTGAGTCAACCGATTCGATCAACGGCTTCGATTATTTGAGCGAAGCCTATGCCGCGACTGATCCGAACTTTGATGAGCGCGTGACTGTTCCCGTTCTGTGGGACAAGGAAACAAAAAGGATCGTGAACAATTGCGAGGACGACATCTGTCCGATGTTCAACAGCGCCTTCAACACTGTCGCGCGAAATAACGATGTCGATCTTTTCCCGAAAGATATCGCAGTGGAGCAGGCCAAATTGGCGGCTTTCATTTATGACGACGTCAACAATGGCGTTTACAAAGCAGGATTCGCCACCCGCCAGCGCGCTTACGAAACGGCATGTCGCAAACTCTTCGAAGCGCTCGATCAACTCGAGCAACGCCTAGCGAAGAGCCGCTACTTGTTTGGTAAACGAATCGTGGAAGCCGATTGGCGGCTCTTCTGTACGCTGGTGCGATTCGACGCCGTTTATCACGGGCATTTCAAATGCAACATCCGTCGCATCATCGACTACCCGAACCTGCAGGGTTACTTGATGGATTTATATCAGCAGCCCGGGATCGCCGAGACGGTCAACTTCGATCACATCAAGCGCCATTACTACATGACGCACACGGAGATTAATCCTACTCGCATCGTTCCGCTCGGCCCCGCGCTCGATCTCACTCAGCCACATGGGCGTGACAAGCTCTAGCGAGCAGCCGCGGCTTCTAATCGAACGAAATGGTTCTTTCCAAGGCGGACTGCGCCTCGCGAAGCTCCGCCGTACGCGTTCGCACGGCGTCTTCAAATGCGGCGCGTTGATTATCGAGTTGGATATGAAGCCGCCGCATCTCAAGCAAATTGCCGATACGGAGCAAGACTTCGATTTGATCGAAAGGCTTAAGCAGAAAATCGGTGGCGCCGGCGCGAAGTGAGCGCAGCTTCGTTTCTTCGTTGGCATCCGCGGTAAGAACGATTATCGGCAGCAAAATCTCGCTCTGATTGGCCCGCAATGTTTCCAGGACGGCGAAACCGTCGAGGTGCGGCATCATCAAATCGAGCAGGATCAAATCGGGCTGGAAGGTTTTGCGAGTTTCAAAGGCAAGGCGCGAATCGGTGATCGACTGGACGCGGGTGTAGCCGCTGTCGGCAAGGATGCCTTCGAGCAGAGCCACGTTAACCGGCTCGTCGTCGATCACGAGAATTTTCATTTTCGTGAGCTCGCGAGAATTGCGGGACAAGGGATTCGATGTTTGCCTCTCTTCAGAACTGATTTCGGCTGGAGTGTTTGTTTCCATTTTCTACGCGACCGCGCATTCTTTGGTTTCTTTCCGGGGCTTGGTGGTCTTGTCCAGCACGCGGCAAAATTCCGCGACATCGACCGGCTTGGTGAGATAAGCGCGTGCGCCGGCGGCGAGAAGCCGTTTGATTTGACGCGCAGTCGCATCGGCGCTGATAACGATTATCGGAATAGCGCGCGTGGTTTCATCGGCCTGCAATTGGGCGAGCACTTCCCATCCCGGCAAATCCGGCAGGTGCAAATCGAGCAAAATGAGATCAGGCGAATGTTGGCGGGCAAGATCGAGGCCGACCTTTCCTTGCATCGCCGTCATGAGCTCGATCTGTGGTTCCGTTTCGAGGATTTGCTCGATGAGCGTGAGATTGGAGAGATTATCTTCGATATAAAGCACGGTGCGCTTATCCGCGTCCATAATCTGTTCATGTCGATCTACGTTGAGACCTTTGCGGGACGCCAAAGATTCGAGTGGAGAGGCCGTGCGAGGAAGCTCGACCCAAAAAGTGCTGCCTTGCCCGACCGTGCTATTGACGCCGATCGAGCTGCCCATTTCCTGCACGAGACGTTGGGAAAGGGCAAGGCCGAGACCAGTGCCTTGGACGTTGGATTGCTCCGCGCCTAACCGATCAAACGGAGTAAACAAGCGCGAGAGTTTGTCGGCTGGAATCCCCGGACCGGTGTCGCTTACGATCAGGCGCACCTTGTCGTTGCCGGCTGAGCTTTGAGAGATGGTCACACTTCCGCCGGGCCGAGTGTATTTCACCGCGTTGGTAAGCAAATTGATCAGCACCTGCTTCAATCGCTGCCGATCGGCCAGGACGTGGGATGTCTTGTCCAAATCCGCGGGCGCGGAAAGCTCAATTGATCGTTCCGTGGCGAGAGGTCGCATTAGGTCGATGACTTCCGCCAACGCGTCACCCACGCAAACAGGTTCGAGTGAAATCTGCAAGCGGCCTGCCTCGATCCTGCTGATATCGAGCACTTCGTTGATTAGATCGAGAAGGTGACGGCCGGCGCCAAGAATGTGAGCAATGCGAGAACGCTGGACCTCCGTGGGATTTTGTCTTTCCAGCAGCTGACCAAATCCGAGGATGGCGTTGAGCGGCGTGCGCAGCTCATGACTCATTCGGGAAAGAAATTCGCTCTTGGCTCGGTTGGCGCGATCGGCTTCTTCCTTCGCTCTGCGGAGGGCTTTTTCGCTTCGCTGGCGTTCGGTGACGTCGTGCGCGACACAGAAAAAGGTCTTGTCCGTCTCGGACCAGTAGGCCGACCAAAGGACATCGACAAGGATCCCATCTTTGCGGACATAACGATTCACGAAATCAGTAATTTTCCCCGTGAACCTGGTGTCGGCATCGGCCTGATCTGTCTTTGCCCGGTCATCCGGATGGACCAGATCGATGTACTTACGTCCGACCAATTCGTCAGATGTATAGCCCCACAAATTCTCACAAGCCGCGTTCGCCGTGAGGAATCGACCAGTGCGATCGATCGTACAAATGACGTCTTGCGAGTTATCCATGATCAATTGGTTCGCATGAAGTGCCGCTTCCAACTTTCGCCTGCTCTCGCGCAACGCCTCTTCCGCGCGTTTCCGCTCCGAGATATCTTCCACCATTGTTACATAATGATGTGGCTTTCCTTCTTCGTCCTGAATCAGGCATGCCGTTAGGGCGGTCCAAATCGGGGGACCATCCTTGCGAACGTAACGTTTCTCGAACGAGCAATGCCGCGCACCTTTTAAAAGGTCGGCGACGTGGCGATGGTCGGCCGAGATATCTTCCGAGTAGGTAATTTCGAGCGAACTTGTTTGAACAAGTTCTTCGTTCGAATAGCCAAGAATATGAGACAAACTCCTGTTTACCTGCGTGAAGCGCTGATCAAGATCGACAACCGCCATGCCGATGGGCGCTTCTTCAAAAATCTGCCGGAAATTACCTTCGCTTGCTTCGAGCCGCGCGGTCCGGTCCGCGATGAAGCGCATCTCACGAATGCTGCGGAGACATGAGATCACGAGGAAGACGTCTTCGAAAACAACCCAGCCGGCGTGTTCGATCGATCTCCACGGACTTGCCGTGAGGACGCCATACACGGAATAGGGCCAGTAAATCCCGCGCAGAAAATGATCCAACGCTACAACCAGGGTGGCAGGAATTAGCACTCGCCAGTCGCGATAAAAGGAGAGGATCACGAGCGAACCAAAAACGTGAAAGTGTGTTTCAATTCGCCCGCCGGTTATGTCGATCAAAAGAGCGGACATGAGCATCTGCGCGACAGCAATAACGTGCCGCGTCATGGCCGAGCCGGGCCAGAAACGTATCATCCAAATCGGAAAGACGCTGATCGCGCCGCCGAGAAAAATCGCGGCCCAGATGTGGATGTGAATGGAGCTCGATTCTCCACTCCAGGTGTAGGGCGAAATGAGAAACGCCATTACGATCCCAGCCACCCATTGGAACAACATCAGTCGCGCGAATAATTTGTCCGTGTTGCGATAGATCTCTTCTTGATGCTGTTTGAAGAGCTCATCGGCGCGTTCGGCCACAGAATCTTTACGAGCCTGTTTCGCGTTTACCGGAGGCATTGAAACTTTCCTCCCTTGCTTTTGCGCTCGATTAGCGAGCAGCCAAAGACAAATGTCGTCGCTCGATCAGAGGCCTGGGTATTAGCGAGCGATACAATCGCATTCTCGCCCGCATTTCCTCCGGCGTGTCCTCTCGATTCGGTAATGCCACCGCTGAACAACAAACGACCGTCAGCAGCGAAAAGGAGAGTGTGACCGGATGTTTCGGCTCCGAACCGTTGCGCTTCGGCGCCATCGATATCGGTCACGACCGATACTCCGGGAATCTCAGCCGCGCTTCGTCTCAGATCAGTGTCTTCCCAATTTTCGTCAGAGTTTTTTGGTTTCAGGAAGAGCACGTAGGCGCGGACCTTTCCTTGAACACGCGCCATGATTTGGGCCAGCTCGCCCACGCTTGCCCGCGTGCACGGGCAATGCGGATGCGCCAACATCACGAGAGTTTCACCGGTACGCGCGCGCTCAATTTTCGATTCGTGTGGCCAGTTCGAAGGAACCGAGCCCACACGTCCGGGCGCGCTTTCGTAATTGGCCAGCGCTTTCAAACCAAACGACAAAGCACCTATCCACACAGTCGCGAATAAGGCCGTGCCGAAAATCGTCTTTGATTGTGTCTGCAAAGGAGTTGATTGGGATTCGCTTCATTGAGCAGACGCCATTCCATGGGCCTCAATCGAAGAGGATTTGCCCTGGCGCGATAGAGAGATTGGCAGCCCTAAGATAATGGTTGACCGGACTGCCTTGGTTTCCCCTCGGAAAAACCGCAAAAAAGGGGGTTGACCTGGCCAGCACAACGGGATAAAAGGCCTGATCATGAAGAGACTTACCTTAACCGTAACGATTTTTAGCGTGCTGTGCGGGCTGGCCTACGCTGGTCCGGAAACGTATTCCGGAAAAGAAATGAAGCAGGTTGCGCCGGCTCCGCCGCCGGAGTGCCCGAACTGGGGCGGATTCTACATTGGCGCCTTTGGCGGATACAAGTTTAGCAACGTCGACGTCCATACTACTATGACCGGCGATTGGATCGCCACCGGTAATCTGGACCGGATCGACATCAACGAGCGAGGCTCGGAAGATTTGGATAACGACGGCGGCGACGTCGGCGGTCTACTTGGCTACAACTTCCTGGTGGGCCACTGGGTTTTCGGTCTTGAGATAGCTGGCGGCGGGATGTTCGCGCGCGATTCACACAACTCCGGAATTTTCTTCGGCAGAGGACCTGGCGGCGAATTCAGTATCTCCAGCTCTTTCGACACTGATTATTTGGTCACGGGGGGCGCGCGCATCGGTTACACCTTCTGCCGGTGGATGCCCTATGTCACGGGCGGCGCCGCGGGAGCCAACCTTAATTTCCGGCAGCACATTCGATCGAACTTTGGCAACGGCGGCGCTTTCTATCGCCAGGGTGGAGAATCAAGCGATGATAACATCGGCTGGATGGTCGGTGGCGGCTTGGAATACGCCATCACCAATCATTTCCGCGTCCGTGGGCAATACCAATACATCGACCTCGGCGATACCAGCTTCAATAGCTCAGGAGTTCCGGCAGCGGCGTTCTCGACCTTTACCGGACATCACAGCGTTGATTTGACAGAACACAACGCCAGTTTCGCGATTATTTACGGGTTCTAGAGTTTTCCTAAGGGGCGCCTTTGTTCGGGCGTTTCCTGAGTCGCTTCATTTCACCCGCCCCAAAAGGGCGGGTGAAACTGTTTTTGGGCATTGAGGTTTGCGTACCTGACGATAAACGTGGCCGTCCTGTTTAATTTGGACGCGCGGACGATATGCCTACTCTAAAATTGCATCTGGCGAGGTTGCAAAAGAACGCATTCGAGCCGGTCGACATTGCGTCATTGGTCTTTTTCCGGATCGCGTTTGGCCTGATCGTGCTGTGGCAAGTCTGGAGCAATTTCGCGCATCACGCGATTTACACGACTTGGCTGGCACCGCGATTTCTATTTAAGTATTATGGGTTTGCCTGGGTTCATCCCTGGCCGGGCAACGGTCTTTATCTCCATTGGGCCGCCTTCGGTTTTTTCGCATTGCTCGTTGCCATCGGATTTTTCTATCGAGCGAACATCATTCTGCTTTTCCTCAGCTGCACTTATTTCTTTCTCCTCGAAGAAGCGCGATTCGTAAATCACAACTACCTGCTTTGCCTTTTCAGTTTTCTATTGATCTTCGTCCCGGCCAATCGCGCATTGTCCGTTGATGTCTGGTTAAAGCCGAAAATCCGTTCGCAAACCTCACCGGCATGGACGCTTTGGCTGTTGCGCGCGCAGATTGGGGTCGTCTATTTTTTTTCCGGCCTCGCCAAACTCTCGCCCGATTGGCTTCATGGCGAACCAATGCGCTCGCGGCTATTTCAACGCGGAGATTTTCCAATCCTCAGCCGGCTTTTCCAAAACGAATGGGCAGTTCACACGATCAGTTACAGCGGGCTTTTGCTCGACTTGCTCATCGTGCCGCTCTTGCTTTGGCGTCGCACCAGGGTCCCGGTCTTTTGCGTTGCGGTCCTTTTTCATCTTCTCAACGCGCGCTGGTTTAACATCGACATTTTTCCATGGCTGGCCATCGCTGCCACGACTCTGTTTTTTTCGCCGAGCTGGCCGCGGCGAATGGTGGGACTCTTCCGAAAGACTGCTCGCGCAACTCCGGTCGATAATTGGACGCCGCCGGCTCGCGGAAAGCAGATTCTGATTCTGAGCTTCGTCGTTACCTACATCGCTATTCAGCTCCTTCTGCCGCTGCGCCATTTTCTCTGGTCCGGAGGTGTTGAATGGACATACGCGGAACACCGTTTCAGTTGGCGCATGATGCTCGTCCGGCAATCCTCACAGGCTTTTTTTTACGTAACCGATCCGAACACTGGACGAACAGTGCAGGTGAAGCTGGCGGAATTTCTTAGTCCGCGGCAGAGCGCAATACTCGGTTATTTGCCCGACATTCCACTGCAGTTCGCACATTACCTCGCGAAAGTGATGCCGCGTCGGGGCCCCAAACCGCTGCGAGTTGAGGCGCGAATATTTGTTTCGATCAACGGCCGCAAGCCGCAGCTTTATATCGATCCGAATGTCGATCTTGCCGCGCAATCACGCCCGCTGGGGCGGCCTTCATGGCTCTTGCGCATCGACGAGTCGCTGCCAGCCAACGGGAAACATTCGGATGAAAATCCGGCCGCGCCGCTGAATTAAGATTGAGCTTTTGGACGCGGCTTGGTGCGATTGCCCAAACCGCTTAAACGTCGCGCGGTCGGAGAAAATCAAGCAGATCGTGCGCGGCGAATTTGGACGGCACCGGTTGAACCTCCGGCGTTAATGCGGGCCAAACGCGATGTGGCATGGCCGATCGTTTCATGCGGTCCGTCCTCGGTAGAGCTCGCACGCCCGGCGCAGTTGTTTGCTCGTGACCAGCCGGTTGCGCTCCCAATTGTTGATCGATCTTCCAACGCCGTTTTGGACGAAGTGTTTGATCAATTGCGCGACGGTATGCTCCCTCCGCAATATTTTTTAATTTCTCCATCAACCTGGTAGCGTTGTGCATCTGATTCGTGAACGGGTTGGACAATGGTCGCCTCGATGGCGAAAGAACTGATTGAGTTCATGTAGTACCCGGCCCAACAGAGAGTTTTGATTGCGCCGATTTGGCGGGCGGCGAAATTTGTTCGAACCTTTCCCGATTCCCACGAATCCAATCGCAGCAGCATCGATATGAAATTCGATTTCACTCGCCGGTCATTCCTGCGCACGACCGCGCTCGGCTCCGCCGCGCTTGCCTTCGGCGCCAAAGCCAAAGGACAACCGGCCAAACTGCCGCGTAAGCCAAACCTCCTTGTTTTGCTTCCGGACCAACAGCGTCCCGACACGATCGCCTGCTACGGCGGGCCGACAAACTATGCCCCGAACCTGAGCAAATTCGCAACCCAGTCCACCGTATTCCAGCAGGTCTATGTAACGCACCCGGTCTGCACGTCGTCACGCTCCTCTCTAATGACCGGGACCTGGCCGCACGCCAACCACTGCACGCAAAATTGGGCGGAGTTGGATCCCAAATTCCTGTGCTTCCCGGAGTTGATGAGCGATCCCGATTATCGCTGCGCCTATATGGGGAAATGGCATTTGGGCGACGAGCTGAACAAACAGCATGGGTTCAGCGAGTGGGTTTCAATCATGGACGAATTCCACAAAACATTTAACAAAGTCCGCGATCCCAATGCGATTAGTGACTATAGCAAGTTTCTTTTCGAGAAGGGCCTCAAGCCTGCAGGCGAACAGCAGCGTTTTTTCGGTAAGAAATTTATCACCAAGCTTCCGATCGAACTTGGCCGTCCAAAATTTCTCGAAATAAAGGCGTGCGATTTCCTTGAGCGACACAAAAACGATCCATTCGTGCTCTTTGTCATGTTTTTGGAACCTCATCCGCCTTATAGCGGTCCATTAAACGAAGAGCACGCGCTGACCGAGAAAGATCTCGATCCCGCGGCCAATCATATCTTCGGCGCTGATATGCCGCTGCGTTACCGGATGCGGCAGCAATGGGATGCAGAACGTTTTGGGAAATCGACGAAGGATTATCTGAAAGTTAAGCAAAGGTATCTTGGCCTCGTCACCCAGGTCGACCGGAGCATCGGCGCCATTCTTGAGAAGCTGGAGACACTGGGCCTGGCCGATAACACCATCGTGATACACACCAGCGACCACGGCGACATGATGGGTGCGCACCGCCTTTTCGAAAAATGCGTCATGTTCGAGGAAGCGGTGCGCGTGCCTTACCTCGTTCGGATGCCAAATCAACGGCGAACCGCTTCCATTTCCCAGCCGATAAGCCACATCGATCTTGTGCCGACATTTCTGGATCTTCTCGGCCAGAAACCTCACGAGCAATGCGTGGGAAAGAGCTGCGTGCCGTTGTTGCGCGGTGAATCAATGCCCCCTGAAACGGTGTTGATTGAGTGGGCTCCCGATTTTTACGGGAAGAATCCAAAGGCCCATGGTCTCGGCAAACCGGAGGAGATTAAACGCGCCGCCAATGAAACCACTCGTACCGCCATCACGCCGGAGGGTTGGAAGATTTGTCTGCGCGACGTCGACAAGAACGAGCTCTATAACTTGCGAGCGGATCCGCGGGAGCTGCAAAATCTTTACGATCGCACCGATCAAAAAGAAGTGATCGCGAAGTTGACCGGCGAAATCCATCAATGGCAGGAACGCGCCGGTGACACCATAAAGGTCTAGGATTCGCCCGAGGCCAGATTGGTCGGGAAAATTCCGCGCGCGTCCATCCTCGCGCCCGTTCAAATCCGAATGGAAGGTAGACGGCGACGATTTACGGGTACACTTTCCCCTCGCGGACGACCGGTTCTAATGAGCAAACGACAATCAAGCGATTCAACCGGGTCCTACCACGAAGAGCAATTTCGCCTGCTCGTGGAAAGCGTGTCGGAATATGCCATCTACATGCTCGACCCGAACGGAAACGTCCAGACCTGGAACACGGGCGCGGAGAAAATGAAAGGCTACGCGGCCAGTGAAATTGTCGGGAAAAATTTCGCCTGCTTTTATACCGATGACGATGTAGCCGCGCGAAAACCGCAAAGTAATTTGGAACAAGCGCAGCGACTCGGTCATATCCGCGACCAGGGCCGGCGTGTTCGTAAAGATGGGTCGACCTTTGAGGCCGAGGTCGTGCTGACCGCGCTCCGTGACAAGTCCGGCAAACTCCGTGGCTTTTCCAAGGTCACACGTGATGTCACTGAGCAGGTTCGAACGCGAGAAATGGAAGCGGCAAAAATCGCGGCCGAAAAAGCGAACAAAGCCAAGGATGATTTTCTCGCTGCGCTCAGTCACGAGCTGCGCACGCCGCTTACACCGGCGTTAGCGGCGGCCGATTATCTCGCCGATCACGCGGATGAGATGCCCTCGGATTTAAATGAGGAAGTCGACACCATTCAACGCAATGTGCAATTGCAGGCCCGCTTGATCGATGACTTGCTCGATCTCACCCGCGTCGTGCGAGGCAAGCTCGAGCTCCACTTCGATCGCGTCGACGCTCACGCTCTTGTCCGCGACGCGCTCGGTATTGCCCAGGCCGACATTATCTCGAAAAAGTTGAAGGTCTCGACCGCGCTCGACGCCAAGAAGCACGACATCTGGGCGGATCCGGTCCGCATTCAGCAGGTCTTTTGGAACCTCATCAATAACGCCGTGAAATTCACCGCACCCGGCGGCAAGATCGACATCCGCACGTCGAACGACGATCACAACCATTTTGAATTCGAGATTACCGACAATGGCATCGGGATTGACGCCGCCAAATTGGATTTGCTCTTCAAGCCTTTCGAACAGGGTGGCGCTGATGTTACCCGGCGTTTCGGCGGTCTCGGTCTTGGCCTGGCCATTTCAAAGCATCTTGTCGATCTTCACGATGGCGAGATCAGCGTGCACAGTCGTGGCCGCAGTTGCGGTGCGACCTTCAAGCTCAAGTTTGCCGTCATGGCAAAGAAGGTCGGTGCCAGCGGCGTGGCGTCGCGTCTTCCGCACAAGCGTGACAAATCTTTGCGCATTTTGTTGGTCGAAGATCACGGCGATACCCGCCGGACCCTGGCGCGTTTGCTCAGCCACTTTGGTCATCAAATTTCCGTGGCCGATTCTACCCAGAGCGCGTTCGAGATTTTGCGATCGAAAACGCTCGATGTCGTTTTGAGCGACATTGGTCTGCCCGATGGCAGCGGTTACGAAGTGATCGCGCAGGCGAAACGGAAACAATCGGTCAAAGGCGTCGCTCTGACTGGTTTTGGCACCGACGAAGATATCCGGCGCGGTAAGGAAGCCGGTTTTGATTTTCATCTCACCAAACCGGTCGACGTGCACGAGCTGCGCAGCATTCTCAATCAGGTCGGGAAATAGTCTCGCGCGTTCTTGCACGACAGCGTGGCGAAGATCGACAATCGCCATCGGCATAACTAAACGTCTGACGGAAACAATCCGTTAAACGAAGTCATGGCGTCGAGCGACACTTCAAGAAGGATCACGGCAATCGATGGTTACCGCGCGGTCGCGATTCTCATCATCATGCTTCATCACGTGCCTTTCGCGCCGGGCTGCCCGGATTGGCTGAAGTCAGTGATGAACCTGGTTCCGCGGGCCGTTGTCGCGTTTTGGGTGCTGAGCGGATTTCTCATCACGCGCAGCATCCTTAGCGAAGAAAGACGGGACGGCGCAATTCAATTCCGCCATTTCTATTCGCGCCAGGCGATCCGTTTTTTTGTGCCGCTCATCGGCTATCTGCTGCTGATCGGTGCATTCATCGGCCTTCGTTATGGCCAACTCGATTGGTGGTCGCTGCTTCGCCCGGCCCTGCTCGATCCCAACACCTACTGCATCGCTCCCGGCGTGATGCATCTCTACAGCATGGTGTTGCAAATTTATTTCTGGCTCGCCTGGCCAGCGATCTTGAAAATGTCGCCGCCGGTTTTTCGATTGCCCGTCACATCTTTCCTCGTCCTGGCCACAGTCGTCTGGAGAGTCTGCGGCCAACAGTTGGCCGCGCAGTCCGGCGGTTGTCTCGGCCGGGTCGATTATTATTTCACGCCGCTCCTGGTCGGTTCCTGTGTGGCCCTGACCGAACCTTATTTGCTGTCTCTCAAAACATGGCGCTTCGGGCGACCGACGTTCATTGCTATCGGTATTATCGCCATCGCGGTTTTGATCTTCACCCGAACTCCATTGTCGATCTTGTCCTCGATCTCATCTGCTCTGGCCGCGCCTGCAACTTCTCTGCGCGCCAATCCCTTCGTTGCCACTGCCTATGCTTTGCTCCAGCCGCTGGCCATCAGCGTCGCGTGGGCGTCTCTCGTTTTTTCTTTAGTGCACAACGTCGTTCCATTCGCGACGCGAGTTCTGAGTTTCCCAGGCCTGACCTGGCTTGGACGCGTCTCATTTAGCGTTTACCTCTGGCAAAATCTTTTCTGCTTCGGCGTTTCCGAAACACGCCTCGACACTTTCCCGCTAAACCTTCTCGCCTCCATCGTCTGCGGCTACGTCGCCTACAGACTGATCGAGTTGCCGTCGCTCCGTTGGCGCAGCAAAATCAAGAAGAGATCCGCCATATCGCCTGCGGCCGTGCCGACGCTGCGTGAAACCTGACTAGTTCCTGCGCAAGATCGACAATTCCGACATTAGTCGCGCGCGCGCGAGGGCGCTCGGTCATCCAACGCATCGAATTATTGTTACGTTCCTCACGCGTAATCAGCAATCTGCCCGTTTTTACCGATTCGGGTGACACAAAAATTTTGTCGGATGTCGTGCATCAACCGACGCCTCGGCCTTCGGATTGAAATTAAAGAAAACAAAACGCCTGGCGGCGAGCACTATCTCGATCCGCCAGGCGCTGAGAGTTGCGAGCCCGGTCTAAGAACGACCAGGCAAATTTACCATCTTAGTCGCGGTCTTGGACGATGACCTTATCGACGAACATGTCGTCGCCGGTTTTAATGTAGTGAACATGAACCTTCGAATCTTTTTTGATTTTCGAGGCTTCGATCACTCGGCCATCTGAAGTCACATAAGTGACGGTCTTGCCGAACTTATATTGAACCGGCTGGGCCGCTTCAGTTTTCAGGAAAAGGTGATGTCCCGGAGTGAATTCCGTGACGACGCCATTACTTTCGGTTGTCGTGGTGGTGGTTTCCGTCACTCCATTGGTCCCCGTGGTAACGGTGGTGGAAGATGACGATGTTTGTCCAAAGGCCACTGAACCGATCAGGACTGTGGCGAATGCAATACCAACGATTGATTTAATCATACGAACTAACTTTCTAGTTACTGAGTTGCTGCTGAAATCGCAGCGAAAGGCCATCCGGTTCGTGCTACCGATCTAAATCGGCGAACCAGGTAGGCAAATGGATGCGGCAGAAGCTGTGAATACGGCTCCCGTCCCTATCTAGCCAATACTTCGTAAGCTCGGCTTCATATTTTTTAGGTATGGGAGACACTCGTATCCAGTCGATTCGTTTGAACCTCTTATGCCGCCGCCCGGTATTCGGGGAATGCATCGGCGACTTGCGCTCCAGTATTCTGTGGCATGGACTGAGCGGTTTCTGCCGGAATGGTGCGCAACGGAAGCCGTTTTTCAATAGATGTTAAAGTCGGGAGAAGCCGAAGGAGGTCTGCGCCCACTCGTCTTGGGCGCAGCCGGCGATATTTTTTGGTCGCGCCATGTTGCAGGGCATAAAGGATGCCGCTTTGAGTGATGGTGGTTTCCATAGGATTATAATTTGGGGTTTGTCGAGTTGATAGACGTGGTGACGCTGGTCTCCGTGCCAGGGGGCGGACTGCTTTCGAGCTGAAGAGTATCTTGGATTGTGAGATCGGGAAGCGAATCGTCTATTTTGAAACGCGCGGTAAACTTCGCGCCTTGCCCTAATCCCTCGCTCTCCACTTCCAGAGTGCCGCCATGCGCTTTCATTAAAGTACGCGCAATCGAAAGACCAAGACCGAGACCGCCGTATTGCGGATGAATAGACGAATCCCCTTGCTCGAACGGCGAAAAAATCCGCGAGAGTGCGTCTGCCGGAATGCCGATCCCGGTATCGCTCACTTCGACAACCAGCTTGCCGCTTGCCTCGTTGCGCGTGACGATTGAAACCTTGCCGCCTTGCGGCGTGAACTTCAGCGCGTTCCCAATCAGATTGGAGAGAACCTGTTCGATTTTGAGCGCATCGGCTCGGATGTGGCTATGCCGAGCCTCCAACCGGAGATCGATTCCAACTCCCGTCCCTTTCTGCTGGCTCTGGAGATTCTTGAGCGCGAAGCGGATCACCTCGTGCATGTCCACCATGACGAGCTCCAGCCCCAAGGCCCCGTTCGCGATATGGCTGAAGCCGAGCAACTCGTCGACCAGGTGTGCAAGAGTTTGAATATTGCGGCGGACGAACGCCAAGGCGGATTTATCGAACTGCGGCGGCAAATCTTTTTTGTCGGGCATGCCTACCTCACCGTGACCCAGCTCGAGCAAGTCGATCATTGACGAGATGGCGCCGAGCGGAGTGCGCAGCTCGTGAGAGAGCACACCGATCGCTTCATCTCTTGCTCTGCCCGCGAGTTCGAGCGTATCCGCGTGGCTCTTGGACGCCGCCTGAAATTCAGCCCGCACGCTGATATCGCGGATGTTGCATTGGATCACTTTGGCGGAGCCGACAAAGTAAACATTACTGACAAACTCGACTTGGATCTGCTTGCCGGCCTTCGTGCGGAG
>Ga0209526_10000131_pt1 | contig 43421 bp, 39 predicted proteins | sample JacPinW_OM2H0_M1_FD_188566 | JGI IMG/M metagenome (GOLD analysis project Ga0209526, IMG submission 188566) | Forest soil microbial communities from Algoma, Ontario, Canada - Jack Pine, Ontario site 1_JW_OM2H0_M1 (SPAdes) (version 2) | ecosystem: Environmental > Terrestrial > Soil > Boreal... | reverse complement strand
TTGAACCATGAGGGCGAACGTACGGATGCGACACCAAGGGACGGAGCACCCCGTAGTAGCGAGGAAGTCCGTGAAAGCGGACGGAGCGAAGGGGGTGCATGTAGTGAAGCTGAGTTCGTTGGGTCAACCAGAAATGGGAGGAGCCTAAAGGACAAAGCAAAACCGTACTACGGGGGATTCAACCCTTCAGCGCTCCGGCCCATCGAGAGGCATGTCGGCCAATCGTTGGTTCGCTGGGCTTGTCGGAAACACAAGAAACTGCGCGGTTACCGAGTTCAAGCTCGGGGTTGGTTGGTTCGTCTTATCGAACGGCAGCCGACTCTTCTGCTCTCTGGGAACGAAAGCGTAGCGAGGTTTTCACCGTATGAATCGAGAGGCTCACGTACGGTTCTGGAAGGGCCTCGGGGTGAAATTCCCCGGGGCTACTTAACTCCGGTCCGGTTTCGGTGGATGTGTTGTAAGCAGCCGTCATTACCTGCCGCCTCCTGCAGAGTCTTTTCAATTGTGAAAAACTCTACGGAATAAACGAACCAGCTCCGCGAATGCGAGGTCCGTCGCCTCCGGATCGAAACGCGGGCCTTCATCGCGCGTGAAGGCGTGCTCGGCTGCATACAGCAGTGTGTTATAGCGCGCGCCTGAGTCTTGCAGCCCCCGATCAATCGTTTCGCGCCCGGCGTCGGGAACGTGTGGATCCTTGGTCCCGAAGATCATCAGAAGTTCACCGCGGATTTCTTTTGCGCGGGCCAACGATCCGGCATCGGCGTCCTGACCGAGCTTGCCGTCGTGGATGCCTGTGCCGTAGTAACAGGCCGTTGCGCGGACATCAGGCTGGAACGCAGCACGGAAGGCGAGGTGGCCGCCGATGCAGAAACCCACCACGCCGATTTTCCCTCGCGCGACCTTAGCATGTTTGGAAAGCCAGTCCAGACCAGCCCGGCAATCAGCATCGAAATGCGCGACCGGGGTCTTCGCGGCGTCTTGCTGGCCGCGGATGCGTCCGGCGTCATCGAATGGGATCACCGTTCCTGGCGGTTCGATGCGGCGATAAATTTCCGGGGCAGCGGCAACAAATCCATACCCGGCCAGCCGTACGCAAGTGCGTAGCATTGGTGGTGTGAGCTGAAAAATGTCGGAATAGCACCAGATGCCGGGATATTGACCTTCGGCCTTGGGCGCAGCGACGAAGGTTCGCATAGGAAAACCCGGCAGAGAAACGTCCGCGTATTCGGTATTGACGATCATTTGCTTGTTCGCGGGAGATTCTGGCGGAGACTCGAGAGCCAGTCAACTGATTAACCAGCAAACCGCGAGCAATTGCTGAATGGCGCAGACAATCTCTTTTTAAGCCTCAGGGTTTTGCACTCCGCGCCGCCGGCAATGCAGGCGTGGAAACGGGTGGCTTTCGTAGATGCGTTGCCTGCTCAAAACCGAAGGCGAGTTTTATCAGTTCGGGCTCGGCCCAGGCGCGACCCAGAAACTCCATCCCGACAGGCACCCCGATAGGTGCAGATGTGGTCGGCGTAGAAAAGCCGGCAGGGACTTCGATGGCCGGGAAGCCCGTCAGAGCGGCGATAACGCCATTGCGGTCTTTCTGAAACGTTGCCCCAATGGGAAGGACCAAACATTTTTGATGGGGATACACCAGCGCATCCAGTTGATTTTTCGCCATGAGATTGGCCACTTCAATTCTGATTTCCTCCATTTTCATCCGGCGATCTTTATAGTCTGCGGAATTCGGGCCATCTTCATAGCTCTGAGTCGTGGCGAAGAATTTTTCTAGTGTCGGTTTGTAATACTGGCCGGAAGCAATGATTTCCGCGAGCGAATGCACGGGCACGTGCGAACCCTGCTGCTGTAAATAGCGGTTTAGTGCCGCCTTGAACTCCGGCTCGTTCATACGAAAATTTGCCGTCAACGTGTCAATGTCAAGGACCGCGTCTTCGAGGCGGACAATGACTGCGCCTTCTTCCTTCAGCGCGTCAATAGCTTTGGCCATGACCTGGTTCACTTCATCGTATTCCGGTCCGCTGCCAAATAAGTTCGTAAGCACGCCGAGACGGGCTCCCTTCAATCCATTTTCGAGGAACGCCGTATAGGTTTTCGGAATATTGCCGGCATTCAAAGCAGTCACAGGATCATTCGGATCGTATCCGGCCATAACATCCAATAATCTTGCGGTGTCGGCGACATTGCGGGTCATGGGGCCAATCGTGTCCTGGGTAAAAGACACCGGCACAATACCGTCCCGGCTGATTAAGCCGCGGGTTGGCCGGAGTCCTACCAAACTGGTTGCGGACGCAGGGGAACGGATGGACCCGCCGGTATCCGAACCGGTGCCGGCAGCTGCGAAGTTCGCCGCGATAGCAGCGCCCGTTCCACCGGAAGAGCCGCCTGGCGTTCTGGTAAGGTCATACGGATTCTTTACCTGTCCGCCCAGCGAACTTGCGGATATGCCGCCGGTGGCAAATTCCGACATGTTGGCCTTGCCAAGTATAAGCGCGCCGGCTTCGCGTAACCGTTTGACAGAGAAAGCGTCCTTCTCAGGCTGCGCGCCTTTCAGGGTAAGGGCGCCGGCTGTCGTTGGCATATCCGCGGTATCGAAATTGTCTTTTAGAACGATGGGGATGCATCCGAGCGGTTTCAATTTGTGGGTGCGCTCGAACTCCCGGTCCATGGTATCGGCCTCCTCGAGGCTTGCCGGGTTGATGTACAGCATGGAATCGATCGCAGGACCTTTCTGATCGTAAGCATGGATGCGATCTAGATATTGCTGGACCAGATCGTGGCACGTCAGTGTACCGGCTTGCATTGCTTTGTGAATGTCAGCGATGGAAGTCTCCATCAAATGGAAGGAGCGATCCGGAGCGCAGTCAGCGACCGGCACAAGGAAAAGAGCAATCACGAGTAAAAATCTTGTTGCGCGCATAAATTTTAGTCCGCTTCGAAAGACCGGATCAAGCCTCCCTCAACACGAGTCAAATTCGTTTAAGCTAAAGCAGTAGTCCAAAGCCTTGCGGCCTGCTCGGAACTAGAAAGTAATTTTGAGCGCGACCTGAATCTGCCGCTCGGGAATCGTAGTACGGACCAAGACACCCGCGGTACCTCCCGGATTGGTGGCCGAAGGGGCCAGGGGCGTTCCCGTTGCGTCAAAGATGTCGGTGTTGCCGTCTCCCGGGCCTGGAGGCGCAAAGTTTGGATGATTGAGAATATTGAACATTTCCACTCGGAACTGAATATTGAAGTTTTCCGAGATACGCTTGATGCGATTGTTCTTGAAGACCGAGAAGTCCAGAGCGGTGATGCCCGGGCCGATTAACGTATTGCGGCCCTGCTTGCCCCGAAGATTGAAGCAAGCCAATGGCGGCAGCTGCGGCTGCGGCGGATTACCGAGAGCCGGGTTAACTGGATTTAACGCCGCGCCCAGGCTCGGTGGCGCTGGATTGCAGTTGGCGTTCCAAAACGCCAGGTCCGGCGCTGTAGGAATGGAAAAGCACTGAGTATTGATGTAATTGTCCGGATGACCCGGATTGGTCAAGGTTTTGCAGCCCGGACCATTCAACACGTTCAGGAATGCATAATCATCCTGACTTTGCGTATAGGCGGGGTCGCTGCCGGTTCCCCAGGTGGGTGTGAACGGGACTCCATCACTAGCCGTAAATATCGTGCCAAGTTCCCAACCGTCAGTCAGCCAGTGTGCTGGGCCGGTCCACGATTTTGGGGAAGGAACGTCCCAGATGCCATTTATGACCAGTGTACGGCCGACGTTAAAGTCGGAAAGTCCGCGGGTCAATCGGGTGTCGAAATAATTCAAGCTGGAGATGGAGTTGCCGAAAGGATCGCCAAGTTCTGTTGCGGAGCTGGTGTCAATGCTCCTGCCCCATGTGAAAGCACCCTGCACCTGAAAGCCGTGACTCATGCGCTTGGACAATTGCAGCTCGAGCGAATTGTAGTAAGAGCGGCCTTTGTAAAACATTCCGCGAATAGAACTGAACGCCGGATTTACGAGCGGGGGCGGAGCGCACGAAGCCGGATCCGCAGGGCCCTTGGGGTCGAGAGAATTGCACTGGGCCGAAAATGCGTTTCCAAATGCGTCGACCTTAGGCCAGATGTAGCCGGCAGAGGTAAGAATTGGCAGGGTCAAATTGGCTTCATCCACGCGGAAGGGCTGATGCACCCCTCGCGAACCCACGTAGGCAACCATGGCCGTCAAGTTTGGTGTGAGGCTGTACTGAACGTTTAGATTCCACTGCGAAACGTAGTTCCGCTTGGGATTGGATTCGATATAGCTGGAGCGCAGTTGTGATGTGCTGAAATCCGCTGACGGTAGAGGACCGAGCTTCAAAGGTTGCACCGGAGCACCGGTGCTGCTAAATGTCAGATATTGAAAGAAAGGAACCGCTTGCGTCTGTAGATCAAAGTATTCATAGGGTAAAGGCAGGACATCAAACAGGCCGGCCCCACCGCGCACGGCCATCCTTCCGTTCTTAAAGGGATCCCACGCAAACCCGAAGCGTGGCTCAAAGTTGTGCAGCGTCGGATTGGAGGTAAACAGTGGGCCGGTGCTGGCACATAGCGGGTCAGGTATTCCGCAGACCGGCAGAGGATCGCTGATATTTCTCAGGTTGACCAACAGACCATGCGTTTCGGTGGGCACGGTTGCCATTTCGTAACGCAGACCGAGGTTCAGCGTAAGGTTCGGCTTCAAACGCCAATCATCCTGGACGTAAGCGCCGAAAATGGTCTGCCGGAAATTCCGCGGCTTAACAAAACTGGCTACACCACCATTGAATTTGGAGGGCTGATTTTGGAGAAAATGAGCAATGTCCTGGAAAAACCAGACTCCGTTCGGATCGGGCAGTGCCCTCACCATCATTTGCATGCCCTCTACGGCGCCTCCGAATTTAATGGCATGCTTGCCGCGAGTGAGGAAAGCGTCGTCGTAGCCCTGGAAAGAGTTCCAACCGTAAAAGTAAGTTGGAAGTCCGCCCATTCCGCCGGACAGGGAACTCATGCCGCTGACGTTGACGACCGAGGCATTCCGATTCGGAAAAACGCCTAACGCAGTATTCGCTGCCGCCGGATTGAGCGCCGTTGCGCTCGTATTGTTGTTCACATTTTCGTGGTTGAAGCCAAATCGGATGGCGTTGACAAGCGTCGTACTAAAACTGTGTGTTTCCTCAATCGCTACGATCTGCCGGGAGGTAAGAGTAGCGAGCCCGACGTTGCCAAACGAATCGGGGGAACTGTACGGAGTACGGTCAAAGAGATAAGTACCGAACACGCTGTCTTTATCAGAGAATTTGTGGTCGATGCGGGTGGTGATGAAGTTTTCGTTCACCACCTGTTGGCCGTTGAAATTGAATGGACACACATCCCCGCCGCAGGCCCCAGGAACAGGATACAGCGCCAGATACTGTTGAATGATGGGATCAACGGCTACCGTGCCGGCCTGAAGGTTGCCAGTACGAGCAGCAGGGGAGGGCACAAAATCTATGTTGGCGATACCTTTCGATTGGCGGTTGCTCTCGAAGTCGGCAAAGAAGAACGTATGATCTTTGACGATCGGTCCGCCCATCGTTCCGCCGAATTGGTTCCGTTTGAAGGCGGCCTTTCCGACGGAGCTGCTTTCGAAGAAATTTTTGGCATCCAGCGCGCTGTTCCTTAGAAATTCATAAACGCTGCCGTGAAATGAATTCGTACCGGAGCGGGTGATGGCATTTACGACCCCACCGGAGGTCTTTCCATATTCCGCGGAATAGTTGCTGGTGAGGACAGAGAACTCCTGAATCGCGTCCACCCCAAGGTTTCCGCCGAGAACGCTCCCGGGCGCGCCATTCGCGTAGTCATTCAAGCTGACACCGTCCAGGCGGTAGTTATTCTGCTGCGGACGCGCGCCGGAAATGGTAAGTTCCTGGCCAAAACCGCGGTTGCCGCGATTCGAGCCACTCGCGAAAGACGGCTGGGTCTCGATCATGTTTACTCCCGGTTGAAGCGCGGCGAGGTCAGTCCAGCTACGCCCGTTCAGTGGCAGTTCGCGCACCGTGGTGGCGTCCACGACTGCACCGATATCCGAACTGGAGAACTGCACCGCCGGGTCTTCTGCAGTTACCTCCACACGATTTGACACCGTTCCGACATGCATGACCACATCGAACGTTTGCTGGCCACCCACGCTAATGGTAATGCCGGATTGTATTTCCGTGTTGAAACCCCTCGCGGAAATAGTCACTTCATAGCTGCCGGGCAGAAGGTTCACGGCCGTATAGAAGCCACCGTCGTTGGTCATGACGGTGCGTTCGACACCGGTGGCCACATTCTTGATGACTAATTGCGCTTGTTGAATGCCACCCCCAGAAGGGTCGGAGACCGTGCCGGAAAGGGTTCCTCCCGAGACCTGCGCGAGAGATAAAGCTGGAAAAAGCATCGATGCAATCAGAAAACCTGATAAGGAAGTGAAACACCAATACATTGCAGCGATTTTTCGAAAGGACAGCAGGCACCTCCCACGGACCGCGGAGCGTAGCGCAGCAGCCGGCATGAATGCCTTAACCCAGAATTAATTTCTGTTGAGTGACTGAGCGAGCTTTTGTCGGAGGAGAAGGGGAAAAGTTTTACTATCACAGCAATGAGTTGTGAAAATGGATTTGCTCCCCGCGAACTACAGGCCGCCTTGAAGTTTCGTTTAAATAAAGTACCGACCGATCGATTCACTGAATTAGTGAAGTATGCTTAGTAAAATAAACATAACTTGACAAAATAGGTTAACTAGAGCACCTTTAAGACTGGCGCAAGGGTGCCTTCAGGTCTCCGAGACCGGGAGCGGTACTCTTGGCCATACATAGGGAGCGCCGCATGTTTCTGCGCAAAGTAACTTCCATGTTGAAGCCAAGCAGCAGTTCCACATTCAGTCCTTTTATGGAACAACAAGAAGTCATTCTCCTGCTGCGCAAATAAAAGGTATAAGTCTCGATTCGGCAAAGAGGACTATATGCAGTTATCCATATGGATGTTTCTGGGAGCTGTCATTGGATGGGGAACAGGAAGAGCCCTTCAGGACGGCGGATACGACTGGTTTCGCGACGTCGTTATGGGAATCGGTGGCGCCGTCGTGGGAGGTCTTCTAGGGATCTCCGATGGTCTCGGAGGCTACCGGGGAACGATAGTTACGACCATGATGGCAATTATAAGCGCGACGCTTCTGACTGTGCTTATCGGATTTACGCACGGCCGGAGCTCGTACGCCTGGGCTGTTCAAAATAGAGGGCTGGAAAGATTGAACGCTGCGCGATCGAAAGCGTTCATTTTGGCCTCAGACGTGATTGGATCGAAATTGCCATTTGTGTGGTCGTTTCGCTGAACAATCAAACTGTCTGCGCCGGCGGCGATTCGGCGAGGCCGAAAGAAATTCAAATGGAAGTCACAATCAAAACCGGAACGATCCTGATGAAAGAGCAGACTCTGTTGCCGGAACGGCTGGAAACGATAAGCGATGCCTTCTTGCCAGGCTGGAGAGCTTTCGGGAATCTCAATGGCTCCGCACTTAGTAAAAAAATCGAAGCAGAGAATTGGCACTTTTTTTGCCTGGCCGGAGATCTCCGAGCGATCGCCCTGGGGCGTGATCGGCAGAAGACTCTAAAGAGAGCGGTCAAACGGATTCTGGCGAAATCGGCGGGAGAAAGGTTCAACTCCCTGGAAGTGACGGAAATCAGTGCAAAATGGTTTCTCGGAGTGCCTTATCTACAAGTCTCTGCACATTTGCGTCACGTTCAGGAAGACATTTTGCTTGTCCCACCAAAAGTTCCTCCAGGCAGAAGCGCGGCCCACGTCAAATCAGCGGGTCAGCCGGCAATGGTATTGAGGCCCGTGGAGGAGTGAGTCGGCGCGAGATAAAGAGACGAATTGTAACGACGAGCTTGAGTTCTCAAGAATTTCGTGGAGATATCGAAATGAAAACAATCCGTAGTTCGATCCTATGTTTCGCGGTCCTGATCCTTTTCGCACCGCTGCTTGGTGCACAGGATCTTTCCAAATACCGGGGGATTTCCCTTGGAATGAAGTTGCCAATCGTGCTGAAACAGACGGAGCAAAAAACATCCGATGTCAAAGCGCTTCACCAAAGCCCTGCCTTGATCCAGGAGCTAACTTGGTGGCCCCCGACGCTTTCGGGCTCATCCTATCAAGCCGATAACGTGCGCCAGATTCTGTTCTCTTTCCAGAACGGGGAACTCTACAGAATGTTCGTGAGTTACGATCGAAGCGCTGTGGAAGGTTTAACAGAAGCGGATATGGTGAAGTCCTTCACCGCCAAATACGGCGCACCAATACTGCCCACAACGGAAACAAATGCATCGACGACCCCACGCCCGGATTCCGAAGACAAGGTGATCGCTCGCTGGGAAGATCCGCAATTCTCCTTCAACCTTGTGCGCACTTCCTTCCCAAATGGTTTTGCACTCGTGATTTACTCCAAGCAAGCCAATGCAGAAGCAGAACGCGCAGTTGCGGAGGCCGTGAAGTTTGAGGAACAGCAAGGTCCGCAAATAGAAGCCGATCGTCAGAAGAAGGTGGCGGAGGAACTGGAGTCGGCGCGGCAGAAGAATCTGAAGAGCTTTCGACCGTAGGTTGATTAAGGGCTGTAACGAGTTGCCTGCACGGGTTTGCGGATCGTCTCTGAACAACAGCCTCGCGAGGCCTTTGCGTGGTCTCGCGAAAATCTCAGCTCTGGATTTCCGGCTTCTCGGGCTCGATCACAGATTCAGTTACTGTTTCGGTTCCAATGTCTTCGGGGACTTCTTTCCCCTCGCGCTTAGCGAGCTTTTTTTGTGCGCGGCGTTCTGCCTTCTCGCGTGCCTTTTCCTGTCTTTTCATTTCCTTCTGTCGCTTTTGGAATGTAATGGCCATTTCGTCTCCTTGAACTTAATTAGCAGCTAGCACTCTGGCATGGTTGCGGTGGAAGCTACCAGCGAGGTTCGCGCGGCTGCCGGGCTGCCTCACGATAATCTTCGTTTGAGAATCGATCCTTGTTCCCGCCACTGCTCCTGCCGCCTCCGCCACCCCTATTTCCACCGCCGCCGCTACCTCTCGGCGCTGGCGCCCCTGCCGCGCCTTTCGGCCGGGCTTCGTTCACCTTCAGGTTGCGCCCGCCAATTTCCTTACCATCGAGACCCGCAATAGCCTTGGCGGCTTCATCGTCGTTCGGCATTTCCACGAAGGCAAAGCCGCGCGCCCGACCAGTTTCACGGTCCATAGCAATGTGTGCACGGGTTACCTTGCCGAATTGACTGAACAGCGTAGTCAACTCCGTCTCGGTGGTCTGAAAACTCATATTGCCTACAAATAAGCTCTTCATATTTCTCTCCTCAACTCATCGCACCGCCGGTGGCACAACATTTCGATCCACGGTCGGCATCGGAATTCTGAACCTTCTCAGGAAGATCCCTGGACAAAAGTCCGGAACCTGCTTGAGCGGGACGGATGGCGCAACTTTCGCAGCGCTTTGGCTTCGATCTGGCGAATGCGCTCACGCGTGACCGCGAAAACCTCGCCCACTTCTTCGAGCGTGTGTTCATTGCCATCATCCAGACCAAAACGCATCTTGATGATTCTCTCCTCGCGCGGAGTGAGAGTCCTTAGCATCGTCGCAATCTGATCCTTCAGATTTAGTTTGATAGCGGCGTCCGCGGGTGACAGGACCGCCTTATCCTCGATGAAATCGCCCAGATGCGAATCTCCCGCTTCCCCGATGGGAGTCTCGAAAGACATCGGAACCTGCGCTATTTTTTTGGTCTTGCGGACGGTGTCCACGGGAATATCCATGCGCTTGGCGATTTCTTCTGAAGTAGGTTCGCGGCCAAGCTCTTGCACCAGTTGCCGGCTGGTGCGTCCCTGCTTGTTGATCGTCTCGATCATGTGGACGGGAACGCGAATGGTGCGCGCCTGATCTGCGATGGCGCGGGTAATTGCCTGGCGTATCCACCATGTGGCATACGTCGAGAATTTATACCCGCGACGCCACTCGAATTTGTCGGTTCCTCGCATGAGGCCAATGTTGCCTTCCTGGATTAAATCGAGAAATTGCAACCCACGGTTGGTATATTTCTTGGCAATGGACACGACCAGCCGCAGATTTGCTTCGGTTAGTTCGCTTTTCGCTTGTTGCGCGTCCGCTTCGCCGCGCTGAATCACGGTAAGCGCGCGTTTCAAATTGTTCCGCCCGACTTCACTAGATTCTTCAAGCTCCTTGATATGAGCACGGCAGGCACGCAGTTCCTTGCGGGCTTCCTGCGCGGCTTCGGGACGAGCCCCGTTGGCGCGCCGTTCCAGCCGGACAGCTTCACGTTCCAGACTGTGCAATCGCTCGGCGGCGTGCCGCAGAATCTCAATCAGGCGTTTTTTCTCGCGCTCCTTGAACTCTATCGAACGGACAAGGTGTGACATCTCGATGCGCGTGCGCGCCAATCGGTACTTGGCCCGACGGTATGCACTCTTGCTGGCTACTTCGATGCTTTCCAGTTTGCTCGACTGTTTGAGCGCCAATTCATGCAATTTCTCGATCTTTTCGATGGTTCGCAGAGTTTGCCGGGTCTTTTCCTCAATTTTATCGGCAGTGAGTTCTTCTTCGTCAAACTGGATGATTTCCTTAATCGGCCTCACACCACTGCGCAACTCAGCTCCCGTTTCGATCAATTCCTTCAGCACCAGCGCCGAGCGAGAAATCGTCTTGAGTACCAGCAGGTTTCCCCGCTCCAGTCGCTTGGCAATGGCCACCTCATGTTCCCGCGTCAGAAGCGGAACAATGCCCATTTCGCGCAGATACACACGCACAGGATCGCTGGTTTTGTCAGGGACCAACGCTACCTGTTCTATTTCACCCTCTTCGCTGGCTGACACCTCGGTCAGGTCGCTGGCTTCGGTTTGCTCCACTACTTCCAGGGTGGTCGTCGCCGCTTTGGCAACGGATGCGTCTTCGTAGATTTCCAGACCCTCCCCCTCAAACGTTGTGAAGAGATTGTCGATCTCCTCCGTCGTTTGTTCTTCGGCCGCAAGGACGTCGTTCACCTGATCCTGGAGAAGGTAACCTTGCTCCTTACCCAGCTTCACCAAGTTACGGACTAGTTCGAGTTTTTCCTGAATAGTATCCCGCGACAACGGTTTCTCCTGTCAGCCACCGCCGGAATTGATCGGACCTCTGTTCTGTCAAATCATCCAGCGAGCAAAAACACCCAGACACAGCATAGTGAACGGCAAAGACGATGTGTGGATTGCAACTCAGGCTACGTCAAGCTGCTTTAAGTGGACGGGACTCCGCTTCTCCCGCTGCCCTCGTGAACTGCAGCATTTGCAGTCCAAGATTCAATTCTTTGTCAGTATACACTACCTACGGGACCTTTGAGGTTGTTCAAGTAGTGTGTCACCAACAAGAAACGTAGTCTTCCACTGGATTCCAAAATCGTCTTCTTGATTTGGACGCCGTTTACGGTTCCGGTGGTTATCCCCGATTCTGCCGGAACTTCCGCAACCGCTAGATCTCCATTCGTACTTGCAGAACCTCGCCTGGAAGCGCAACCATCGTAGCCCGTCGCGATGTTTGTTGCGTTGCCTGTTTCCCAGGCGCGATATCCGGAACGCGATCCCTCTTTTCGGAACGATGACCATCCGCCTGGATTCTCTCCATCCGAATGCCCAGCGTACGCTCTATCTGAAAGAGTTCTGACCGTTGCTCTTTCGCAAATAGGGTAGAAGCAACGCCGTGTTTCCCGGCGCGCCCGGTGCGTCCTACCCGGTGGATGAAATTTTCAGCCACTTCCGGCAGGTCATAGTTGATAACGTGGGCAATCTCTTCGACGTGGATTCCACGTGCAGCCAGATCCGTGGCTACCAGCACGCGGAAGCGTCCCTGTTGGAACCCAGTCAGCGCCGCCGTGCGTTGTGATTGCGAGCGATCTCCATGAATTGTTGCTGCTGCGATACCTTCACGATTGAGCCCTTTGGCAATCCGCTCGGTCCCGCGTTTTGTGCGCGAGAACACCAGGCAGCGGCCGCTTTCCTTGCCGAGCAAGTGCCGCAGCAAATCCAGCTTTCCGTCAACCGGAACTTCAAACGCCTGGAGTCGCACATTTTCTGCTGGCTTCAATGTCGAACCAAGCGTGATTCGCACCGGACTTCGGGTGTAATCCTTCACCAGGCGAATCATGTCTCCTTCCATGGTTGCAGAAAAGCACATTGTTTGACGTTCTCTTGGAAGGACCGACGCAATCCTGCGGATAGCGGGCAAGAAGCCCATATCAAGCATGCGATCCGCCTCATCGAGCACCAGCACTTGAAGATTGGGGAAATTGACGAGTTTGCGGTCGAGATAGTCTTCCAATCGCCCGGGCGTCGCCACGATCACGCGAGCCCCGTTGCGAATGGCCCTCAATTGCTGACCTTCTGCGAGTCCACCGACGACCAGGCCTGCCGGGACGAGTTGCTTGCCCCGCAGCGCGTTATATTGATCTACAACTTGCATCGCAAGCTCTCGTGTGGGAACAAGCACCAAGGCGGCAATTCCCGGTTTGTTCGACTGGAGAAGCTTTTCTATTACTGGGATGAGAAACGCCAGGGTCTTGCCCGTTCCGGTTTGCGCGGTTGCGAGCACGTCCTTGCCTTCCAGCGCTGGAGGTATCGCAGCGGCTTGAACCGGCGTGGGTACTGAGAAGCGGGCTGCTTGCAGCCGCTCCTTCAGGTAGTTGGAGATGGAAACTTCCGAAAAATTTTGCATTTGGCTTTCTTACTGGCAGGGATATGTAGTGAGCCAGCCTTGAAATCAGGATGGCCGCATCGACTGTATCGCCAGTCTTGTTTTAAATTACGCTGAAGACGAACGGAGGAAACGAGGGGCGGGGATTCTCAGATCAAACCAGAGGGACCGCACAACACTGCCGCGGAATTAAGCGCAAATGCAGTATACCACATTTAGGCGATTGGTATTTACTGAATTGGCCTTCGGGTCGAGATAAGGTTCTTATTGGGAGAGCAAGCACAAGTACTTCCCTATCTCGCCACGGTAGTCGAAGGGCATGCCAATCGCCGAGGATACATCCCCGGTCCACCCTGGAAGTTTCCGCACGCCCCTTTTAAGATGTCTTTGATTTCCGAGCTTTGCCGGGATTGTTTCTGGTCCATCGGCGAACCGCATTTTTCCTTGATTCGATCTGCATTAGTTTATCAATGCTATCCGCCTGCCGTCGTTTGTTCATTGCGGTGACGGATTTCTCAGGAAAATGCAGTGGATCTCTAAGGCTCTGCAATTCGCGGTAATAATAAAGCGGCCCGGGTCTCTTATGCTTGAATCTCAGACTTTTAAGGAACTCCATCTCGTCTCCGGTAGCATCTCCACTCATCGCAGCATTGCGAAGAAATTCCTTAAATCCCGGCTCTTCTTCTGAGGAAAGGACCGTCCCCATTTCCACGAACTGAAATTTCATAAGCGGCGTTGAAGCCCATCGCTTGTTCAAGACGATTTCCATTGCAAAGCTTTTCAAGTCGATATCCCAGGAATCAATTACCGGGTCCAGGAAAACGGAGCAATGGTCGATGGAGACGTTGAAAACATCGGTATCCAGGAACTCCAAAATAATCGCTCGCATCTCTTCATACGACTGGCGGCGCGATTTTGCCACGCTGCGCAGCCAGCTCTCGTTGTTCAACTCATCTCTGGCTATCCCTTTGGTCACATCCAGAAGTTTCTGGGTCACTAATCTTTCCAGTTCACCGAAAGCCTGCTTCTCAAAAATGTCGCGCACTTGTGTTCGCTTTTCTGTCCGGCATTTTCGGATGATTAGCTCGCGAACTTCCCGGAACAAGGGTGCCGGCGGATCGGCAAGTGTTTTCTTCAATTCCTCCCGGCGTTGCTCCTTCACCATTGCCGAGAGTTGGCCCTTCGGTAGCTTCAAGAAAGTGTTCATCTTCTCGTAGAGGTCTGTGCGGTCCGTGGCCGGGGGGGCCTTTTTTCGCGTCAACAGTTGCGAGATGTAGGACTCTGTGACCTGCGCTGCAGCGGCGAGGTCTCGTTGCTCCAGTCCCAACTCTTTAAGCCTCTGCTGAATCACAAAACAAACGTCCACGATCACCCTCCAGATTAACTATAGTGGTAAACCAAATCTTATATAAACCATGAATACTTGACAAGATATGTAAAGTAAGCCACACTGGTGGTGTGATCCAAGGCTGCCTTCAGGTCTTGAAATGTCCGTACTTCCTGAAATACACCTTCGTTCATGACTTGTAAGGAGAGCCGCCCCATGTTTGTTCGCAAAGTATCCATGCGTTTGAAGGCCGACAGCGCCAGCGAATTCACTCGAAAGATGGAAGACGAGATCATTCCTCTGCTCCGCAAGCAGAAGGGCTTCTTGGACGAAATGACTCTCATCGCGCAGAGCGGCAAGGAAGTTTACGCCTACAGTTTCTGGGAAAACAGTGCCGACGCCGAAAAATACGACAAGACTGGCTTTGCCCAAGTGACCGACCTGCTCGCCGGTGTGATTGAAGGGGCGCTGCGTATTCACACCTATATGGTCGCGAATTCCACGTTTCACAAGATGGCTACTGCCGTCGCTTCTTGAGCGGGATGCCTCCGCACCGGGCGAAGTCATTCCCGGCTGGGTCGCGGATTGATTCGAATAGGGTAGGCGCCGGGTCTTCCTGGCAGTCTCTTCCTGTGTTCTCGGCTGAGGGGAAAATATGCAGATCCTAATTTGGATTTTCCTCGGAATGGTTGTCGGCTGGATTGCCGGAAAAGGTCTCGAAGGAAACGGCTACGGCCAATCGATGGATCTCGCGATGGGCGTCGGAGGTGCCGTCGTGGGCGGGTTTCTTGCGCGCTCAGTGGGTTTCGCGGGTTATGCAGGAACATTCTTGGCAAGTTTCACGGCCGTTTGCTGTGCTGCGCTCCTGACGATTCTTGCTGCGATGGTTAATGGCAGAACGATGCGGACCAGAGCATTCTAAACATTCTTGGCGCAAAACCAGGACATGGCCAGACTTTTATTTGTTGAAACTCAGGGAAGAGGCAGGCAAAGGACACGCGGATGACAAAACTTTACGTCGGCAATCTCACTTTTGGTATGACGGATGAATCCCTTCAACAGCTTTTCGTCGGAAAGGGATATCAAGTCTCTTCGGCACGCGTCATTACCGACCGGGAAACTGGGCGTTCGCGCGGCTTTGGCTTCGTGGAACTTGGTGCAAGCGATGACGCAGCGAAGGCTATCGGCGAAATGAATGGCTTGGAAGTGGAAGGTCGCGCGTTGCAGGTGAATGAAGCGCGTCCGCAGGAATCCCGTGGGGGCGGAGACCGTTCCGGCGGCCGCGGCTACTCCGGCGGCCGTGACAGTGGAAAAGGTCGCGGACGATACTAACGGATTTGCAGCACGCGGCGAACCGACCGTCTTCGATTTGTCCGCCAGGAATATTTCGATGGTGTCTTGGGTGAACGGACCTTGCGTTTAGCTAACTGGGAGGCTTTTGTGGCAATTCATGCGACGGGCAAATATATCAAGCATTTTCAGTACGGTTGCGGCGTTGTCACCGAATCCAGCGACGACCGCACGACCATCGATTTCGATACCCATGGAATTAAGAAGTTTGTCACCAGCCTCATGGTCATCGAAGCTGCTGAAGGTATTCCTCCGAAGCGTCGTCGAGCCAAGCGCGCCAAAGTCGTCAAGCCGGCGCCCACGCTTTCGGGTCCTGTCTTTGTCCCCGGTGCCAAATGACCATTAGCATCATCGTTCAGTATGTCGGTTTTCAGGCCAAGCCGCTTTCGCGTGAATACACCTTTAACGTGCGCGGCGCAGGCGAAGATCGCGAATTTACGCTGAATATTGCAAACGAAGCTTTTGTTTCCCATCGCGCTCGCTATCAGGATGCCCCCGGTATCTGCGCGGAAAGACTGCAAGCCGAGCTGGCTGCTCATTCGAATCATCCTCTCGAGACGCAGTATGTAATTTCGGCCGCGGAATTGGATACCTATCGTGAGTCTCGCTCCCCAAAGGGCGGACAAAAACCGTGGAGCCGAAAACCACAGGAAAATTTCTAGTCGGGCGATAAAGCGTTTGTGTTCAATCCAGCACAGACCGCTCAAGCAATCCAGTTCAAAATGAAGGATGAAGGTTATGTCCCACCTGGTTCCGATAACTTTGGGAATCAGAAGGACCGCTCACGAAAATAGGATCAGCATGGCGCCACCCAAGACAATTCCTGGAATCGAAAACCCAATTTTAATAGATCTCGTCTCTGGTCGCGCGACGTTGGGCCTCGCCCGCGATACGGATGTGGTCAGCCTTGATCCCGTACTTCTGGAAAAGAAATCTGCGCCCTCGGTTCCAACGCACCCGCGGTCGATTCTGCCGAGCAGGGTGGCGATTGTCGGAAACTACCTTCCCCGGAAATGCGGAATCGCTACGTTCACTACGGATTTGTGTGATGCGATTCATGCTGAATACGACGCCACTGAGCTGCTCGCCTTGCCGGTGAACGATACGCTAGAAGGCTACAACTATCCTGCCAGGATAAGATTCGAGCTTTCCCAGGATGAATTGGCTTCCTATCGTCAGGCCGCCGATTTCTTGAATTTCAGCAATATTGATTTGGTTTGCCTGCAGCATGAATACGGAATTTTCGGCGGATCGGCTGGCGCGCACATTCTGGAACTCTTACGCCGTCTTCACATGCCGGTCGTCACTACCTTGCATACCGTGCTTCGTGAGCCAAATGCCGATCAGCGCATAGTGATGGAAGAAATTGCAGCGTTGTCAGATCGCTTGATCGTGATGAGCCGACAATCTTCCGAGATTTTGCAGGAAGTGTTTCATGTGCCGCTTTCCAAGATTGACCAGATCCCGCACGGTATTCCCAATGTAGCGTTCACCGACCCCAGTTTCTATAAGGATGGCTTCGGAACGGAAGGGAAAGATGTCCTGCTCACGTTTGGATTGCTGTCACCGAACAAGGGCATAGAAAACGTTATACACGCTCTGCCGAGCATCCTCTCGCGCCACAGCAATGTTGTTTACATGGTTTCCGGAGTCACTCATCCGCATGTCCTGCGCCGCGACGGCGATAAATATAGGCAGTCCCTGCAGAGCCTGGCGAAAGAACTCGGAGTTGAGTCCAACGTCATTTTTCGAAACCGTTTCGTAAGCCCGCAAGAATTGGTCGAGTTGATCGGGGCAGCCGACATCTACATCACTCCGTACAGACACAAGGGACAAGTCGTTTCCGGTACGCTCGCTTACGCCTTGAGCGCCGGAAAAGCGATCATATCCACCCCGTATTTGCATGCGATTGAACTGTTGGACGATGAGCGTGGAGTGCTCGTCCCTTTCGATGATCCGCAAGCGATCGCCGATAAGACGATAGAGCTTTTGGACCATCCCACTTCACGCGATGCAATGAGGAAGCGCGCGTACTTGTATACGAGAGATATGGTTTGGAATCGCGTAGCGCAGCAATATATGAAGAGCTTCGAACGAGTCTACAACGAGCGCTTGCGCAGTCCGCGCGCTACGTTTTTAGCTCGGAATACGGAAAAGGTTCTCGACCGGCTTCCGGTTTTGAACCTGGATCACCTGTACCGCATGACCGATCACACGGGAATTGTTGAGCACGCGGTTTTCAATGTCCCTAACTACCCGGAAGGTTACTCAACCGATGACAACGCGCGGGCGCTCATTGTGGCAATTCTTCTCGAAGAACTTGGGCGGGGCAGTCCGCCTGGCATGCTTGACCTTGCCTCGCGCTATTTGGCTTTTCTGTGGTTGGCATTCGATCCGGTTACCAAAAGGTTCAGAAATTGTCTCAGCTACGAACGTCAGTGGCAGGAACGGGAAGGCTCGGAAGACAGCCACGGCCGAGCGTTGTGGGGGCTGGGCACCGTTCTCGGCAGAACCAAGGATGCCGGGCTCCGCGGAGCTGCAGGCCGTCTGTTTGAGCTGGCCGTTCCTTCGGCAGTCGAATTTCGAAGTCCCCGAGCTTGCGCATTCGCGCTGCTAGGTCTGCAGGAATATCTTGAATCGTTTCCCGGGGACCGCGCGGCGCTGAATGCAGCGGATGCACTGGCAAATCGCTTGCTGGATTCCTACCGAGCCAATCGCTCGGTGGACTGGAACTGGTTTGAGAAGGGGCTTGCCTACTCAAATGCTCGATTGCCGCAGGCACTCGTACGAGCAGGCGTGCGCAGCGCAAACGATGCGATGGTCTCCGCGGGGCTCGAAGCGTTGGAGTGGTTGTCGACCGTCCAGCGCTGCGAAACCAAGGGTCACTTCGTGCCAATCGGATCACACGGTTTCTACTCGACAAAAACCGAAAAGGCTCGCTTCGACCAGCAACCCGTTGAAGCCTGCGCCGCCGTTTCCGCTTTTCTGCAAGCCTATCGAGCGACCGGCAAAGGCCGTTGGCGGAAAGAAGCGTGGACGGCCTTCAATTGGTTCTTGGGAGATAACGATCTGCAAATTGCACTTTACGACCCAACGACGGGTGGATGTCGAGATGGTCTGCATCCTGACCGTGCCAACGAAAACCAAGGAGCTGAATCTACTCTGTCCTTCCTGATGGCTCTTCTGGAAATGCGTAAGTTGGAAGAAACGGACATAACCGATTGCAAGTCCTGACTGGCTCGCGGTAGCCCTTCCTTGAGGGTTACTTGAGACTTCTTTGTTTTTTGCTGTCAAATTTTTCTTGAGAGAGACGATGATCCAACACGACCTTTTATTTAAGCGGTTTCCCGGAAATCCGATCCTGAGCGCTAAAGACTGGCCCTACTCCATGAATTCTGTCTTTAACGCTGGTGCCACATTGCTGCCCGACGGGACCACGCTTCTGCTCTGCCGCGTGGAGGATCGTAGAGGACTTTCCCATCTCTGCGCGGCACGCTCCGCCAACGGTGTCGACGGCTGGGAGATCGATAACGAGCCGACACTGCTGCCCGACCCTGAACGGTTCCCCGAGGAATTGTGGGGTATTGAGGATCCTCGCATCACCTACATACCGGAACTTTCGCAGTATGCGATAGCCTACACCTCCTATTCACGCGGAGGTCCCGGGGTCTCGCTTGCCCTAACGAAAGACTTCCGCGCCTTCGATAGGCTCGGCGTGATGATGTCTCCCGATGACAAAGATGCAGCGCTGCTCCCGAAAAGAATCAACGGGCGATGGGCGTTGATTCATCGGCCGATGACGCCTCTCGGAGCGCATATTTGGATTTCCTACTCGCCCGACTTGCGACATTGGGGCAATCACAAGCTAATGTTGGAAGCTCGGCGCGGTGCGTGGTGGGACGCAAACAAGATTGGTATTTCACCGCCGCCGATCGAAACGCCAAGAGGATGGCTGATGATTTATCACGGCGTCCGAAGGACGCCCTCCAGCTCCATCTATAGGTTAGGTCTGGCCCTTTTTGATCTTGAAGAACCCGAAAAATGCCTGATGCGAGGTGATTCCTGGATGTTCGGTCCAGAGGCGGAGTACGAACGTCAGGGAGATGTTCAGGATGTTGTGTTCCCGTGCGGCTACACGGTGGCTGCGGACGGGGACACCATCAATCTCTACTACGGTGCTGCTGATTCCAGTATCGCGTTGGCGTACGGCAGCATTCGTTGTCTCCTCAGCTGGCTCACTGCCAATGGTCATTCCGAACAGACCAACGACCGGCGGCAGAGACACAGGTAGCCTTCACATTGCGCAGTAGCTCTGTATTTTCGCCGCCATTCATATTGGGAGAAGGCACAGATGCAGATCACTTGTCCAAATTGCCGTAGTGCGCTGAATCACCGGTCGAGGACCGAGGGCATACTGGAAACTTTTCTGCTCCCATTGATTTTCATGCGGCCCTTTCGGTGCGAAGAATGTGATGACCGTTTCTTCCGATGCTCCATCAACGAAAAACCCGGGCCTAAACGCCCGATGACGACAAGCTAGCCCTCGTGCGATTCTTCTTGGATGACCTGGCGCGAATACCATGAATTAACGAAGCACAGCCCCGAATCGTTGCGGCGATCGCAGCACTTTCTCAATTGGGTCAATATGCCCAATCCGTTTCGCCATTATGAGGGCGTTCCTATCCTTGATTTGCCAGTCGATCCGCCGGCTCCGCAGATTTCCGCTCTGCAGATACTCGCAGGCAAAACCGCAAACACTTCCTCCCGGGATGGAGCAGAATTCCTTTCGCAGTTGCTGTTCTATTCCGCCTCGATTAGCGCATCCAAACGAGTCGCGGCCACCGGATATACCTACGCACTGCGCGTTAATCCATCTTCCGGAAATCTCCATCCCACCGAATTTCACTTCAGCACCGATGGCCTCATCCATTGGCCGGATGGCTTATATCATTACCGTCCCTCATCACATATGGTGGAACAACGTGCCACCGGAAATATTGCCGGGAAACTTGTAGCCACCTCTACTCCGCTTGTTTTCGTTCTGACCAGTATTGCCTGGCGCGAAGCCTGGAAATATCAGGACCGCGCATACCGCTATTGCCTGCACGACATCGGGCATGCTTGGCAGGCTCTCTCCCTCGCGGCTCGATCGATCGGATGCGAAAGCCTGGCGTTCGGACAGTTCTCCGACGACCAAGTAGCGGAACGCTGTCTTTTGAACAACGATGAATGGCCCATGCTGATTGTCACGCTCCACGGGCCATCCATTCCAGTGAGTGAACAGGCTCCCGTCGAGACAGTTTTGTTCGGAGGGCAACCCAACCGGCTCTCCGAGGAGCAAGTAACCTATCCGACGATTGAGGCAATTCATGAAGCCACCAAGCACAGCAAGGAAAACCTAAACACACCTGGGTCTCCGGTGCATCCCTCCGGACCAGGCGAGATTCGCTTGCCGGCACCTATGATCACCAGCGCTGGCTTCGGGGAGACCGCTCGTCGTCGGCGTTCCGCTCTGGACTTCAGGGGCGGGGACGAATCGATCTCTCTCGTTCAACTCGCAACACTGCTCGCCAGCACGGCCGAGGCTCTACCAGCCGATTTCGCTACAGCTCGTTTCATTCAACTGTATCTGTACGCGCACCGTGTCGAAGACTTGGTGCCGGGTGTTTACCGTTACTGTCCGGAGCACGCGTCGCTCGAAAAAACAAAACACGGTGATCAACGCCTGGCAGCGGCAGCATTGAGCTTGGGGCAAGACCTGGCAGGGAACGCTTGTGTGGCCTTCTCCATGATTGGCGATTTCGAGGAGGCGTGCCGCCGTTACGGCGATCGCGGATACCGATATGTGCATTTTGAGGCGGGTGCTGTCGGCCAACGATTGTATCTTGCTGCCGAGTCACTCGGCCTGCAGGCAACTGGCATCGGAGCGTTTTTTGACGAAGAAGTGAACCGCTATCTGAATTTGGCTCCAGAACGAGGACAGGTCGTCTACCACTTTGCCGTAGGCTACGCGGTTCCCGATCCCCGGCTGGAGGCTTGAATGATGTTGCGGGCCATTGCATTGTTTCGTGACAACGGCCCGCAAAAATTAGAAGGGCCCGACTTACTTACATTACCGGCGAGCTGAACGCCGCTTCGCCGAGATTGACTTCCACGAAGGCGCACCAAATCTGAACTTTGGCAACATTCTTCACGTAAACAGGGAGAACGATTTCCTTCTTGAAGTTGTTTCCGCCTAAAGCCTTGGTCTTGAGTTTGTCAAGAAGGTAGACATTGCCATTGGAATCCACCACCTGCCAATGCGGATCTGGCGCGTCCGGCACAACGAAATCATCGGAAAGAGTGAGGACATTCTTTCCGTCCTTGTGGCTGTGCGTAACTGTGCCCTTGTTGACTGCGGGGCCTTTGAACTGTGAAGAAGTGTGACTGCCGCTCTGTGCCAAGGTGCCGGAAACGCTCAGAGTCAGAGCCGCAATCACAAAAGCGACCAATATCAATTTCGAAAGTCGAGACATTTTCATCAGTTACCTCTTGTTAGATTTGTCGACGATTGCTTCCGGGTTGAAATTGAATCGCAATCGATTCTTGGGACGTCATTCGATTGAATGCTCTGGCTTCTCTTCCCGGTAGTTCGTCGCGCACAAATGGGATACCAACAAGTGCAGAAGGTTTCACCATTGAGCAAGAAATAACTCAGAATCTTGCGACCTTTTTCTTCGCCGTGAATTCGCTTGCGGAACGAGAGCGGAAATTGTCGATAGCCGAATTTTTCGTAACTTTTAGGCTCGTCTATGCTCTAATCGCTCGAGGAGTGATATTTTGTCCCGGGGCTCGGTCGTCCACATGAAAGATCGCGTAATCCTTATCACTGGCGCAAATGGTGGGCTTGGAACTTTTGTCACCCGCACTTTTCTGGATGCGGGCGCCCTCGTTGTGGGGGCGTCTCGGAAGATCTCTCAGGCAGATTTTCCAGGTGCAAAGTTTTCCCCTTATTCGCTGGATTTCACAAAACCTGCGGAAGTCAACCAAACGGTCGAAAACATTGTGAGCCGGTTTGGCAAGCTGGATATTCTTGTGCACGTTTTGGGAGGTTTTGCTGGCGGGACGACTGTCGCGGATACGGATGACGAAACCTGGGAACAGATGCAAGACCTTAATCTGAGTTCCGCGTTCTACGTTTTTAGGGCAGCTATCCCTCATCTGCGGAAATCCGGAAGCGGACGGGTTATTGCGGTCGGCAGTCTGACTGCGGCAGAGCCGCATGCGGGCCTGGCGGCGTACGTAACGTTTAAGAGCGCGCTTTCGGTGCTGGTTCGAAGCGTCGCCGTGGAAAATAAAGATGCAGGTCTCACCGCGAACGTAATTCTTCCCGGAACCATGGACACGCCGGCCAACCGAAAGTCCATGCCCAACGCGGATTTTGCAAAGTGGCTTCCGCCGCAAGAAGTTGCGAATCTGGCGCTCTGGCTGGCCGGCGAAAACGCCGCGCACATCACCGGCGCCCTCATCCCCATCCAAGGCGCCAGTACCTGAGCAAATTGCCGTAATTACTTGGGAGCAAGCATTCCTTCAGCGGCCTTGCGCGTTTTTTCCGTCCAGCACCATGCAAGTCGAAGCCGCCTTGGCCACTAGGCGCCCCTGCTCGTCGATGATTTCGCATTCGAGATAACCCACTATGGAACCACGCCGAATCACCTTGGCTTCTGCTTTCAATTGGGCTTTCCATATCGGCCGAAAAAAATTAATTTTTAGCTCAATCGTAGTAAATGACTGGCCCGACTTCAGAGTGCTGGCGAAAGCTACACCCATCGCGGCGTCAGCAATGTCGCACAAAATCCCCCCATGCAGAGTGCCCATGGGATTGCCATGCTGTGATCCTGTTGTGAGAGTCACGACAGCGCAACCCTCGGAAATTTGTTGCGGTTGGAATCCAATCAGGCGCGCGACAGGAAAGTCCCGCTCTTTCCCGCTGCTCTCAACGGCCGCTTCGTTCGATGAATCTGGCGCATTCATGCTCGTTGCTCCTCGCTGGCTGGTTTCCTAGCGCGAACTTGCGTTTCCAGATAGGACTCCAAATGCTGAACCACAACGTCGAGTGCGTCACTATCTTTTTGTAGCCGGCTCAGCATCAGGCTGCCTTCCAAACCACTGACGATCAGGGTTGAAATTTGCCAAACATCCGCTTCCGGTCGAACCTCTCCGCGCGCTTTTCCTTCTTCCAGGATATCCCGGAGCAGCAGCAGCCACGCATCCAGCGCACAGCGAGCCCTGGCACGCAACCGAGGATTGCCATCGTCCGTATCGATGGCTGTGTTCAGGAGCGGGCACCCGCCGGCAACCAATCCGTTACGTCGCTCGCGAAAATTGCGCACGACTTGTTGCAGCCGGTCCACGGTGTTTGCGATCTCCGCGGTCCCTTCTAGGCGACAGTCCACCGCAGTCTCCCAAGCGTAGTCGAAAGCCTCGGCGGCGAGCTGCTCCTTGCTTTTAAAATGGCGGTAGATTCCGCCCTTCTCCAGGCCGGTCGCTTCCATCAGGTCGGAGAGTGCCGCCCCTTCAAAACCTTTCTGATTGAAGATTGGCGCCGCTTTTCGAATGATGTCCCGTCGGGTTTGTTGGCCTTTACGCATTCCCATGACTCCTGCCAGTCCACAGAGAGACCGACTGGTCGTTTCTGAGATAATACCACATATTGGATGAGACCGAACGGTCTCTTAGTGCATCAAAACGCCAGAGACACCCATGGGTTCCGTTGCCGATACCGTCGTACTGCCGCAGCTCGCAGTCGCAACCCCCCGCCAGATCAATCCCTGGCTCATTGCGGTCATCGTAACCTTGGCGACATTTATGGAACTGCTGGACACGGCCATCGCCAATGTAGCGTTGCCGCACATTGCCGGTGGCCTCGCCGTTAGCATCGACGAAAGTACATGGGTGCTGACGAGTTACCTGGTCTCGAACGCCGTAGTGCTTCCACTCTCCGCCTGGCTGAGCCGGGTCTTCGGCCGCAAAAGCTATTACATGCTCTGCGTCGTCGTGTTTACCATAAGCTCGCTCTTCTGCGGACTCGCGCCATCGCTCGGCTTGCTGATCTTGTTTCGGGTCATGCAAGGGGTAGGCGGAGGCGGACTCGCACCGGTGGAGCAAGCCATTCTGGTGGACACGTTTCCTCCCCAAAAGCGCGCGGCCGCCTTCGCTCTCTACAGCATGGCGATTGTCACGGCTCCGGTGATCGGCCCACCTCTGGGCGGATGGATCACGGACCACTGGAGCTGGCGCTGGGTTTTCTTTATCAATATTCCAATAGGGTTGGTTTCGCTGCTTCTGACGCGCCGCTTCGTGTCCGATCCGCCGGAGTTCGAACGAGAAGTTCAAGCCGCGCGCCGAGACGGTAGATTGCGCGTAGACGGTCTGGGTATTTTCCTGGTTGCTCTTGGATTTGCATGCCTGGAAGTTGTACTGGACCGTGGGCAAACCCTGGACTGGTTCGAGAGCCGCTTTATTCTGTCATTTTTCCTTATCGCACTTTTTTCGTTGATTGCCGCAGTCCTCTGGGAATGGCGGCATCCGGATCCAGTCGTGGAGATTCGCTTGTTGGCTGACCGGAATTTTGCGATCGCTAATTTTTATTACTTCCTTTTTGGTTTCACGCTTTTTGGTTCTACGGTGTTAATTCCACAAATGCTGCAGACCATGTACGGCTACTCGGCAACAGACGCGGGGCTCGTACTCGGTCCGGGAGCACTAGTCATTGTCGTACTCGCGCCGCTCGTCGTGAAAATCCTGCCGAAAACCGGCGTCAAGCCGCTAATTGCGGTGGGTTACGTCCTATTTGGCCTGGCGATGTGGTACTACGCCAGCTTCGACCTGCACACCGATTATCGCCACGAGGCGCTTGCCAGAGCGATTCAAGGATTGGGAATCGCTCCCTTGTTTGTGCCAGTGAGCCAGCTAGCGTATTCCTTTCTTCCGAAGCACAAGAACAACAAGGCTTCCAGTCTCACGAATCTGTTTCGAAATCAGGGCGGCAGCTTTGGCATAGCCTTCGTAACAACCGTCTTGGCTCGGCGCACGCAGTATCACCAGTCGGTGCTTGCCGCGCACGCGACTCCTTACGATCACCGCTTTCAACATGCCATGGCGTCGCTAACAAACTATTTTATCAGCCGCGGATTTACCGCTCCGGATGCAGCACTGCGCGCCGCGGCGCAGTTTGCCCACTTGATCGAGCGGCAAGCATCGATTCTCGCTTTTTTGGATTGTTTCTGGTTGCTGGGATGTGCGTGCCTACTTGGCGCGCCCCTGGTTTTCTTTACTCGGAAGTTGCGGTCGGGTGGACCCGGTGCGGCGCACTAGGATTCTTCGTCCACAGAGTCATTCCGTAGGGTTGCCCTTGCCTAAATTACGGTTGGCCAGTGGAAGCTTCTCCGAAACTCACCGGGTGATCGTAGCCAGTCATTTCCAGATAGCCAACGCCCTGGGCTGCTGAGCTGTTCTTTCGGCCATTAAAATCGATGGCGCCTTCCCAATAGGCTGGAGCAAACTTACTCTTGCCGGAGAGTTCCTGCGATTTCAGTCGCGTGCTTGCCTCGAGCTCAAGACCCAGCTTGGGCACAGAAACCGACCACTTGATCGGATAGGTCGCTCCCGTGATTGAACTCGTCCAGGTCTGGCCCATGGGCTTGAGGGAAAAATCCGTTGCGTGGAGGTGTATTGTTTTTCCTTGTGCATCCACGTAAGTTCCGGCGGAAAAAGGATCGGTTGTTCCGTCTTTTCGCCTGAGTTCAAAGAGCATGAGCTCTGATTTGTCCGCCAATTGCAGGCTGAACCAATCCCATCCGGTCTGCTCGTTCGAAAGCTGGTGAGTGAAAAATTCGTGATCCATCCAGGCTACACCGGAAACCTGAAAGGGTTTCCCCTGAAGCTGGATGGCGCCGGATGTCAGTAAACGCGTGAAGGAGATATAGTGCGAAGCCTGCCCCGTCCCTTCGGCTTTTTGACTGACGCCATTTTCTCCGTGAATGACCGGCGGTTTCTCCGAGCGCAGCAGCAGCTCCAAAGTAAATTGCTCGTCGGTGGCGCGCAGTTGTTGTGCGTCGCTTTTCCCTTCGACCGACCAGTTGCCGTTCCAAATACGCCGCAAGTTCTCACTCACTCCCGCAATTTCCGGGCCCGCGCGATTCGTCCGCTCCGCATGATAATACTCGCCACCATCAAGATCGCTCAGCGCCAGATGCGCAATGTAAACGTCCTGAACGTCCCAGACGGCAGTTTTCGAGGCATCGCGGCTCACGGCTTGTCGAAAGAATGTCAATTCGAAGCCAAACCGATGGCCGTCCTTTGCCGTCAAGTTTCCCGTGTAATACCACCACTCAGTTTTAAATTCAGGATGGTTGAAATGATCGCGCGGAAATTCGTAGTGATACCCGGGTAATGCTGTGCGGTACTGCGCGGCGGCGGGCAGAAGCACAAGGAAAAACAAGGCAAAAAATCGTACGCTACTCTTCATGTACAACCTCGAGTGGATTCAGCCGGACCGCCAATCGCGCGGGATACAACCCAGCCAGCACAGTTGCCACGTAAACGATTGTAAGTGCGCCGAGAAGCACGGGAAACGGCCAGTGAAAACGAATCGTCCAGCCAAACGATTGTTTATTGATGACAAAGACCAGGATCAACGAGAGAAAGTAACCCAACACACATCCAGCAGCGTTCGCGAATAGACCTAGCAAACCGGCTTCGACCAAAATGAGCTTGCGTAATTGACCGGAAGAGGCGCCCAGAAAACGGAGCAAGCCGAATTCTCTCCGCCGGTCAATTACCAGCGCGATCAATGCCCCGGCGATTCCCATCACTGCGACGATGATGGCCACCGCTTCCAACGCATAGGTAATGGCAAACGTGCGATCGAAAATGCGAATGGCTTCGCCGCGCAAATCCTTGTCGGAAAAAATCAAGATCTGGTGGCCCGCAGCAATCTCCAGAATTGCCGCGCGAACAGCTTGTGCGTCCGCGCCTGGCTGTAGAAATACGGCCAAAGTCGACGGAGTCGGATCCGGCAGATAGCGAAGCAGCACTTCGCGGTCCATCAGGATGTACCCACGCTCGCTGGCATAATCGAAATAGACATCCGCAATTCGAAAAGAATCCTTTCGTCCTCCCAGACCCAGCTGAAGTGTGTCCCCCGCTTTCACGTGGTGTTTGTAGGTGAATGGCTCGCTGACAATGACGTTGGCCTGGCCTCGAAGCTCAGCGAGTACCTCGCCCGTGGGACGTCCCGAAAAAAAATCAGACTGGTGGTAGACATGAAGCACGCGCAAATCCACCGAAGCGAGAGTCACGGGCATCCCGCCGTAATTGATCTCGTAGGCGCGCAGCCGGTCCACCGCGGCTATCCCTGGCAAGCCAGCGATTTTTTCCGTTAACTCAACCGAAATCGTCGGATGCCTGTCCGCAGCAGGATTACCGGCTGGACGAAGATACAAATCCCCCGGCAATTCGTCATTCATCCATGCGACCACCGTCTGACGAAAGCTTCCAACCATGATTCCAACGGAAACCATCATAGCAACCGAAGTGGAGAGAGCTGCCACCAACACAGAGCTTCGGCGCAGCGATGCAGCCAAGCTACGCGAGGCCAGAAGCGCCTCCACGCCGAACAGTCTTCCGAGCAATTTCGAAGTAGCTCGCGAAATAAAACTAACCAGCGCGGGCATCGCGAACGATGCGGAAGCAATGAGCAAGACCGTCGCCAGGTATCCGAACAGTGGCTTGCCCGCGACCGCTGGGAGCCTCGCGGCAAAGGCGGCGACTCCCGCGAGCATCGCAGCGATCAGCACGTCGCGCTCCTTGTGCACTTGCACTGTGTATTCGCGGCGGCCACGCGCCATCGCCTCTACAGGCGAAACTTGCATGGCCTCCCGCGTCGGCGCCAGCGCGGAAATCACAGAAACTCCGATGCCAATAAGCAGGGCCAGAGCGACGGAACCAGCGGAAAGTTCAATCAGCCCAGGTCTGCTGCTCACATAAAGCGAATCGACAGTGAGAGCCATCAGTTTTGCAGCACCGCTGGCCATCACTCTCCCAAGCGGTAAACCCAAGAGTGCGCCGGCAACGCCGAGGCACACAGCTTCACCTAAAAACGCAAAGAGAATGTCCGCGCGGCTGGCGCCGAGAGCTCGAACCACGCCGATCTCCGGCCGACGGCGTACGACGGAAACGGAAATCGTGTTGTAAATCAAGAATGCGCCGACGACCAACGCGATGTAGCTCAACAGCCGCAAATTCCAACGGAACGCTGCGAGCATCTTGCGATTTTCTGTGGTACCGCTGCCTTGCGGCCGGATCTGCACGCCCTCCGGCAACCCCGCATCCAGTTTTTTCTCCCACTCGCCGAGATCCGCGTTGCGCGGCAATTTGATGAGGATACGGTCCAAGGTGCCCGTCCGTCCCAAGATGCGCTGCGCGGCGGCAATGTCCATCACAATGGCATTTTCAGTTCCGTTCGAATCGGGATACACACCGCGAACCGTGCACATGTACGTTCGGTCGTTGATCAGCAGTTCAAGCGTGTCGCCGGGATTTTTCTTCAAGCTGGCTCCGACCCAAATGCTGGTCGGCTCCATGAGTTGCTCAAAGGAAGTCTGGTAGCCTGTATCTTTGGACGACGACGAACTTTTCACCGCTCCCTCGAGAATGAAGCGGCTGCCCTCGCCAATAAGATCAATGCCAATGAGCGGCAACGTCTGCTTCGAGTTTGGCAGATTTGCGAAGTCCTCCATGCGTGCGGTGACGCGAATGGGTACCGGCTCAGTGGAAAGAGTGGCGAAGATACGTTCAGGCACTCCGCCGGAGGCGACAACCTCCAGATCGTTGTCACCTGCCAAAGTTTCCATCGAAGAATGGAACGACCCGGCGGCCGCATCACCGGCCAGGTCGATAGCCAACACTACGGCTACGCCCAGCGCGACAGCAAGCACCATGAGCCCGAGACGCATAGGCTCCTGGAAAAGTGGGCGGACAATCAACCGTTTAAAGAGACGTAAACGTGCCATTTCAACGACGAACGACCTCCTCGATTCTTCCATCGCGCAACCGCACCAGCGTGGCGCACACACTGGCGGCCTCTACGCTATGAGTGGCCATAATCGTCGCGGTTTTCTGTTCCTGAGTGAGGCGCCGCAGAAGTTCCAGGATCATGCTTCCCGTCGTGGTGTCCAGATTCCCGGTGGGCTCGTCAGCCAGCAAAATCTTCGGCGAATGAACCAGCGCTCGGGCGATAGCCACGCGCTGCATCTGCCCTCCGGATAGTTGGTGAGGGAATCGGTCGCCTAGGCCATCCAACTCAACCCAATGCAATCGCTCTTCCGCCGCTTTGCGCGCGCGGGGCTTTCCCGCCAGAAGCAGCGGAAGTTCGACATTTTCGAAAACGGTCAGTGTGTGAAGCAATTGGAAGGATTGAAAGACGAAACCCACTTTATCTCGCCGCAGGCGCGTCTGCGCTTTCTCATCCAGAGTTGAGCTGACCTGCCCGTCGATCATAACCGTGCCGGAGGTTGGAAAATCCATGGCCCCCGCGAGGTTCAGCAGTGTCGATTTGCCGCAGCCGCTGCGTCCCACCAGGGCCACAAATTCGCCTCCACTCACAGTCAGCGACACATCGGACAAAGCAGGAATCTTTTGTCCGCCAGCGACATAATCCTTGCTGACGTTTTGCAACGAAAGGATGGACATAGCGGGATGATGGTGTTCTTCAGCGTCCGACGCGGTCTGATGATTCGTGGTCGATCGCAGTATCAAGTCTTCGCGCTGCTCAACGCCTTCTCAATCGCACTTGTTACCTGCGGTGAATCCGGTTCAATGGCGGAATCAAACCGCGCAATCACTTTGCCGTCCGGGCCGACCAGGAACTTCGTGAAATTCCAACCAATCTCCCCTCCCGTTTGCGAATGACCGCTCTTGTCCGTAAGGAATCGGTAGAGGGGCGTGATATCGCTGCCCTTCACGGAGACTTTGGCCATCATGGGGAAGGTCACGTGATACTTGGCCGAGCAAAACATTTTGATCTCCTGATTACTGCCGGGTTCCTGGCTCCCAAAGTTGTTGGCCGGAATTCCCACGATGACGAATCCGTGGTCCTTGTACTTTTCATAGATGGATTCAAGCGCCGTGTATTGCGGCGTGAACCCGCAACGGCTTGCCACATTCACGAGCAATACGACCTTTCCTCTGTACGCGGAAAGAGGAGCGGGCTGCCCATCAATGGAATTCAGCGTAAAGTCATACACGGTTTTTTCAGCGCCCATTAGCGATGTCCCCACGAGTGCCATAAGCACCAGAATTTTCTTCATTGCGGCCTTCCTTTGATCAGGCAAAACAGAGTCGCGAGTGGAATGCCTGTTTCCCGATAATCAGCAGTATATAAGGATGTCATGGCGTCATGCGCCGTTATGCCGATATTTCTCAGCTTCAACTAGTTAGGCGCACCTTGCTCACGCCGGAAGAAGTGAATTCTTGAGTTTGCCCCGGAACTCTTTGAGAAAGAGCAGGATCTTTGCCATTTGGTCCATTGCGCCTGACTGGTATAGACTGCGCCCATCAAACTCGTCTCGGCCCATATCTTCATGGGCCACCGGGAGGCACGATTGCTCTTCGCAACGTCTGTGGCGGTTACCCACCGAACCCTTGCGCCCATCGACCTAATTATCATCGCCATCTACTTCGTAATTATCTTTGGGATCGGCTTTTATTTTTCGATGAAGGAGCGCACGTCGGAAGACTATTTCCTGGCCAGCCGCAATATCGGCTGGTTCGCCATCGGCGCCTCGCTTTTCGTTTCGAACATTTCCACGGAACACTTCATCGGCTTGGCAGGCTCGGGTGCCAGCGTTGGACTTGCTCCTGGCCACTACGAGTGGCTCGCCGTGCTTATCCTCCTACTACTGGGATGGGTCTTCGTGCCGTTCTACTTGCGCTCGAACGTCTTCACCATGCCGGAATTTCTGGAGCGCCGGTTTAACCGGAGCTGCGCCACCTACCTAGCCAGCATTTCGGTGATCGCATATATCTTTACGAAAATTTCCGTGCACCTGTATGCCGCGGCGATCGTGCTAGAGCGCGTCGTGGGCTGGAGCCCGTTGACTGCCGCGGTGATTCTGGTAGTGGCAACTGGGATTTACACGGTCGCCGGGGGATTGGCCGCGGTCATCTATACCGACCTGGTACAGACCCTGATCCTACTCGCAGGCGCCATTGCCCTCACCATGATTGGGCTTGATAAGGTTGGCGGGTTCGCAGGATTGCGCGCTGCAGTTCCCGCTGACTACTTCCATATGATCAAACCGGCCAGCGATCCCGATTATCCGTGGACCGGCATCTTTTTCGGCGCGCCGATTCTGGGCATCTGGTACTGGTGTACAGATCAGGTCATCGTCCAGCGCGTTCTTTCCGCAAAGGATGAAGGACACGCCAAGGCCGGCACGATTTTTGCAGGTTTCCTCAAAATTCTTCCCGTTTTTCTGCTGGTGCTCCCAGGCTTGATCGCCTATGCGCTGTATCCCCAGATGTTCACCACCGTGAACGGCCGCGTGACGAACGGCGACATCGCCTACCCGATGCTGGTCGTGAATCTGCTGCCTGCCGGCCTCGTCGGCTTGATGATCGCCGCCCTGCTTGCCGCGTTGATGGGAGCGATGAGCTCGGTGTTCAATTCAGCTTCAACAATGGTCACTCTCGACTTCTACAAAAAATTCCGCCCGGGTGCGAGCGAGTCGCAGTTAGTGACATTCGGCCGCATCGCCACGGGAATCATGGTTGTCCTTGGGCTGCTCTGGGTTCCCTTCATTCATCTTCTCAGCGCTCAATTGTGGATTTACCTGCAGAGCGTCCAGGCATATATCAGCCCGCCCATCGCCGCCTGTTTCGTTTTCGGAATTTTGTGGCCGCGGCTGAATGGACAAGGAGCCATCAGCTCGTTGCTCTCCGGTTTTGTCCTGGGCGCGACCCGCTTCATCTATGAGGTCTTGGACAAGAGCCATCACTTTCAGTCGCCGATCATTCGTTGGCTCGTGGACATCAACTTCCTTCACTACGCCATCGTGATGTTTGTAGTGTGCACGGCGGTGCTAATCGGAGTGAGTTACATGTACCCCGCGCCCGCGCGCAAGCGCCTGGCGGGACTCACATTTGCCACGGTTGACGAGAAGTTGGAGAGCGTGGATGCTAACGTGTCGCATCTGACTCGAGAAACTCCTAGAGAGCGGACGCTGAATCTGATATTCACGGCAATCCTTCTGGTCACCGTTCTTAGCTTGTGGATTCATTTCCGCTAAGCCATAGTTTCCCATGCTCGTGAACGATAGGCAGGCGCGGCTTCTCAGTCTGCGCCCCAATGTTACGCAGAAAGAAGCATTTCAGGCGTTCCGCGGCAGGGGATTAGACGCGCTCTACTGGCGTGCTTTTCGCGGGTCTTTGCAGAGACTTGCCCCTGCCTACGTTCCGTTCCGTTTGTATCGCGTGGAATACGAATTGGGTCGCATCCACAATTCGCGAACCTTCGGACTCGATCAGGTGAATGGAATTCTGGACTTGTTCGAATTTCCCTCGCTTCCCCGCACTGAACAATTGGTAGCCCTCGAATCGCGAAATGTTCTTCCCGTTCGGATAACCAGCGAGCAAGCGGCGGCTGCGTTGCGCGAAAAGGCATTGCGCACTATCTTTCAAAAGGGGTTTTTCCAGGTGAGAAATCTCGCGCTGCGAATCGAGCCTCTCACGCAGGAGTTCTGCATGCCTTATTGGCTCGGATTCTACGGCAAAGATGGGACGCTTCGTTGCCGCGTCATGGACGCCGTGCGTCGCCGGATGGAAGGGCCAAAAGCCGTTTCGCTGTTCGAAACTTGGTTGATCGAGCAATAGTTTCAACAATCGTGCTCGACATCAGAGAATCTTCATTTAACGAATACAAGATGGCCGAACGCTGCTGGAACGTGAAAGTTCGGCTTCTCGGTTCGGGTAGCATTCCAGGCCGAGTAAAAACGCGGTTCCTGTCGGCCCTCCACCCGAAAGAAATTTGCCCGCCAGGAATGGCTCGGATCGAAATGATCCGTCAGACTTTTCATTGGCACCGCCACTTCGACCGTCCAAATTTTAGTCGCTGGATCCAGCGTCGCGCGTCGTTGCAATCCACTGTGTAGTTCGCGATTCTTTCCGTGCGAAATGTGTAAATCAATCCAGAAACCGTTCGGAGCTACCTCCAGCTCCTGATATTCGAAGGGGTCGCTTGCATCGGGTTGCAAAAATACTTCCGCAACATCCTTCTCCCAGAGTTCGTAGCGCCAACCATCCTCACGCGCGTCCGAGTAGACACTAATGGTCCGGTATCGTGCAGCGAAACGGAGGAAAAATGTCTCCAGTTTCCACAGCAGCCGGACTTCCGTTGTTCGCAACTTGTCTCTATTTTTGCCGCGCCAATCCTGGTCAAAACGTACAGGTCTGGCCTGCCGCCACGCGCTTGACGGCGGAAATCCACCTCCATTCAACTTACCGCTTAAGCGCAGGGCATATGCGGTAGGTAAAGTTTCCAGATTTAAGGTGGATTTGCTATTCATCGTGGAAATAGTGTAGTTCAGCATTGCCGCAAACGGGACCCATCCTTCTCGGCGGCACGGAACGTGACCAGCGCATTGCTAAAATTGCGTTCCGCGATGGTTCGGTTTTACGGCCGTGAATGTGAGCGAACCGGAACTAGCCTTTGGGGGAAAAGTCTCGAAGGAGATCCCAGCTTCCTGGCCCGCAAACTGTTTGCGCACCGGTGCTTCAAGCGGTCCGCCTGAAGCCCAATCTTCCTGCTACTCTCCGAAAAGACAGTTCGATGAGGTCGTAATCCTGGGAGGAGCTGACGTGGAACCCCGTAGCAAAATGCCTTTTCGCAGCGTGGAAGTAAGGACGCAAAGCAATCGCCGCACTCCCGAAGAATTTCAACATATACAATTCCGCATCGAAGACGACGTCGCCCGCCTGACACTGAATCGCCCTGAGCACAACCTGCTCAACGAAACGATGCTTCGCGAAATCTCCGACGCCATCACCATCGCCGGTGAACGGGACCACATCAGATTAATTGTGCTGGATTCCGCCTGTCGCGTATTCAGTGGCGGTATCGACGTTGGTGAATACACCTCACAACGTGTTTTTCAGATGATTGACGCCTTCCATTCCGTTTTCACCGGAATCTTGGAAACGTCGAAACCGGTTCTTTGCGTGATTAACGGCCCGGCGATCGGCGGCGGAGCGGAACTTGCTGCATTCGGTGATCTGGTCATCGCGACTCCCAAGGCACGGTTCGCGCAGCCGGAGATTACGATTGGCGTGTTTCCTCCGCTGGCCTCCACAATTCTGCCGTTCCTGGTGGGACCCAAAGTTGCCCTGGAGCTGGTTCTCCTCGGCGAACCCGTCACCGCAGAACGTGCACTGGAACTCGGGCTTGTGAACCGCCTGGTGCCGGAAGCCAAGCTTGAAGCGACTGTGAAAGAGCTGATCGCCCGCATCACCGGCCATTCTGGCCCCGTGCTCACCATGGCCAAAAAAGCCATTCTTGGCGGAATGGGTTTGTCGTTGCGCGCTGGCCTGAAGAATTCTATGGACATTTTCCTGAATGAACTCTATCGGCTGGAAGATTCGCAGGAAGGTGTGCGTGCCTTGGTGGAAAAGCGCAAACCGAACTGGAAGAATCGCTGATTTTTTTCCAGGTGTATTCGGAACGCTCATTGACACTCCTTCCCGCGCTCCGTACACTGAAGTCTCCATCAGCAGGCTAGGGAAGTGGGGAAGTGCCGTGCAAATCGGCCGCGGTCCCGCCACTGTGATCGGCTTTGATGCCGTCAGCCAGGCTACCCTCCCAAGCCGCAGCGGTTGGGTGTTCTTCGCGAGAGGGAACGCCGGCTCCTGTGGCCCAGGATCTCGTGGGCCTTTTTTTTTGCCAGGACCTTCTTGAGGACCTCTCGTAAGGGAGCGTAGTGTTGCGTCTTCCATCGAATTTCGCGCGTGGTCTCACCTCCACGCTAGGAGCGTGCCTGCTCGTCGCGGCAAACTCCGCCGCGCAAGCTCCGTCGCCCGCAACTACCGCCGCGACTCACGAGGTCGTCGATGAAGCTGGCCGCAGCATTCGCGTGCCACTGTCTCCCGCGCGAATCATTTCTCTGGCGCCTAGCCTGACGGAAACCGTCTACGCGCTCGGCCTGCAGGACCGCCTCGTGGGAGATACCGACTATTGCGATTACCCACCCGAGGCGCAGAAGAAACCGAAAGTAGGCGGGGCGATCAATCCCAGCCTCGAAGAAATCGCTGCTCTTCACCCGGATCTGGTTTTGGTCACGAAAGACTTCAATCGCCTGGAAACGGTTCGTGCACTCGAGGCGCTGGGCATTCCTTCCTACGCAATCGATCCCCACACTGTGGCGGACATTCTGTCCTCAACGCACAAACTGGCGGATGTTCTAGGGGCGCCGGACGCAGGCAAGACCCTCGAAAACGAATTGCATCAGCGCCTCGCTGCTTTGCAGACAAAACTCGCAGGCATTCCTCCGCGCCGCGTGCTCTTCATTGTCTGGACGGAACCTCTCATTTCGATAGGCAAGCAGACGTTCATCGCCGATGCGCTGCGCGAAGCTGGCGCGGTCTCCATCGTTGAGTCCGAACAAAGCTGGCCGCAGATGAATCTGGAAGAAGTGGTCCGCTTGCAGCCAGACTATCTGGTCTTTGCGGCTTCCCATTCTTCCGGTGCGGAGCGTGATTTCGATGTACTCGCGGGTCGTCCCGGATGGGACATTTTGCAGGCCGTTCAAAATCGCCGCTTCGCCGTTATCAGCGAGGCTGTGAATCGCCCTGCTCCTCGCATCGTTTCTGCCATCGAAGAGCTCGCTCGCCAATTGCACCCGGAAGTCTTCCGGGAAGCTTCGCCGCCTTCAAAAGATGTGCCAGCGGCTAAGCCCGCTCCTGCCGATCGCACGTCGTCTTCTTCTTTAACTATTCCCATCACGCCATCGTCAGCCGCCAAGGAGCTCGCATGCGCCCGCTGACACTCGGTCGTCTCTTCCTTCGCTGCGGCATTCTGGCCATCATACTTTTCATTGTCGTAGTCATCGCCCTGAAATTGGGCGCAGTGCAGGTATCGCTCTACGGTCTGGGTCGCGATCTCATCCATGTTCTGCTCGGCCGGAGCAATGCCATATCCACGGAATACGGCATGGTGGTCATCAACATTAGACTCCCGCGTATTCTGCTCGGCATTTTTGTCGGCGCGGCTCTCGCCGTTGCCGGAACCAGTTTTCAAGCCCTGCTGCGCAACCCGCTCGCGGATCCATATGTTCTCGGGGTTTCCTCGGGTGCGTCTGTTGGCGCGATCCTTGCTCTCATCGTGGAGAACCACCTTGCGCTCTCCCCGGCATTTGCCGGACTCGTAACGCCTGTGGGTGCCTTCCTTGGTGCAGCCCTGACAATCGGTGCGGTTTACCTCCTGGGACGCCACAACGGCCAAATCGACAGCAGCACTCTTTTGCTGGGAGGCATCATCACCGCCTCCTTCCTCCAAGCGGTCATTAATTTTCTTATGTCCACTGTCCTGGGGGGCAACCTTCGCGGCGCTTCGTACTGGCTGATGGGCGATCTATCCACCCCGCAGCCGCGAAGCCTGCTCTACGTGCTCGGCATCGGTTTCGTAATTGCGGCCGGTGCGATCTACACAACTGCCGCGGATCTGAACCTGCTCCTTGCCGGAGAAAAAGAAGCAATGCATCTCGGCGTGGATGTGCGACGTGTTCGAATCGTCGTGTATCTCGCAGCGTCCATTCTCACCGGACTTGCCGTCTCGGTAAGCGGAACGATCGGATATGTCGGCCTTCTTGTGCCCCACGTGATGCGGCTGGTATTTGGCTCGGATCACCGGATGCTGCTTCCAGCCGCCGCATTGGGTGGCGCGATCGCCTTGGTCATCGCCGATACACTCGCGCGTACCGTGGTGGCTCCCTCCGAACTCCCGGTAGGTGCTGTGACAGCAATCGTTGGCGCCCCGCTCTTTATTTATTTGCTGCGCAGGAGGCTCGCATGAACACCATCGCGCGCAGCCCGCTGGCCTCGCCGGACCGACCAAACGCCAATACAGATGTGCGTCTCAGCGTCGAGCAAGTAAGTTACGCGTACTCGCCCAATCCGTCGCAAGCCCCGATTTTCACTCTCGAGGCACTCAGCTTCCAGGCCAAGCCGGGCGAAATCGTAGCAGTCCTTGGCCCGAACGCCAGCGGAAAATCCACTCTCCTCAAGCTCATCTCCGGCGCGCTGCAACCTCTTTCCGGCCGTATTTTTCTCAACAACTTCGTCATTCATTCGCTTCCCACAAAAACGCGAGCCCAGCGTATCGCGCTCGTTCAGCAGGAAAGCACTCTCATCTTTCCCTCACTCGTTTGGGAATTTGTTCTCCAGGGAAGGCACCCTTACGGCCGCAGCCTTCGCTTCGAATCAGAGAGCGACATTATCATCGCAAAAAATGCCCTGGCACAGGTCGGCGCGTTGCATCTGAGTGACCGGCCCATGGACAAAATCTCCGGCGGTGAGAAACAGCGGGTCATTCTCGCGCGCGCTCTGGCGCAGCAGCCGCTTCTTCTCCTGCTCGATGAACCGACACTCCATCTTGATATCGGCGCCCAGGTGGATTTGCTGGACAACCTTCGCCGTTTGGCAGCGGAGAATCGTTACTCTGTCGTGGTCGTCACGCATGAACTTAACTTGGCAGGAGAGTACGCCGACCAAGTGGTTCTCATGCAAAAGGGAAAGTGTCTTCGGGTCGGCTCACCCGCGGCGGTATACCAGCGCGAACTGCTCGAGCAGGTTTTCCAAGCGCCGCTCAGCGTGGTCATTGCTCCCTCGGGCAGGCCACGCGTCACCCTTTTTTCGAATACCTAGCCGTTATCTTGTTCACCTCAACCCGGGCGCCTTGTGCGTCCGACAGTAGCAATCAACAGTGGGCCCCGCGCCCCCCCACAATCACCGCAGGCCTCGTGCTCGGGAAGACGGTGCCAATCCGTCGCCGCCGCGCGACTGTAAGGCGGATGTTTTGCTCGCTCGCCACTGTGGCTTCACTAGCTGCGGGAAGGCCGCGAGCGGAAAAGGTTCCTCTCGACGAATTGCCGGCGCTCGGCCTGCAATTTTCCTGGAGCCCTTTGCCGCCAAGCCAGGAGACCGGCGAAGTCTGCAGCCCACGTTACCACCTCCATCCTGGGGTTCGTCGCGTCGGCCAACCTTTTCACTCCCGCGCGTGAGGGAGCGGAGGAACCATGAAAATCAAAATTCGTTTTCTTCTTTTGCTAGCCGCTTTGCTTGTCTTCGTTGCAAGTCCGGCCGTACCGCAATCCAAATTCACAAATGCAAACCTATCCGGCAACATCACCGATCCGACGGGCGCCGCCATTTCCGGCGCGCGAATAAATGCAGAATCAGCAGATGGCCGCAACGCCAGCGCGGTATCCACTCGCTCTTCCGCCGACGGTACCTACCAGCTTGCCCTTCCGGCCGGCCGCTACCGAGTGCATATTTCCCAGGGCTCCTTCGTTTCGCGGGATCTCGTCGTCGAACTCGCGCCAGGAGAATCGCGAACCGTAAACCTGCAGCTTGTTCTGCAGTCGCTTTCCTCCAGTGTTGCCGTCACAGCTCAAGTTATTCCCGTGCCGGCGCAGCAGACCACCGCGCCGGTGGACATCATCACCCGAGAAGAAATTGAACAGCGCCAAGCCGTTTCCATCCCCGATCTGCTGTACACATCTCCCGGTGTTGCGATCGGCCGGACTGGGCCATTCGGCGGCACTGCGTCCCTCTTCCTCAATGGCGGGAATTCCAATTTCACCAAAGTCCTGGTGGATGGCACGCCGATTAATCCGCCGGGTAGCGCCGTGGATTTCTCCAGCCTGACTACGGACAACCTAGAAAAGGTCGAGATCGTCCGTGGGCCGGAATCCGCAATCTATGGCTCGGACGCCGTCTCAGGTGTAGTGCAATTGTTCTCGCGCCGGGGCGAAACTCGAATCCCCGAAGCCTCCCTCTTTGCCGAAGGTGGAAGTTTCTCCAGCGGCCGCGGCGGTGCGCAAGTCGGCGGTCTGCTCGGCAAGTTCGATTATTCCGGCGCAGCATCTTATTTTTCAACCGACGGACAAGGGCCGAACGACGCTTTCCTGAATCGCGCCGTAAGCGGGAACTTTGGCTATTTCTTTTCCGATACCAATCAGATTCATCTCTCGTTGCGGAACAACACCAGCGGCGCCGGCATTCCCGGTGCAACCCTGTTCGGTCCTCCGGATCTCACCCAAGGCTATGGCCAAAAAATCTTCAGCGCGAATCTTCGCTGGGATTTTTCCACCGGTTCACACTGGCATTACCAGCTCATGGGAACGGAGTCCTACACCCGCCAACACAACTTCGATTTCAATCCGACGTTTGGCTACGACGATGTCCTGAAATACAATCGCGCGGGAATTTCCGCGCAGAGCACCTACGTCTCGAGAAATGTCGCTGCCACTGCGGGCTACCAATACGAAGTGGAAAACGGAGCAGTCACATTTGTTTCCCCGGGGCATCTCAGGAGAAACAACCAAGGCGGCTATCTCGACCTCCGATACTCGCCGATTTCACGCCTCTCCCTCGACCTTGGAATTCGCGCCGAAGCGAACGACAGTTTTGGAACGCGCGTCTCTCCCCGCGCAGGTGGATCGTACTTCCTCCACTCCGGCAGCGGATTTGTGGGCGACACGCGCTACCGCGTCTTTTACGGACAAGGGATCAAGGAACCGCGTTTCGATCAGACCTTCGGCACCGATCCGTGTTTCCCCGGCAATCCAAATCTCAGGCCAGAAGCGAGCAAGGGTTGGAGCACAGGGTTCGAACAGAAGCTCGCCTCCGACCGTATCAAGCTCTCCACCGACTATTTCTACACGCGGTTCTATGACGTCGTCAGCTTTGCCTACAACCAGTCTCCAAATCCGAATTTCTGCGGAACTTACTTCAATACGGACTTGGCTATCTCGCGCGGCGTAAACATTGCTGGTGAAACCCACCTGCGAAAGTGGCTCCGCGTCATTGGAAATTACACCTACGACGACACGCGTGTCTTGAAGTCCAAAAATCCGTTTTTCGACCCTTCACAAAGGCCCGGCAATCATCTTCTTCGGCGGCCGGTAAATTCCGGAAGTCTGGCGCTCAACGTCTTCTACGCGCGGATCAATTGGAACCTGATCGGCTATTTCAGTGGAGCGCGAACCGACAGCAACTTCATCGATCCCACCCAGACAAAAAATCCGGGTTACGCCCGTTTTGACACCGCCGCCAGCTATACCCTGACACGAGGCTTTGCCCTGACGGCCCGCGCCACAAATCTTTTCGGCAAGCAATATCAGGACGCCCTGGGCTATCCCGCGCTTGGCCGCGACTATCGCTTCGGTGTGCGCTACTCCTTCGCCGGGAGAAATTAATCCATGCCTTTTCCACTTGTATTTTCGTGGAGCGGGGGCAAGGACAGCGCCATGGCCTTGCACTCCCTCCTGCAAAATCCTGAGTTCCAGGTCATCGCACTTCTGACCACGGTCACCGAAGGTTTTGATCGCATCAGCATGCATGGGGTGCGCCGCGAACTCCTCTACCGTCAGGCCGAATGTATCGATCTTCCGGTGGAGGAAGTGGTCATCCCGCCACAATGCGTTAATGCCATATACGAATCGCGAATGGCGGAAGCGGTGCTCCGTTTCCGCGATCGAGGCGTAAAACACTTCGGCTTCGGCGATATTTTTCTGCGCGACTTGCGAAAATACCGCGAAGAGAAACTTATGCACGAAAGTATGACCGCCCTGTTTCCCTTGTGGGATACCGACACACAGGAATTGGCCTGGCGGTTTGTGGAACAAGGATTTCGCGCGATTACCGTGTGTGTCGATCCTTCCAAACTCGACAAATCATTTGTTGGCAGGGAACTAAACTCTGCCTTTTTTCAGGAACTGCCTGCCGGCGTAGATCCGTGCGGCGAAAATGGCGAATTTCACACCTTTGTCCACGACGGTCCCATTTTTCGTACTCCGGTTCGCGTCCGAACCGGAGAAGTTGCGGAACGTGATTCCTTTGTGTTTTGTGATTTGTTGCCCGATGAACAAGGAGAGACTCTATGCGCAACGAAGTGAAAAGCGAACGTAACATCCCATACCTCCGAATTGCGATCGTACTCTGTTTCATTCTATTTGCCGCGATCCTGCGCATTCTTCCCCATCCGTGGAACTTCACTCCGGTGGGAGCGATGGCGCTCTTCGCCGGAGCAAAACTCGGTCGTAGCTGGAAAGCATTCCTCATCCCTTTAGTTGCGCTTTTCGCGGGCGATCTGTTCGTCGGTTTCCACCAACTCACGCTCGCCGTCTATCTCAGCTTTTGCCTCAGTGCGCTCATAGGAGCCATCTTCCGAAACCGGCAATCCGCGGGTCCGCTCTCTCTGGCTACTTTGTTGGGAGCAACGCAGTTTTTCCTGATCACCAACTTTGCCGTCTGGGCGCTCATGACGACCTATCCTAGGACGGTGTCCGGGCTCATCGCGTGTTACGTAGCCGGAATCCCACTCTTCGGAAATACTTTGGCTGGCGACGCCTTTTATGCCGCCATTCTTTTCGGCGGATACGCTTTGATCGAGCACTTTTTCCCGGGTCTCCGTAAAAGTCAGCCGCCAGCCTTGGCCTGAGGTCGGGGCATCCACCGGGAGGCCCTACGCCTCTGCTATAATTTAAGTTTCGCCATGACGAAATTTGCCACGGAAACCGCGTTGTCCCCCGAACTTCTCGCCAAGTACGAAGTCGTGATTGGCTTGGAAGTTCACGCGCAACTGCTAACCAAAACCAAGATTTTCTGCGGCTGCTCTACTCGTTTCGGCGACGCGCCGAACAGCAATGTCTGCCCAGTCTGCCTGGGATTGCCCGGCACGCTTCCAGTCCTCAACAAGCGAGCGGTGGAAATGGCCATGCGCGCCTCGCTGGCCCTGAACTGCACAGTCCACGAACATTCCCGGTTTGCGCGCAAAAATTATTTCTACCCCGATCTCCCGAAGGGCTACCAAATCTCCCAATACGAGTTGCCGCTTGCTACCGGCGGGTGGATTGAAATCGAACACCAAGGCAAGCCGAAACGTATCGGCATTACCCGTCTCCACCTGGAAGAAGATGCTGGCAAGTCCTTGCACGACGGATTCCCGCATTCCGAGGAAAAGACCTACGTGGATTTCAACCGCTGCGGCACGCCGCTCAGCGAAATCGTTTCCGAGCCGGACATGCGTTCCTCGGCCGAGGCCTACGCCTATCTCACCGCTCTCCGCCAGATTCTGCTCTACACCGGCGTGAGTGACTGCAATATGGAGGAAGGCTCGCTGCGTTGTGACGCAAATGTTAGCGTGCGCCTGCGAGGCGCCAAGGAGTTCGGTACCAAGGTCGAAGTCAAAAATCTCAACTCCTTCCGCTATCTCGCCAAGGCCCTCGAATTCGAAATCGAACGTCATATTGGTGTTCTCGAATCGGGCGACCGCATCTTGCAGGAAACACGCCTCTGGAATCAGGCCGATGGTCGTACCATCTCCATGCGCTCGAAAGAAAAAGCGCACGATTATCGCTATTTCCCAGAGCCGGATCTGCTACCGGTGCACGTCAGCGATGCCTGGCGGGACCAGGTGCATCGTTCGCTTCCCGAACTTCCTGCTGCGAAGCGCTCTCGCTTCGTTGCAACGTTGGGGATCACCCCCTACGATGCGGAGATCCTGACCGGTACCCAAGCGCTCGCGGATTACCTCGAGTCCATGGTCGCAGCCGGCGCCCCCGGAAAGGCCGCAGCCAACTGGATGCAAACCGAACTTCTCCGCAGGCTTCATGATTCAAGCAAGGAAATTGGCACCAGCCCGGTATCAGCCCAGGCCCTCGCCGAATTGGTTTCGCTTGTCGACTCTGGCAA
>Ga0209526_10000130_pt1 | contig 43469 bp, 40 predicted proteins | sample JacPinW_OM2H0_M1_FD_188566 | JGI IMG/M metagenome (GOLD analysis project Ga0209526, IMG submission 188566) | Forest soil microbial communities from Algoma, Ontario, Canada - Jack Pine, Ontario site 1_JW_OM2H0_M1 (SPAdes) (version 2) | ecosystem: Environmental > Terrestrial > Soil > Boreal... | reverse complement strand
CTGGCGGCGTTGGTCCTTGCCGCTGTTGCCGTGGCTGGTGTCGACGGCCAGCCGCGGCGCGGCGCCGGCTTCGCGCAGTGCGGCGAGCGCGTTCCGCACGCTTTGGGCATCGTGGTTCGGGCCGCCGGCGCCGCCGCGCAAGATGATGTGGCAGTCGGGATTGCCTCGGGTGGAGACAATGCCGGCGAGACCCTGTTCGGTGACGCCCAGGAAGTGGTGCGGGTGGCTCGCCGCTCGGACCGCGTCGATGGCGATCTGGACGCTGCCCTCGGTGCCGTTCTTGAAGCCCACCGGCATCGAGAGCCCCGACGCGAGCTCCCGGTGGACCTGGCTCTCGGTGGTGCGGGCGCCGATCGCGCCCCAGGCGACGAGGTCGGAGATGAACTGCGGGGTGATCGGATCGAGGAACTCGCACGCGGAGGGAAGCCCGAGATCGACCAGGTCCAGCAGCAGGCGCCGGGCAAGGCGGAGGCCTTCGTTGACCGCGAACGAGCCGTCCAGCCGCGGATCGTTGATCAAGCCCTTCCAGCCCACGGTGGTGCGGGGCTTCTCGAAATAGACCCGCATCACGACGCGCAGATCGGCTTGCAGCTCGGCCGCCTGCGTCCGAAGCCGCCTTGCATAGTCGAGCGCCGCGGCCGGGTCGTGCACCGAGCACGGGCCAACGACGACGAAGAGGCGATCGTCCTCCCCGGCGAGGATGCGGATGATCTCCTCGCGGGCGCGGGAGATGACCTGGGAGCCGGCCTCGCCCAGCGGCAGCTCCTCGAGCAGGATCGCAGGGGGCAGGAGGGGGCGATTGCTCTCGACGTGCAGGTCCCGGGTCTTCATCGCTCGTACGATTGTATCCGATGGACGGGTCGACCGCCCCTGCCCGCGCGTCGTAAGATGCGGGCATGCCGCGGGTGACCTTTACCGCCAACCTGCGCCGCCTGGTCGATTGTCCGCCGGCGGACGTGCCGGGAGGCACGGTGGGCGAGGCGCTGGCCGCGGTGTTCGCGCGCAGCCCGACGCTTCGCGGCTACATCGTCGACGACCAGGGAGCGCTGCGGCGGCACGTGGTGGTCTTCGTCGGCGGAGAAGCCGTGCGCGATCGCGTGCGCCTGAGCGATGCCGTAGCGCCGGACGCGGAGATTGCGGTAATGCAGGCGCTTTCGGGAGGCTGAGTGGACACCATCCTGGTCGGAACCCGCAAGGGGCTATTCACGCTGCGCGGAGGCGAGATCGCGCGTGCTTCCTTCCTGGGCGCGCCGGTGACCGCGGTGCTGGCGCGAAACGGCGCGCTCCATGCGGCGGTGGGCCACGGGCACTTCGGCGCCAAGCTGCACCGGTCCCGGGATGACGGCGAGACGTGGGAGGAAGTGGCGGCGCCCAAGTGGCCGGAGAAACCGGCGGACGCCGACGAGCGCAGCCCCATGAGCGGCGCGCCCTGGCCCTGGAGCCTCGATCAGATCTGGGTCCTCGAAGCGGACCCGCGCGGACCCGATGCGCTCTGGTGTGGCACCATTCCTGGCGGTCTCTTTCACTCCACGGACGGCGGCGGATCGTGGCGATTGGTCCGCTCGCTCTGGGACCGTCCCGAGCGCAAGCAATGGTTCGGCGGCGGGTACGACTTCCCCGGCATTCATTCCATCTGCGTGGACCCGCGCGACCCGCGGCGCGTGCTGGCCGGGGTTTCGTGTGGAGGGGCGTGGACGACGGAGGACGGCGGGGAGTCGTGGTCGGTAGCCTCGCGCGGGATGATCGCCGCCTACATGCCGCCGGAGAAGCGCGACGATCCGGCGATCCAGGATCCGCACCGCATCGTCCGCTGCGCCGGCTCGCCGGACGTCTTCTGGGCGCAGCACCACAACGGCATCTTCCGCTCCAGGGACGGCGCGCGGAGCTGGACCGAGGTGATGGCGAAGCCGTCGTCGTTCGGTTTCGCGGTGGCCGTGCACCCGCGCGACCCGGACATGGCCTGGTTCGTGCCCGCCGTGAAGGACGAGCTGCGCGTCCCGGTCGAGGGCGCGCTGGTGGTGACGCGCACGCGGGATGGCGGCAAGTCGTTCGAGACTTTGCGCACCGGCCTGCCGCAGCGGCACGCGTACCATCTGATCTACAGGCACGGCCTCGAGGTGGCGCCCGACGGGCAGACGCTGGCGATGGGCTCCACCACCGGCTCCTTCTGGCTGTCGCGCGACGCGGGCGAATCCTGGAAGGCGCTCAGCCGCGACCTTCCCCCGGTGTACTGCGTGCGATTCGCAGGCTGAATGCCGGAGCGCGGCGCCTCGCTGTCAGACCCCCCTGCCATCCTCGCGCGCAAGGAGGAAGCAGATGAAAACGACCATCCGAATCGCTCCGCTCGACGCGGCCCTGGTGATCCGCGCGAACGGGACCCTGGAGACCTGGATGCCGCACATCCATGGCGATCCGCCGCCGAACGCTCTGGCGGCGAGCGCGCTGATGTGCGCCTTTTGCGACGAGCGGATCATGTCGATGATTACCCAGGCCATGGACGCCAGCGGGTACGAGTACCCCGATCCGCCGCCGACCTCCTTGACGGACCCCCGCGATCCTTCTCGAATGCAGTGACCGCGGCCGCGGCGCGCGGTTGACACGGGATGCGTACCGTTGCACGAGAGTATCCCGATGAAGGACGGATTCGTGGTGGTGGCTACGTTCTGGCGGGTCCCGGAAGCCGGGATGGCCGCCAACCTCCTCAGGAGCGCGGGGGTCGAGGTCGACGTGACCGACGAAGGCATGAGCGGGGTGAATCCGTTCCTGGCTCCTGCCATCGGCGGCGTCCGCCTGCTCGTGCCCGCAGGCCACGCGGACAAGGCGCGCACCCTGCTGCGGGAACGGGGTCTGGACGGCGAGTCGGCGCCGGCGGACCTGGACCAGGCCTCGCTCGACGAGGAGGCGACGAGCTCCGCGCCCGCGGACGAGAGCATCGGCGACTTCCTGAAGCGGAAGTGAGGCGCTGGATTCAACTCGTTCTGGGGCGGGTCGCGCTGCGTCACGCCAGTCTCGAGTAGCGACGCTGCGACGCCGTCACTGGCCGGGGCTACGGGGTCAGCACCGTCTCGCCGTACGAGAGATACCGGTCCATCGACTGGGCCGCCTGCCGCCCTTCCTTGATCGCCCAAACCACCAGCGACTGCCCGCGGGCCATGTCGCCGGCGGCGAACACTCCGGGCACGCTGGTCATCTTGGTCTGGTCCGTCCAGACATTGCCGCGCTCGTCGAGCTTCACGCCCAGCTGCGTGAGCATGGGCTTCTCGGGCCCGACGAACCCCATCGCCAGCAGTACCAGGTCGGCGGGGATCACCTTCTCCGTCCCGGGGATCTCCCGAGGACCGAAGCGGCCGTCCGGGCCCTTCACCCACTCCACCTGGACGTAGAGGAGCTCACGGACGTGGCGATCCTTGTCGCCGAGGAAACGCTTGGTCATCACCCCGTAGATGCGCGGGTCCTGGCCCCAGAGCGCCTTCGCTTCCTCCTGGCCGTAATCGAGCTTGTAGGTCTTCGGCCACTGCGGCCAGGGATTGTCGGCGGCGCGCTCGTCGGGCGGGCGCGGCAGGATCTCGAGCTGCGTGAGGCTGCGGCAGCCGTGCCGGAGGGAGGTGCCCACACAGTCGGTGCCGGTATCGCCTCCGCCGATGACGATGACGTGCTGGCCCTTCGCGGAGATGTGCTTGCCGTCCCGAAGCTTCGAATCGAGCAGCGACTGGGTGTTGGCCTGCAGGAAGTCCATGGCGGGGTAGATGCCTGCCAGGCTGCGGCCCTCCACCGGCAAATCGCGCGCCAGCGTGGCGCCGCCGCAGAGGAGCACGGCCTCGTGGTCGCGGGCGAGCTGGTCCGCCGGAATGTCCTTGCCGATCTCCTTGCCGGTGACGAAGCGGATCCCCTCATCCGCCATCAGCTTCACCCGGCGGTCGACCAGCTTCTTGTCGAGCTTCATGTTGGGGATGCCGTACATGAGCAGGCCGCCGATCCGATCGGCGCGCTCGAACACCGTGACCTCGTGGCCGGCGCGGTTCAACTGCGCCGCCGCCGCGAGGCCTGCGGGACCCGAGCCGACCACGGCGACGCGCTTCCCGGTGCGCATGGGCGGGGGATCGGCGACCACCCACCCCTCGGCGAACGCACGGTCCGCGATGGCCTCCTCGATCATCTTGATGTTCACCGCGGGGAGATTGATGGCAACGGTACAGCTTCCCTCGCAAGGCGCCGGGCAGACCCGCCCGGTGAACTCGGGGAAGTTGTTGGTCCTCATCAGCCGCGTCCAGGCCTCTTTCCACTGCCCCCGCCAGACCAGGTCGTTCCACTCCGGGATCAGGTTGTTCACCGGGCATCCAGACGCCGTGCCGCCGATGAGCTTGCCTGTGTTGCAGAACGGCACGCCGCAGTCCATGCAGCGCGCACCCTGCTCGCGCAGCGTCTGCTCGGCGCAGCCCAGGTGCATCTCTTCCCAGTCCCGGATCCGCTCGAGCGGGGGACGATCGTGGATCGGCTCGCGCGCGTAGTCCAGGAAGCCCGTCGGTTTTCCCATCGTCTAGTTTCCGCTCACCCGCGCTTCGTCGCGCGCATTCTCCAGGAAAGCCGCCATCTCCGCTTCCTCGGGTGGGAGCCCCTTGGCGCGCATCTTCGCCTGCGCCTCCAGCATGCGCCGGTAGTCGTGCGGCATGACGCGGACCAGCCGGGCCGCGTTCTCCTTCCAGCGCGCGAGCACGCGCGAGGCGAGCGCGCTTCCGGTCAGCTCGGCGTGCCGCTCCACCATCCGCTTCACCAGCACGAGCTCCGCGTCCTCCACGCGGTCGAGCCCGACCATCTGGAGATTGCACCGGCTGGAGAAGCGGCCGTCCCCGTCGAGCACGTACGCGACTCCCCCGGACATCCCGGCGGCGAAGTTGCGCCCGGTGGGGCCGAGCACCACCACGCGCCCTCCGGTCATGTATTCGCAGCCGTGGTCGCCCACGCCCTCGACCACGGCGTCGATGCCGGAGTTGCGCACGCAGAAACGCTCTCCCGCGACGCCGCGGATGAACGCTTCGCCGCCGGTGGCGCCGTAGAAGGCGACGTTGCCGACGATGATGTTCTCCTCGGGGACGAAGCCCGCCTTCTCGGGCGGGAAGACGACGATGCGGCCCCCGCTCAGGCCCTTGCCGATGTAGTCGTTGGAGTCGCCCTCCAGGATCAGCGTCATGCCCTTGGGAACGAACGCCCCGAACGACTGCCCCGCCGAGCCCTTGAAATGGAAGCGGATGGTGTCGTCGGGCAGCCCGGCCGGGCCGTGACGGCGCGTCAGCTCGCTGCCGGTCATGGTCCCCACCACCCGATTGGTATTGCGGATGGCCAGCGTCGCGCGGACCGGTTTTCGCTCCTCGAGCGCCGGCTTCGCCAGCTCGAGCAGCGTGGTCGAGTCCAGCGTCTTCTCCAGCCCGTGATCCTGCGAAATGGAGCAGGTGCGCCCGTAGTGCTTGGGCACCGTGGGCTTGAAGAGGATGCGGCTGAAGTCGAGGTTCCGGGCCTTCCAGTGGTCGACGGCCCGGCGCATCTCGATCCGCTCCGAGCGGCCCACCATCTCGTCGAAGGTGCGGAAACCCAGCTCTCCCATGTACTCGCGGACTTCCTGCGCGATGAAGCGCATGAAGTTCACCACCTGCTGCGGGTCGCCGGGGAACTTGGCGCGCAGCCGCGGGTCCTGCGTGGCGATGCCCACCGGGCAGGTGTTGAGGTGGCAGGCCCGCATCATGATGCAGCCGAGCGCGATCAAGGGCGCGGTGGCGAAGCCGAACTCCTCGGCGCCGAGCAGAGCCCCGATCACCACGTCGCGACCCGTCTTGAGCTGGCCGTCCACCTCCACGCGGATGCGGCTGCGCAGGTCGTTCAGGACCAGCACTTGATGGGTCTCGGCGAGGCCCAGCTCCCAGGGGATGCCGGCGTGCTTGATGGAGGTGAGGGGCGAGGCGCCGGTGCCGCCGTCATAGCCGGAGATGAGCACCACGTCGGCGTGCGCCTTCGCCACTCCGGCCGCGATGGTGCCGACGCCCAGCTCGGAGACGAGCTTCACGCTGATGCGCGCGTCCTTGTTCGAGTTCTTCAAGTCGTGGATCAACTCCGCCAGGTCCTCGATCGAGTAGATGTCGTGGTGCGGCGGCGGAGAGATCAGGCCGACGCCCGGCGTCGCGTGGCGCACGGTTGCGATCCAGGGATAGACCTTGCCGCCCGGCAGCTGCCCCCCCTCGCCCGGCTTGGCGCCCTGGGCGATCTTGATCTGCAGCTCGCGCGCGTTGACCAGGTAGTAGCTGGTGACGCCGAAGCGGCCGCTCGCCACCTGCTTGATCCCGGAGTTCTTCGAGTCTCCGGAAGCCATCTTGTCGTAACGGGCCGGGTCTTCGCCGCCCTCGCCGGTGTTGGACTTGGCCCCGATGCGGTTCATCGCGATGGCCAGCGCCTCGTGCGCTTCCTTGGAGATGGACCCGTAGCTCATCGCGCCGGTCTTGAAGCGGCGCATGATCGACTCGACCGGCTCCACCTCCTCGATCCGCACCGGGTGCGTGGCGTGGCGGAAGTCCATCAGGCCGCGCAGCGTGCAGAGCTGCTTCGCGTGGTCGTCGACCATCGCGCTGTACTCCTGGAACGCCTTGTAGCTGTTGGTGCGGCAAGCGTGCTGGAGCCTGTGGATGGTCTCCGGATTCGTGAGGTGGAACTCGCCGCCGTTGCGGTACTGGTATTCGCCCCCGGCGGGAAGGCTGGAGGCCATGATCGGGCGCTTGGGCGGAAAACCCCGCTCGTGGCGCATGCGGGCCTCGTTGGCCACGACGTCGATGCCGATGCCGCCGACGCGCGAGGACGTCCAGGTGAAGTACTCGTCGACGAAGTCCTGGGAGAGGCCCACGGCCTCGAAGACCTGGGCGCCGTGGTAGCTCTGGATGGTGCTGATCCCCATCTTGGAGATCACCTTGACCAGACCCTTCACCACCGCCTTCAGGTACTTCTTCTCGGCGTCGGTGGCGGTGCCGGGGACGAGGCCCTGGTTCACCAGGTCGTGCACTGTCTCGAAGGCGAGATACGGGTTCACCGCGCTCGCGCCGTAGCCGATGAGGAGCGCGAAGTGGTGGATCTCGCGCGGCTCGCCGCTCTCTACGATCAGGCTGCACTGGGTGCGCTTGCCCTCGCGGATCAGATGATGCTGCACCGCGGAGACGGCCAGCAAGGAGGGGATGGGGGCGTTGTCCGCATCGTGCCCCCGGTCGGAAAGGACGATGACGTTGAATCCCTCCGCCAGGCACTCGGAGACCTTCCAGCGCAGGTCCTCCAGGGCGCTGCGCAGGGCGGCGCCGTCGCCTTTGGGGTTGTACAGAGTCGGGAGCTTGACCGCCCTGAGCAAGCTGCACGCCGGGCCGCCGTCCAGCGAGCGGATCCTCGCCAGCTCGTCGTTGGTGAGGATGGGGGAGGACAACGCCAGCTGCCGGCAGGATTCCGGCCCGGGCTCGAGCAGGTTCGCCTCCGGCCCGATGGTGGTGTCAGAGGCCATGATGATCTCTTCGCGGATGGCGTCGACGGGCGGGTTGGTGACCTGCGCGAAGAGCTGCTTGAAGTAGTCGAACAGCGGGCGGGGCCGTTCGGAGAGGACGGCCAGCGGCGTGTCGGTCCCCATCGACCCCACCGCTTCGTTGGCGGTGGTGGCCATGGGCGTGATCAGGAGCTTCACCTCTTCGAAGGTGTAGCCGAATGCTTGCTGCCGGCGGACCAGGCTCTCGCGCTCCGGCAGCGGGGGCCGGCTCGGCCGCGGGAGGCTCTCCATCTGCAGCATCGACTTGCGCAGCCACTCGCCGTAGGGCGCCTCGCGAGCGTAGCGGTCCTTCAGCTCGTCGTCGGCGACGATGCGCCGCTGGGCCGTATCCACCAGGAAGAGACGGCCCGGCTGCAGCCGGCCCTTGCGGACCACGTCTTCCGGCGGAATGTCGAGGACGCCCGCCTCGGAGGCCATCACCACCAGGTCGTCCTTCGTCACGTAGTAGCGCGCGGGCCGCAGGCCGTTGCGATCGAGGACCGCGCCGACGCGGATCCCGTCGGTGAAGGCGATGGAGGCGGGCCCGTCCCAGGGCTCCATCAGGCAGGAGTGGAACTCGTAGAAGGCCTTCCGCTCCGGTCCCATGGTGTCGTCGCGCGACCAGGGCTCGGGCACCATCATCATCATCGCGTGCGGCAGCTCGCGGCCGGCCAGCGTGAGCAGCTCGAGGACGTTGTCGAACATCGCCGAGTCGGAGCCGGTGGTGTCGACCACCGTGAGGATCTTCATCAGATCCTTGCCGAAGAGCTTCGAGCGCATCATCGCCTGGCGCGCATGCATCCAGTTGATGTTGCCGCGCAGGGTGTTGATCTCGCCGTTGTGCGAGATGTAGCGGTACGGATGGGCTCGCGCCCACGAGGGGAAGGTGTTGGTGGAAAAGCGCTGGTGCACCATCGCGATCGCCGAGACGACCGACGGGTCGACCAGGTCGAGATAGAAGCGGCGCAGCTGGCCGGCGTTGAACATCCCCTTGTAGACGATGGTCTTGTGGCTCAGGCTGCTGACGTAGAAGTAGCTGCGGCCGGGAATCGCGGAGCGCGAAACTTTCTTCTCCAGCAGCCTGCGGATCACGTACAGCTTGCGCTCGAAGGCGGCCTCGTCCGGGACGTCCTCTCCCCGGCCGATGAAGATCTGGCGGATGATCGGCTGGCTCGCCTTGGCGGTGGGGCCGAGCGCGGCGTCGCCGGTGGGCACCTCGCGCCAGCCGAGCAGCTCCTGCCCCTCCGCGCGGACGGTCTCCTCGAAGAGACCGTTGATGGCCGCCTGCCCGGTCTCGGCAGGCGGGAGGAAGACCATGCCCACCCCATAGCGGCCGGGGGCCGGCAGCTTGATCCCGAGCTTGTTGCACTCCTGGGCGAAGAAGGCATGCGGCGTCTGCAAGAGGATGCCGGCGCCGTCGCCGGTGTTCTTCTCGGCGCCGGTGGCGCCGCGGTGCTCGAGGTTGAGCAGCACTTCGAGCGACTTCACCACGATGTCGTGCGAGGGGCGGCCCTGGATGTCGGCGACGAATCCAAAGCCACAGGAGTCGTGCTCGAGTGCAGGATCGTAGAGTCCTTGCGCCGGCGGCAGTCCCATCGCTTCCATGTGGGTCCCTTTGCTCCGGGGCCTGAGCGCTCCCCAAAACTCAATAGAAGAACGCAGCAGGGTCCTGAACGCAACACCTTTTGCCGCGCTGCGGCAGGCCCCGCGGGAAGCTCCCCTGGGGAAAGACAATTCTGTCGCTTCCAGGGGCTGCTCAACCCCGGGCGCGGGACGGCTCGGGATAGGCTCCTGCACTGCGCGCGAGCTGCCGAACCAGGGCCAGCACCGACTCGCACTGCGGCGTCGGGACCGAGGTGAGGTGCGCCATCTCGACCACGGCGCCGAGCAGGGCGTCGATCTCCATCGGGCGCCCCCGCTCGAGATCCACCAGCGTCGAGGGCTTGTGCGCGCCGACCTCGGCGGCGCCTGCGATGCGGGCGTCCACGTCCAGCGGCAGCTTGACGCCGAGCTTCTCCGCCACCCCTTGCCCTTCCACCATCATCGCCCGCGCCAGCGCACGGGTCTCCGGGTTGGCGATGACCGCGTCGAGTGGCGACCGGGTCAGCGCGCAGATCATGTTGAAGGAGAGGTTGCCCCAGAGCTTGACCCACAGGTTCTCGCGGATGCGGGGGCGCACCGGGGCGCGGAGCCCGGCCTTGATCATCAGCTGCGAGAACGACTGGGCCCGCTCGCTCTTCGACCCGTCCGGCTCGCCGAGGTCGAAGCGGTTGGAGTACGTGTGCTCGATCACGCCGGGCGCCACCACGTCGGTGGCGGGGTAGACGATGCAGCCGACCACGCGGCGGGGCGGGAGGAGGTCCCAAAGCTTGCCGCCGGGATCGACGCTCTCCAGGCGCGTGTCTTCCCAGGACCCGCCCGACTTGTAGAAGTACCACCAGGGAACGCCGTTGATCGCCGGCACCAGGGTCGTCCGCTCCCCGAGGAGGTGCTGGATGGACGGCGCGGCGGCGGGCAGGGAGTGCGCCTTGACGGCGATGACCACGAAGTCCTGCGGCCCCAGCTCGCGGGCGTCGTCGGTGCAGCGCGGGTGCGTGACCAGCGTCTGCCCTTCGCTTCGGAGCGTGAGGCCGTTGGCCCGCATCGCCGCGAGGTGCGGCCCGCGGGCGACGCAGCTCACCTCCGCTGCCCCGGCGGCGGAGAGCTTCGCGGCCAGGTACCCGCCGATCGCGCCGGCGCCGAAGACGCAGACTTTCATGGGTCAAGCCCCAGCTTCGCCGCGAGCCCGATGCGCTGCAGCTTGCCCGTGGGACCGCGCGGCAGCTCGGTGACGAAGACGATCTTGTGCGGGACCTTGTAATGCGCGAGGTGCTTCTCTGCGTGGTCGCGCAGCTCGCGCTCGGTGGCCGTCTTGCCCTCCTTGAGCACCACGGCCGCCGCCACCTCCTCGCCCAGCTTCTCGTGCGGCATGCCAAAGGTCAGCGCGAGCTGGACGGCGGGGTGGTCCATCAGGACGACGTCCACCTCCAGCGGGGACACCTTCTCTCCTCCCCGGTTGATCATCTCCTTCAGGCGGCCGCTGATGCGGAGGTATCCCTCTGCGTCCAGCGAGCCCTGGTCGCCGGTGCGGAACCAGCCGTTGGTGAAGGCCTTGGCGTCGGCCTCTGGATTGTTCACGTAGCCGCGGGTCACGTTGGGGCCGCGCACCACGATCTCGCCGCTTCCCCCTTGCGGCAGGAGCGCTTCCGATTCGTCCATGATCGCGATCTCGGGACCCGCCGCCACGCCCACCGACCCGGGCTTGCGCGGGCGCGGAGGCAGTGGATTCGAGGCCATCTGGTGCGACGCCTCGGTCATCCCGTACGACTCGATCACGGGCGCCTGGAACGCCTGCTCCAGCTCGGCCATCAGGCGCGGCCGCAGCGACGCGGAGGACGAACGGATGAGGCGCAACCGCCTGCGCGAGAGGATCTCGCGGTTGCGGTCCGCGCGCCCGAGGATGGCGCGGTGCATGGTGGGGACGCCCGTCGTCCAGGAGGGGTGGATCTCTTCGAGCCAGTGGAAGAAGCGGAGCGCGTTGAACCCGGGCGTGACGCACACCTGCCCTCCGGCGGCCAGCGAGGAGAGCACTCCGGCCACCAGCCCGTGGATATGGAAGAGCGGCATGATCTGCAGGCCGATGTCGGCGGGCGAGAGCGAAAGCGCCGCGGCGATGTGCCGGGCCGAGGCGGTGAGGTTCGCCTGGGTCAGCGGCACCAGCTTGGGGCGGGCGGTGGTGCCGCTGGTGTGCAGGAGGAGCGCCAGGTCGCCCGGTTGGCCGGGGCCGGGCGACTGGGGCGGGCCACGCAGCGCCGCCGGCGGTTCCAGCCGGAAGCTTCCCGCGCCCTTGGCTGGCTCGGGGTGCAGCTCGACCACCGGGATGGACAGCTTCGCCGCCACGGTGCGCGCGGGCGAGCCGGCGCCCGCCTCCAGGATGAGCGCCTTCGGCTGCAGGTCTCCCAGGTAGAAATCGAATTCGTCCTCCCGATAGCCGGGATTGAGGGGCGCGGTGGCCGCGCCGGCGGCCACGCAGACGAATGCCGTGGCCATCTCGGGACCGTTGCGCAGGACGATCGCGACGCGATCGCCGCGTCCGATTCCCATCGCGTTCAGGTCGTCGATGGTGCGCGCGGCCAGGTCGCGAAGCGCGCGCCAGGTGAGAGGAGGCGCTTCGGGCGCGCCGATCGCGTTCGATGCCGCTTCGCCGCGGGAGAGCAGCAGGAAAAAGTTCTCCGAATCCTCCATATCTTGGCGTGTAGCATCTTGACGTTCCGCCCGCCATGGAACAGCCTTCGCGCCCTGACTTCAGGAGATGAACCCGATGAAACTCGTCGTCAACGGCTCGATTCGCGAAGTGGATGCGCCCGGCGACATGCCGCTGCTCTGGGTCCTTCGCGACCTGCTCCACATGACCGGCGTGAAGTACGGCTGCGGCATGGCCCAGTGCGGGGCTTGCACCGTCCACCTCGACGGCCACGCGGTGCGCTCGTGCGTGACGCCCGTCTCGGCGGTGGCCGGGCGGAAGGTCACCACCATCGAAGGTCTCTCGCCCGACGGCACGCACCCGGTGCAGCAGGCCTGGGCGGAGATCGACGTCGTCCAGTGCGGCTATTGCCAGTCCGGACAGATCATGTCCGCGGTCGCGCTGCTGGCGGAGAACCCCGCCCCAAGCGACGCCGACATCGACGTGGCACTGGCCGGAAACATCTGCCGCTGCGGCACCTACCAGCGGATCCGCGAGGCCGTGCACCGCGCCGCGGCGCTCAACAAGCGGGTGCAGCGATGAGCCCGTTGAGCCGGCGCGAGCTGTTGCGCTCCTCGCTGCTCTCCGGCGCGGGGCTGGTGATCGCATTTCACGTTCCCCGCAAGGCGCGGGCTGCCGGGCCCCCTCCGAAGGCGCCGCCCGACCCCAACGCCTTCGTCCGGGTGGGGCCGGACGGAACCGTCACCGTGCTGCTCTCCCACTCGGAAATGGGCCAGGGCGTCTGGACCGGGCTGGCGATGATGATCGCCGAGGAGCTGGACTGCGACTGGTCGAAGATCCGCGTCGAGCACGCGCCGGCCGCGCCGGTCTATGCGCACCCCGCCTTCGGTATGCAGATGACAGGCGGCTCGAGCACCACCTGGTCGGAGTTCGAGCGCTACCGGACGGTGGGAGCGATGGCGCGAGACATGCTCCTGCGCGCGGCGGCCGCGAAGTGGAGGACCGATCCGAAGAAGCTCAGCACCGCCAACGGATTCGTCACCGACGGCAAGCGGAAGCTTTCCTACGGCGATCTGGCGCTGGCAGCGCAGGCGCTCCAGCCCCCCAGGACAGTGACGCTCAAGGACAAGAAGGACTGGAAGATCCTGGGCAAGCCGACCCGCCGGCTCGACTCGCCGGAGAAGATCAACGGCAAGGCGCAGTTCGGCATCGACGTCCAGTTCGAGGGGCTTCGCACTGCCCTGATCGCGCGCGCGCCGGTCTTCGGGGGCACGGTGAAGTCGTTCGACGCGACGAAGGCCAAGGCGGTGCGCGGGGTCGAGAAGGTCGTGCAGGTGCCCTCGGGCATCGCGGTGATCGCGACCAACTACTGGAGCGCGAAGCAGGGACGCGACGCGCTGCAGATCGAGTGGAACGAGGGGTCCGGCGCCTCACTCGACACGGAAAAGATGCTCGCCAGCTATCGCGCGCAGGCCAGACAGGCCGGCGGCGCGGTCGCCGCCAAGAAGGGCGATGCCGACGCCGCGCTCGCATCCGCCAAGAAGCGCCTGGAGGCCGAGTACGACGTCCCGTATCTCGCCCATGCTCCGATGGAGCCGCTCAACTGCACAGTGCGATTGGAGGGCAACCGCTGCGAGATCTGGACCGGCACCCAGTTCCAGACGCTGGAGCAGGCGGTGGCGGCGAAGATCGCGGGCGTCCCGCCGGAGCACGTCTCGATCCAGACGCCGTTCCTGGGCGGCGGGTTCGGCCGCAGAGCGAACCCACGCGCTGACTTCGTCAGCGAAGCGGTCCATGTGGCCAAGGCGGCCGGCGTGCCGGTGAAGGTGGTCTGGACGCGCGAGGACGACATCCAGGGCGGGTTCTACCGGCCGCTGTTCCTCCACCGCATCGAAGTGGGCGTCGACGGCGACGGCCTGCCTTTGGCGTGGAAGCACAGCATCGTGGGCCAGTCGATTCTGGCCGGCACCCCGTTCGAGAAGCTCATGGTCAAGGACGGCATCGACGAAGCTTCGGTCGAGGGCGTCAAGGACTCGCCCTATCTCGAGCCGGTCGAGGCGAGGCGCATCACGCTGCACTCGCCGCAGAGCGAGGTGCCGGTCCTCTGGTGGCGCTCGGTGGGGAACACGCACACGGCGTTCGCGATGGAGAGCATGATCGACGAGCTGGCCTGGTCGGCAGGGCGCGACCCGGTCGAGTTCCGCGCCGGCCTGCTCAAGAACGCTCCCCGCCATCTGCGCGCGCTGCAACTCGCGGCGGAGAAGGCGGGCTGGGGACAGTCGCCGCCGAAGGGCCGGGCCCGGGGAGTCGCGGTCCACGAATCGTTCGGCAGCATCGTCGCCCAGGTGGCCGAGGTCTCGGTCGATCCCGACAAGAGCATCCAGGTGCACAAAGTGACCTGCGCGGTGGACTGTGGCACCGCCATCAACCCGCTGGGCATCGAGGCGCAGGTCCAGGGCAGCATCGCCTACGGGCTTTCGGCGGTGCTGCACAGCGAGCTGACGCTCAAGGACGGGCGGGTCGAGCAGAGCAATTTCCACGACTACCGGGTGCTGCGGATGCCCGACATGCCGCAGATCGAGGTGCACGTGATCGAGAGCGACGCCAAAATGGGCGGCATCGGCGAACCGGCCACGGCGCCGATCTCCGCCGCGGTGGCCAACGCGGTCTATGCGTTGACCCGGCAGCGGCTGCGCTCCTTGCCGCTGCGCCTCGTCTGATGGAGGACTCTCGATGAAGCCCTGGCTCCTCGCCCTGCCCCTCCTGGCCTGCTCGCACGCAACTCCGCAGCCCGCCGCGGCGGCCCCACCGCCTGCCGCGGCCGCGGCGGCGGCGGCGGCGGCGCCCGGGCCCGGACCGGCCGCCGGGGAAGCGATCGCGGCCTTCGAGACGGTCCGGACCGTCCTGCAGAGTCCCCGCTGCGTGAACTGCCACCCGGCCGGCGACGTGCCACTGCAGGGCGATGACGGACATCTCCACGAGCCGCCGATCACCCGCGGCCCCGAGGGCCGCGGCGTCGCCGGGACCTCCTGCTCCGCCTGCCACGGCAAGCAGAACCTGCCGGCCAGCTACGGCGCGCACGTGCCCCCGGGCGTGTCCACGGAATGGCGGCTACCGCCCGCCGACCACCGGCTGGTCTTCTGGGGACTCGATTCGAAAGCGCTCTGCGAGCAGATCAAGGACCCGAAGCGCAACGGCGGAAAATCACTCGCCGAGCTCACGCACCACATGACCGAGGACGCCCTGACGCTGTGGGGCTGGTCTCCGGGATACGGCCGCAAGCCGGTGGCAATCCCGCACGACCAGTTCGTGCGGGCCTACAAGACCTGGGCAGACGCCGGCATGCCCTGTGCGACGCGAACCGCGCAGAACCCCTAGACACCCAATCAGCTGCTGTCAGCGCCGGGCCGCGCAGATGCGCCCTGTGCCGCCCCGCGCGTGAACTGGTTCATCCACTCGTCGCCAAAAGCGCGCCGGGCTGCCAGGTCGTTGTGGAACCTGCAGAGCAGGCGGAGATTGTCGACGGTCGAAGCGCCTCCCGAAGCGAGCGGGACCCGGTGGTCGCACTCCACGCGTAAGGTGGAGCCGCAAACGCCCCCGGATTCCAGCGGCCATTGGCAGCGGCCACCATCGCGGGTCCAGACCTGGCGCTTCACCGCCGCCGGAATGTGCGATTCCGCCGGGGGATTCTCCTTGCGTGGATTCTCCTTGCGCGGCTTCTGTACCAGGCCCTTCCGCTTCGCGTCGCGCTTCAAGACCAGATCCAGACCCGCTTCCAGGATGTCCTCCGCCCTCAAGCTCGGGCGGGAGTGCGAAAGCGCAGCCCGAGCCGCTTGCAGCTTCTCGAGGAACCTCCGGGAGACTGTGATGTGGAGCCGTGACAGGTCCGCGGTGAGCGGCTCGGCCGCGTCGCGTCGGGCGGGCTTGGGCACCAAGGAGGCCGCAGTCTCACTCGGTTCAACCGGTTGAACTGCCGGCGCCGTCCCCACCCCCGGCGCGGCCGCAGGCCCAGGCGCAGGCGACGAGACAGCGCCCGCCGCCGCCGTGGAGGCCGGACGGAGCGCAGTGACGATGTCGCGATGCGGCGCAGCGCTGGCCGGCTGCAGGGCCGCCGCCACCGCCATGGCCTCCCGCTTCGAGCGCTGGAAGAACTTCGGGAGCATCTCGCGCCGGTTCTCGGGCGTGAGCACCCTCGCCAGGTGGACGATGCTGGTGATGCACAGCCGGCCGTCGCGAAGAGGCTCGACGATCTCCGGAAATCTCTGCACCAGCTCCGCTGCGGTCTTCCGATAGTGCGCGGCGCCCTTCGACAGGCCGAGCTCGCGGTGGAGGAAGTAGAAAAGGCTGGAGTGCCCGAGCTCCAGCCAGCCCTGCCGCCTGTCGAAATCCGCCAGGGCAACCAGAAACTCCGCCATGGCATCCTGCTCGCGGCGGAGGAGGTCGGCGAGCCGTCCGGCCAGAACGCGTGCGTGTGTCATTCCCCGAGTGTCGCACCCCGGTCTGACACGGCAGGCGTCAGAAGCGCAGCTCGCGCTCGCCCAGGCCCTCGAAGTGCCGCTCGACCTCGACGTCGCTCACTTGACCGAGCGAGCCGAATCGCCACCGCGGCTTCTGGTCCTTGTCGATCAGCACCGCCCGCACGCCTTCATAGAAGTCGTCTCCGGCGAGCACGTGCATCATCACCCGGTACTCGAGAATGAGCGCATCCTCGATCTCGAGACCTCGCCCCCGCTGCAGGATCCGGAACGCGAGCTTCAGGCTGAGCGGGGAGGCGCGCTCCATCGCGGCCAGCGCCTCCTTCGCCCACTCCCCAGGCTCGTTCCGGAGCGCGGCGACGATGGCCTCCACCGAGTCCTGACCGAAACAGCGGTCGATCGCGGGCCGCAGCGCTGCCAGCCTCGACTTCCCTGCATCGGCCCCGAAGCGCGCCAGCACCGCGTCCACCGCTCCGGACCCGCTCGCCAGCGCATCGGTGAGCTCGTCGAACCGGGCTTGCGGGACGAAGTGCCGCGCGAACCCCAGGTACATCCCGTCCCCCGCGCCGGCGCGCGCGCCGGTGAGCGAGAGGTAGAGGCCAATCCTTCCCGGCGCCCGTCCCAAGAACCGCGTCGCGGCGACGTCGGGAAAGGAGCCGATGAATACTTCCGGCATGGCGAAGACGGTGGTCTCCGAGGCGACGCAATGCGCTCCGTTCACCGAGAGGCCGGCTCCGCCGCCCATGGTGATGCCGTGGGTCAAGGCGATCCACGGCTTCCGGAAGCGGTGCAGGCGGCGCATGAAGCGGAACTCGTCGCGGAAGAGCTCCGTCTTGTAGTCGCCGGGTCCAGGCGCGTCGTCCCGCGACGCTTGGACCAGGCGCACGTCTCCGCCCGCGCAGAACGCGCGCCCTTCCCCGCGGAGCAGGACCGCACGGACCGAGCCGTCCGCTTCCCAGGTGGTGAGCTGCCGGTCGAAGGCGCGGATCATGTCCAGCGTCAGCGCGTTGAGCGCCTTGGGGCGGTTCAGCGTCGCGATGCCCAGTCCGCCCCGCTGATGAAACAGGATGTCGTCCGCCAAGACCGGCTCAGTCCGAGCGCGCCGCGATCCAGGACTCGACCTTGGGCCAGGTGCCCTTGGACGCGCCGCTGCCCGCCATCACGCCGATATGGCCGCCGGGCACGCGCAGCTCCTGCTTGTCCGGGCTTCCCACCTTGTCCAACAGCCGCGCCGATTGGCAGGGCGGAGTGATGTGGTCATCCTCGGCGATCACGTTGAGCAAGCTGGCCCGCAGGTTGTTCAGATCGACCTTCTCGCCCCGGACGGTCAGGGTCCCAGTGATCAGCTTGTTCCCGCGGTAGAAGTCGACGATGAACTGCCGGTAGACGCCGCCCGCCAGCGGGATGGCGTCGTTTACCCAGGTGTTCATCGCGTGCCAGGAATCGACCACCTTGGGATTGTCCAGGTTGTCGAGCAGCCGGAAGTAGCCTCCCACGAAGTTCTCCACCGGCTTGAGCATCTTGGCGCCGTAGTCGATCAGGCCGGCAGGCATGTTGCCGAAGGCCTGCAGCACCCGATCGACGTCGAAGTAGCGCTCCTCGGTCATGCGGGCGAGCGAGATCTGCTCCTTGTCCGTGAAGTCCAGCGGCGCGGTGAGCAGGACCAGGCTCTTCAGCCCCTCGGAATGCCCCCGCAGCGAGGCGTAGAGCGTGGAGAGCATGGCGCCGATGCACCAGCCGAGCAGGTTGAAGGTCTCGGAGCCGGAGACCTGCTTCACCTTCCGCACCGCTCGGGGGATGTACTCGAGCACGTAGTCCCCGAGATCCAGGTGGGCGTCCTCCGGACCCGGCACTCCCCAGTCGAGCAGGTAGAGGTCGTATCCCTTGTTCACCATGTACTCGACGAAACTGTTGCCCGGCCGCAGGTCGAGGATGGAGGACTTGTTCATCAGCGCGAAGATCAGCAGCAACGGAGTGCGGTGCCGCTCCTCAGGAGGCTTGACCGGCGTGTAGCGGTACAGAGTCGCCTTGTTGAGCGTCCAGATCGCCTGCCGCGGCGTCTTGCCGATGGGCGCCTTGGTGGTGGTGACCTTCACCAGATTCTCCACCATGGTGGAGACCCGATCGAGCAAGCCCGGCTCAGTCTTCTCGGCGGTGGCCATGGGTCAGGCTTCCTGAGCGGAGCTGGGGCGCGTCTCGGAGCCGGCGTCGCGATCGCGGGAGGACGTCCGCTGGGGCCGGGCGACGCCCACCGCGCGGCGAAGCTGCTCCAGCCCGGCGCCGAGATCGTCGATCGCCATCTCGATGTGCGTCAACCGCGTGGAGAGCGAGAGCACCTCCTCGCGGGAGGGCATGTTCAGGTTCGCGAGTACCTCGGACATCGCCGATTCCGCCGCCTTCCGGTAGAGGGCGACGGCGAGCAGGGTCGGCTTGGAGATCGCGCCCTGCACCCGCTGGTATTCGTGCGAGCTGGTGAGGCGCAGCATCAGCTTCGCCCACGCGTCCATGCCTCCGTCGCGCGCCTCCCGGATCAACTTGATCGGATCGAACCCCTTGTTTGCCTCGCTCATCGTCAGCTCCCTGCCCCTCTCACATGTAGACGCCGCCGTTGACGTTGATCTGCTGTCCGGTGATGTAATCGCCTTCGGCGCAGAGGAACGCGACGGCGCGCGCGATGTCCTCCGGCTTGCCGAACCGGCCCATGGGGATCTTGGTGAGGATCTGCTCCCGCACGTCGGGCGCCACCTTGGCCAGCATGTCCGTCTCGGTGAAGCCGGGCGCGATGGCGTTGACGGTCACGTTGTACTTGGCCACTTCGATGGCGACGCTCTTGGTGAAAGCGATGACGCCGCCCTTGCTGGCCGAGTAGTTGGCCTGCCCGAAGTTGCCGGCCTGCCCGACGAAGGAGCTGATGTTCACGACGCGCCCGAACTTGCGCTCGATCATCGGCTTGAGCGCCGCGCTGGTGCAGTAGTAGACGCTGTTCAGGTTGGTGTTGATCACGTCGGTCCAGTCGTCGTCGGTCAGCTTCCGCATCGAGCGGTCGCGGGTGATTCCCGCGTTGTTCACCAGCACGTCGAGGTGCCCCCACTGCTCGAGGACGGTGCCCACCAGGCTTCGCGCCTCGTCCTTGACGCTCACGTCGGCGCGGAAGAGGAGCGCGGTGCCGCCGCACGAGCGGATCTGGTCCGCCACCTCCCGGGCCTGCCCTTCTTCGCAGCGGTAGTTGAGAGCCACGCGGGCCCCGTCCTCCGCCAGCTTCAGCGCGATCGCGCGGCCGAGGCCGCGCGACGCGCCGGTCACGAGCGCCGTCCTGCCTTCCAGGCGAGCCATGGCAACCTCCGTTGAACGCTTGAGGGGGACACCATTCGATGGCGTCCCCCCCCCAAAGGGGAGGAACCCCTCCGCAAAGGGATCGATCAACTCGGTGCCGTTGTCGAGTCCGGCCGCCCGGTGGGCGACCGGACCTGTTCCTGTCCCTACGCCTTGGGGGCGAAGAGATCGGCCGCGTTGCGCGTGGCCGAGAGCACCAGCTTGCGCCACTCGCCGCCGAGCTGCTCGGCGAACGCGATCTGCTCGTGGGCGACGCGGGTCGCGCCCTCCACGAACTCGTTGATCTGGGCCACGCTCTTGCTCTGCAGCCTGTTCATCTCTGCCACGGCGGCCTCGAATCGGGCAGTCTGCTCGGCGATCAGCTTCTCGACTGCGGGAAGGGTCTTCTGGGTCTGTTCGGCCATGTTCGTTTCTCCAGTCTTGGGGGCCATCGGCCCACCGTTATTGTGCGCCGCAACATAACACCATCGAGGGGCGTGTCAACCACTATTTGTGCTGTGCAACATGCAGCGCGCCGTCGTGAAAGCGGTTGACGGCGGCGGTCGCCCCGGCTAACACTTGCGCCAGCAAGGGGAGTAGTTCACGCCGCTCGTGCGGCGTCGGGGAGATCGACATACCGGCTTCGGCCCGGTCCCCCACCCTGCAGCGCAGGGCGAACGAGACCTTCGGAACCAGGAACCATCCTGGCCGGAGCGTCGTTCGCCGCCACCGCGGCATCCGGCCAGCAAGCGGAGGACGGAATGTCGAACTGGTGGAAGATCGCGCTCGCCCTGTCGATCGCAGCGCCGGCGGTCGTTTTGCGGCTCTCCGGGGCGCATCTCGCCGCCCCGGTCGCCATGGCGGTCTTTGGCGCGGCGGTCGTCGCCTCCGCGTTCCTGCTCGTCTGGGCGGCCGAGGCGGCGCGCCACGACATCTCGGGGAACCTCGCCACCGCGATCCTCGCGGTGATCGCGGTCCTCCCGGAGTACGCCGTGGACCTGTACTTCGCCTGGAGCGCGGGGCACATTCCCCAGAACGCCCAATACGCTGCCGCGAACATGACCGGCAGCAACCGGCTGCTGCTCGGCCTGGGCTGGCCGTTCGTCGCGCTGCTGTTCGCCTGGGGACTGCGCAGGCGGGGCGAGCCGCCCCGCGGGGTTCGCCTGCACGAAGGGAGGCGGATCGAGCTGGCCTTCCTCGCCGCCGCGAGCGTGTACTGCCTGGTGATTCCCTTCACCCGGCGGCTGGCCTGGTACGACGCGGCCGTCCTGCTCCCGCTGTTTCTCGCGTATTTGTGGCGCGCGGCGCAGGGTGAGCGCGCAGAACCCGTCCTGGTCGGCGTCGCGAAGCAGGTCGGCGACCTTCCGCGGCGGGCGCGGCGCGCCACTGTCGTCGCGCTCTTTGCCGTGGCGGGGTTCGTCATCCTGGTCGCGGCCGAACCGTTCGCGGGCGCGCTGGTCCAGGGCGGCAAGGTCCTCGGCATCGACGAGTTCCTGCTCGTCCAGTGGCTCGCGCCCCTTGCCTCGGAGTCTCCGGAGCTTCTCGTCGCCGCCGTGCTCGCCCTGCGCGGCCACGAGGATGCCGCTTTGGGCACCCTCCTCTCCTCGAAGGTGAACCAGTGGACGCTGCTGGTCGGGAGCCTGCCGCTCGCGTTTCTCATCGGAGGCGGCCCGGCCGCCGGGATCGCCCTCGACGCGCGCCAGACGGAAGAGTTCATCCTCACCTCCGCGCAAACGGTGCTCGGGTTCGCCGTGCTCATCGACCTCCGGCTGGCGATCTGGGAGTCCGTCGCCCTGCTGGTCCTCTTCGCGGCGCAGTTTCCGTTTCCGCAGACCGGGGTCAGGCTGGGGTTCAGCGTCGCTTACGCGGCGATTGCGATTGCGCTCATCATCCGCGGCAGACGTGAGTTGCCCCGGATCGCGCGCGCTCCCCTGCAGTGAACGCAGGGCCGCGCGGAGACCCACTGCCGAATGACCTCGCTCAAGCGTAGCCCCTTCGCCACCTCCGGTGGCCGCGGCTACCGGGGCTTTTTCTTCAGGCTCTTCTTGATCTCGTCCAACTCCCGCCTCAGGGCTGCCACGTCGTCCCCTCCCGCTGGAGCGGCCGGTGCCTGCCGCGGAGGGGCCGGCCAGGCCGGACCGCCCATGCCGAAGGAGCGCGGGAGGCCGTAGCTGCCGAATGGGTTGAACGGCGCCATGGCTTGGACCCCCTGCTTGGTCTGCAGATACACCTCCAGCGCCCAGGTCACGTACTGGCCGAGGAATTCGGCCAGCGCGTCGTCCCCCATGCGGATGAGCTGAACGAGGAGCGCCTGGGGAAGCAGCCGCCCCGCTCCTCGTCCCTCGACGATGATCTGCGCCAGCGTCGCGGTGGTCAGGTCGTCGCCGCTCTTGGCGTCGACCACGCGCACGTCCTTGCCTTGGCGGACGCTCTTTGCGAGCTCCTCCAGCGTGATGTACCGGCTCTGGTCCGTGTCATACAGCCGGCGGTTCCCGTACTTCTTGACCAGCACGCCGACCTCCATCGCCTCTGCTGCGAAGCGGTGGACATTGCGCTGCACCGCACAGAAGCTTGACAGCGTGGGGCGTACTCTCCAGCATTGGCCCGGCAGGGTCAATGCAGGAGACCCCGATGACCCGAGCCGCCGAACTACAGCTCTCCTCTGGCCGCTTGCACGCCTTGCGCGCTGGTCCCGACAGTGGCGCACCGGTGATCTGCGTCCCCGGACTCTCGGCGAACGCACACAGCTTCGACGCGATCGCGGAGACGCTCGCCCGCGCAGGCCGCCAGGTCCTTGCCCTCGATCTCCGCGGCCGCGGCCTGAGTCCAGCCACCGCCCCAGGTACGTACGGCTGGCGCCGCCACGCCGAGGATGTGCTGGAAGCGGCCAGGAAACTTGGCTTCGCTTCCTTCGATCTCGTCGGCCATTCCATGGGCGCGTTCGTCTCGATGCAGGCCGCGGCGCTCGACGCGGGACCGATCCGGCGCCTGGTCCTGATCGACGCCGTAGGCGTTCCAGAGCCGGCCGCGCTCCTGCCCATCGTTGCTGCAGTGCAGCGACTGGACCTGGTCTACCCGACCGAGGAGGGCTACCTCGCGCTCATCCAGCGGCAGGGCGCGGCGGAGCCCTGGAAGGCTCTCTGGGAGGCGCATTATCGCTCCGATCTCGAGCCCGTTGCCTCCGGAGTGCGGCCCCGGACGTCCAAGGCCGCGGTCGTCGAGGACATGGTCTACGCCTCGCAGCAGGACGCGAGGAGCTTCTGGCCGTCCCTGACGATGCCCACGCTCCTGGTCCGCGCGGCGCGCCCGCTGCTGCCCGGCACGGGGTTCGTGGTGGGCGCCAATTTGCGCGACGCCTTCCTCGCGACCGTGTCCTCCGCCGAGGGCGTCGAGATCGACGCCAATCACTACGGCGTGATGGCGCACCCCGACGCGCTGCGAGCGATCGCCAGCTTCCTCACTTGTTGACGAGCTGCCTCGGGACCCGGAACACGAGCAAGCTGGCCAGCGTCATCGACGCCGCGATCACGAGCAGCGCCGGGCTGGGGGAACCGGTCCGGTCCTTGATCCACCCCACCATGTAGGGCGCGACGAAGCCCGAGATGTTCCCGACCGAGTTCACGAAGGCGATGCCTGCCGCGGCCGCCGCACCGCCCAGGAAGGCGCCGGGCAGGTTCCAGAACTGCGACACGGTGGTGCAGACGCCGGCCGCTCCGACGGTCAAGAACACCATGGAGAGCAGCGTGTCGTGGCTGAAGGCGGTGCTCAGCGCCAGCCCGAGCGCGCCCAGGAAGCCGGGGATGGCGAGATGCCACCTGCGCTCGCGCTGGTGGTCCGAGTGGTGGCTGGTCGCGATCATGGCGATGGTGCCCACGCCGTAGGGGATGGCGGTGAGCAGGCCGACGTCGAGCGGGTCCTTCACGCCGGCGGCCTTGATCAGGGAGGGAAGCCAGAAGCTGACGCCGTAGAGGCCCATGAGGAAGAGCGCGTAGGTGACGGCCAGCAGCCATACCTTGGGCTCGCTGAACGCGTCTTTCATCGAGTGGTGCTCCTTCTTGCCCGCCTCGGCCTTGACCGCCTCTTCGAGCACTCGCTTCTCCGGCTCGCTCAGCCACTTTGCCTGCCGGATGCCGTCGGTCAGGTAGAAGAGCGCGACGACGCCGGCCAGGAACGCCGGCAGGGCTTCGAGCAGGAAGAGCCACTGCCAGCCGCGCCAGCCGTTGACGCCGTGGAAGTGCTGCATGATCCAGCCGGACACCGGGCCGCCGATCACACCCGAGATGGGAATGCCCGTCAGGAACATCGCCATCACCCGCCCGCGCCGATGCGCCGGGTACCAGTACGTCAAGTACAAGAGGATGCCGGGAATGAACCCGGCTTCCGCCGCGCCGAGGAAGAAGCGCAGGACGTAGAAGGAAGCGGGCGTCTTCACGAACATCATCACGCCCGCCAGGATCCCCCAGGTGATCATGATGCGCCCGATCCAGACCCGGGCGCCCACCCGGTACATGATCAAGTTGCTCGGCACCTCGAAGAGGAAGTACCCGATGAAGAAGATGCCCGCGCCGAGCCCATAGACGGTCTCGCTGAATTTCAGGTCGCTGAGCATCTGCAGCTTCGCGAACCCGACGTTCACGCGGTCGAGATAGGCGAAGACGTAGCAGGCGAAGAGGAACGGCAACAGGCGCCAGGTCACCTTCGAGTACGCCACTCCCTCGACGACCCGGCGTTCGCTGTCAGGAATGAGGCCCGGCACCGCGCCGGCCACGGTTGTGCTCGCCATCACATCCCCCGCTTCTAGAAGACCGGATTCTCGCGGTACGTCCCCCACAGCTTCTTCAGCTTCTCGACGATGTCGCCCATGCTGGCGCCCTCCCGCACCAGCTCGATGGTCACCGGCATGATGTTGGCCGACTCGTCCTTCGCCACCCGCACCAGCTGATCGAGCAGGGCGGAGACCTTGGCGTTGTCGCGCTCCTTGCGCACGCGCCTGAGGCGGTTGATCTGCCGCTCCGCGGTGGTCTCGTCGTGAGGATGGATCTCGACGTCGAACTTCTCGTCCGGCTCGACGTACTTGTTGACGCCGATGACGGGCTTCTCGCCGGTCTGCTTCTTGATGGCGGTGTCGTACGCGTAGTCGGCGATGTGCTTCTGGAACCAGCTCTCCTTGATCAACTTGATGGTGCCGCCGAGCTTGTCCACCTCGTCGATGATCTCGAAGATCTTCTTCTCGTAGTCGTTGGTCAGCGACTCCAGGAAGTACGAGCCGCCGAGCGGGTCGACGACGTTCGCCGCGTTCGTCTCTTCGGCGATGATCTGCTGCGTGCGCAAGGCGATCTTCATCGCCTCCTCGGTGGGGATGGCGAACGCCTCGTCCATGCCATTGGTGTGCAGGCTCTGCGCACCGCCCAGCACGGCGGAGAGCGCCTGGAACGCCGTGCGGACGACGTTGATCTTGTACTGCGGCCGCGTGAGGCTCGCCGCCGCCGTCTGGCAGTGGAAGCGGAGCCGCATCGACTCCGGGTTCTTGGCGCCGAACCGGTCGCGCATGATCCTCGCATAGGCGCGGCGCACGGCCCGGAACTTGGCGATCTCCTCGAAGAAGTCGTTCTGGCAGACGAAGAAGAACGCCAGGCGGGGCGCGAACTCGTCCACGTTCATGCCCGTCTTGGTGACTTCCTCGACGTAGGTGATCAGGTTGCAGAGGGTGAACGCCACCTCGTGCAGCGGAGAAGAGCCGGCTTCCGAGATGTGGTAGCCCGAGATGTTGATCGGGTTGTACCGCTTCATGTTGCGCGCGCAGTAGGTGATGCAGTCGCGCACGATCCGCACCGACGGATCGATGGGGAAGGTGTACTCCTTCTGCGCCATGTACTCCTTGAGGATGTCCGCCTGGATGGTCCCCGAGAGCTTGTTCAGATCGAACCCGCGCTTCTCCGCCAGCACCACGTACATGGCGAGCAGGATCCAGGCGCTGGGATTGATGGTCATGGAGACGGAGATCTTCTCCAGATCGATCCCGTCGAAGAGCGCCTCCATGTCGGCGACGGTGTCGACCGCGACGCCTTCGCGCCCCACCTCGCCCTCGGACATTGGATGATCGGAGTCGTAGCCCATCAAGGTGGGCATGTCGAAGTCGACGGAGAGGCCGGTCTGGCCCTGGGAGATGAGGTACTTGAAGCGCTTGTTGGTGTCCTCGCCGGTCCCGAAGCCCGCGATCTGCCGCATGGTCCAGTGCCGGCTGCGGTACATGGTCGGGTACGGGCCGCGCGTGAAGGGGAAGCGCCCGGGAAGTCCGACGTCCTCGACCGGGGTGTCCTGGATGTCGAGCACGGTGTAGGTGCGCTTCACCGGGAATCCGCCGCTCGTATAGAACTGGTCCTTCCTCTCTTTCTGCTTGGCGAGGAAGGACTTCACCTCGCGCTGCTCCCAGTCTTGGACTTCCTTCTGCACGGCCTCGGGGTTGTCCAGCTCGATCTTGCTCATGGGGTCAGGCTCCGATTCCTTCAATCAGTTGCTCACCGGCGGTGTACGGGTTGATCTCGCGCGACACGAGGCGGTCAGCCAGGGCGCGGACGCGGCCGGCGCTGCGCTCCTGGAAGCGGATGCGCAGCAGGTCCTCGGCCGTCTTCAGCATGCGGAACTCGGCGATCTTGCGGCTCCGGGCGCGCCCGGCCTCGGAGGTCTCGAGGAACGCCTTGTGCTTCTCCAGAGCGGAGACGAGCTCCTCGAATCCCTCGCCCTTCATCGAGCTGGTGGCGACGACCGGGGGCCGCCACGCCGAGCTCGAATCGAGCGAGATGCCCAGCGCCAGCATCTGCTTGAGGTCGCTGATGGTGCTGCGCGCGTCGGGGCGATCGCTCTTGCTCACCACGTGGATGTCGGCGATCTCGAGGATCCCCGCCTTGATGGCCTGGATCTCGTCGCCCAGGCCCGGGGCGGAGACGACCAGCGTGGTGTGCGAAGCGCTGGCGACTTCCACCTCGTCCTGCCCGACGCCGACGGTCTCGATCAGGATGTAGTCGTAGCCGGCGACGTCCAGGATGTCGACGGAGTCGAGGGTCGCCCGGGCCATGCCGCCGAGGGCGCCGCGGGTCGCCATGCTGCGGATGTACACGCCTTCGTCCCCCGCCAGGTCGCTCATGCGGATGCGATCGCCCATGATCGAGCCGCCCGAGTACGGGCTCGAGGGATCGATGGCGATGATCCCCACCTTGTGCCCGAGCTTGCGCAGGCGACCCGCGAGCACCGAGACCATGGTGGACTTCCCGCTGCCCGGCACGCCGGTGATGCCGATGACGTGCGACTTGCCGGCGCGCACATACACCTCACCCAGCGTCTCCCGGCACTCGGGATCCGCCGCTTCCGCGCGGCTGAGCAGCCGCGCGATGGCGGCCACGTCGCCCTCGAGAACACGCGGAAGCAGGTCGCGGGAAGAGACCCTGCTCATCGCGGAAGGTCCTTCCCTAGCTTCTGGTTCAGCTCGCGGAAGACCTCGCGATCGTCGACTACGCGGCGCGCCTTGAAGTCGGTGCGTGGGAAGGTGCCGGGTGCCACGACCTCCACGCCTGCGCGCAGGCCGAGCATGGTGTGGATGCGCTTCGCCACCATCTCCTTGAACGCAGCGAGCTTTCCCTGCTTCTCCACGTCCGACGTCGGCTCGACACGCAGGAGCAGCTCGTCCATCTTGGCGCCGCTGCGGCTGATGATGATGCGGTGCTCGCCGCCGTAGCCCTCCACCTGATTCAAGGCCGCGTCGATCTCGCTCGGGTACACGTTCTCGCCGCGAATGGTGAACATGTCGTCGATGCGTCCGAAGATCCCGTTGGGCAGGCGCGGGTAGGTGCGGCCGCACGGATTGGGGTCGTTGGTCCACTGCGTGAGATCGCCGGAGACCAGCCGGATCATCGGCTGCGAGGTGCGCTCGAGCTGGGTGTACACGGGCGTGCCCCGCTGGCCGTACGGAACGCGGTGGAAGGTGCCCGGATCGCAGATCTCGGTGTAGACGACGTCCTGCCAGCACAACATGCCGGAGGTCTGCTCCGACCCCGCCACGTTCATCCACGGCGTGATCTCCGCCATGGACCCGGAGTCGTAGACCTTGGCGTTGTACGACTGCTCGATGCGGTCCTTGACGCCGGGCACCGACGCGCCCGGCTCGCCGGAGAAGAACAACCGCTTGATTCCGAAGTTCTTCGGATCGAGGCCTTCCTTCTCCGCCACCTCGGCGAGGTAGAGCGCGAACGAGGGCGTCCCGTAGAACGCTTGCGGCTTCATGGTGTTCATCCACTGCACCGCGCGCGAGGACATGCCGGGCGCGCCTGCGCCGAACGGGAACGCCTTGCAGCCCAGGCGCTCGGAACCGGAGAGCGCGCCCCAGCTCCCCATGTAGAGGCTGAAGATGGCGGCGACGAACACCATGTCGCCCGGGCGGATGCCCATCCCGTACATGATGCGCGCGTGCGCGTTGGCGATGTTGCGCCAGTCATTGCACCCGACAGCGAAAGCCGTCGGAATGCCGGTGGTCCCGGAAGTTCCATGAACATGGAACACTTCCGACTCCGGAATGCACAAATAGTCGCCGAAGGGCCGCACCCGCTCCTGCGCCTTGCGTAGATCGGCCTTCGTGATCACCGGGCACTTCGACTCGAAGTCCTCGAGCGACTTGATCTGGTCGGGGTGGAAGCCGGCCTCGTCCCACTTCTTGCGGTAGAAGGGCGCCTTCTCATAGGCGTAGCGGCACACCTCGCAGAGGCGCTGCACGATGGCGCGCTCCCGATCCCCCGCGGGCATCGTCTCACGCCTGGGGAACCAGTAGCGGCTTCCGGCCTCAGGCCTGTACGTATCGTCGTAGCGCGGCGGCCACGACCAGTATTCCATCTCGCTCATTGTGGACCCCCGTTCTGGCTTACCTGGGCCCGCGCTCGCGGACCAGGCGGCGTACGGTCTCGACGATCACGTTGGGAGGCGTGTCCTGGAGCAGGATCTCGGCCACCCCCATCTTCTTCAGCGCGGTCACGTCCTCGTCGGGGATCACTCCTCCGCCGACGAGGATCATGTCGCTCACGCCCCTCTCCTTGAGGCGCTTCATGATGCGGGGGAAGGCGGTCATGTGGGCGCCCGACAGGAGACTGACCCCGAGCACGTCGACGTCTTCCTGGACAGCGGCGTCGACCACCTCTTCCGGAGTGCGGTGCAGTCCGGTGTAGACCACGTCCATGCCTGCATCGCGCAGGCAACGGGAGACGACGCGGACGCCGCGATCGTGCCCGTCCAGTCCGACCTTCGCCATCAGCACTCGAATGTTCTCGGCCATTCAACCTCCGGACGGGGAAAGGGGCGTCCGCTCTGGCGCTCGCTCCGTATGTCGTATGCGAAACACGCTACTGACAGATCCGTGGGACCTTGTCAAGCAGGGTAGATGGAAACGCACTGGCGCGGACGCCCCGATTTCTGCTAGATCTCATTTCGCATGCGAAATGCCAGTGTAGACCTCCTGAAGCCCGGCCCGACTTTGATCGAGCAGGCCTACGACGCGATCCTCGCCGCCATCTGCGACGGGAGGCTGGCGCCCGGCGCCCGCCTCAACCAGGACGGTCTGGCGGCGCGCATGGGCATCTCGCGCCAGCCGGTGGGACAGGCCCTGTCCATCCTCAAGGCCCAGAACTTCGTTCGCGACACGGGGCGTCGCGGCATGATCGTCGCGCCGCTCGAGCGCGAGTTCTTCCGCGCCGCGTACGAGCTCCGCGAGGCGCTCGACTCGCTGGCCGCGAGCCTGGCCGCGCAGCGGTGCACCTCGCGGGACGCCGCCGAGGGACGCAAGCTGATCGCGGAAGGTCGCGAGGCGGCGAAGTCCGGCCGCGTCGACGCGCTGGTCGAAGCGGACATGGGCTTCCACCTCTGGATCTGCCGCGTCGCCGGCAACCCGCTCCTCGCCGACACGATCCGCCTCTATTGGAACCATCTCCGGCGCGCCATGACGCAGGTGTTGCAGAAGCCTGCGCGCCACCGCGAGATCTGGAACGAGCATGAAGCCATCGTGGACGCGATGGCCGCGCACGACTCGGTCGAGGCCTCTCGCCGGGCCACGTTCCATGCGCGGGAGGCCGGCAAGAACGTCGCCAGGTCGATGCCCGCGGGGCCGGCGGGCATCGGCGCCGCTCGCGGGGTCGTCTCCCTCTCCGACGAGCCCCCGCGCTCCCCTGCCCCGCGCCGGCGCAAGGCGCTGCCCTAGGATGCGCGCTTGAACCCGCCCAAGCCCACCGCCAGCTCCGCGGCCGGCGTGGTGGCGCGCTTTCTCAAAGCGCGGGGCGTCGAGCGCATCTTCGCCCTCTGTGGCGGACACATCATGCCCCTCTGGATGCGCGCCGACGCCGAGGGGATCCGCATCGTCGACGTGCGCGACGAGCGCGCCGCGGTCCACATGGCGCATGCCCATGCCGAGCTGACCGGCAAGCTCGGGGTCGCGCTCGTCACCGCGGGCCCCGGCCTCACGAACGCGATCACCGGCATCGCCAACGCCCACGTCTCCAGGGCGCCGGTGCTGGTGCTGTCGGGCGTCGTTCCCACCCCACAAGAAAACCGCGGCGGGCTGCAGGACATGGTTCACACCGATCTGGTGCGGACCATCACGCGCTACGCGCGCACCGTGCGCGAACCCGCCCTGGTGCTGCAAGAGCTCGATGAAGCGGTGTCGCGCGCCTTTGGACAGGGCGGCGAGCCCGGCCCCGTCTACCTCGACTTCCCCACCGACACCCTGCGCGCCGAGGTGGCCCTGCGGGTGCAGCTCGAGGAGCACTTCCGGCCCAAGCCGCCGGCCCTGCTCCTGCCCGATCCGAAGGCCGTCGACGCGGCGGTGGAGCTGCTCTGGTCGGCGCGGAGGCCGCTGGTGATCACGGGGCGCGGCGCGCGTGGCGCGGGGCCCGAGCTGCGGCGCTTTCTCGACAAGCTCGGCGCGGTCTACCTCGACACCGGCGAGAGCCGCGGGCTGGTTCCCGACGAGCATCCCTCCGTCGTCGCCGCCACGCGCGGCACGGTGATGACCGAGGCGGACGTGGTCGTCACCGTCGGGCGCCGGCTCGACTTCCAGCTCGCGTTCGGATCGCCGGCCGTATTCGGCGGAGCGCGATTCGTGCGCATCGCCGATGCGGCTTCCGAGCTGCGCGACAACCGCCGGGGCGAGGTGGAGCTGTTCGCAAGCCCCGCCGCCGCCCTCGCCGCCCTCTCCAGCGCGGCTTCCGATCGGCCCTCCGCCGTCGACCGGGACTGGGCATCGGGGCTGCGCAAGCGGCACCTCGAGCGCGCCGAGAAGCTGCGCGCGACCATGGCGAGCACGCCCGACGGCAGCGATGGACGCATGCATCCGAATCGGCTGCTGGCCGCTCTGCAGGCGAAGCTCCCGCGAGACGCGATCGTGGTCGCCGACGGAGGCGACTTCCTCAGCTTCGCCCGGGTAGGCCTGTCTTCCCGCTCGTACTTAGACCCCGGCCCGTTCGGCTGCATCGGGGTGGGCGTGCCGTTCGGTATCGCCGCCAGCCTCGCCTTTCCCGATCGGCTGGTGCTGGTGGCCACCGGGGACGGCTCCTTCGGATTCAATGCCATCGAGCTGGACACTGCCGTGCGCCACCGCGCTCCGGCGGTGTTCGTGGTGGCGAACAACGGCGCCTGGCAGATCGAGGTGCACGACCAGGCTTCGACCTACGGGAGGGTCGCCGGCACCCGGCTGCAGTTCGCCGATCATGCGGGCATGGCCCGCGCGTTCGGAATGCACGCGGAGCGGGTGGAGCGGGCGGAGGACCTGCCCGCCGCGATCGATCGCGCGTTCGTCCGGAGACCTGCGTTGCTCGACGTGGTGGTCACGCCGGAGGCCGTCTCCGCCGACGCGAAGTCGGGGCTGGCGTGGGTGCCCGATCTCCAACCGCTGGCCGCCTGGGACGACGCCGAACGCGCCTGGCGCCAAGGTTGAAATCAGCTGAAATCGGTCTGAGCGCCGGCTCGACCTCGGACGGCGTCATCGCGGGCATCCAGCGGGGAGCGAAGCTGATTCATGACCGCGGCCTCAAGCTCGTCCAGGCGACGATCACCTCGGCCCTGGGCAACAACACGGCCAACCCGATGGCGGACGTTCGACCGCGACAACCGGCGCAAAGTGGTGAACGTCTTCATCCGCGGGGCCGGCATCTTCGAGAGCATGGCGGACATGGATGCGGCCACCGTCAACCCATCGACGGGGATGATGCGCGACGAGTTCCTCACCAACAGCACGCTCGGGACCATCGACCATCTGCATCCCAACCGGGCCGGTTACCTCTCGATGGCGAAGACGATCGACATCCGCGTGCTCGCCCCGCCGAGCCGCGGCCATCGCGACGACGACGACTGAGACCCGGAGCCCACCGTGCCCGAGGCAGCGTTGCCGCCGGTTTCGCATTGATCCGGCGCCGCAACCAAGGGCATGATGCGCCACTCATCAACCAAGAGGACCCCTCCATGCGGATGAACTTCATTCTGGGCACCGTTGCGCTCGCGATCACATTCAGCGGCACCGCTGCTGCGACCACCCGGTGCGAACGCATCCTGCAGCGCTTCGGCGCCCGCCTGGCGGACGCTACCTGCACTGAGAGCCCGGACCTCACCACCACCAACCCGAACACCACGCCTGCGAACAACTCCATCCAGGGGCTGCCGCCGTTCGCCTTCACCCCGGTGACCGACCGGGGCGTCATCGCGCCCGACGCGCTCAACAAGACGCCGATCACGAAGATCGTGCCGGGCCTGCAGATCAACGCGCGCATCGCGTCGGACCCGCACGGCGAAGCGCGGTTCCTCCTGCGGCTGCCCGACGACTGGAACGGCCGCCTGGTGGTCGCAGGCGCGTCGGGGACGCGCAGCGAATTCAACGGCGACTTCGCCTGGAGCGACTACGTGGTGCAGAAGGGCTACGCGTACGCCTCGCAGAACAAGGGCATCCTCAACCTGTACTTCCCCGCGACGGGCTCGGCCGATCCGCTCGCCTGCCGCCTCAATCCGTCGTCGACGCTCTTCGTGCACTTCTACGACAACGATCCCGGCCAGGAGTTCAGCCGCTGGGCCGGCTTCATGGCCGAGGCCGCGCGGCTCGCGCGTCGAGGATTGGACGCCCACTACGGCCGCGAGCCGCGCCGGACGTACGCGGTGGGCACGTCGAACGGCGGCTACCAGGTGCGAAAAGCGGTCGAGTCCTATCCTGAGCTGTTCGACGGCGGCGTCGACTGGGAGGGAACGTTCGTCGACGCCGAGCGCCCGAATCTGCTCACCGATCTGCCCCCGGCGATCCTGAACTTTCCCGACTATGTCGCGTCTGGCCGCGACCCGAACAGCACCGCGGCCAAGAACATCCGGGCGGCGTCCTATCCCCCAGACATCGTCGCGAGCGCCACGAGCTCGATGTGGACCAACTACTCGAATAGCTTCTGGGAAGTGACCCAGTGCCAGTGGCAGAAGCGGCTCGACCCGACCTACGACACCTACGGAGCCGGCACGGGCACGTACAACTACTGGGCGCGCCGCTCGCTGAGCGACGTCGGTGCGCAGATCGAAGCGTTCGAGACCACAGGGAAGATCCGGCGCACGCTGATCACCGTCGCGGGAACGATGGATGCGCTCCTGCCGATCGACCATCACGCCCGCGCGTATGCGCGCAAGGTGGCCGCGGAGCAGGCCGAGCGCGGCGATGACGACGAGGGCGATGGCAAGGCGGCGTATCGCCTCTACGAGGTCCAGAACGGCAACCACATCGAGACGTACAAGTCGCCGCCGCAGGCTGCGACGCCGCCGGCGAACACGTTCCCCCAACTCGAGTTCATCGAGCCCCACGCGCAGCGCGCCTTCGATCTCCTGGTCGACGCGGTAGAGCACCGGGCCGGGCTGCCGCCGTCCCAGTGCATCCCTCGCGGCGGGGCGATCGCCTCCAGCCCGACACAGGCTGGCCACTGCGCCAGTCTCTTCGTGCCGTAGACCGCCAGGTCTCCCGCCGACGCTCAAGGACCCGCCCAGTCTTGCGAATGGGCGGCGCTTGCGGTAACGCAGCAGCCCTCGACCCCAGGAGACGCCATGAGTCTCGCGCGCCGGTGGCCGCTTCCTCTCGTCCTGCTGCTCACCGCCGTGGCGTGCAAGGAACAGGGCGCCCAGGGACCCGCTGCAGCCGGCGGTGGCGGCGCGGTCATCGGCGCCGCCCTCAGCCTCACCGGCCCCGCCGCCTCCTACGGCGCCCAGCAGCGCGCCGGCATCCAGGCTGCCCTCGACGACGTCAACCAGGGTGGAGGCGTGAAGCTGACCCCTCTCATCGAGGACGACGCGTCGACCAAGGAACAGGGCATCACCGTGTTCCAGAAGTTCATCAACCGCGACAAGGTGAGCGCCATCATCGGTCCCACCCTCTCGAACACGGCCAGCGCGGCCGACCCGCTGGCGCAGCAGGCGAAGGTGCCGGTCCTGGGCATCTCCAACACCGCGGCCACCGGCATCACGGACATCGGCAACTACATCTGGCGCGACTCGCTCACCGAGGCGCAAGTGATCCCCGGCGCCTTCAAGAAGGCGAAGGAGAAGCTGCAGTTCAATACCGCCGGCGTTCTCTACGGCAACGACGACGTCTTTACCAAGGCCGGCTACGACGTGATGCAGAAGGCGCTCGCCGACCAGGGAGTGAAAGTGGTCGGCACCCAGACCTTCGCCAAGCCCGACCGCGACTACAACGCGCAGCTCACGGCGCTGATCGCGGCCAAGCCCGACGTGCTGGTGGTCTCCGCCCTGGCCGACAACGCTGCGTCCATCGTCGCGCAGGCGCGCCAGCGCGGCTGGACCGGGCCCATCCTGGGCGGCAACGGCTTCAACAGCCCTGCCTTCATCAAGAACGCCGGCGCCGCCGCCGAGGGCGTGATGGTGGGCACCTCCTGGAACTCGCTCAGCCAGGACCCCGCCAACCAGAAGTTCCTCGCCGCGATGAAGAAGGCCGGCGTGAACCCCGACCAGTTCTCCGCCCAGGCGTACACCGGGGTGATCATCCTGGCCGAAGCCATCCGCCAGTCAGGCGGCAAGACGGGCCGCGAGGACATCGAGGCCGGGCTGGGCAAGTTGAAGGACCTGGAGACGCCGCTGGGCAAGTTCTCGTTCACGCCCGGCCGGGACGCGCAGCACGAGCCTAGCGTGCAACAAGTGAAGGACGGCAAGTTCCAGATCGTCCAGTAGATGGGCCAGCAAGCCCTCAACGGCGTCTTCGTGGGGAGCATCTACGCGCTCTTCGCCGTCGGGTACACGCTGGTGTTCGGCGTCCTGGACATCCTGAACCTGGCCCACGCCGCTGTCTTCACGCTGGCCGCCTTCATCGCCCTCGCGCTGGTGGACGCGCACCTTCCACTCTGGCTTGCGCTGCCGCTCGCGGTGGCCGCCGCCGGCCTGATCGGCATCGTGCTAGAGCGGCTCGCCTTCCGTCCCTTGCGGGGGCGGGCCGACTCGAACATCTCCGGCCTGATCAGCTCCCTCGCCATGGCCACCGTCTTCGAGGCCATCGCGCTGCAGATCTTCGGGCCAGACATCTCGCGCTTTCCCCAGGGCACGTTCCCGGACCGCATGATCCGGATCGGCGGCGCGAGCGCATCCTTGCTGCAGCTCTGCATCGTGGGCACCTCGGTGGTGCTGATGGCGGTGCTCACGCTCTTGCTCGCGCGCACGCGGCTGGGGCGGCAGATCCGTGCGGTCGCGGAAAGCCCTCGCGCGGCCCGCATCCTGGGGGTGAACGTCGATCGCGCCATTGCCATGGCCTTCTTCCTCTCCTCGGCGCTGGGCGGCGCGGCCGGCGTCCTCTTTGGGCTCGCCTTCAATTCCATCTCGCCGGACGTGGGCCGCAGCGTGGAGCTGAAGGGCCTGGCGGTGATCATCCTGGGGGGCATGGGCAGCGTCCCTGGCGCCGTGGTCGCCGGCTTCGCCCTCGGGCTCATCGAGGTCTTCACCGTCGCGCACCTCGGGTCGTCGTTCCGTGACGCGGTCTCGTTCGCTGTCCTGTTCCTGGTGCTGATCGCCAGGCCGCGCGGCCTGTTCGGGCGGGCCGCGGCGCGCGAGGCTTGAGCGATGACCGATCTCTTCCTCGCTTACGAGTCCCTGTTCGCCTTCGTGGGGATCAACGGCCTGCTGGCGCTCTCGGTCTACGCGACGCTCTGTTGCGGCCAGCTCTCGCTCGCCAACGCGGGGTTCATGGCCATCGGCGCGTACACCGGCGCGCTGATCACGTTGCGCGCGCCTGGCGTGCCGTTCATCGCGGCGCTCGCCGCCTCCGCTCTCGCGCCGGCGCTGATCGCGGTGCCGCTCGGATTGCCGGTCCTGCGTCTTCGCGGCGTGTTCCTCGCCATCGCCACCGTGGGCTTCGGCGAGGTGGTGCGCCTCTTCTTCGTCAACTGGGACTACACCAACGGCGCGCTGGGGCTGGTGGCGATCCCGCAGCGCACGCACCTCTGGACCATCGCGCTGGCTCTCGCTCTCGCCCTGTACGTGCTCGGACGGCTCCGCGGCTCGCGCACTGGATACGCGCTGGAAGCGATCCGCGAGGACGAGACCGCGGCGCGCACCATGGGCATCTACACCACCGGGCACAAGCTCGCGATGCTGGTCCTGGGGGCCGCGCTTGCGGGCCTGGCCGGAGGGCTGGAGGCGCACCACACCTTCATGGTCGCTCCCGGCGGGTTCGCCTTCGGGCGCGTGGTCGACATGCTGGTGCAGGCGGTGGTCGGCGGCACCGCGGCCTTCTACGGGCCGGTGGTGGGCGCGGCGTTCCTGACCGTCTTGCCCGAGGTCCTGCGCGAAGCCGGAGCGCGGCTGGGACTTGCGCCCGGACCGTTCCGGCTCTTCCTGAACGGCGCCATCCTCCTCGCGGTGATCCTCTACCTGCCCAACGGCCTGGTCTCCCTGCCGGCGCGGTTCCGGCGCCGCGCGCGGGGAATGGCATGAGCCTCAGTCTCGCCGGCGTATCGCGCGCGTTCGGCGGCGTCCGCGCGGTGGACGATGCGACGTTCACGGTCGCGGATGCCGAGGTGCACGGCCTGATCGGTCCCAACGGCGCGGGCAAGACCACGCTGCTCAACCTCATCTCCGGTCTGCTCCAGCCCACCAGCGGGAGGATCGAGCTGGACGGGCGCCGCATCGACCGGCTGCCGCCCCATCGGGTGGCCGCGCTGGGCGTGGCCCGCACCTACCAGAACATCCGGCTGTTCGCAGGGCTCTCCGCGGCCGACAACGTGGTGGTCGGCGAGCATCTGCGCAGGCACGCGCCGTTCTGGCCGCGGCTGCTGCTCCTGCCCTCGGCCCAGCGCGAGGAGCGCGCGGCCCGCGAGGCCGCGGAGGCGCTGCTCTCGCGCGTCGGACTGCGCGAGCGGGCCGGCACCCCGGCATTCAGCCTTTCCTACGGCGAGCAGCGTCGCGTCGAGATCGCGCGCGCCCTGGCGTCGCAGCCGACGCTAGTGCTGCTGGACGAGCCGACCGCGGGCATGAACCCCAACGAGGCGGCCGCAGTCGCGCGGCTGGTGCGCGAGGTGGCGCGCGAAGGGCGCACGGTGCTGCTCATCGAGCACAACGTCCGCCTGGTCATGGAGGTCTGCGACCGGATCACGGTGCTCAACTTCGGCAAGGTCATCGCCCGCGGCGCGCCCGCACAGATCGCGCAGGACCCGGCCGTGATCGCCGCCTACCTCGGAGATGGTTCGTGAGCGCGCCAGCGCTGGAGGTGCGCGACCTGAGCGTCGCGTACGGGCATGTCGAGGCCGTGCGCGGCGTGTCGCTGACCGTCGGGGCGGGCGAGATCGTCGCGCTCATCGGCCCCAACGGCGCGGGCAAGAGCAGCACGCTGAACGCCATCGCCGGCCTGGTGCGCCCGAAAGGCGGGTCCGTCCGTCTCGAGGGCCGCGAGCTCGCCGGGTTGCCCCCGCACGGAGCGGTAGCGGCCGGAATCGTGCTGGTGCCGGAGGGCCGCGCCATCCTGCAGCGCATGTCCGTGGCGGAGAACCTCCTCGTCGGCTCCGAGGCGCGGCCCTGGCCCGGCGGCCGCGAGGAGGCGCGGGCCGCCATCGACGCGCAGGTCAAGCGCTTCCCTTCGTTGCAGCGCCGGCTCCACGTCCCGGCCGGCGCGCTCTCGGGCGGCGAGCAGCAGATGCTGGCCATCGCGCGCGGCCTGCTGCAGCGGCCCAGGATCCTCCTGCTCGATGAGCCGTCGATGGGTCTCGCGCCCGTGCTGGTGCGGCAGATCTTCGACATCATCCGCGACATCCACCGGGAGGGCACCACCATCCTCCTGGTGGAGCAGAATGCGCGCATGGCGCTGCAGACGGCGCAGCAGGCGTACGTGCTGGAGCGCGGCGAAGTCGCGCTCCAGGGGCCGGCCGGTCAGCTCGCCCAGGACCCGCGGCTGCAGGCGGCCTACCTGGGCGGAGACGTCGCATGACCGGGCGCCTGATCCAGACGGAGGCGCTCCATCGCTGGACGATGGATCTGTGGAGGGCCGCTGGCTCCAGCGAGCTCGAAGCGACGCGGGTCGCCGACCACCTGGTGGCCGCGAATCTGGCCGGCCATGATTCCCACGGGGTGGGAATGACGCCCCGCTACATGAAGGCGCTGCTGGGGGGCGAGCTGGAGCTGAACCGGACCGTGGAGATCGCGGCCGACAGCGGCGGCCTTCTGGTGGTGGAGGGCCACCGCGGCCTCGGCCAGTCGGTCGCGTTCCAGGCGATGGAGATCGCCATCGATCGCGCCCGCCGGGGCGGCGTGTGCGTGATGGGCCTGAGGAATGCGCACCACATCGGGCGGGTCGGCCACTGGGCGGAGCAGGCGGTGGCGAGCGGGCTGGTGTCCATCCACTTCACCAACGCAGTCTCGGCCCCGCCGATGGTTGCGCCACACGGCGGAGCGCAGGCGCGCTTCCTCACCAATCCGTTCACGGTCGGCATCCCGGGACCGGGCGGCGAGCCCATCGTGCTCGACTTCGCCACCAGCGCCGTCGCGCAGGGCAAGGTGCGGGTGGCCTACAACAAGAGGGACAAGGTGCCGCCCGGGTGCCTGATCGATGCGCAGGGCCGGCCGACGGACGACCCCGCGGTCCTGTTCGAGCCCGAGGAAGGCCCGCGCGGCGCGCTGGTCACCTTCGCGGGACACAAGGGGTATGCGCTGGCGATGATCTGCGAGCTGCTCGGCGCGGCGCTCACCGGCGGGCCGACGACCCGGCCCGCGAACATGACCATGAAGCATGCCATCTGGAACAACATGCTCGCCATCGTCTTCGATCCAAGAAGGCTCGGGTCCGGCGCCTCGTTCGAGGCGGAAGCGCGCAGCTTCATCGACTGGGTGCGCTCGGCGCCGTTGACCGGGGCGATCGATTCCATCCTGATGCCCGGAGATCCGGAGCGCCGATCGCGAATGGAGCGCGCCGAGGCGGTGCCCGTCGACGGCGGCACTCTTCTGGAGCTCGATGAAGCGGCGGCGGCGATCGCACGCGCCCGGGGAAGTTCGCCAGGCCCCCTCTCCGCCGTCGTCCCCTGAAGACCCGCTGGGATGGCGCGTGTGAACGCGATCGCAGGCCGGGGGCTTGCATTTCGCACCGCCGAGTCGCTCTACTGTCGCCCGATGGCGAGCATCGAACGCCATGTCACGCGGGAAGTGCTCGGTCTGGACGCTTCCACCAGCTGCCGCGAAGCGGCGCGGCTGATGGCGGAGAAGCGCATCGGCGCCGTCGCGGTCAAGGAGGGGGGCAAGACCATCGGTCTGGTGACCGAGCGCGAGCTCGTCTATGAGGTGCTGGCGAGCGGCGGCGTGTGCGATCAACCGATCGCGAAATCGATGCGCCGCGACCTCCCCCTCATCCCCGCCGCCACCTCCGAGACCGAGTGCGCGGACCTGATGCGCGTCCACTTCACGCGCCACCTGCTGGTCGGGGAGAAAGGCGCGGTGGTCGGCATCATCTCCATGCGCGACGTGATTCAGCTGATGCTGGACGAGAAGCAGTGGCTGATCGACGAGCTGCAGATCTACATCTCCGGCCGCTAGCGGCCTCCCCCCGGGCCCCATGAGAGTGGCCGTCCTGAAAGAGAGCGTGGAAGGCGAGAAGCGGGTTGCCGCCGTTCCGGCGACGGTGGAGAAGATGGTGGGCGCCGGGATCGAGGTGCTGGTCGAGGCCGGGGCGGGCGTCGCTTCCGGTTTCTCCGACGCGGACTACCGGGGTGCCGGCGCGAAGGTGCACGCCCGGCCCGAGACCACGCTCTCGGACGGCGACGTCGTGCTCAAGGTGCAGCGCCCGTCGGCGCAGGAGCTGGACCGTATCCCCGAGCGCGCCGTCCTGGTCGCGTACAGCCTGCAAGCGCGCGGAGATGCGTGGGTGTCCGAGGCTTGGAAGCGCCGCCGGATCAGCGCCCTCTCCCTGGATCTGCTGCCCAGGATCGCGCGGGCCCAGAGCATGGACGTGCTCAGCTCCATGGCCAACATCGCCGGGTACAAGAGCGTGCTCCTCGCCGCCAACGCGTTGGCCAAGTTCTTCCCCATGCTGATGACCGCGGCGGGGACCGTCCTTCCCGCCAAGGTGTTCGTCCTCGGCGCGGGTGTGGCGGGCCTGCAGGCCGTCGCCACCGCACGGCGGCTAGGGGCGCTGGTGAGCGCCTTCGACATCCGGCCGGTCGTCAAGGAGCAGGTGGAGAGCCTGGGAGCGCGCTTCGTGGCGGTGGGCCTCGACGAGCATGCCGAGGACGCAAAGGGCTACGCCAAGGAGGTCTCTGCCGAGGCGGCCCGCAAGCAAAGGGATCTCCTGCTCGACGAGCTGAGAACGACCGACGCCTGCATCACCACCGCCCTGGTTCCGGGCAAGCGCGCGCCGACGCTGATCACCGGGGAGATGGTGAGAGCGATGAAGCCCGGATCGGTCATCGTGGATCTCGCCGCCGAGCAGGGAGGCAACTGCGAATGGACCGAACCGGGCAAGGAGATCGTCCGGGAAGGGGTCAGCATCCTCGGGCCGGTGAACCTGGTCAGCGAGATGGCCTTCCAGGCCTCGCAGCTCTACTCGCGCAACGTGCTCAACTTGCTGCTCCATCTCTACGACCGCCAGGGAAAGAAGATGTCCCTGGATGCCGCCGATGAGATCGTCAAAGGCTGTCTGATCGCGCACGCCGGGGAGGTGCTCCAGGCGGTGTGAGGGGGTTCCATGATCGATATCGGTTTGATCGGCGACCTGTACGTCTTCGTGCTGGCGGGCTTCCTCGGCTACCAGGTGATCTCCAGGGTCTCACCCCTGCTCCACACCCCGCTGATGTCGGCCACGAACGCCATCTCGGGAATCTCGCTGGTCGGCTCGCTGGTGGTCGCCGGCGCCGGATACAACGAGATCAGCACCCTGCTGGGATTCGTCGCCGTGACCGCCTCCACCATCAACGTGGTGGGCGGGTTCCTCATCACGGACCGCATCCTCAAGATGTTCCGCGCGGCAGGCGCCGGCCCTGCCCCAGGCGGCGGGAGCGCGAAGGGCACCGCCTCCGGAAGCAAATAGCATGCGCCGGGACCTGCTCCAGCTCTTCTACCTGGTCTCCGCGATCCTCTTCGTCATGGGCCTGCGGGGGCTCAGCCATCCGAAGACCGCGCGCCGCGGCATGTTCCTCGCCGAGCTGGGCATGCTGCTCGCGATCATCGGATCGCTGCTGCACCACGAGATCATCGACTACCGGTGGATCGCCGCCGGCCTCGTCCTCGGAACGGCGATCGGCGTGCCGATGGCGATGTGGATTCCCATGACCGCCGTTCCCCAGCGCACCGCGCTCTCGCACTCGTTCGGCGCCCTGGCCGCGTCGTTGATCGGAATCTCCGAGTACTACCGGCATGGCGCCGCGCTCGGCTCGGTCCGGGTAGGCGTGATCGGCGTCGAGGTGATGCTGGGCTCGCTGACCTTCACCGGCAGCCTGATGGCGGCGGGGAAGCTGCAGGGACTGATCCGCGGGTACCCCATCACCTGGCGGGGGCAGAACTTCTCCAACCTGTCGATCCTCGGCGCGATGCTGGCGCTGATCGTCGCGCTCATGTTCGTCCCCAGCTCCACGGCGGCGTTCTACTCCATGGTCGGGCTGGCCTTCTTCTTCGGCGTTCTCTTCATCCTGCCCATCGGCGCGGCGGACATGCCGGTGGTGATCGCCTTGCTGAACTCCTACGCGGGCCTGACCGACGCGGCCATGGGCTTCATGCTCGACAACAAGATCCAGATCATCACCGGCTCGCTCGACGGGTCGTCCGGCTTCATCCTCTCCATCCTCATGTGCCGTGCGATGAACCGGTCGATCACCAACGTGCTCTTCGGGGCCTTCGGCAAGGTGCAGGACAACCCGGCCGAGCTGGAGGGCAAGAAGCCCATCCGGCAGATCTCGGTGGAGGAGGCGGCCGAGCTGTTGGGGACTTCCCGATCGGTGGTCTTCGTTCCGGGGTACGGAATGGCTGTCTCCCAGGCACAGCACCGGGTCCGCGAAGTGGCCGACATGCTGAAGAACAAGGGCGTGCAGGTCCGCTACGGGATCCACGCAGTGGCCGGGCGGATGCCCGGGCACATGAACGTGCTGCTCGCCGAGGCCAACGTGCCCTACGACGAGCTGTACGACATGGACCAGATCAACTCCCAGTTCCCGGAGACCGACGTGGTGGTGGTGGTGGGCGCGAACGACGTCGTCAACCCGGCCGCGAAGCGGATGCGGGGGAGTCCCATCTACGGGATGCCCATCCTGGAGGTCGAGAAGGCGAGGGTCGTGATCGTCTGCAAGCGAAGCCTGGCCGTCGGCTTCGCCGGCATCGACAACGAGCTCTACTACGGCGACAAGACACTGATGCTCTTCGGCGATGCGAAGGAGACGATGGTGAAGCTGACGGCGGCGCTCAAGGAATAAAGCTCAGCCCGTGCCGGCGACCAGCTCGGCGCGGATCACTTCCTCGAGCTTCGCGATCACCTCATGCTTGGTGCGGCCTTCCTGGTCGTTCCAGCTCACGATCGCGCAATGACATCCATAGCCGCCGAGCGAGCACGCGGGGACCTTCAGGCGCTCTCCTACGGACCGCAGCGCTCTCCGGTAGAGCGCTTCATCCTCGCCGGCCGCCGCCAGCAGCGCCCCGGTGAGACAGTAGCTCCCTCCGGGTTCCCGCTCGAGGAGCTGGGTCCATCCGTGCGTGCGCAAGAGATCGCGCGCCATCGACAGCAGCCGCACTGAGGGCACCCTGCTCTTGCGGGGAATGGACTCGATATACTGGTCGACGCGAGCGCGGAAGGAGTCGTCGGCGCCGACGAATTGCACGCCGACCCCGGGGGCCAGCCGGAGCGACCGCGACACGAAAGGTGTCCTGACATGGATGACCTTGGCATGGACCGGAACGGGACCCTCGCCGTCCGGCAGCTCGAGCGCGACGGAGACCACCGCGCCGACGGGAAGCTCCGTATCCGTGCGGACGAACATGCCCGTGCTGCTGATGTTCGTCGCTTCTCCCGAGACGGACCCTGGCACCCCCGAGAACGCGACCTTCAACGAGGCCGGATAGCGGTGAGCCGGAACTGGTCGCTGCATGGCGCCTCCCTGCGGCTTCTCCCGTCGTACCGGCCGCTTACAGTAGGTTTCAAGGAGACGAGCGGTGCCCCAGCGGGACCTGCGCGCGCGATCCGGGCTAGGGACCTACATCTGACCCAAACGTATGGTTCTGTCGCTGCGGTCCTTTACTGCGAGTGCGAGTGCGGCCATGCTTGGTGAGTCTGGGTAGTGGAGGGCCCGATGATGCATCGCGAACCCGCCATCCGGTGCGGAGCCCGGCAAGGGGACCGGCTGTGCAGGCGCCGGCCGACGGTGGCCTTCATCATCGGCGGCGGCGGGAACCC